>Ga0209106_1000001_pt1 | contig 32426 bp, 44 predicted proteins | sample MedBloCAOM1_M3_FD_187713 | JGI IMG/M metagenome (GOLD analysis project Ga0209106, IMG submission 187713) | Forest soil microbial communities from El Dorado National Forest, California, USA - Mediterranean Blodgett CA OM1_M3 (SPAdes) (version 2) | ecosystem: Environmental > Terrestrial > Soil >...
ACACCGGCTCCCGCGGCACAGGCGGAAAAGCCTGCCGCTCACCCTGCCGCTCAGGCTGCCGCCGCCGGGGCCTCCGCAAACAAGCCTCGCCCAACAAAATAGAAGCCATCTCATAAGTGGCCAACCATCCCGGCTCGTGCATTCGGATTTGCACAACGTTGATTCCGGCGCTGAAAGTGCCGCCGCACTCCAGCCCAGGGCAACGCCCTGGGTTTCGGAATCGATCGCTGCGCCCTGCAAGGGCGGAGGGGAATCCTGCGCCCTTGCAGGGCGCAACAGGTACTCGGACACGTCCCCGGGGCGTTGCCCCGGGCTGGAGTGCTCCGCGCCGTTGGCGCGTCATCGTGGCTGAGTTGTCGAGCGGAGAAAACTGTGCCAAAGCGATTTGTGAGACAGCTTTCAGTTGTGCGTCTAGGATTGGTAGAACTTGTGCCCCGATGGGTTCCCCTTGTGGGCTCAGGATAAACAAATAGAGCCCGTACCCTCATTCCACGGCCCTCCGTGGGCTGCCTGGCCGTGGAATAGCCTTCTGGGAAAGACTGCTCAAATTTATAGTTTCCTCTTGAACTATGAGCCCCCCTGCGGTACAGTCCCCGCTCAGTCGTTTTGCGCTTATCAGGTGTGTTTTCAAGCTAGTACGAAAGTACCGGAGATTGGCCAGTTGCGTGGTACGACCTATGGGTCTGATTTACTATTGCGCTGGGGGCCTAAAGTTCCTAATATAGAGTAAGTTAGCTCAGAGCGCGCTTAGGGAGCGCGGAAGCGGTCCGGAACCGGATAATATGAGACACTGCCCCAGCCATTATCGAGTCTTTGCAATCATGCTCTGTGCATTGATTACAGGGAACTTCCCCGTCCCTGCAGCGGCGGCCCCCCGGGCCACGCGCGCCGCGCGGCCCGCACATGCTGCCATTAGGCACAGGGCCATCTCGCGCTACGGCGTCCCAACATTTGCTGATTCCTCGAAGGATGATGTAACGGAGTACGACGATCCGGTCGTTCGCAAAGCGGCGGTCGAGGCGCTGGGCCGCTACAATGGCTCTGTTGTCGCCATCGATCCCACGAGCGGACGCCTTCTTTCCGTTGTCAATCAGAAGCTCGCGTTTTCCGCTGGCTTCATTCCCTGCTCGACAATCAAGCCGGTGATTGCCGTGGCTGCTTTGCAGGAAGGCGTGGTCACACGCGACACGATGATTCGCGTCGCCCCGCGCAAGTACCTGAATCTCACCGAAGCGCTGGCGCATTCCAATAATCCTTTTTTCGAGGAGCTCGGCCGCCGCATGGGTTTCGACACGGTTTCACACTACGGCCGGCTGCTCGGCCTCGGCGAACTTGCCGGTTACCAGATTGCCGAGGAGCATCCGGGCGGATTTCCCTCCGAGCCGCCGAAAAATGGCGGAGTGGCGCGGATGTCCAGCTTTGGCGAAGGAATTCAGATGACCCCGCTGCAACTAGGCGCGCTGGTTTCCAGCTTTGCCAACGGTGGGACGCTCTACTACCTGCAATATCCGCGGACCGCCGAGGAACGCCAGAATTTTGAGCCGCGCATAAAGCGCACGCTGAACATCGAAGCGCTTCTGCCCGAAGTGCGCGACGGCATGCTGGCGGCGGTGCTGTATGGAACGGGACACCGCAGCTACATCTCTGAAGACGAGCAGGCGTTGGGCAAGACCGGGACATGTTCGGATTCCGCATCGCGGCTGGGCTGGTTTGTTTCCTACGCCAATCAGGCGCACCCCAAGATTGTGCTCGTTATTCTGATGCGCGGCCAAAGCGGTCAGATAAAGGGTCCGATGGCCGCCGGAGTAGCCGGACGAATCTATCGCAAACTGAATGACGTAAATTATTTTGCCGAGCGAAATGACGTGGCCCCCACGTCCGCGGTGCTTTCCGGTTCCCGGCAGTAGTTCACTTCACCCGAGTTCCTGCAACTTCGATTTCCATTTTTCTTGAGATCTGCGTCCGTCCGCCTTCGCATTTTTGAGTTCAACCGGTTGACGATTCCCGCAAAAAAGAAGGCGGCCAAAATTTCTGGCCGCCTTCAAACCACGCGTGAAAAGATTCAGCTTCGACCTATCGCACTTCCCACGTATCGCCGGAGTTGAGCAGCTTTGAGAGATCGCCCGGACCCCGCTTGCCAATGACGTCTTGAATTTGCCGGGACATGATGTCCTCATAGCGATCGCGGTTCCAGGAGCGGAGAACGCCGATGGGAGTGGGGAAGCCGGGCATGTCTTCCATTTGAGCGAGGAGGAAGGCGTAGGCCGGATTCGGATTGGTCTCGTCGTGTACGAGCAAATCCTTTTCCGTGAGTCCGTTGCCGTTGCCGAGATGGACGACCTCGAGTTCCATCCCCTTGAGGCGGATGCCCTTGTCCCGGTTCTTGCCGTAGATTAGAGGTTTGCCGTGCTCCAGATGGACGACGTGATCGACGCGGGCGTCCTTCTCGGTGAGATCGAACCAGGCGCCGTCGTTGAAGATGTTGCAGTTCTGCAGGATTTCAACGTAGGCCGAGCCCTTGTGCGCGGCGGTTTTCTTCAACGTGTCCTTCAGGTGTTGCTGGAAGACGTCCACCGAGCGGGCCACGAACGACGTGTTGGCGCCGATCACGAGGCCCAGAGGATTGAACGGCGTGTCCGCCGTGCCGTAGGGCGTGGACTTCGTCTTCTTGCCGAATTCCGACGTCGGCGAATACTGCCCCTTCGTCAGCCCGTAAATCTTGTTGTTGAACATCAGCACCTTGATGCCGACGTTCCGGCGCAGCATGTGAATCGTGTGGTTGCCGCCGATGGCCAGCGAATCGCCGTCGCCAGTCGCCAACCACACTTCGAGTTCAGGATGCGTGATCTTGACTCCGGTGGCTACGGCCGGCCCGCGGCCATGGATCGTATGGAAGCCGAACGTATTCATGTAATACGGGAAGCGGCTCGAACACCCAATCCCGGAAATGACGACAAACTTTTCGCGGGGAATCCCCAGCTCCGGGAAAACGGATTGCACGGCGGAGAGAATGGCGTAATCTCCGCAACCGGGGCACCAGCGGACTTCCTGGTCGGTCTGAAAATCTTTCTTCGTTAGAACTGGCATGGACGTCGTGGTCATGGGTCATTCGCTCCAGGGTATTTTTCGGGCCTCAGCCCAGGATTTCTTCAATCTTTGCTTCAATTTCCGATTGCTTGAAGGGCTGCCCTTGAATCTTGTTGTAGCCTTGCGCGTCCACCAGGAATTTCGCGCGCAGCAACATCAGCAACTGGCCCATATTCATCTCCGGGACCAGAACTTGCCGATAGCGTCCAAGGACTTCTCCCAGGTTCCGCGGCAGCGGGTTCAGGTGGCGCAGGTGTACGTGGCCGATTCGATGTCCCTTGGCGCGCGCCGACTTGAGCCCAGCGGTCACTGCGCCGTACGTCGAGCCCCAGGCGACGATCAACAAATCGCCGTCGGGATCGCCCGCAGGAACCACTTCCGGAATATCCTGGGCGATGCCTTCGACCTTGGCTGCGCGGATGCGAACCATTTTTTCGTGGTTCATTGGCTCGTAGTTCACGTTTCCGGTGACATCCTGCTTCTCGATCCCGCCGATGCGGTGCTCGAGTCCGGGTGTGCCAGGAATGGCCCACGGGCGGGCCAGGGTTTGGGGGTCGCGCTTATAGGGAAGGAATCCGACCGGATCGGTAGCGAACTTCACCTGGATTCCGGGGATGTCTTCCACCTTCGGAATGCGCCAGGGCTCCGCTCCATTAGCAAGATATCCATCTGACAAAATGATAACTGGTATCATGTATTTCAAGGCGATGCGGCTGGCTTCGACAGCAATCCAGAAGCAATCGCCGGGCGTCGATGGCGCCAATACAGGTATGGGCGCTTCCGAATTGCGGCCAAACATGGCTTGGAGAAGATCCGCTTGCTCGGTCTTTGTCGGAAGACCCGTGGAGGGGCCGCCACGCTGGATGTCGCAGATCACCAGGGGCAGCTCCACCATGATGGCTAGACCCATCGCTTCGGTCTTGAGGGCCATGCCGGGGCCGGAGGTTGTCGTCATAGCCAGCGCGCCGGAATACGCGGCGCCAATCGCCGAGGTGATCGCGGCAATTTCGTCTTCGGCCTGGAACGTCATCACGCCGAAATTCTTGTACATGGAAAGTTCATGGAGGATGTCGGAAGCGGGCGTGATCGGATAGGAGCCCAGGAACAAAGGAAGGCCGGCCTTTTGCGACGCGGCCACGAAACCCATGGCCAGGGCCTGATTTCCACTGAGGTTGCGATACGTGCCGGGCGTGAGCTTCGCGGGCGGGATTTCGTAGCTGACTTGGAACGCCTCGGTCGCTTCGCAATAGTTATAGCCCGCGCGCATCGCCATCTTGTTCGCTTCCACCAGCAGGGGCTTGGTCTTGAACTTGTCCTCAATCCACTTGTAAGTCAGGTCCATGGTGCGGTTGTAGAGCCAATAACACATGCCCAATGCAAAGAAATTCTTGCAACGGTCCATGGTCTTGGCGTCGAGGCCCAATTCCTGGAGGGCGGCGCGCGTCAGGCGTTCGAGGCCCACGGAGAAGAGCCGGTAGCCGTCGAGCGAATGGTCCTCAAGAGGATTCGAGGTTACTTGCGCTTTGCGCAGATCATTATCCGTGAACGCATCGCTGTTCGCGATGAGGATGCCGTTCATTTTTAGATCTTTGATGTTCGTCTTGAGCGCGGCGGGGTTCATCGCCACCAGCACGTCCACGGAGTCGCCCGGGGTGAATACATCGCTTGAGGAAAACTGGATTTGGAAGCCGCTGACGCCAGGAAGCGTCCCCGCGGGAGCGCGAATTTCGGCGGGATAGTCGGGAAAGGTGGCCAGGTCATTCCCGTAAAGAGCTACGGTGTTGGTGAACTGGCTTCCCGTGATCTGCATGCCGTCGCCGGAGTCTCCGCAAAAGCGGAGAACGGCCTTTTCAATGATTTCGCGCTTGTGCGCTCGGACGACTGGGTCCGTAATGGTAGCCATGGCTTAGTAAAACTCCAATCCTAATTATGATTTTTAACCACCCGGTATGCCCCGAGAAGGACCATCAGTTGCGGGAGCCGAAGTTCCCCATAGGGCTTCCAATAACCAAGGATATCACAACAGATGGCCCGGTGTAAGGAAGTCGCACACGACGAATGTTCTCAATTCAGCAGCCCTGCGGACAGCAGTCACGAGACACGTAAAGAATCGAATCTGCTTGCTCACTCGCAAGGTCAGACAACCTCGCTCCTACCACTCCGCCGCCCATGCCTTGCTTCCGATACCCAGCAATGGCAGCTATAAATTCGCGATTCGCTTTCCCAAGCCCAATCATAGCCAGAGGCTACCACAGCGAAGGAGCCTGCAAGGAAAACAACAAATAGCTTGACGTTCGCTTTTACTTCGCCTAGTATTCCTCCGTATTCCAGGAGCGCGCCATGACACTGACCAAGCGGCAAAAAGAAGTGCTCGATTTTCTGGTTGTCTTCCTGAACAAGCATGGCTACTCGCCGAGCTTCGAAGAGATTGCGCGCTCGCTGAAGCTGACTTCGCTGGCCACGGTTCACAAGCACATCACGACTCTCGAGCGCAAGGGATTCGTGCGGCGCGGCTACAACCAGAGCCGGTCGATTGAGGTGACGCAGCTTCCCAAGCCGGTGCGGGAACAGGTGCTCGACCGGCACACAGTCGAGCTGCGGCTGATGGGGCGCATCGCCGCGGGCCGGCCGCTCGAGGCGGTCGAAGAACATGAGACGCTGTCGCTCGGTGAATTCGCGCGCTCGGACAAAACTTTTGCGCTGCAAGTGAAAGGCAGCTCAATGATCGACGATCATATTCTCAATGGCGATTACGTGGTCGTCGAGCCGACCCAGGTTGCCAATCCCGGCGAAATTGTCGTGGCGCTGATAGGCAACGACGACGCTACGCTCAAGCGCTTTTATCGGGAGCCAGGCGGAAAGATTCGCTTGCAGCCGGCGAATTCGGATATGGCTCCTCTCATCGTCCCAGCAGCCGACGTGAAGATTCAGGGACGCGTTGTCGGAGTTCTCCGCAAGTACTGACGGGTGCGGGCTCTACTTCTGCGTTGAACGCACCGATCGGATCGTGGCGTGGACGAAAAACCCGCGCCCTTGCGAAGCGCAAGGGCGCGGCACTCAGCTTCCGTACCTCTGAAAAGTGGAGCCGGGCGGAAATTGCTGTCCCAAAATGAAAATTCGGGTGGGACAGATTCTCCAGTTAGCAGGGTGTGACCCTGGTCCAACACGAGCGAACAGGCGACCCCTCGCGCAGTCGGGATAAAGAGCGCCTGTACTACAAATTCTGGCGGGTTCCACGCCCCGGCCAGGCCAGGGCGTTCAGAGTAAAAGTAGAGTCCCACCAGAACGTCGAAATCCTGTTGCGCCCAAGCCCACTTTCCTATAGTGTTTAGCTCTCCAGCCGGGCTCCCAGCTTGTGTTACTTTAAGGAACAGCACGCCCGTAATTCTCTTGTCCCGGTTTTGGACGGAGGACTACAGTGTTTCGCACCCCGGTCCCGCACCAGCTTCAGCAACAGGTGTCTTTGACCGCGGAGGGGCAAAATGTGGGGCGAAAAGAAACCAGAAACTCAGCAGCCGACTACCGTGAAACCCCCGGAAACAGCAGCACCGGTGGCCAAGCCGGCTTCGGCAAAAACGGAGGGAAAAGCCATGAGCACTGATGCCATGCGCCCGCTGAGCACCACGCCGTCCGGTTCAACCGCGCGGTTAGGCGCCAGTCTGCACGTGAAGGGCGAAATTTCCGGAAGTGAAGATCTGCACATTGACGGCAGCGTCGAAGGGCTCGTTCAGCTCGACGACCGCAAACTGACGATCGGGGCCACAGCCAAGCTGACCGCCGACGTCGTCGCGCGCGAAGTTGTTGTCTATGGCAGTGTAAAGGGAAATCTGCGTGCCCGCGACCGCATCGAAATCAAGAAGGATGGTTCGGTGGTTGGGGACCTGACCACTGCGCGCATCATGATTGAGGACGGGGCGTATTTCAAAGGCTCGATCGAGATCGATCGCACGGCGGTCAAAGACGAACCCGATCTCGACAAGCCCGCGTATTCAAGGTCCGCCGCGGTTTCGTCCACGGGTACTGCAACGCACTCGGCACCGACCAAGACCTCGCTCTAAAGCCGAAGCCTTTCGCGCCCGCCCGCGGTGCCGCGCCTCGACGCGTCGCACCGCGCGGCGATTGGCGTCTCGCTTGGTGTGTGTCGTCACTCCATTTGCGCTGGCCGATTGCCCAGATTCTCGCAAGCGAAAAGTTTTTTGTACCACGACCTTTAGGCCGATACTCTAGATCCGTTAAGCACAAGCCCGCTAAGCACATGCCCGCCTGAAGGCGGGCGCTACAAAGAGCAAAAGTAGGCTTTAACACAGCGTCTCCAAGTGAAGTGGAGCTGGAGCGAATAGTCCGACGGAATATCGGGACACGATTCATGACTTGATTTTGTTTCGCGGTGGTATTCTTCTCATGGGACGTGCGTAGAGGCACGGAAACTCGCGCAAACGTGCGTTGACAAATGGCCGTATACCCCTTATTGTTTACGTTTGTCTCTACATGGAAAGGTGTGACTGAGCACATGCGCACGTATGTACCCCGGGGACGGGAGACTGAAGTGATCGAGCAGGGCGGCGGGTGGTTTGTCCTGGACGCGGCGGGACAGGTGTTGGGCCGTATTGCCACGCGCGTGGCGCGAATATTGATCGGCAAGGACAAGGCGAACTATACACCGTATCTGGACTGTGGCGATCACGTTGTGGTCATTAATGCGGATAAAATCCGGCTGACCGGAAACAAGTTGGAACAGAAGGTCTATCGTCACCACAGCGGATTTCCCGGCGGGTTGAAAGAAGTGCCGGCGAAGCGCCTGCGCCCGACGCGAGCGGATTGGATGTTGCGGGAAGCTGTCTTGGGAATGCTGCCGAAGAATAAGTTGCGCGCGTTGCGCGCCAAGAAATTGCGGATTTATCTTGACGATAAGGGTTTGCAGCGGCATACCGGGCAGAAACCGCAGCTACTTGCTCAATAGCATCCGCGGCTGGCTCGAACGCTCCGGAATCGGGTGCGGGCACTATTGGGAGCCCACTGGAGTTCTAAATTTATTGGATTTGATGTGAGGAGGAAAGTTGAGTCCCAACGCACAGCCTGAAGAGGGCGCGAAGCAGAAGTTTTACGGGACAGGCCGCCGCAAAGAATCGGTAGCGCGCGTGTTTCTGACATTCGGTACCGGCAAGATTTCCATCAATGGCCGGGCGCTGGACGAGTATTTCCGCAACGTCAACTGGCGCAATCGCGCCGTGGAGCCGATGAAGTTCACCGAGACGTCGGGTTCGGTGGACGTCATGGCCACCGTGAATGGTGGCGGCGTGGGCGGACAATCCGGCGCGCTGCGCATGGGGCTTTCCCGCGCGCTCTCCATCTTCAATCCGGAACTCCGCGCAGGGCTGCGCAAGAACGGTTTTCTGACGCGCGATTCGCGCATGAAGGAACGCAAGAAATACGGGCAGAAGGGCGCCCGCAAGCGCTTCCAGTTCAGCAAGCGCTAGTCATCGAGTTCGTGTGTGGGCTCTGCTTGAAGCCCGCACCATGATTGACGAGTTCTGTCCCGTCCCGCGTTGCGGGACGGGACAAATTCACGGCCGGCAAGGAGCTGGCATCCGGGTACGGGCTCCAAATGGAGTTCGCCGGAATAAGGATGTTCGGTCCTGGACCGATTTGCGACACGCAACGGCCGGGGCGGGCAAACATCTATCTCCTGAGGAGGAAAGTTGGCAGTTGAAATTACGATGAAAGAATTGCTGGAGGCCGGCGTCCACTTTGGCCACCAGACCCGCCGATGGAACCCGAAGATGAAGGAATATATCTTTGGCGAGCGCAATGGAATCCACATCATTGATCTTCAAAAGACATTGAAGCTTTTCCGCGAAGCGTCGCGATTCGTCGGCGAATTGAGCGCCAGCGGCAAGACCTTGCTGTTCATCGGGACGAAGCGCCAGGCGCAGGAATCCGTCGCGGAAGAAGCAAACCGTTGCGGCATGTTCTACGTGAATCACCGCTGGCTGGGCGGCACGCTGACCAATTGGGCCACCTTGCAAAAGTCCATCAAGCGCCTGAAGACGCTGAAGGCCATGACCGAAGACGGCCGGATGGCGCAGCTTTCAAAAAAAGAGGCCGCGCGCCTGGACCGCGAGTTGAAGCATCTGAAGCAGAACCTTTCGGGCGTCGAGAATATGTCGGCGCTGCCGGACGCGATGTTTGTGATCGATTCGCATGCCGAAGCGATCGCTGTTCGCGAAGCGCGCCGCATGGGCGTTCCCGTGGTTTCTATCGTAGACACCAACTGCGACCCCGACCAGGTGGATTGGGTTATTCCGGGGAACGACGATGCGCTGCGAGCCATCAAATTGTTCACGTCGAAAATCTCTGACGCGGTGATCGAAGGCCGCCACGCCTATGAACGGTCGCAGATCGCGGACCAGAAGGCCGCCACGGATGCAGCGGAGAGCGGCGAAAAAGTCGACTACGTGGACACCAGCAAATACGAGTCCTACGAAAAACAAGAAGGCGATTTCATCGAGCCGGGTACAGAGCCGGAACCCGTCCTCGAGCCTGTCGTCGAACCTGAACCCGAGCCCGAAAATTCAGCAAAAAAAGTCGTCGCCGAGTAGACAGCACCCACCGGCCTCGCGATGGCCGGGCTGTGGGCGGACGACTGCGCCCAACTTGTGAAAATCGCCGATGAAGGAATGAACAGAGCCATGACGAATCCATCCGACCCGGTCAATATCCCGGCACAATTGGTGAAGGAACTGCGCGAACGCACCGGCGCGGGATTCGCCGATTGCCGTTCCGCGCTGGTCGAAGCGGGCGCCAACATCGAAGCCGCGATCGATGTCCTCCGGAAAAAGGGCCAAGCCGCGGCGCAGAAGAAGGCGGCGCGCCAGGCGACCGAGGGCCTGGTCGGCCATTACATTCACGCCGGCGGGAAAATCGGCGTGCTGATCGAAGTGAATTGTGAATCGGACTTCGTGGCGCGAACCGAGGATTTCCAGCGCCTGTGCCACGACGTGGCCATGCACATCGCCGCGCTCGACACCCGCTACGTCCGGCGCGAGGACGTTACGCAGGAAATTCTGGACCGCGAGCGCGAGATTTACAAAGCGCAGGCGCGCGCGACGGGGAAACCCGAGCCGGTCATCGAAAAAATCGTGAACGGCAAGATGGAAAAATTCTACGAGGAAAACTGCCTCTACGAGCAGCACTTCATTAAGGACGAATCGGTTACGGTGGGAGAGCTCGTCAGCCAAATGATTCACAAATTGGGCGAGAATATTTCCATCCGCCGGTACGTCCGATTCAAGGTCGGCGAAGGGGCCGCGTCCTCCGCCGAGTCCGCCGCAGTCGCCGCGCCCGCGAGCTAACCGGTTGGCGGCACCCCGCGCGATCCATCCACGTGCGTGTTCTCCAGCAAAGCATTTCTGTCACCGGCCGTGCGCCCGCGAGCAATCTTTGTTAGAATGCCCGCCTAAAGTATGAGCGACGACAAGCGGACTTCCAACCAGCAGAGTGGCTCACCAGCACCTACTTATACCCGCATTGTTTTGAAACTTTCCGGAGAATCTTTTCAGGGTTCACAGGGTTTCGGGATCGACGCGGAAACCGTTCATAGCATTGCCCGCGAAGTAAAGCAGGTGAGCGACCTGGGCGTGCAGATGGCTATCATCGTCGGCGGCGGCAATATTTTTCGCGGCACGCGCCAAAAATCACTTTCGATCGACCGCGCCACCGGCGACTACATGGGCATGCTTTCCACCGTCATCAATGGGCTGGCCCTGCAGGACGCGCTGGAAAAGCAGGGCGTGTTTACGCGGCTGCAGAGCGCCATCGAGATGCATCAGGTCGCCGAGCCGTTCATTCGCAGGCGGGCTATGCGTCACCTCGAAAAAGGCCGCGTCGTCATTTTCGCCGCCGGGACCGGCAACCCTTATTTCTCGACCGATACCGCGGCCGCGTTGCGCGCCATGGAGATGAAGGCCCATGTCATCCTGAAAGCGACGCGAGTCGACGGTATCTACGACGCCGATCCGGAAAAAGTACCCGGCGCAAAAATGTTTGACCGCATCACGTATCTCGACGTGATCCAGAAGGGCCTGGCCGTCATGGACTCCACCGCCATTTCGCTTTGCATGGATAACCGGATGCCGATCATCATCTTCAACATGAACACACCCGGAAACATCAGGCGAGTGGTGATGGGTGAGAAGGTGGGCTCCACGGTCACGGCAGGATGAACGTGAAGGAGAGAGCGATTCGATGACCACGATTGGCAGCAGTAAGGACGCGATGGCGCAAGGGCGCGTGCGGATGGAAAAAGCCGTCGAAGATTTCCGCAAAGAACTCGCCGGGACAAGAACGGGCCGTGCAAACGTCACGCTGCTTGACCATATCCGCGTCGACTATCACGGTACGTCCATGCCCGTCAACCAGCTCGGCACGCTGTCGGTGCCGGAGCCGACGATGATCGTCATTTCGCCCTGGGACCCCAGCGTCGTGCCGCTGATCGACAAGGCCATCCGCACATCCGATCTTGGTCTGAACCCCACGAACGATGGGAAAATCATCCGTGTGCCGATTCCTTCCATGACCGAGGAGCGTCGAAAGGACATGGTCAAGCACCTGCACAAAGTCCTTGAAAATCATCGCACCGCCGTGCGCAACATCCGCCGGGACATCAAGGAAGCGGTCGAAAAACTCGAGAAGGAAAAGAAGATCAGCGAAGACGAACGCAAGCGGTCGGTGGAAGAGCTCGAAAAACTCACGCAATCGGAGACGAAAAAGATCGAAGATCTCTGCGCCATGAAGGAAAGGGAAATCCTCGAAGTGAAGTAGCAACTCTCCGCGACAATTTATTCGCGCAATTCCGTGGCAGTACGTGAGTCCCGCACCCTACTGAAGTTAAAGATGGCGCCCGCGGTTAGAAGCGCAAGGAAAATCGCTGGCCAAATGCGATTAATTCACATTCACAGATTCTGAAGGGGAGTCTTGAGGCATGAGTCTACTCGATACCGCCCTGGGGCTAAAGAAAAGGAAGGCCCCGTGTAGCTAATTGTAAAATAAGGACTTTTTGACGATTTGGGCTAGTGTCGCATGTCCGGTTGCGAGCCGTTGGAGTGGATGGACTGGGGGAGAGCGGTGGTGGCGAAGGAAACTCGAAAAGTTTTCCACCCCTGGGAATCGATTTTCGTTTGACATAGTCTGTCACTTTCCCTATACTTACGGCTTCGTCAGGGAAGTTTTGCCCTGTTGGTGAAAGGGAAGGTCTTCCTCCCCGGAACAAAGAACGACGGATCGGGGTGTGAAGAGCGGCCGGAATGGGGCGCCAGCCCCGCAAAGCCGAGTAACCCTCTCCGCTCCGACCAGATGAAATGTTCGGCTTGCTGGTAGTAGTGCGGGTTTCTTGTCAGCTGTCCGGGATCGCGATTGAGCCCTTTCTTTGTGTGAACTCCACTGACACGCCACGTCGCGGAATTCCGCGATGTGGAAAGTGAATTGAATCTTAGCTCGATTGAGGGAGAGCCGTGCCGACGTTTGCACAACTGGTTCGTTCCGGACGCGATCAGATCCGGACTAAAACGAAGTCCCCGGCGCTGCAGGGCTGTCCGGAAAAGCGTGGTGTTTGCATACGTGTTTATACGCAGACGCCGAAGAAGCCCAACTCCGCTCTCCGCAAAGTCGCCCGCGCGCGCCTGACCAACAGCATCGAAGTGACTACGTACATTCCGGGAATCGGCCATAACCTGCAGGAGCACTCCATCGTGCTCGTGCGTGGCGGCCGCGTGAAGGACCTTCCCGGTGTGCGTTACCACGTGATTCGCGGAACACTCGACGCCGCGGGCGTTGAAAACCGCAAGCAAGGGCGCTCGAAGTACGGCGCCAAGCGGCCCAAAGCCGCACAGAAGTAAAGTAGGAGAGAGAGCGAATGCCGCGTAAAGGATTCATCGTACGGCGCGAGGTTCCTGCCGACTCAGTTTACGGCAGTGATCTGGTGCAGAAGTTTATCAATTCGATGATGTGGGATGGCAAGCGCTCGAACGCGCAGCGCATTTTCTACGGCGCGATGGAACAGATCGCGCAGAAAACCAATGACGACGCGCTGAAGACATTCAAGAAGGCCGTCGAGAACGTCAAGCCGGTGCTGGAAGTCAAAACGCGGCGCGTGGGTGGCGCGAACTACCAGGTTCCGGTCGAGGTCAATCCGTTTCGCCGGCAATCGCTGGCGATTCGGTGGCTGCTGCTTTACGCCCGCACGCGTTCGGGCAAGACAATGACCGACAGGCTGGCCGAAGAGTTGATGGACGCGGCCAATAGCCGCGGCGGCGCGATGAAGAAGAAGGAAGACGTTCATCGCATGGCCGAAGCCAACAAGGCCTTCGCGCACTATCGCTGGTAAGTAATCGCGCGCCGGCGGTGATGAGGAAAGCACAGGGCAGTTTTCGAATTTCAGGGGAGAAAGCACCGGTACATTAGAAATGGCACGCAAAGCACAACTTGCGGAAACACGCAATATCGGCATCATGGCGCACATCGACGCCGGGAAAACGACTTCGACGGAACGCATCCTGTTTTATACGGGCGTGACGTACAAGATCGGTTCCGTCGACGAAGGCACCGCCACGATGGACTGGATGGAGCAGGAGCGCGAGCGCGGAATCACGATCACGTCCGCCGCGACCACGGCATCCTGGAAGCGCAACGGCAAAGATTTTCTGATCAATATCATTGACACGCCCGGACACGTGGATTTCACTGTGGAAGTCGAGCGCTCGCTGCGCGTCTTGGACGGCGCGGTGGCGATTTTTGACGCGGCGCGTGGCGTGCAGCCGCAATCGGAAACGGTTTGGCGCCAGGCGGACAAATATCACGTCCCGCGGCTCGCGTTCATCAACAAGATGGATAGCACCGGCGCGGATTTCGAGAATGCCATCAAAACGATGCGCCACCGTCTGGCCGCTCACCCCGTGGCGATTCAATGCCCCATTGGCAAGGAAGATCTTTTCATCGGCGTCATCGATTTCCTGGAAGAAAAGGCGATTATCTGGCTCGAAGAAACCCTGGGCGCGAAATTTGAAGTCTTTGATGTCGCCCAACTGTGGGACGCGAAGTTCCTTGCTACCCGTCCGGACGTTGTCGCCGCGCTCAAGTTTTCAGCATTGGATGAGGCGTATTACAAAGAGTGTCGGGAAAAGTCGGTGGAATACATTGCCGAGCACGACGATTCCCTGGTGGAAAAATTCCTGAACGGCGAAAAGATTTCGGCCGACGAACTCCGCGCTTCCATTCGCCGTTCGACGATTGCGCTGAAACTGGTTCCCGTACTGGCGGGCTCGGCGTTTAAGAACAAGGGGATTCAGCCGCTGCTCGACGCGGTGGTGGATTTTCTGCCCTCGCCGCTGGATGTTCCGCCCGTCGAGGGCACGACAGCCGACGACGAAGTGGAGTTGCGGCGCGCGAGCGACGAAGAGCCGTTTTCGGCATTGGCGTTCAAGATTATGTCCGACCCGTTCGTCGGACACGTGACCTACATTCGCGTTTATTCCGGCGTTCTCAAGGCCGGCAGCTACGTATACAACTCCACGAAGTCAACGCGTGAGCGCGTGGGGCGGCTGCTCCGGATGCACGCCAACAAGCGCGAAGAAATCGACGCCATTTACGCGGGGGATATCGCCGCGTGCGTGGGCCTGAAGAGCGTGACCACCGGCGACACGCTGTGCGATGAAGACAAAGCCGTGGTTCTCGAGAGCATTGAATTTCCCGCGCCGGTTATTTCGGTCGCGATCGAACCCAAGACCAAGGCCGATCAGGACAAGCTTGGCAACGCCATGCAGAGGCTCGCGCAGGAAGACCCGACGTTCCGCGTGCACAGCGATGAGGACACGGGCCAAACCATTATTTCCGGCATGGGCGAATTGCACTTGGAGATCATTGTTGACCGCATGATGCGCGAGTTTGGCGTCCAAGCAACCGTCGGGCGGCCGCAAGTCGCCTATCGCGAAACGATTCGCAAGCGCGCGGGAGCCGAAGGCAAGTACATTCGACAGACGGGCGGCCGCGGTCAATACGGGCACTGCGAAATCGAAGTCCTTCCGCTGCCTTCCGCCGCGCACGAGAACATGCATGAGATGTCGACCGACGAAATCGACGTGGTGGCGAAGGAAGTGGGCGGCTCGGGCGGCAAATGGCGCTTTGACAAAGAGCACCGCATGCTGTTCATTGACAAGACGGTCGGCGGCTCGATTCCCAAGGAATTCATCGCTCCGATTGACGCGGGCATCCGCGAAGCCATGGAAAACGGCATCCTGGCCGGCTACGAAATGGTGGACATCGCCGTCCTTTTGCTCGACGGCAGCTATCACGATGTGGACAGCTCCGAAATGGCGTTCAAGATTGCGGGCTCGATGGCATTTAAGGCAGCCTGCGCCAAGGCTCATCCGGTACTGCTCGAGCCGATCATGAAGGTGGAAGTGGTTACGCCGGAAGAGTACATGGCACAGGTATTCGGGGACTTGAATTCTCGACGGTGCCAGATTCAGGGAACCGAGAGCCGAGGCGGCGCGAACGTAATTCGCGTTGAGGTTCCGCTCGCCGAGATGTTCGGGTATGCCACCGATGTGCGCAGCCGCACGCAGGGCCGTGCCAGCTTTAGTATGCATTTCTCGCACTATGCAGAAGCCCCGGCGTCAGTTGCCGAGGAAGTGATCGCGAAATCAACCGGCAGGGCTACTCGCTAGCGGGGCCAAAGATAAAATTCCAGCGGGATGTAAGCGAACGTACGAGCTGAGGAGCAGACACAGCAATGGCGAAGGAAAAATTCGAGCGCAATAAGCCGCACCTGAATATCGGGACGATCGGGCACATCGATCACGGGAAGACGACTTTGACGGCGGCGATCACCAAGGTGCTGTCGAAGCACAACCCGAAGGTGGCGTTCCGGGCGTTCGATTCGATCGATAACGCGCCGGAAGAGCGGGAGCGGGGGATCACGATCGCGGTGTCGCACGTGGAGTACGAGACGGCGAACCGGCACTACGCGCACATCGATTGCCCGGGACACGCGGATTACGTGAAGAACATGATCACGGGGGCGGCGCAGATGGACGGAGCGATTCTGGTGGTGGCGGCGACGGACGGGCCGATGCCGCAGACGCGGGAGCACATCTTGCTGGCGCGGCAAGTGGGCGTGCCGTCGATCGTGGTGTTCATGAACAAGTGCGACGCGGTGGAAGATCCGGAATTACTGGAGCTGGTGGAGTTGGAAGTGCGGGAGTTGTTGAAATTGTACCAGTTTCCGGGGGACACGATCCCGGTGGTGCGGGGATCGGCGCTGGGAGCGTTGAACGGGGAAGAGAAGTGGGAGAAGTCGATAGACGAGTTGATGGCCGCGGTGGACAAGAACATACCGCAGCCGGTGCGGGAAGTGGATAAGCCGTTCGCGATGCCGATCGAAGATATCTTTTCGATTTCGGGACGCGGGACGGTGGTGACGGGACGTGTGGAGCGCGGCAAGGTGAAGGTGGGCGAAGAAGTGGAGATTGTGGGATTCCGACCGACGATGAAGCGAGTGGTGACGGGCATCGAGATGTTCCGGAAGCTGCTGGACGAAGGGCTGGCGGGAGACAACGTGGGGTTGCTGTTGCGGGGAACGGAGAAGGAAGAAGTGGAGCGCGGGCAAGTGTTGTGCAAGCCGGCGTCGATCACGCCGCACACGAAGTTCAAGGCGGAAGCGTACGTATTGACGAAGGAAGAAGGCGGGCGACACACGCCGTTCTTCACGGGGTACCGTCCGCAGTTTTACTTTAGGACGACGGACGTAACGGGAGACGTGAAGCTGCCGACGGGAGTGGAAATGGTGATGCCGGGGGACAACGTGTCGGCGGAGATAAGTTTGATCACGCCGGTGGCGCTGGAGAAAGGGCTGCGGTTCGCGATCCGCGAAGGCGGCCACACGGTCGGCGCAGGCGCCGTCACGGAGATTATCGAGTAAATTATGTCAGCCGGAGAAAAAATTCGCATTCGTTTGAAAGCGTACGATCACCGAATTCTCGACCAGTCCACGCGCGAGATCGTCGAGACCGCCAAGCGCACGGGAGCGACTGTGGCCGGGCCGATTCCCCTGCCCACCACGATCAACCGCTGGACGGTCCTTCGCTCGCCGCACGTGGACAAGAAATCGCGCGAGCAGTTTGAAATGCGCACGCACAAGCGGCTGATCGACATTCTGGAGCCGACGCCGGACACGGTCGACGCGCTGATGAAACTCGACCTGCCTCCAGGCGTGGACGTGGAAATCAAAGCTTTCGGGCGGGAGCACGCGAGGAAGTAAGGGTTTACATGCGGACTCTACTTTCCGCTGAACGCCCCGATCAGATGGGGGCGTGGAGCCAAGCGGAATATTCGGAATAAAAGGGAGAGACGGGCAACTTTCATGGCTGTCAACGGAATTCTCGGAATCAAGCTGGGCATGGCCCAGGTCTTCACCGACGATGGTATGGCGGTCGGCTGTACGGTGCTGCAGGCAGGCCCCTGCGTGGTGGTGCAGCGGCGCACCAAGGAGAAGGACGGCTACGACGCCGCGCAACTGGGGCTGGTGGAATTTATCAAGCCGCAGCGCGTCACGAAACCCATGATGGGGCACTTCAAGAAGTCGGATGCGGCGCCGATGCGGCGTTTGCGCGAAGTGCGGCTGGATGACTCTGCTGATGAGACCAAGGCCGGCGACCGCGTTCTAGTTGATCGTTTCAAGCCCGGCGAGTTGGTGGACGTTACCGGCATCAGCAAGGGCAAGGGCTTTGCCGGCGCGGTCAAGCGATGGCACTTCCGCGGAGGCGATGCCACGCACGGTTCCATGCATCATCGCGCGCCTGGCGGCATTGGCGGGAGTTCGTTTCCGTCGCGGGTTTGGCCCGGGCAGCATTTTCCGGGGCACATGGGCAATTCCCGCGTGACGGCAAAAAACCTCCGCGTCGTGAAAGTGGATACGGACGAAAATTTGCTTTTGGTGTACGGCTCGGTGCCGGGTCCGGTGGGAACGTATATTCTCATCCGGAAGGCCCGAAAATCAAAATAGCTGAGAAGTAAGTTAGTCAAGGACTCGACGACCATGGCGGTTGTAGACATCAAGAATCTCGAAGGTAAGAACGTCGGCCAGATGGACCTTCCCGACGCGGTGTTTGGGGCGAAGGTGAACCCCAACCTGCTGCACGAGACGGTGCGCTGGTACCAGGCGACGCAGCGCGCGGGAACGCACAAGACCAAGGGCCGCGGCGAAGTGTCCGGAGCGGGCCGAAAACTGTGGAAGCAGAAGGGCACGGGCCGCGCCCGTGTGGGATCGATTCGCAGCTCGATCTGGCGCAAGGGCGGCACGGTGCACGGGCCGGTTCCCCGCAGCTACGCGTACCGCTTACCGAAAAAAATGCTCCTCGGCGCTTTGCGCTCCGCGCTTTCCGCGAAGTTTGCGGAGCAGAAGCTGACCGTGGTGGATGCGTGGCAGCTCGATTCGCACAAGACCAAGCCGTTTCGACAGGCGCTCACCCGTTTGGACGGGGACACGAAGACGGTTTTGCTGGTCGAAACGTCGGCCAATCGAAACCTGGAGCTTGCCAGCCGGAACCTGGAAGGCGTGAAGCTCGTCGCGCCGCACGCGCTGCAGCCGTACGACCTGTTGCGGCACGATCATTTGGTCCTATCGAAAGAAGCGGCTGTGCGCCTGGGAACGACGCTGGGACCTCGAACCGCGGCGCCAATTTCGGAAATCGTCAATATTGAGCCCGCGCAACAAGCGGCGGCTCCAAAGGCTGCCAAGCCTATTGCCAAGAAAAAAGCTGCGCCGGTGAAAAAGGCCGCGAAGAAAAAGCCGGCGGCGAAAAAGGACAAGGGCAAGAAGTAAGCCCGGGACGAGCCGATGAACATCAACGCTTTTCAAGTGATTCGCCGGCCGATCATCACCGAGAAGGGTCTCGGGGTGAAGGAGACGCAGCACACGGTCGTGTTTGAAGTGGCCATGGCCGCGACGAAGACGCAGATCAAGGAAGCGGTCCAAAAGATTTTCAAGGTGAAAGTTGCCGGGGTGCGCACGGGAATTTTTCACGGAAAGTTTCGCCGCCGCGGCCGCGCGGAAGGCCACCGGCGCGACTGGAAGAAGGCGTACGTGAAGTTGGCGGCCGGCGAAAAGATGATCGAGTACGCGGATAATCTTTAGCCCGGGGCTCTAGCCCGGGGTTCCGGCGGCGGCTGCTCAGGCGGCCTCCAGCGGGGACCCGCGGGGCGTGCCAGAGGAAAAGAGAGCGTTATGGCACTGAAAAGCTTTAATCCGTACACAGCATCGCGGCGCTTCGTGACCATGCTCGACAAGAGCGAGATCACCAAGCAGACGCCGGAAAAGTCGCTGGTCGAGCCGAAGAAGCGCACGGGCGGACGCAACGCCCATGGCGAAATCACGATTTGGCATCGCGGCGGCGGTCACAAGAAGCAGTACCGCTCGATTGATTTTCGCCGCGAGAAAAAGGGAATTCCGGCGCGCGTCGCGGCCATTGAATACGACCCGAACCGCTCGGCGCGCCTTGCGCTGCTGCACTATGCCGACGGAGAGAAACGCTACATTCTGCATCCAATCGGGCTCGAGGTCGGAATGACGGTACAGACCGGCGAGGGCGCGGACATTTTGCCGGGAAACGCCATGCCGATCCGGTTCATCCCGCCCGGAACGCAGTTGCACAACCTGGAGCTGCAGCCCGGCAAGGGCGCCCAGGTCGTTCGCGCCGCGGGCGGCTCGGCGCAGTTGCTCAGTAAGGAAGGCGATATTGCGCTGGTCAAGCTGCCGTCGGGTGAAGTTCGAAAGTTCGGTTTGGATTGCATGGCCACGATAGGCCAGGTCGGTAACCTCGACCACGAGAACGTCACGTACGGCAAAGCAGGACGAACGCGGTGGCATGGGCGGCGTCCGACGGTGCGCGGCGTGGCGATGAACCCGGTCGACCATCCGCACGGCGGCGGAGAGGGACGCGTCAAGGGAAATCATCCGCAGACACCGTGGGGCTTTCCCACGCTGGGCGCCAAGACGCGCAGGAACCGGCGGTCGGACAAGCAGATTGTTCAACGGCGCAAGCCGTAAGAAGTGGTTGTTTCGATTGGTTGAGAGCACGAAAAAAATGTCAGCCTGGCGCGGCGGGCATTGAGAGAAAAACTATGAGCGCAACAAGAAGCAGACGAACACGTTCGACAGCACGCCGTGTGACGCGTGCGCGCAAGTCGGCTCGCCCGGCGCGTCCGGCGAAGCCAGCCAAACCCGCTGGGCGGTTTGTAGCCGCTCCTCCCGTGCAAGTGCAGTACCGGTTGTGCAAGCCGGGATGGGCCGTCGCCGTGGAGAAAACGCCGAACGCGCAAGGCACGCGGTTTGTGTGCCCGTTCTGCCCGATTTCACACCGCGTGCCCGGGCCGGTGCGCGGATTCCGCAAACTGCGGCGCGCGCAATGGATCAAGCTGCGCCGCGTTGAAGAATAAAGTCGAAGAGTAGCCGAGGACTAGGGAGAAACGATGGCACGCTCGCTCAAAAAAGGTCCGTTCATCGATGACCACCTGCGCATAAAGGTGGAGGGAATGAACGCGCGCAACGAAAAGAAAGTCATCAAGACGTGGTCGCGCCGTTCGACGATTCTTCCCGACATGATCGGCCACACGATTGCCGTGCACAACGGCAGAAAATTTATTCCGGTGTACGTCACCGAACAGATGATTGGACACAAACTTGGCGAGTTCGCGCCGACGCGCACGTTTAAGGGCCACGCTGTAAAGGCCGCACTCGAGCGGGCGGCGGGTATTGCCGGCGCTCCGGGAGCGCCAGGCGCGCCCGCCGGTGGCGCGGCACCGGCCGGAGGCGGCGCGCCGTCTGCGCCGAAGGCTTCCTAACTCATGGCAAACGAACCGATACAGGCTCCGGCGATTGAAGCGATAGCGATGGCGCGCCACGTGCGCATGTCTCCCCAGAAGGTCCGCCTGGTGGTGGACTTGATCCGGGGGCAACGCGCCGAGGACGCCCTGCAGATTTTGCGTTTCACCAAGAAGCGCGCGACACGCGACGTCGAGAAAGTGCTGCGCAGCGCAATTGCCAACGCGGAGCGCAAGGCCGAGGACGCCGGCGCATCGCTCGATGTCGATCACCTCTTCGTTGCGAGCTGTTTTGTGAACGAAGGCTCGCGCTGGAAGCGCCTGCGCCCGGCTCCGATGGGCCGCGCGTTCCGGTATCAGCGCCGCACCAGCCACATTGTGGTCGGCGTCGTCGAGCACCACCACGCCGTACAGCAGCGCGTCGCGGCTGCCGCGGCGGAAGCGGAATCGCAGAAGGGCGTTAAGGGAGCGGTGAGGAAGGCTCGCCAGGCGTTTGGTGGAAAGAAAAAGCCGGCCGGGAAGAGCAAGAAGTAGCGGGAGGAAGCTTTGGGACAGAAGACACATCCATACGGATTCCGGCTAGGCTACAACAAGCCTTGGAAATCGCGCTGGTACGCCGACCGCGATTATGCCGACCTGCTGCACGAGGACGTTGCCCTGCGCAAGCAGTTGAAAGACAAACTGCGCTCCGCCGGGATCAGTTCGATCGATATCGAACGCGCCGCCAACAAGCTGGTGATTCGCGTGTTCACGGCCCGTCCGGGAATCATCATTGGACGCAAAGGCGCGGAAATCGACAAGCTCAAGGGTGAAATCCAGAAGCGCACGAAACGCGAAGTGCACATCGACATCCAGGAAGTCCACCGGCCGGAACTGGACGCGCAACTGGTCGCCGAATCGATCGCGCTGCAACTCGAGAAGCGCGTCGCGTTCCGCCGGGCCATGCGCAAGGCGGTGGATTCGGCCCTGCGTTTCGGATGCAAAGGAATCAAGGTGCGTGTCGCCGGGCGTTTGAATGGCGCGGAAATCGCACGCAAGGAATGGTACCTGCAAGGCCGGCTGCCGCTGCAAACGCTTCGCGCGGACATCGATTATGGTTTTGCCGAGGCCCACACGTCGTATGGCGTGATCGGCGTGAAGTGCTGGGTGTATCAAGGTGAAAATGTTCCCGAGCGCGGACAGAAAAAAGTGGTCGCGCTGGCGGCGGCCGACTAAGACGCAACGGACGATTTGATGGAAGGGTGTAAGGGACAACGACGATGTTAATGCCAAAGAAAGTGAAGTACCGGAAACAACAGCGCGGGCGGCGCAAGGGCAAGGCCTGGCGCGGAGGGGAACTGTCTTTCGGCGAGTACGGCCTTAAGGCGCTCGAGCCGGCGTGGATTACCGACCGGCAGATCGAAGCCTCGCGCGTGGCCATCACGCGGTTCATCAAGCGCGGCGGGAAACTTTGGATCCGGATTTTCCCGGACAAGCCGTTCACCAAGAAGCCGGCGGAAACCCGCATGGGCAAGGGGAAAGGCGCGCCGGAAAAATGGGTGGCGGTCGTAAAGCCCGGGCGAGTGATGTTTGAAATGGCGGGCGTGGACCTGGCGACAGCGAAGGAAGCGATGACCCTGGCGGCTCACAAACTGCCAATTCATACGCGGTTCGTCAGCCGCGAGGGAGCCCTCTAATGGCGCGGGGAATCGAGAAGCTGCGCGATCAGGGCACTCCGGAACTGAGCGAGCGCGTGAACGAACTCGCCGAGCAGGTGTTTCGCCTGCGATTTCAGCTTTCGACGGGGCAGGCCGAAGCGGTGACCAAGCTTCGCACGGCGCGGAAAGATCTTGCGCGCATCAAGACATTGCTGCGCGAACGCGAATTGAGGAAACCAGATGGCAAGTGAACCTGCAGCGGCGGCGCCCGCGCGGCACCATCGCCAGGAACTGACCGGCGTGGTGACCAGCGCGAAGATGGAGAAAACCATTGTCGTGAAGGTGACCCGCCTGGTGAAGCACAAGCTGTATACGCGCGTGATGCGAGTCACAAAGAAATTTTATGCGCACGACGAACAGCGCAAGGCGCGCCTGGGCGACAGGGTGAAAATTGTCGAGACAAGGCCGATGTCAAAGCTGAAACGCTGGCGGCTCGCCGAGGTGCTCACGCGCAGCACCCGGGTAAATTAACGTGCGCAAAGGGGAACCGTGCGCGGGCTGTATTTTTACGCTGAACGCATCCAGTGAAGCGTTGAGCCCGCCGGAACCGGGTTCGGGCTCTACTTTGAGCCCGCCGGAACAAGGACAACTGCCATGATTCAGATGCGAAGCTGGCTGACGGTGGCCGACAATTCGGGGGCGCGCCAATTGACGTGTATCCTCCCGCTCGGCGGCGATGTCGGCAGCCGCGCGGGACTGGGCGACGTGATCACCGCTTCCGTGAAGGAAGCCGCGCCGGACAGCCCGATCAAGAAGGGCAAAGTCGTGAAGGCCGTGGTGGTGCGTACGCGCAAGGAACACCGCCGGAAGGACGGCACCTACATCCGGTTTGACGATAATGCCGCGGTGCTGATCAACGACGCCAACGAGCCCGTGGGTACGCGCGTATTCGGGCCCGTGGCGCGCGAACTGCGCGAAAAGAAATTCGCGAAGATTGTCTCGCTCGCGCCGGAGGTATGGTAATGCCGATGCGAAACCGAGTGGCACCAGCGCCGGCCACTGCCGGGATCAAGAGGGGCGACCAGGTGCGTGTGATGACCGGGCGCGACCGCGGAAAAACGGGCCGCGTGCTGGCCGTGAATCCGGCCAAGCGCACGGTTACGGTCGAGCACGCGGGCATGATCAAGCGGCATACGCGCGCGAATCCATCGAAGAACGTCAAGGGCGGCATCGTCGAGAAGGAAGGATCGATGTCGATCTCGAACGTTTTGCTGCTATGTCCTTCTTGCAACAAGGGCACGCGCCTGGGGCATAAGTTTCTGCCCGACGGGACGAAAGAGCGGGTATGCCGCCGCTGCGGGAACACGCTGGAAAAATAACGGGCCAAAGATTCACGGAGAGAGTGAAGAGACAGGATCATGATTAGCCGAATGCAAGAACGGTACCGCAAAGAGGTGGTCCCCGCGCTGATGAAGCGGTTCGGGCGGACCAATCCGATGGCTGTGCCCAAGGTCGCGAAAGTCATTGTGAATATCGGGATGGGCGAGGCGAGCCAAAACGTCAAGCTGCTGGACGTGGCGGTGGTCGAACTCGGGCAGATTACCGGACAGAAACCGGTGGTTACGCGCGCGAAGAAGTCGATCGCGAACTTCAAGATTCGCCGCGGCATGCCGATCGGCTGCTGCGTCACCTTGCGTGGCGACCGGATGTACGAATTCCTGGACCGCCTTTGCAACGTCGTGTTGCCGCGCGTGCGCGATTTCCGGGGCTTGCCGCCCAACGCGTTTGATGGACGCGGAAACTACACGATGGGCCTGCGCGATCAACTCGTGTTTCCCGAGATTGATTACACGCGCGTCGACAAGATCAAGGGCATGAACATCACGCTGACGACGACGGCTAAGAACGACGAAGAAGGCCGTGAATTGCTGAAGCTGCTGGGCGTGCCGCTGCGCCCCCAAGCTGAGGCGGGTACGGGCTCTACTTCGAACCCGCCCCAATAGGGTACGGGCACTACTTTGAGGCTGAACGCCCCGGCCTAGCCGGGGTATGGAGCCTGGCAAGACAAGGATTTTGAGGAGAACCCATGGCGCGAGACTCTCAATTCGCCAAGATGCGCAAGAAGCTGAAGTTCAAGGTTCGCATACGCAACCGCTGCCGGCTGTGCGGCCGGCCGCGCGGCTACTTGCGAAAATTTCAAATGTGCCGCATCTGTTTCCGCGGCCACGCGCTGCGCGGGGAAATTCCCGGCGTGGTGAAGGCCAGCTGGTAAAGGCGGCGGAAAACGACTATGCAAACTGACCCTATCTCCGATTTACTGACCCGGATTCGCAACGCAGCCAAAGCGCGCCACGCGCGCGTGGACATCCCGACGTCGAAGCTGAAGGCGGAGGTCGCGCGAATCCTGAAGGAAGAAGGCTACATCTCGACGTACAAACTGGTCGAGGAAAACAAGATGCGGAAGACGCTGCGCCTCTTTCTGAAATACACCCCGGACCGTCGAAGCGTGATCACGGACTTGAAGCGCATCTCGAAGCCCGGGAGCCGCCGGTACAAAGGCGCTTCCGAAATCCGCCCGGTCGTGGGCGGGATGGGCATCAGCATCATGACCACACCCAAGGGTGTGATGACCGGCCGCGCCGCGCGCAAAGCGCACGTGGGCGGCGAAGTTCTTTGCGAGGTCTGGTAGAAGCCTGGTAGGAGAGCCATCGAGCTATGTCGCGCATTGGAAGAAAACCGATTGCCGTGCCCGCGGGAGTAAAGATTCAGATTTCCAAGGACTCCGTGGAAATCCAGGGACCGAAGGGCAAGTTGAGTGTGAATCTGCCGCGTGGAATTCATCTCGAGCAGAAGGGCGCCGAACTGCATGCTCTCCGTCAGAGCGATGACCAAGCGGCATTGCACGGCCTGGCGCGGGCTCTGGTGGCGAACGCCGTGCAGGGCGTGACGCAGGGTTTCAAGAAGGATCTCGACATCGTCGGTGTGGGATATCGCGCCGAGCTCAAGGGCAAGATGGTGAATTTCGCGCTGGGGTATTCCCACCCCATCGAGTTCCCAATCCCAGAGGGAATACAGATTACGGTGGAGAAGCAGACGCACCTGACGGTTTCCGGCGCCGATCGCGGCCGCGTCGGGCAAGTTTCAGCTGACATCCGCTCGCTGCGTCCGCCCGATCCGTACAAGCAAAAAGGGATTCGCATAACGGGCGAACGCCTGAAGAAGAAGGCCGGAAAAGCTGGCGCGGCCAAGACGGGCGCCTAACAGGGTACGGGCTCCATGGGGAGCTTGCTGAACGAAGGAGAGAACTCGTGGCAACAGATCCAGTCCGGAAATTATCACGTAACGAGCACCGCCAGCGGATTCACCTTCGCGTGCGGACTCGCGTTACGGGAACGCCTGAGCGGCCGCGCCTTTGCGTGTACCGCTCGAATGGGCATATCTACGCGCAGGTTGTGGATGACCGCAGCGGACGAACGCTGGCCTCGGCGAGTTCGCTCGACCCGGATACGCGCAAGGAACTCAAGGGCGGCAGCAACGTGGCGGCCGCCAAAGTGATTGGAAAGAAAATCGCCGAGCGCACCCGCGCTGCCGGGATCGAGCAGGTGGTGTTCGACCGCGGCGGTTACATGTACCACGGACGAGTGGAAGCCCTGGCCGCGGCGGCCCGGGAAGCGGGGTTGAAATTCTAAGCCTATGTCGAAGCACATTTTGAGAGAAACCCTGGCCGTCCGGCGAAACATCCAGGTCAACGCCAACAACTTGAAGGACCAGGTCGTGGCCATCCAGCGCGTGACCAAGGTCGTCAAGGGCGGCAAGAACCTCAGTTTTTCGGCCTTGGTTGTCGTCGGAGACCAGGCGGGCAACGCCGGCTTCGGCATGGGCAAGGCGCGCGAAGTGCCCATGGCCATCCGCAAGGCGATCGAGCAGGCCAAGAAAAACCTGATTCACCTGAATTTGAAGGGAACGACGATTCCACATCAGGTATTGGGTCTGTACGGTTCGGGGCAAGTGCTGCTGAAGCCCGCGCCCGAAGGCACGGGGATTATTGCCGGCGGCCCGGTGCGCGCCGTCATGGAAGTGGCGGGTATTTCCAATGTGCTGACGAAATCCATCGGTACGTCGAACCCGCACAACGTGATTAAAGCCACCTTCGATGCGCTGCTGCGCCTGAAAGATGTGGCCAAGGTCGCGGAACTTCGCTCGAAGACGGTGGAGGAACTCGGGCGCTAACCGCGCCGGGAACGAACATGGCTACGTCGACAAAGAAATCGGGAAGACTCAAAATCAAGTGGGTGGTCAGCTTCATCGGCTGCCCGAAGGACATGCGGGCGACCATCCGCGGTCTGGGATTTCGCCGAATGCAGCAAGTGGTGGAGCACGACGATACGCCGGCCGTCCGGGGGATGATCCTGAAGGTCCGGCACCTGGTGGTCGTTACGGAATAAGTAAACATTAATAAAAAGTGACGGGGAAAATAGAGGGAACCATGGCAGTGAATCTTTCTAATTTGAAGCCGGCGCGGGGATCGCGGCACCGCAAGGTGCGCGTGGGCCGCGGGATGGGCTCGAAGCTCGGCAGGACGGCCGGCAAAGGCAACAAAGGACAGAAATCGCGCAAGGGCTATTCGCGGCGCCCGGGTTTTGAGGGCGGCCAGATGCCACTGCGCCGGCGAATCCCGAAGCGCGGCTTCCACAATCCGTCCCGTTTCGAGTATGCCGTGGTGAACGTGGAATCGCTCAACGCATTTACGGCGGGAGAGACGGTGACGCCCGAACTGTTGATTGCCAGCGGCCTGATCCGTGAAGTACGCGCCGCTATCAAGGTTCTGGGTGACGGCGAATTGAAAGCCGCGCTCACCGTGCGCGCGCACAAGTTCAGCAAGTCGGCGGAGGAGAAGATCACTCGCGCCGGAGGTAAGGTAGAAATTCTGCCATGAACCAGTTTTTCGAAGCATTCGCGAACATGTTCCGGATTCCGGACCTGCGCAAGCGGCTGCTATTCACGCTGGCCATACTGGCGGTGTATCGGCTGGGCGCGTTTCTGCCCACGCCGGGGATCAACACGGATGTCCTGCAGCAATTCTTCAATCAGAATGCGGGATCAGTTCTGGGAGTTATCGACCTGTTCAGCGGCGGCAATTTCCGCCGCCTGACGATTTTCGCGCTGGGCATCATGCCGTACATCACGGCGTCGATCATCCTGCAACTGATGACCGTGGTCTGGCCGTACCTCGAGCGCTTACAGAAGGAAGGCGAGCTCGGCCGGCGCAAGATTACGCAGTACACGCGCTACCTGACGATTCTCTTGAGTATCGTGCAATCGCTTTCGATTGCGTTAACGCTGGAGAAGACCGGCGGCCCGGGCAATCAGCCGCTGGTCTATAACCCCGGCGTCGGATTTATCCTGATGACGATCCTGACGCTGACCACCGGTTCGGCGTTCATCATGTGGCTCGGCGAGCAAATTACCGAGCGCGGCGTGGGTAACGGGATGTCGCTGATCATATTCGCCGGGATCGTCGTGGGCCTTCCGCGCGCTGTTGCCGACCTGTTCGACAAGTTCAAGACGGCGCAGTGGGGGCCATTCACGGGCCTGGCGCTGCTCATCTTGATGGCTTTGATGATTGCGGTCGTGGGCGTCATTGTTTTCGTCGAGGGCGGACAGCGGCGCATCCCCGTGCAATACGCCAAACGTGTGATGGGGCGCAAGATGATGGGCGGGCAAATGACGTACCTGCCGCTCCGAGTCAATTCCGGCGGCGTGATTCCGCCGATTTTTGCCAGTTCGCTGCTTACGTTTCCGGGCACGATCAATCTGGTTCTGGGAAAGAAATTCAAAGTCCTCGATTGGCTTTCGACGAATCTGGCCTGGGGCGAGCCCTGGTATATTTTGGTCTACATCACGTTGATTATCGTGTTTGCGTTTTTCTATGTGGGCATCGTGTTCAATCCCACGGAACTAGCCGACAACATGCGGAAGTACGGCGGGTTCATACCGGGAATTCGCCCCGGCCGCAATACGTCGGAGCACATCGACCGGGTTCTTCGCCGCTTGACGTTTGTCGGCGGAGTCTACCTGGCGGCTGTATGCCTGCTCCCGGAGTGGCTGATGGCCGGTATTCATCTCCAGCATCTTCCAGTGGTGGGCACGTGGTTTGATAACCACATGTGGAGGTTTGTGCTGGAAGGCCTGAAAGTAAACTTTTATTTTGGCGGCACCTCCCTCTTGATCGTCGTCGGCGTGGCGATGGACACCGTCCAGCAGATCGAGGCTCAATTGGTGATGCGGAATTATGAAGGGTTTGTCAAGAAAGGGAAGCTGCGTGGCCGCCGTTACGGCTGATCAGCATCTCACTAGACGCGTATCTGGTCTGCACCGTGCGGTGATCCTATTGGGCCCTCCTGGAGCGGGCAAGGGAACTCAGGCGCAGCGGATCGCGGAGCGGTATCTGTTACCGCATCTATCGACCGGAGACATGCTTCGCGACCACATCTTTCGCGGCACCGAGCTCGGGCGAAAGGCAAAGCCGCTGATGGAACGCGGCGATCTGGTCCCGGATGAAATCGTGCTGGGCATGGTCGAGGACCGCATTTCCCAGCCTGACTGCGACAATGGGTTTGTGTTCGACGGGTTTCCACGCACGCTGGCGCAGGCGGAAGACCTGGAGCGGATTTGCCAGCAGCACAAGTTCGATTACACCGTTGTGTTGCACATGGTGGTGGACCCGGACTTGTTGATGCGCCGGCTGACGGGCCGTAGAATTTGCAAGACGGGCGGGCACATTTACAATATTTATGACCGACCGTCGAAGGTGGAAGGGATTTGTGATCTGGACGGGAGCGAGTTGATTCACCGGCCGGACGATACCGAACCCGTGATCCGCGGCCGCTTGTCCGCGTACGAGCACCAGACCCGGCCTCTCGTGGACTACTATAAGGGGCAAGGCCTGCTGGTTGAAGTGGATGCCATGGCCGACGCGGACGCCGTGACGGCCAGCATCGGAAAGACTTTGGACAGGGCGGAAGCAGGAAAATGATTGTGTGCAAGTCGCAGGCTGAATTGGAAAAAATGCATCGCGCGGGCCTGGTGATCTGGGAAGTCTTGAACCACCTGCGCGGGATGGCGCAGCCGGGGGTTACGACGAAAGAACTCGACGAATACGCGGAACACCGAACGGCCGAACTAAAGGTCCGGCCTGCATTCAAGAATTACCGAGGCTATCCGGCTACTTTGTGCACGTCGATCAATTCCGAGGTGGTGCATGGGATTCCGTCGAAGTCGAGGCGTCTTCAGCAGGGCGACATTATTTCACTCGATTTTGGAGTCGAATACGCCGGCTATTATGCCGATGCGGCCGTGACGGTTCCGGTGGGCGAGATTTCTCCCGAGTTGCAGCGGCTCTTGCAAGTGACTCGTGAATCTCTGGATCTGGCCATAGACAAAGTGCGCGTGGGCAACCGGCTCACGGATATTTCGGCCGCGGTGCAGGATTGGGCCGAGCGCAAGAACGGCTATTCGGTCGTTCGTGATCTTTGCGGCCACGGCATTGGTACGCACATTCATGAGGAGCCCAACGTGTTAAATTACGGGGAACCCGGCCGCGGCCTGCGCTTGCAGGAAGGCATGGTGTTCGCAATCGAGCCAATGGTAAATGTAGGCGGACCGGATGTCCGGGTGCTTGAAGACGACTGGACAGCGGTGACCACCGACGGCACGAACTCCGCGCATTTTGAGCACACGGTGGCGGTTACCTCGAATGGGCCCTGGGTGTTGACGCGTCCCCGCGAAATGCAGGGACCGTCTTGGTGACCGGGGCGAGAGGGCACATGGGCAAGCGACCCGAAGCGGATAAGCGCAAGGCCGACGCGTCCAACCCGAAGGAAGACGCCATCGAAGTGATGGCGACGGTCATCGAGCCTCTGCCCAATGCGATGTTTCGTGTGGAGTTGGAGAACAAACACCAGGTTCTCGCGCACATTTCCGGGAAGATGCGCAAGAATTTTATCCGCATCCTCGCCGGGGACAAGGTCGCCGTGGAGCTTTCGCCCTACGATCTGACGCGCGGCCGCATCGTGTACCGGTATAAGTAGGCGGGTGCGGGCTTTACTTTAGGCCCGCCAGATTTTAAACCCCGCCGGAGATTCATCAAGGAGCAGGGAAATGAAAGTCCGGGCATCGGTAAAGAAAATTTGCGACAAGTGCAAGGTGATCCATCGGCGCGGCGTGGTGCGCGTGATTTGCGTCAACCCGAAGCACAAGCAGCGCCAGGGATAGTTAGACGGAGACGGGTGCGGGCTCTGCTTGCAGCCCGCAAGAATATTGAGGAGCGCGCATGGCACGTATTGCAGGAGTAGATCTTCCGGTACAAAAACGCGTCTGGGTGGGCCTGACGTCGATCTACGGCATCGGACAGCCGCGCGCGAAGTCGCTTTGCGCGAAGGCGAACGTGGATCACACCAAGAAGGTGAAAGATCTGACCGAGGAAGAGATTAACAGCCTTCGCCAGGCGATCGAATCCGAGGGCCGCGTCGAGGGCGATCTCCGCAAGGAGGTCCAGATGAACATCCGGCGGCTGATCGAAATTCAGTGCTACCGCGGGATGCGCCATCGCCGGAACCTGCCGGTGCATGGCCAGCGCACGCACACTAATGCGCGGACGCGCAAGGGTCCGCGGAAGGGCGCCGTCGCGGCGAAGAAGAAAGTCGCGGCCCGGAAGTAGCCCCCGGGGAGCGCTGATAAGTCCCCGGATATCGTCAAGACCGAAATCGAGATTGAAGCGAGGGTACTGACTTGGCAAAAGAACCGCAACAGCAGGACGCCACAACACAGGCGCCGGCGAAAACTTCGAAGCGCAAGAAAGAGTTCAAGAAGAAGCGGGAGAAGCGCGTGGTCCCGCACGGCGTGGCGCATATCCAGGCTACGTTCAACAACACGATTATTACTATCTGCGGGCCGGATGGGCGCGCGGTATCCTGGTCCTCCGCCGGATCGATTGGCTTCAAGGGCTCGCGCAAGGGAACGCCTTACGCAGCGCAGCAGGCCTCGGCGTCAGCCGCGGGAGTGGCGCGCGACCAGTACGGCATGAAATCGATTGAAGTTCGTATAAAGGGCCCTGGCTCCGGCCGCGAATCGGCTGTGCGCGCGCTGGCTTCGTCGGGCTTGCACATCGTGCATATCAAGGACGTGACGCCGATTCCACACAATGGCTGCCGTCCGCCGAAGCGGCGCCGCGTCTGATCAGGCGAATTTAATTTTGGTTTCGAGAAACAGCAACATAAGGAGAAACGCATTTGGCACGTCATCGAGAAGCGGTTTGCCGGCTCTGTCGCAGGGAAGGGCAGAAGCTGTTTTTGAAAGGCCTGCGCTGTTTTACTGAGAAGTGCGCCATTGAAAAGCGCAATTTCGTCCCGGGACAGCACGGCCAGTCCCGCCGCGTGAAAAAACTTGCGGGTTACGGACTGCAATTGCGCGAGAAGCAGAAGGTGAAGCGCACCTACGGACTGCTCGAGCGGCAGTTCCGCAACTACGTTGAAAAATCCGAGCGCGCGCAGGGACCCACGGGCGAAAACCTCATCGTCATGCTTGAGCGGCGCTTGGACAATGCCGTGTGGAGGTCGGGTCTGGCGAGTTCGCGCTCCCAGGCGCGGCAGATCGTCCTGCACGGCCACGTCCGCATCAACGGGAAGAAGGTAAACATTCCCTCGTACCTGGTCAGCGTCGGCGAGGAAATCGCGCTCAAGGAAAAAATGCACCAGAACACCATGGTGCTCGAAGCCCGCAATGTCGCCCAGAGCCAGAACGCCGTGCCGTGGCTCGAAATCGACCGCGAGA
>Ga0209106_1000002_pt1 | contig 27810 bp, 37 predicted proteins | sample MedBloCAOM1_M3_FD_187713 | JGI IMG/M metagenome (GOLD analysis project Ga0209106, IMG submission 187713) | Forest soil microbial communities from El Dorado National Forest, California, USA - Mediterranean Blodgett CA OM1_M3 (SPAdes) (version 2) | ecosystem: Environmental > Terrestrial > Soil >...
ATTGACAGCGTGGATAAAATATGATCATATTTTATCCACGCTGTCAATATATCATGATGCGATACTATCGTGTCAAGAGATATTCGTATCGTGCCACGACATATCTCATTGTTATATCGTGACACGATGTTCTGCTGATGGCTTTGGCCTACGGGACTATTTCTACTTGCGGTTCGATGATTTGGATCTTGTCGATGATCGGCTGGGCGTTCTTATTTCCGTTCAGTGAGCCCATGTAGGCCCGGACTTTCACGCGGGGCATGCCCTTAGTCGGATTTCCCATATTCGCCAGTTTCTTCAGTTGGCTGGTGATTTTCTTGTTCTTCCCATTCGAGAATGCGCGGATGCCATCGACAAGAATCCACGGATGATCCAGCGCCTTCCCTTCGCTATTGTTCACGCACGCATCCGGGAATCCTTCCATGTAGATGTGAGCCTTGTTCGCTTCCCTGCCGGCTGTCTGCTCTTCTTCGCTGTCGCCATCCAGTTCGATCCCGCAGATGTGCAGCCCGTTCGTGACGAAATACTTGAGCGCCTGGATGCTGGCCTTTGGGGCTGCCTTGTCGAGCGAATCGCCGCCCCAGCCCACGGCCTTGCAGTCGAGCCTTTCCGCCGTGTCGATATCGAACCAACTGAATGTGATGAGCTGTTCGGAATAATTGAAATACCCGCCGGTCGATGTCTGGTTGACGAAATGTGAAACCTGTACATCGGTGGGCAGCAGCAGCAAACGGTTCTTGATCAATTCATCCCGCAGGGGCCCGCGTATGCCGTCCGCTTCGTGATAGCGGTATTCAAGCTCCCCGCTCTGATCGTTGGTCTTCTCGCCGGTCTTCTCCAGTTCTGGAATCGCGGCCATCACCGCGAATATCTTCTGAAGCAGAATGGCTTTGGATGTCTGTGGTTTGGGTTTCATGCTTCAAATGGTAACAAAATCGTTTGACATGTGCAATACATATATTGTATATATACTCCATGGTAAAAAATAACCCCATGAGCGCACGGCAGACGATCAATCGATTGCTGGCCCTGAAACTGTCAAAGTGGGCCATCGCGAAGCATCTGGGAGTACGATGGGGCACGCTGCACAACTGGCACAGAGGGGCTAATTCGCCTTCTCCTGAGAATGCCGCCGCTCTTCGTGCCCTCTACGCCGAAAGGAAGGCCAATTCATGACCGAAGAAATCATTGCCGAACAGACCATCGAAACCCCGGAAGTCCTGCCCGACTGGAACGATCTCATGGCGCGATTCTTCCGCTGGCCACCCTACCAGAAACGCATTGCCGTTTCCATCGTTCACGCCGAATGCCTCGGCATGTGCTGCATGATCGTCCGGATAGCGGGTGATCCTACCGGGGAAAACTCCGTTGACTGCGGAGACTTCGCCACCCGACAGACGGACATCGGGCCGATGTGCAACTTCCACGCAATGGAGTATGGGCAATGACTACTTTCAAACTTTGCTTCATGGTTCCGCTTGTCCTGCTGGCTATTTGGGCTCACGCACTGCTCGAACGGGATGAGGCGCGAAGATGCGCCGAGAGCGCGAGAATCTCATGACCAGTTATGATGATCATTTTGCGGAACACGCTGAATCACGTGGTATCCAGATCGATGATGATTCTCCGCCCAGAGCAATCTTCTGTTGCGCATTGACCGGCGCGGCCTTGTTTGCAGGGCTGCTGGGAATTCTGGCCGTGAAGATGTGCCGTTGAAATGAAATCCCTGTGCTCCAATTGCGGGGTGCGCCCAGCGGTTTACAATCGGCGCAAAAAAGGAGCACGTCGCAAGGCAGACAAGCATCATGACCTCTGCCGTCAGTGCTACGATTCTCAGACTGATCATTATCGACTTGGGAGAATACGGCTTTGCGGCCCGGGCATGAAGAGAGTGCATGAAGCAATTAAGCGGGCACGGAGTAGGATAGCGTCCTAAATTCCGTGCTCGCTTCGTTTCTTATTGCGGGGGTTTGGTGGGCGGCGGTGGTTGCGGAGGGGGATTGTCGCCAGCTTCGCCGGATGGCTGGCCGCCCTCATAATTTTTATCGTCTTCGGAATGTTTCTTCTCAGTATCGGGCACTGCTGATCGTCTCCTGTGGGTAGAGTAACCGCTTTCCGTCCTGCATATAAAATTCATATGCGCCGCCGATCTCCGCATCCTTGCAGCGTGTTCCGTTCGGAAGAGTCTTGACGCTGAAAGTGAACCGCTTCATCTTCTGCCATTGCTGCCAATCCTCGGAATCGCAAAGGTCATCTGCTGCCCATGCAGGCATTCTTGCCGGCTGTACATCAAAGTTCGTGGGGCTGTGCCGCGCGACGATCAGAACATCCGTGTAGGTATACCGTTGCCGTTGGTATTCCGTGAGCCCGGCATAATACCCTGCCCCGAAAATCGCAATCGAGATAACGCCGAACTTAGTCAGCCGATTTACTGCCTTTTTTCTCTCGTGGATCTCTTTCAGTGCGTCGATGCTCATGCTTCTTTGCTTTGCGATTCGCAAGGAAAGAGAACACAGGCCCCGCAAGGTTAGCAAGAACAGCAAAAACACCAGCCACCACCAGGGTGACGAAAGATGGATCATGGTTTCCCCCATCGGCCATGTTTGAAACCTTTCTTGCTCATTTCCGTCTCGTTTTATTCGTGTGCTTTCCGAACAGAAACCCAGCGGCCAATCCCACTACCACGGTCACCGTCTGCGTTTCTTTGCCGAATCCAATCAATGCGAATCCGCAGACGATAACGACAACCGCTCCAATATCGGCCATGCTGAAATCATTGAGCAATGGAAAAGCATCAGTTCTCACCATTGGAATCCTCGCCTCTGGATATGAGGAAAAATCCGATGCCTGAAAGAATAGCGCAGATCCCCGTAGGAACCGCCATGGATCCAACATGACCCCATTGATAAAGTCCGGCCTGCCCGGATAGTTGTCCGCAAATTGCGGTCAAACCAACACCGAAAACTATCATCCCAATGAAGTGGACGATAAGGCGGGCCAATTCGTGCTCTTTTCTCCAAATCGGCATAATCAGTTGCCCTTCAGGCCAGTGATCGGCGGGTAGCAGTATGCCGGAATATGCGTGGGCCATGGATAGGTAGGATCAGTGGTATCGCAGCCACAGGTCAGGTTGCAGCTAAGTTCGCCGCAAGTGAAGGTTGGCAGGAAGTGCCGGACGGTCTTCTGATTGAGATTCCGCAGAGTTTCCTGATTAAGCGTAAGTTTCAAAATTTCCCCCTTTTAGCCTGTGGCCGATTGTAGTTGCTGTGCGCGCTTCACTGCCCCGCTGATGAATGTGTGAAATTTCTCGGTCGGCATCTCCTTCGCCAGAATCGTCAGGGCTTCAATTCCGATTGCACCTATCAGCTTCGGATCGGCCTGATCTACCAATTCATGCAAAACTTCTTCATTGATGCGCGGGGATTCGGTATCCATCAGATCATCTTTCCCAGCCACTTGAACCCAAGGTAAGCGGCTGCACCTTTCAGTGCGGCCTTGCCAGCATCGGCGGCCATTTCTCCGGCCTTCGGAAGAATCTTCTGTTTCAAAATATATTCGGCATAGAGCTTAGGGCTGGACTTCAAGAGTTGCACGGCTTCTGTTTCTCCCAATGCCATGAGCCCGCCACCTAACGCGCCCGCGCCGGTCACTCCTGCCGCTGTGGCTGTGGCTGCATCCGCACCCGTGCTCAATGTATTTTTTATCTCTTCCTTTTGCCCGCCCGCTCTTTCTTCTGGTGTCAGTGCCTTATAAATACGCTGCCGCCTTTTTTCTGTTTCGAGAGGATCTTCCCCTTTGATGGTCTGCGGCGTGAAATAGCCATTGGCGTCAATTTGAGTATGCCCCGCTGATTTGTATCCGCCTACTTCATCGGGATTGACCATCGCAACTGCCCCTGATGGGGAAACCATCTTCACCTTGGCAGACGATTGCGCATCACTCGCCACGGATTGCAGAACATCCTTGGACGATCCTGCCGGCTGATCTCCGGCCCCGCTCTGACCTTGCGCTGCCACGGACTGCAACACGCTTGCACTGGTAGCCATCTCTATTTGTACCCCGCTTTGTCGATGGCCGCCTGAGCTTTTTGAATATTCCCGCCCGCTGCATCCAGATAGATTTTGGCGGTGAGCTTATCGACTACCTGCCCTGCCCGGCTGGGCTTTGGGAGAAAATCCGTGCCTGACAACCCTTGCCGTTGCGCTTCCTGCGATGCGGAAACGTAGGCATCATGCACCACTCCTTCAGCCACGTTCCGATAGTCGCTGATCTGCTGCGAAGTGATCGGGCCGCCGGAGCCGAAAATGGTATTGAGCTTTTGCACTCCGCTTTCCCAGATGTTCCGCGAATGAGCGTGTTCCCGGATTACATCATTGGAGATTCTGAAGCCCTTGCCTTTGAGCGGATCACCGGAAATTCCCACGGCATTGAGCAGGGCTGTGACTTTCTCCGCGCCCGTCTGATTCGGGTTTTTGTCGATGCGGTCGAACTCCATGGAAGTCTTTTTCAGAACGTTCAACGGCTGGACGTATTCTTTCGAGAAGGTATCCGCCCGCTTCTTGAATTCCTTCATGTCGAGGGCTTGCCCTTCGCTGGTCACTCCCATTTTGTTTCCAAAGCCATCGGCCAGACCTTCGAGCCCTTTCAATTGCTTTGTTTCTTCGATGGTCTTCGCGGTTTCCGCCTGAGTCTTCGATGTCGTCGCCTGAGTGGCCGCCAATGTGGCCTTTTTCTGCTGCACCCCGAGAGTTGCGGTCTGGCCAGCCACCCCGGCCTCTGCGCCTTTGATCTGTGATTCGCTTCCAGCGGTCGAAGCCTCTGAAACTTTCTTCTGCATATCGGTAAGCTGCATTTTCTGCCCGACAGCCTGACTCACTGGTGACATAATGCTCAATGCCAGCGAATGAAAGTCTGCTCCATTGATCGATGCGCCATCGGGGATAGCGTCGAGCCGCCCCTGTGCAACCTTTACCAGCGGGGAATCGCCCAGACCCAGAGCCTTTGCCTGATCAACCTGCGATTGCAAAGAAGCAACCTGCCCTTTCAACTGGTCGCCGCTCCATGTGATCTTGCGCAATTTGTCGAATGGAGTCAGATATGTTGCGCCGCCCGCTCCATGTTTCCCATCCTTGTAGACTGGAATTGCCGCATTGCCAACGAAATCCCCGCCTGCTTTTGCATTCACCGCGCCGATGTGGTCGGCGGTCGATTGATTTTCGATCATTGAAATTTCGGAAGGCGAGAACCCTGCCTCCTGCAAGGCTTTGACTTCGGATGAGAAGACATCGTTTTGCGCTTTGGTCAATTCAAGGGGCTGCATGGCCTGCATCTGAGAGAGCCGCACCGTCTCCACATTCGTCAGGGCTTGCGTATGCTGCATTCTGACTTTCGATTCATTGAGGGCCTGGGAGGCCGCCGCTGCTTGCTGCTGGGCCTGCTGTTCGCGCTGGCGATAAGCCTGGACTTCACTGACTCCACCTTCGCGCCCGCCCGTTGCCGCCGATTTTGCGAATGCATCAAGACCGAGCGCAACATTCTGGATAATGTTGACCAATCGGCCATGTGGAGCAGGCTGGGACGGGGTTGCCGCCGATCCTGCTTGTTCAAGGGGCGCAGCGGGCGCATTGCCGGGATTCATCATGTCGCCAGAAGACATTTAAAATGCTCCAAAATTCGCGTCATCCCAATTGCTGCTGGTAGGCGTGAAGCTCGATCCCGGACTTCCAGTCGATCCCCCAAATTTAGGAATTCCAGCGGCAGCGGAAGCGAGCCCGGCCACGCCCGAAACAATCCCAAAAGCATTTTGCCAGCCTGCCTGTTTTGCCGACAATGCTGCGCGCCCGAGGTCTGCTGTCACTGATCCTGCATTGTTGGCCGCATTGGCATAGCCTTGTGGATTGTAGGCATTCGCCACGTCGGTTAATCCATGGATGGCCTGCCAGTAATTCTGATTCTTGAGCAACCCGCTTTGGATATCGATGTTTGAATTCTCGCTAGCCAGCTCATTGGCTCCAGAGCCCGCTATGCTTCCCGCAATCTGCGCCTGAACGCCTGAACCGATATCTGTTGAGCCACGAACAGCCGCATTTTGCGATGCGGCCACCTGGGCGGCATTCACACCTCGCGCAACTGTATCTGAAGCATTGGTTTTCATCAGGGCCAGAGTTTTCGGATCAAACCCCTGCGGATTGGCAATCGCGTCAGTCAGAGTTTTAGTCAGATTGGCGAGAATGGCCTGATTCGCTCCGAAGGCTTGCGAAAATGCACCTTGCAGCGTGCTCATGAAAGCCGCTTGAGACTTTTCCGCCGAATTAAGCGTCTTATCCCCGCCGCTACACATTGAGAAAGCCTTTCAGCTCGAAAAGTTCTCTGTTTTCCTGCTCAAATCCGTGCTTGACGGCCCATCTCGCTACAGCATAGCCGCTCTTTGAGAGCGTATCCACGGAATTAATTCCGAAACTGGCCGCGAATGCCATGATTGCTTCGCGCATTTTCCCCATGGCTGCGATTTTCTGCCGTTCATCGGCTTCCGGATTGAAAAGCAAGCACGCAATGCGCACCACAGCGAATAACGGAACCGCTAAAATCACTTTGCCTTCGTCTTCGATAACCAGAAAAGTTGCTGTCGGATTATTTTCCTTCATCGAAGCTTCAATATCGCGCTGCGGGATGTCGGGATTCTCCGCGGCCCATCTTGCAAACGGCGCGGCATCTTCCGGGTTGGCAAAACGGAAGGTCATCATAGCCGGTTGATCGCCTCTGACGTGCCGGTACCGAAATCGGTGGATGTAGACGTGCCCGAAGTGCCATTTGTGCTGATAGCAATTGAGGCAGGGCCGCTGGTCGCCGTGGAAACGAAACTGATAGGCCCTTCGCCCGCATTCCCTTGAAGCGACGAAATGCCATTCACCGATTTCACATAAACAGACGTGCCCGCATAGGTGGGGTCGAATGGATCGCGGAAAAACTGAACGGCGATGCGCGAAAGGTTGCCGCCGATGGAAATCCTCTGCGTATTGAGCGGTGTCTGGATTCTTGTAAGTTGCTGATCGGCTACCTGTACCTGTCGAATCTGGACACCCGCGATGATATCCATGGGCTTCATGTTGATCGGTTGCCGGGGAATCACTGCGGTCTCGCGGATTGCTCCGTACATCGCGTTATCGAGATTCGGCTCATTCGTCATTTCGGCGGCTCCGGCCCCAATGCCAGCAACTTGATTGTATTCGGGAAGTTCTCCTGTGCAAAGGCAATCTTTATCTGCATGTGGTGATAGAGTGTGGACGCTACCTTCGTTGAGGTATTGGTCACACTCCAGCGTTTCGCCAACAGCGTTGACGGTGGAGTCATCCCAAGTTCATCGACTGGATCGGAGAGCGTCAGGAATCCAACACCCGATGTTCCTACAATCTCATTGGGTAAAATGGAGACGGTCGGCACAGTTCCCACGGCCGCGAAATATCCGGCAATCCAATCGATCGCGGCGAGCGGTTGCAGTGGCTCAGACAGAACGATGCTGCCTACAACCGCAAAGCAGCCTGAATAGTTCGCGGTGTCATCCTGATATGTGGAAAGATCGCGTCCGAGAATGAAGCCCGCTGACGATGCGCGCCCGGCGCACAGCGTGTATTTTCCTACGCTGGTTTCAATTGATTTCAGGGCCTTGATGCCGCCCACTGGTTTATAAACCGTTGACCATGCGCCGATGTTCAGGCCAAAACGCAGCAGATTGGTTGCACCATCTCCGAGGAATACGCCTGAATCAAGACCATTGCGGTGTGTGGTGATATAACTGCTTGCTGGCGCGAAACTTCCCGCAATGAGATCGGCGACAAACATCCCGTCTTCATCTTTAGATTGAACGGTGAGAGTGAATTGCTGGCCTTGCGTAGAGATAACCCGGATCGTGTCTCCATCCTTGTCCACGCAATTCGGGGAACTGATGCCAAAGTTTTCCAACAGATCGACGCTGAAAAATTGGAGAGTTCCCGGGCCGCCCGCGATGATCTTGAGGGCATTCGGAAGCCAGACCAGCAGCCCCGCGCTGGTGGGAGTCAGCGCAATTGGCGCGCTCGTATAGGCGAACAGGTTGGCGGGCGGCCAGCTTGCATTTGGATCTCCATTTTGGCAGTCCGGGCCAGCCGTGAAATATACTTTGTTCCCGGCAATCATCCACGTTCGCCCATTCCAGTAGGTGAGGAAGCTTCCTTTGTCGGTCGATGGAGCTATGCTGCCAGTGGTGCCCGGTGGAACATCATTGCGGTGAAATCCCTGCAAGGGAACAAGGGTCTGCGTCAGGAGCGCGGTATCAAGCGTAGTATCTGCCTGAGACCACGTTCCGCCGGCTGTATTGTTCACAATTGAGAACGCATAAGCCAGCACTGAGCCGCCATCTTTCGTTCGATAGACATTCACGGAGCCGACATCCGGATTAGTCGAGAACGCTCCGGAAATTGTCGCGCTATAGGTGCTCATGTAGACCACGCCCGTGGTATAGGTGTTGGGGCTGGCCGTTGAGCAATGATAATACCCGGTTGTGACCGTTGGGGCCTGTGTGGAATAAGTGTAAACGTAGGTATATCCGGAATAGACTGCCGGAGTGGCTGGGCCGCGACAAGTCCACGTCACGGTATTATCCACAACGGTGGTTCCGATGACAGTCGTCCAAACCGGCTGCGTTGCGCCCGTCGTCCCGATGCCCGTTTGAAAATTCCCGTTCGAATCAATCACGCAAACTGCAAACGTATAAGTATGGCTGGCCTGCCACTGAATCGGGAACCCGAGATTGCCCCATGAGCCTGTACCGTCTGCCGTAAAGCCGCCCTGCGAAGCATTCCAGAGAGGTGGCTGTGTCCCGGTGGTCAGATTTGCCCCGCCAAAAAGTTTCCCATTGATCTGTATATTTCCATTCGGGTCAAGAAGCAGAACAATGTTAGCTCCATAGACTGTTCCCGGTTGCCAGAAGGTCGGCCCCGCTGCGGTCGGCGCGGCGACGGTCGGCATCGCGGCAGGCCCCAAGATTCCCATACCGTGCAGAACATTCGTGCCCGTGTCATAGCGCTTCTGCCCATCCGTGGTGCCGTCCGCGATGTAGAGCTGCGAACCAATGAGTTTGGTAAATGCCTGATCGGCTGTAGGTTTCGCCCAGATAGTAGTAATTGAACTGGCCGTAAATTTGGCCACACGCTGATTGGAATCGAATAGCGGCATGACCACGCCACCCGGCAAACGTTCGGAACTGAATTGGTTGATGATCTCGCCCGCTGCAAGCTGCACTGAACAGAAGCGCGAAAATCCCGGCCTGCGTTGCCATTCCATCAGATCGGTCAATTCCAAATCCTGTCCATCGATCAAAGCATCCTTCATTTGAATGACATTGATGCCCATGGAGCGGATTGGCGCGAAAAGCTGGGAGCGGTGCGTATAAAGGCCGGTGCGGAAATAGGGGATGATGATGGGCGATATCGGTCGCGCCATGCGTTCAGCCTCGCATCAGAGACATTTCCGGAGCGACCACGAAAGCATTGTCTTCACGGTCTTCTCCGGCGAGTGCGGACATGATCATCATATTGGAAATGCCCATCTGCGCTGTGGTTTCATCGGCCTTGATGCCCTTCGCGTAACGGAACGCCTGGGCCAGCGCAGTTTCGTTAACTACATAGATCATGTCGTCGGGCCATGGGAAAATTGAGTTTGGCGCGATGAGCTTAGGGGCCTTCGCTTGATATACCAGATTAATCTGCCATGGGGAGGAGCCGACAGGATCGCTCAGTCGGAACTTGAGCACCCCATTGTCATAGTCGACCAGCATACAGACTTGCGGCGGATTCCCGGATGGCACGTAATTGACGGGCAATTCCTTAACGGCACCAATGGGCTTGATTGGCTGCGGGAACTGCGCATTGTTGATGTCTTGAACGTATGCGCTCTCCAGCCATCCGAAGGGGTAGAGTGAAGTGCTGACGAGCAAACCATTCGCATCCACCAGCCCGAATCCCGGAGCGCCACTGTTCACGGTCTGGCCTACTGTGGCTGCGAAAGTAAAATGCAGATTGTTTGGGACTGTCAGAATAGTCCAACCGCCAGACCATCCTGAAGTGTGTGCCGTCGCGCTGAATGAGTAAGTGGAATTGTAGGCCGCTACAGTATTTCCTGACATAAAAACAGTCGCGCCCTGCTGGAATGGGTGTGGATCAATCGTTTGAACTGTGACAATGCCACCAGATACTGTAATGCCTGCTGCTCCTCCATTGATGGGATTCGCAAGAAGATCAACATTTGCTCCCCCTGCGTTTGCACTCCCCGAATTGAGAACAAACGCACTTGCACCCGCCCATCGGTAATCTTGAACACCATATTGGGTGACAATGAAATTCCCCCCGCCGCGCTCTGGCCCGCACAATTCTTTCCGGTTGAACTTCCATGGCATTTTCTGAAGCTTCTGGCCATTTTGAATGACCAGCCCGGACAGCAGCATTTGCAACGTGTTATTGCAGATCGTCAATGCCGGTTCATTGGTCACGCCGCCCACATTGAAGTAGGTTTGCAGGCTCGTGTGGAGCGAGCAATAGTCGATGACTTTTTGAACTGACGTAGTGCGAGTGGCCACTTATCCCACCAATTGCCAGGAGGTTTCCGCTTCAATCTGGCGCACGCGCTGATAGAGCGGATGTTCGGGAACCAGTCGCGGAATCTGATCGAACCCGATTTCATAATGCGCGGGCTCAATCCAGCAGCGGCAGAGATTACACTGGCCGCGCGTTTGCCGATCGGGAAAATTGTGGACTGTGGCGATGGCCTCGCCGCCGTTCTTGTAGGTATGACGGCAGAGCGATTGCGCCTTGGCGACGAGAATGCGCTGGTTCTCCATGTCTTTCTTGGTCTTCGCGGCCTCGCGCTTTTCGCGCTCCAGCATTTTCTCGTCGACATAGGGCTTTTTGATGCCCTCAATGAGTTCCTTGAGCATGGCTGGCGTGAAAGCGTTCTCGCGTAAACTCTTCACGACTTCAATAAATTCGGCCATGATTGGATCATGCGCCGGAACGGCCTTCGCTACCTTCACTTTCAGAATTCGCGGCGCTTTGACTCTCGGTGTAGCTGTCTGTGTCGCCATCAATCTCCCCCGCTTAGATTTTCTCTGATTCTGTCCGCGCATCCTTCACGGAACATCCATGTAAACTTCTGCCAGCGTTCGGCGGTTGGGCCTTCGGAATTTCCAAAGGTCTTCACAACTTGCGCCCATGATAACAGCCCTAAGCCCATCAGCCTAACTAAAACATGCCGCCATCCTCGCACTTCATCGCCTTCCATCAGGTTTTTATCGTTCACAAGAATGGCTGTAAATTCCCGCAACCAACCCTTGGGAAAACCGCTGGCATATCTCTGACGCCCGAGCACATCAATATAGAATCCCCATTGATCGGGATAATTCACTTGCTGCTCTACAAAAATGCGGGGGTTCAGGCACATCACGCGGTAAATCAATTCCGAACTGTGCATCCACTGGCCGGAACGCTTGTGAAAATCCTTAAGATCGTTGTGATCGGAGAGGCGATAGGTTTCCAGTTGCGGCTCAATGCGTTCGCCCTTGAATTTCAAAATGGCTTCTTCGAGCGGCAAAAACTCCACGGCGCTGGAATCAAGTGGGCGGAATCCCGGCCTTTCAATGAGCACTCAGTTCATCTCCGCAATGGGTGTCTCGCCCAGAATTGGGACATACTTATCGCCTTCATCCGATTCTTGAACCATGATGATTCCCCCCGGCCTGACAACCTTCATAAAATCTCCTTCGCAGATGATGATAGGCGGAAGATTCATGGAGCAGGAGAAGCCGATTGAGATGCGTTCCGCGAATTGCAGGGCGGCGGCTGTAATCACGGAACGAACTTGACCCATGCCGGAAGCGAGAAAAAATTCCCGGACTTCATCGGCTTGCTGAAGACCTTGGATGCTCAGCGAAGGATCGGACAAGAACGGGAAGGTTTTATCGACGCTTCCCACTCTGACCAGATAGGCAATTGGCGCGCTCACGAGGTTTACAGGGGCTGGATTGTCTGTTCCATCAGGTTCACGATGTTGGCCGCGTTGCCCGAAGAGAGCGTTGCCGAGAGAATGAAATTCAATTCGGTATCCAGGGCCGTGGCGGTCGTGACGGCGGTCGAAGCCGCGAAGACATCGACCAGATCGCTGATCTCCACGCTGAATTGTCCGTGAATGAGTTTCGAAGTCGAATCCCACTGAAGGATTGCGCGGTAGAGAAATTTTCCAGTCGTGGTGTTGACAGCGCGGGCAGTCGATGCGCCCACGGCATTGAGTCCGGAGACGGAGCCCACACCCAGCGGGGCCGAGCCGCCCGGCAATAGCGTTGCGGGGCACTGGTAGAGCTTCAGCGTCAGATTGGTGCTTGCGCCGGTCACGCATGTTCCCCATGCGGTGAACAGAAAAGGGCGGCCATTGTCCCAATATTGCACAACCTGCCCTTGCGCCGGGGCCTGAAGGATCGCGGGTGCGGATGCGAAAGCAACCGCCGAGCCGAGAGTGATGCCATTCAGCGAGAACGATGTTTCCGTGGTTGAAGTTCCAAGAGCCAGCGCGGCGAGGTCTTTGTTAGAGATGCCTTTGTACTGCCGTTGAATCGTGTCATTGGTTGCCATTGAAAAAGCTCCTTAAACTGCGCTGACTTCGCCACGCACCCGACGATAACCGGATGTACCGTTCGTATTGGGCCGCCCCACAAGCCCGAGAAAGAAATCATATGCGCAGATACAGCGTGTCTGCATCATCGGGTTGCTCAGATCGGGAGTAGTGAGCGGCTGAACCATCACATTGAAGCTGGGCGACTTCGGAACTTCAATGCCGGTGAGATTCGAGGCCAGAAAAGCCTCGCGTCCCATTGTGTATGCACCATAGCCGGTTTTCCCGTTGCTGGGATAGTTGGCGAAGGTGCTTACGGTCGAAGTCCGGATAATCCGGTGCCCGCTCCATTCGCCGACCTGGAAGCTGCGCACCTGTCCATCGACCAGAGCGGTGTAACCGCCAGCGGTTCGTTTGGCCACGTCAGTCCATCCGCCGGCCGTATTGTCCGAAATCAGATCGTAAGACATGAACGAGGTCAGGACGGTTGTGTACATGCCATTATCGCGGGGCGGCACATTGTTGCCGACCAGTTGGGCCTCAGTCTTGCGCAGAGTCGAAGACAGCAGGAATTCATTGTCTCCCAGATCGATGCGGGCGACTGCGTTTGCGGTGGCGTCGGTGTCGAAAGCGTTGAAGGCCAACTGATTCCCGGAAAGTGCGGCCTGATAGGCAAGATTCCGGGTTGCATCAGATACGCCATCATTGATGAACATCATGTTGACGATATTCGAAATGCCAATCCAGTTTCCGAATTCATCCGCGAAGACATCCGAGGTCACCTGTGAGAGTGCTTCGCTGCTGGGCGGGATGCCTTCGGAGATCGTCTGGGTAGAAGACGTGAAAGGCCGCTGCCCATAGAACTGCTGTGCGCGTCCACTGCGGCGCGGCAAGGGCTTGAAGTCGCAGAGTTCAGCCAGCGCGGGAGTGTTGGCCTGCCACTCCATAATCGCGGTATTCCAATAACTGATGAGTGGAAATCCCGCCAATGATCCGCTCGTTACGCCCGGTGGCAAAAATGACATTTGCGTTTCTCCTTACGCTGTGAACTTCACTTTGGCAGGATCATGGCCCTGCCCAACCAATTCATTGTAGTGCTGTTGCTGCTCGAACGACTTGAGCTTGTCCCACCATGCGCGGGAAATCGTCGGCGTTGCTTCCGTGGCGGCCTTGCGCGTTTCGTGCTCCGCTCCGGTGGCAAAGGCTGTCGAGCCGGTCGGCTTGCGCTTCGCCGCTTCTTCCTTTTTTGCATCGGGATTGGCAAGTACCATTCCATCGGCTTTCATCTGCTCGTAAGCCTTTTTGTAGCTGTTCGGGTCATTCGTTGGCAGACCCATGGCAGCCACGGTGTAGCCAATGATTTTGGAATTTCCTTTGCCGCCAGGATAATCATTGTCAGGCTGTTCAAGCCACCCCTGCACGGCGGCATTCGCGGCGCTCTGGTCAGCCTGCGCAGTAGTCGCATTGACGGCGACTTTCAGCGCATCGGGCGTCAGGCCAAACTTTCTTTCGAGGACTCTTTCGAGAAATCCCGACTCTTCGAGATAGGAATCAATGGCCTCGATCTTGCCCTTTTGGATTTCGAGTCCGAGGGCGAACAGTTCATCTTCGCTGTACTGCCTGGGCTTGGACTTTTCTGCGGCGACTGGTTTTTCTTTCGCAGTGACGGGCTGCGCTTCGACGGCGGCGACAATTTGTGAAGTGACTTCGCCTTCGGTGGCTCCGGTATAGGTACGTGGCTGGCCGCCAATATTGACCGTGCGCGTGAAAACTGTTTCTTGCTTCTCTGCTCCCAGCTTCGCTTCGTTCGATTCCGATGAAATCGCTTGCGGGTCAATTCCCGCAGCTTTGTAGAGATCGGCCAGTTGAGCATTCACATCTGCGCTATTCGTTGCGGTCGCCATTAAACTCCTGCTTCATAAGTTCCGGGGATGCGTGTCTCATTCAAAAACTTCTTCCGCAGATCGTCGGCAAGCGTTGCATCCTGTTCGCCATTATTGTCTGAAGGTTGCATATGCGCAAGCAAAATCTTTTGGATGCGGTCGATTATCTCCTGACGCATCTGAACTACCGTCTGCTGCCGGGTCATCAGATCGGCTTTTTGGTCTTTGTCCCATCCAATGAAAGCATTGACGGCGGCCACCTGTTCATTGACCAGATTATTTAGGATCACAATCAAATCAGGCCAGCCGGGGCTCTGCGTGAGATGTCCGAGCCGTTCCGCCTTCGCTCGATCTACATTCATCCCTTACCGCCGAAGGCCGATTCCATATTGTGCTGAAACATATGTTCTTGGGTGCGCAGCAATGCGCGATTCTCCGCTTGATTATCGTCTACTTGTTTTTTCTTTTCTCCCTGCGCATCCACTACCGTTAATTTGGATTGAAGCTGCTGGCTGGGGCCGTTCTGCTGCTCCTTAAGGCGCTGTTTATCTTCATCAGTCATGGGCACAACCCACTGATCGATGTAGGGGAACCCAAAAGATTCCATGATGCTCTGGAACATGGACTTATAGTCGATCTTCACTCCCTGCACTCCGAGTTGATCCGTCAGGCCCGGCTGCTGCAATACCGTTTGGATGTAGCCGAGAGACTGATTCAATGCAGTGCGAGCATTCAGTTTTGCGCCCGCAGAAATGCTCACCTTGTATGAACCGTTCAAAATATCAATCGGGTCGCCAGTGAAAGCGGCCCCAAGTTCTTCGGTGAGCATAGACCTGATCTGCGAAGGCTTCAGCTTCCGGTTCTGCTCAATCATGAATTCCAGCAGTGGCACAAACACCAGTTCGCAGGCTTGGTCAATCAAATCCTGCATTTTCATGGCATCGCCGCCGGTCAGAGCTTCCACGCCCTGTTTTGTTCGCATGTCGCCCGGTCGCCCTGGATTCTGTCCTTGGATGCTGGCCCCGGCTCCGGTGATGTTTGCGGCCCATGTCTTGATCGTATCCATCACGCTGAGGGCTTCAATTTTAGGCCCTTGTCTGCCCTGCATCGGCAAGATGCCCTTGGGTGCAACCTTGCCGGGGAAGATCCAAAGTGGTTGTGCCTGATTATTGATGCCCGATTCTTCAGTGTATGTGCCCATCAGGTACAGGGCCAGATCATCGAAGAAGGAATTGGCTACGCCTTGCGCCATGCGCTGAAAATCCGCGACAAACATGCCCATGCCGTAGCCGAAAAAGGAATCGGGAGCCTGCCGGAAGTTGAACGACAGCATTTGAATATCGCCATCATGGTTCTGATTCCGGATCATGTACTGATTTTCAAGCACCCAGCCTACGCGGTTATCCGTCATGTACTCGAAGATTTCAAACTTCTTGGCCAGCGGATCGAACTGATTGGATTCAGTCAGGGCCTCGGGCTGGGCCTTATTGAGTCCCATGGCGGCAGGCCGCTGTACCGGGTTGGCATTCGTAATTCCTCCGGTCTGCGTTTCCATCACATTCGTATTTGTCGCGTCGGTTTTGAATGGAGTGGTGAGCTTGGTCAGTTCTTCATCAGTCGGGATGTTGAATCCCACCTGATCGCGGAAACTCTTGAGATCGTAGCTGTCCAGATAAAAAATACGGCCCCGCCAACTGGCGCTTCGGATGTCGCCCCTGCGGCAATCCGGCGCAACCCGGACGCGACGTAACGGGACGTGCTCGAAGCGGGGTTGCCGGACTTCGATTTCTTCGAACACTGTTTCGGTGTTGTCTTCATTTGCATGGGCCTCAATCGTCGCACCTGATCCATTGATAGCGATGGTCTTGGTTTCGCCTTTGCGCCTGACAATCTGTTTTTTTATCGTCCGCGTTTCAAATCCTGTAAGTGCTATGCCCGTTCCATACAAAAAGGCATCGAAGGCCACGGCCCGCATTTCCTGCTTTGCGCTGGTATTCTTCGGCCCTGCAATCTTGAGTTGCGACATTAGTAAAATTTCTTGCGCCCGCGCTGTATCAACCGAAGTCGTAGCGCCTGGATCGACAATGAAAGGACGATTGCCGGCAAAGAGCGTTTGCTGGAATGCGGACAATGAGGAGTAGAAGTTTTCGGCGAGAATCGGAATGCCAATGCTGGAACGGAATTGGTCTGAGCCTTTCCATTTGACTGGTTCCACATAGGCCCGCAGAATGATTTCCACCAGATTCCAGCTATTCACGAGGCCCCGTGACATCATGAAGCCTTCGGCCAGCATTCGATTGCCAGTAATCTCTTTCAGGAACGCGACATCATCGCGGGGTTTTTCAAACGTGACTTCGGACTGCTCAAAGGGTCGCCCCATCTTGGCGGCCTGTTCGAGCGCGCCCGCTAAGTCAGCAATCCGAATTTGAGTTCTGTCCGGCATTTAGGAAACTATACACGACCCGCAGCCATTTCCTTCCGTCTGATTTTCTACTTCGCGGTAATTCGCGGCCCATGGCATCCCGTTCGGATAAAGCTTTTGCTTCACCACTTCAGCCACGGTCACATTTTCTTTGACCGTCTGGAAGAGCGCGACACCATGAGGAGCATTGACGCCCAGCCCCAGACAGTCGCCGTGATCATCGTGCCGCCCCAACTTGGGAAATTTCTTCAGGTTGTTTCGCAGTTCTTCATAATCCTTGATGCCCGCGAAGATGTACAGCTTATCCCGCGCAAACCATGCATGGATTGAACCGATGCGGATGACCTTCGCTTCTTCCTGATTGTCGAGTGGTATCCATTCAATCGGGAGATGCTGGATTCCGCGGCTCACGGCTACCATAGTGAAGACGGTTTCATAGGCTTCCCAGCCCAGAAACGCCTCAATCCAGATTTGCTTTGGTCGATAGGCTAGAAGGATGTTGATCACTTCATCAGCTACTTCGCCCGATTTCCATTTTCCCGAATGGCAGGCAATCACATAGAGCCGCGCATTGACCACGCGGATGATATAGAAAACGCACTTATCCCGCTTGCCGCCGCTGCGTTGATCGCCGACATAGGACAGATCGCCGATGACAAAACACCAGCCGCCCAGCGGGATGACCCCGGTCCCCGGTTTCGCGGTTGCTACTTCGATGGCCTGCTCGAACGTTTTACCGTTCGCCATCAGGGATTTTACTTCTTTCGCCAGAATTTCAATCTGGCTTTCCATCATCGGCTTTTCGAAATGGAACAGCGTGTGCTTGTCGAGTAGATCATCGGTGAAGGTTTGCGTACCCGCTGCAATTGGGTTGTTTCCGTACTGGCAGGCAAACCATTCATCGCCCTTTTCGCTTTTCTCCGATTCGAGGAAGCGCACCGTATAGCCTTTTGTGCGCCCGTCTTTTGTTTTGAATGCGGGGAATAGCACGGTTTTCACGCCATCTACTTCACGCCAGCATGTACGAACTGAGGACATCCAGACGGTATCCCCGAGGTCTTTCTTTTCGCGCTCCATTGCTTCGATGATGCGCTGGTAGGTGTCGCCGAAAGAGTAGCGCGTCCCGGTCACGACAATGTAGCCACCTGGGTCAATGAGTGGCCCGATGTCGCAGTACTGCTGCCAACATTTCTCAAGAGCTTCCGGGCTTTGGTAGTTCTGGTCGTTCACCAGATCATCCACAAAGGCTATGTCGCAATGGGAACCAGCCTTCACCGTTTTCGCAGTCGATATCCAGACAGTTGAGCCCTTGATGAATTTTCGCGTCCGGTTCGGTACGGTGAACTTCGATTGATTGCCGAGATTCCGCCCGCAGTACTCTGGATAGAGCTGAAGGAATTTCTCCGTGGGAGTTTCAAATGCGCTCTTGACGCCTTCGAGAATTTCCTTGGCAAGATTGGTCGAGCCCGAAAGAATAATGATTCGTATGTTCGGATAGTTGAGGATGAGTTGGATCATCTCCACCATCACGGCGGAAGTTTTGAAACAACCTCGCGGCCAGAGGATGAGCCGTTTTTTTGTTGCCGGATCGAGATCGTAGAGGTCTTTTTGGGAGTCTTTCTGAAGGAACGCGCCGAAAAGTCCTAAATGCGGATTGGGCTGGAAATCCATTCCCAGCACATCGCAGGCAAGAAACATGTGATCGATTTTGCCGCGTTCGGCTTCGGTCATTTGTAGAGGAGCAGTTTGCCGGTTGGCTTGGTCAACAAAACCCATAAAGACTGCTTGAACGTATATTTCTTTCCCTCTGAGTTCTGCCACAAGGTGACCGGCTGATTCGTGACGGGGCAAGCTTCCGAGAAGAGCACGTTGGCGGCTGCGCTTGCATCTGTGATCACGAGCGTGTCACCAGCGGTCGCCCCTGTCCAGACGATACGCATGAATGCTTGCGGATTCGCTGAGAGTGCAGTCAGGGCCGCTGGGATCGTGCCCGCCGTCCAGGTCGTATCAAGCACCATCGGATTCGCGTTGAAGACATTCGCCATGATCGCAGTTTATTTCTTGCCGTGATTGCTGTCCACTGTTTTCTTGGGCTTGTTGAGATCAACGCGGTTAATTTTCTTGCCGGCCGCTTTGCCGGGTTTCTCAAGAGCACTCCGATAATCCGCCATCTCGCCTTCTTTCGTGATTAATTGACCGATTCCACAATCAATTGTCGGTGCGTCATCGAATTGCTGGCGCTGGCCGCGCTGAAAGCCCCGGTCACCTGAAGAAACAATTGCGCGGTCGAATCGATGGTTCCGACCGTCGCGGTGTTGCCATCTGCGTAAACTGCCTCTGCCGCTGTCATCAGCGCAGCAATGTCGATGGTCAGGTTGCCATGGGCTTCAAAGGCTGCCGATGCGCCCGCTGTCTGCGTGCTTGAAAACATCACTACATTCCAAGGATCATTCGTCGCCTGAATTGCGCCGAGTGCTGCTGATGTTATCGATGCCAGCGTGATGACCGTGCCGCTTCCGCATCCGCTCACCGTGCAGAGCTTCACTTTCAGATTGACCGTAGTCGTAGAAGCCGCGGGCGTAGAGTAGACTCCCGCCGAGCGAATTGAAAGCGTTTTGCCTACCAGATTCAAGGTGCCCGCTGGCACTGTGCAGGCCATCAGAATTTGATCTGTCGATACGTTCGCATTGACGGTAACCGGCGTGACATTTACGCAGGTGAATGCCCCGCCAACTGCCTGCCAGCTTGCCGCTGTCGCTGACGTGGCTATGAGTCCCTGTCCTATAGTGGGCGCATTGGAGACGGTCACGCCTTTGATGGTCTGCACGTTGAGATTGGGAACTACCGTCGTGCTGGCGATTACCAGGGGGGCTGTGCCGGTGGCTATAGTGCTGGTTATTTGTCCATTAGTTCCCAAGGGGCCGAAGAAGCTGTTTCCTGTATCATCGAAAACCTGATATTGCGAACCAGCCGCAAAAGTATTCACCGCCGCATCCGCCACGCCGGGCGCATAAATCTGAGATTGTGTGATGGTAACATTTGCTGCTCCCGCTCCACTACCGCTGAGAGTTCCCTCAGTCAACTGTGATCCTTTAATGGTCGAGGTTCCTGTCCCGGCGTTGAATAAGGGCTGCACTGAACCATTGCGCTGGGCAATTGCGAAAATGCTGTTTGTGACATTCGTCCCGCCTGCATTCATCGTAATCAATCCTGCGGTTGGCGAAACAGCCGTCATTGTCACGTAAACATGGTCAAACGTGCTGCCATTTCCATTGAGCGAAAGCACGCTATCAAACTGCTCCACCTGACCGCGCAGCCAGATATTTGTGAACGGCGCATTGGTTAGCGTGATCCCCGGCGAGTGATTCGTTCCCACCAGAGGATTGATGATTTCCGTATCCGGCTCCATGTCGATATCCAAAGCAGAGCGTATATTTAGCGCGCTGCCTGTCCATGGCTGGAAGGCCGCCGCCTGCCTGATCTCAATTTCGGATAGCGAAGAAGGGCAGCCGGTCGCTATCGTCTGAAAAGGACTGGCAATGCTCAGATCATTTCCGGCAGAAGCGAAAAAGGGCACATCGGAAATATATTTCCCGCCAAGGATTGTGAATTGTTCAGCCCCCACATTCAGAATAGCAACCGTACCCACGGCTGTGGCTGCTGGTCGTGTATCGAAGTAGACATACACATTGTCCAGCACTACAAACTGATCAAAGCAATAGGTTCCGGTGCCCGTAATCCAACCGGTTCCACTGGTCGCGTTATCTCGCCCGAACAGAAACCCGATGTTGCTGGAATTAGTAAAAGTCTTTCCGCTGCATGAGATGTTGTTGCAAAGCGAAAGATTTGTAATGTGCTGGGAACCCGAACCAGTCCCATCCCAGCAGACGCCCGAGCCCGTAGCCCGCGTATTGCATACGATCATGGTCTGTGACGTTCCATAATCGTTTCCGCCAATGTTGGTACTGAATCCCTGATTGCCCTGACATCCATTAATCGTCACGCTGGGCTTGTTCGTGTCATTAATTGGGGAATTCACGCGAATTAGACCACACGGCAGAATAACCGGGCTCTGGCCATTGGTAACTGCATTAGCGAGGCAGTTATTGAGCGCGGTTGCATCATCCGTGTTCCCATCGGCTACAAGGCCATCAGATACCCGACAATCCCTTGGGCCTTTAGTGATGCTGAAAGAAGTAGCCGTAGTACCCGCCAATGTTGCCAGCCCAGTTGCGCTGAAAGTCGTAAAAGCCCCGGTCGAAGGTGTACCGCTTCCAATTGGCCCCGGATCGGCATGGGTCTTTCCGCTGAGAGTGGAGGCGTTCAGATTCGGAACATTGGTTGTGGATGAAACCACCAGTGGAGGCGTGCCCGTTGCCAAGGTGCTGGTATATTGCCCGGTAATGTTCAGGCTGGTACCCGTCGCCGCCCCGACGTTGGGAGTAACCAACCCGAGCGAAGGTGCCAGATCATTAGTTCCCACGGTCGCGCACGTGCCCAATGCATTGACGCCGATAGTTCGCACAAACTGATTGGCGCAGATCGTGCTGGTGATATTGAGATCGCTCCCCGTCACTGATCCAAATGATGGATTCCCCGCCGCATTGCCATGTAAAACAGTGGCCACCGTTCCCTGATTGGCAAAATCCGCTGAGGCCAGAATGGGGGAACCGCTCACATATTTGGTGCCATTGCTTTTGAGGAAAGAATTGGCCGGAGCTATCCCATTGATCTCGAATCCGGCAATGCTGTTGATAAAGCCATCCGCATTGATGTTGTTAACGTGGAGGTTTGTTTGTGCGACGACGCAAGAGGACAGCACGAGTATCAGAATCAGTTTTTTCATTTTAGGTATTGGTTTGCGGCCCGATGGCGATCAGATTTGTTCCGTCAAAAATTCCGGCTTGCACGTTTACCGTATTTGGATCTGTGGTGAGAGACTGGAATCCCTTGATATTGGATGGATAGGCAAACGTTCTGCCGCCTACCGCATCCTCAATCAATTTCAAGACCACGATTGCACCGGTCGGAATGCCGCTGAGAATCGGCGCGCTCACATTGCCCGTCATCGTCATCTGGAAAGTAACGACAGGGCAGAATCCACCAGGGCCGGTGAGCGCCGGAGTTGCCGAGTAAGGCACAACGATCAAAACCGGCCCAGCCGATGGCATCGAAATTCCGGAGCTGGATGGTGCAATTTGACTCACGTCAATCGGACTTGCGCCTGCAATTGACCACGAGCCCAGCGTATCCAGTCGGGTTGCAAATTTGTCCTGAAGATTGGCGAGATAGGTTGTGCCGGTCGGCGTCAACTCATCATTCGCCCATATCTGTGTACCTGCCGGAATTTTCCCTGTCGCGTCCAGATCAATGACTACGGGAATGGTAGAGTAGACCTGCCCGCCACCGCTGGTGATCATCGCATTTTGCGAAAGCGAAAGCAGCAGCCGGCCATTCGCGGCAATTGTTCCATCAGGGCCTTGGAATGCAACCGAGGACACTACCGTTTTCATTCAATGATGGCCTTTCCATTTTCGATTTTTAGAGTGCCTTCGACTTCGGCCCATGCTTCAGGAACCGAATGGGGAGAGGATGGCGGGAAGTAAACCGGGGAATAAAGTTTTACTTCCCGCACCGTCAAGGATGCTCCAGAGTCTCCCTGAATCACCCAGGACTTTTCGCGGCTGTTCGATCTGGCGAAGTGAACGCGATAGCGCATCAGAGCGTTTGTGAAAGCAGGTAGGTATTCGCCACCGGGATCGCAGCCGTGCCGGTCGCATTCATCCAGCGCAAAGACACGATCTTGAAATTGCCCACGAAAGTCCACGTCGCCGTGTTATCGGTCACCGTGCCGGTCTGCGCCGCCGCTGTCGTGACAAAGCCCGCAGGGAAAGAGTTCGATGCCGACGTGGTTCCCGCCGTGGTGCAAACGAACAGCGCGCCCGCAGTCACGATGTATGTAGGATTGTCGCCAGCGACTACTGCGGTAGAAGCGGGCCAGAGCGGCGCACGGCAATAGGAAGCGACGAGCGAGATGCCAGCGGTTTCCGTGTTGGCATTGGGCTGTTCAACCAGCACGGAACGGAATGGAGAGAAAGACTCTGGAATCTTGAGCCCAACTTCGGCGGTCGTGTTGGCGGCAATGGAAGGCAGTGGCGGCTGGATCCCGGAACGATTGAATGTCGGTTCCGCCTGTCCGGCCCCATAGATCAAAACTTGAACGGAAGTGGTGGCCACCGGGAAGCAAAGCAGAGTTCCTTGCGTGGTGACGATGTTGGATTGAACTTGCGTGGTCGAATTGGCAGCAACATTCAGCAGTGCGCTGCCCGCGCCACCACTTGAGGAATATACCCGCCAGCCCAGCACCGTCGCTCCATTCACAGGAACCGTGGGTTGTGTGATCGTGAAGGCTCCTGTACCGGCAGCAATGGAAACCGTCTGCTCCGCGCTCACCATGGATTCACCTTGCGCGGTGATCCAGGAGATTGCGGCACGCGCCGTGGACATGGCCAGCGAACCCGCGCCCGCGTTATAAGCGAGAACGGGAACCGGGCCGCCCAGCACTCCGAAGTCAGTTTGTGCAATCGGATAAAAAGCGGCTACGGAAATTGCTGCGCGTGACTGCGCATTCTGTTTCACATCGGTAGAGATTGCCATGGGCGGAACTCCTCAGCGGCAATCCTATAACCAGACTGGAGTTAGTTCAAGAAATTAATTTCCCGGCGCATTCGCCTTCTCGCATTACGAGAAATTCCGAACCATCGATCACCATCGGAATTCCCGCGTATGGATGGAACAGGACAGTATCGCCGATCTTCAAGCGCAGCGGCCTTACTTCGCCTTGCTCTGAAACATAGCCTTCTCCCACGGCCACGATTGAGCCGATGCGATGGTCCTGCTTTGTAGCGTCCGGGATTTTGAAGCCTTCGATTTCACGCTCCGTATCCTGCGGGAGAATGAGCACGCGGTCATATAGCGGAATGAACATCATTGCTTCGCCTTCTCCCCCAAATGGAGCAAGCTCATAATTGTCTCCGATTCTCCAGAGTTCAGCGTGTAATCGGCTTTATTGATAGCCGCCTCGCTGATGGGAACGATCATCACATATTTAACGACAAGAGCGGGATTGCTCATTGATGGAGTGAGTTGAACTACTTTCACTGTTTTACCTCCGGAGCGTCCACGATCAGCGTTTCAGTTTTCAGGATCGTGATGGCCACACTGGCTGCATTCTTCAGGGCTTCTTTGACTACTTTCACTGGATCAATAATTCCCATTTCGACCATCCCCCCGAGCTTGAGAGGATCGGCTAGATTTATCTCGCAGGCCTCGCTGCTGAGACATTCCTTGTACTCATCTTTCTTTTCGAAGAAGTGCGTGAATCCGGCGTTGTTAAATATCTGCATCATCGGTGCCACGCATATTGAATGCCATGGTTCTTTGATACCCTCCGATGCTTCGCGCAAAGCATGACCGCCGCCTTTTACAATTCCTTCTTCCGCTGCCGCCTTCGTCGCATACAGCGCATCCTCAACACGATCTTTGCGCTCTTTCATTTCGGCTTCCGTCGCCCCGCCGACTCGTATCACCGCGATTCCCCCGGCCAATCCAGCAAGCCGTTGCCGCAAAAGCCCCTGCACATCGGGAGCATCCGTTCCCTCAATCTGCGCTCGCAACTCATCGGCCCGCACCTTTACGGCTTCTTTTGCGCCTTCGCCTTCGATCAATGTTGTGCGATATTCGGTTACAACCATCCGGCGCACTCGCCCGAGTTGATCCAGGGTGACATTTTCCAGCTTACCCCCGAGGTCTTCGGTCAGAGCGACACCCCCGGTCAGTACCGCTATATCTTCGAGAATTTCGCGCCGACGCGGCCCCCAAGCATCCGCCCGGATGGCGCACAGCCGCATCCCGTTCTTGTGATTATTTCCGGCCAGCATGGCTAGCGCCAGCGGGTCATAATCTCCGGCAATCGTGAGCAACGGTCTTCCTAATTTTCCAGCAATGGTCATCACATTGACCAAGGACTTCGGGGATTCAATCTTGCCCTCCCATAGCAGAACCAGCGCATTCTCAAAAACGCATTCCAGCCGTTCGGGATTATTGATGAAATGCGGCGAACGAAATCCCTGCTTCAACTGCATTCCGTCCACCACATCGAGCGTGGTATCGAGCGATCGCGATTCTTCGCATGTCATGACGCCATCTTTTCCCACGCGCTTGATGGCTTCATGCACGAGCCGCCCGATTTCCTGATCGCCATTGGCTGAGATTGTTGCTACTTGCGCCAATCTTTCCCCATCGGCCGGCAGAGCCATCCGATCGAGTTCCACTGTTACCGCATCGACGGCCGCACGGATACCGCGTTCAAGTTCCGCAGGACTCGCGCCTTTGTTCAGTTCCGCAATTCCGGCGTGAACCATGGCCTGAGCCAGCACCACGGATGTGGTAGTGCCATCGCCTGCATGTTCCACGGTCTTCTGCGCAGCCTCGCGGGCAAGGTCTGAGCCCAACTGCTCAAATGGATCAATGGGATCGCAGTGATTACTTACCGTTACGCCATCTTTCGTCACCTGTGGCGATTGCCCGATATTCCGCCGCGACATCACGACCACGCGGCCCTGCGGCCCCAAAGTCACCTTGACTGCATTCGCCAGAAAATCAACGCCTCTGACTAATGCTTCGCGGGCTTCGACTCCATACAGGATTTTCTTTGGCATCAGTTCGCTCTCTGCGCAACCACGGCGACATTTTCAGGCAGCACGAGTTGCCGGGTGGAAATCAAATTCTGCGCGCAAGTATCGCGGCAGGCATTCTTGATCACCGGGAAAACCTGCCCATTGATGATGTACCGGCGCATAAGCGTAATCCACGATTCAGCCGTGAGCCGTTCACTCTCAGTCATCTGGCTGTCCTTGGCATACTCTTCGGTGGTTCCGCAAAAGTCGCACGTGATGCGGATCAATTCTTTTTGCATTGCTCTTATTCCTCGACGGTAAACACTTCTTTCCCGTCTTGATTAAAGTACACGGCGAGTGTGCCCGCCGCTCCATCGGGCGCATCCTCAGGCGCGTAGTAGATCAGGAAAAACCCTTGCGCCGCCCCGGCATTCACAATTTTCATACCGGGGCGGGCAGAGATATGGTGATTGATGGAAATGACGATCATTTTTTGCGCTTCTTTCCGTTCCTTGCCGTAACAGCCGCCATTGCGCTCAATGCTGCTGCCGCTTCGAAATTGGAGCATTCCTGGTAGGCTTCCAGCACACAGGGGAATTTCATCCACTGCGCCGCGATTTTCTCCAGAGCTTCGATCTTCGACAACTCCGGCTCGATGATCTGCTGCGCAGCCACCGCTTGTTCGACCACGGAACCGAATTGCTGGGCATCTCCGCTTTCACCTTCGACCGCGCCGGAAGATTGGAACCCCTTGCGGCGGAATGGCTGTTCGGATTTCTCGTGATGGAGAAGCGGGTCAGGGGCATCAATCTTCAACGGTTCGGCGGCAGGCGGTACTTCCGGGGCCAGCCCTTCGCGCTTCAGTGTTTCATCAAATTCCTTTTCGGGCTGATTGGTTGCTGCGTCGATGATCTTGGGCGGAAGTTCTTCGCCGGTTTTTTCTTTGTGCGCCTTCGCGGCGCGCTTCAGCTTCTCGACCTTGCGCGGGCCGATCTTCTTGCGCTGTTCCGCCGTCACCCCCGGCAATGCTTTCATCGCGCCCAGCATGGCGAACAATGACGAACGCCCGACTTTCATCATGGTCGCGTAGTGCTCACCCCATGCAGTCCACGAGTCAAAACCTTCTTCCTTCCAGAGACTCTTGCCTTTCACTTCTGCGGCCATGTTCGCCATTTCGACCGAATGGCTGGCCACCTCGGGGATGATCTCGCACATCCGCTTTTTGATTTCAGCGGAGCGCATCACGCGGTAATCAATTTCCTTCTTCGACTGCACGAGTCCAACGGTCGGACTGGCCTTCGCAGACTTCCTTGTCTTCACTGGTTTCGCGGCTTTCTTGCCAGCCGACTTAGATTTCCCTTTGGCTACCGCAGACTGCGCGGCCTTCTTGGACATTTTCGCTTTAACTTTCGCACCCATATTCTCATTTCCCCTTTTGGCGATCATTCAATAAGGACAACAGCGGCGTATTTTCGGCGAACGCGCGTCGGGATTTTTATTCACGGCGTATTTCGCCCATCGAACCCGAGCGGCATACCGTGCAATCTCACTCCTCCTCTGCGCGGAAATCTTCACCATTCTGGCCTTCCCTGCCCCACTCGCCTGCTTCCGTAACTGTTCCTTCGTCGCCATATTTTCCGTGGATAGTATTCATGGTTAGCATTTTTTTGTCAATCACGAAAACAAATCCTCGCCAGTGCGTTCGCAACCCTATGGCCAAAGTTCCGGATGGGGCAAAGACCCCGGCGGCATCTATTTTCAAAAGGATCCCCTATCGAGCAGAGATGATTAGGGAATGGCAGTGCTTATGTGCGGCTTGGCGTGTGAAGGGCCGGTTTGCGTGAAATGGAGTGAGAATGTATCAGGAGATGGGGCCGGGGCTTATATCGAAACGTGGAGCGATTTGTGATGTGGACGAAGCTGAAGCAAAATCGCGTGCATTTGGCCTGTGAGTTATTGCTGGGCGTGAAGTGGCGGGAGATGGGTTGGATTTGGAGTTGTGAGCCCCTTGTGGGGCAACCTGGGCGGAAGTTTTAGCACCAATGGGATACATGATTGTGTGCTATTGGTGCATGAATGTATTTGGAGTTTTATTGCTTCTATTGGTTGTGCTCGGTATTGTTTGCAATGCGATTATCTTGGATCGCATTCGGAGGCTGTGAACGCCGAAGGGTTTCTTGGTGGATGCGCTCGC
>Ga0209106_1000003_pt1 | contig 25633 bp, 32 predicted proteins | sample MedBloCAOM1_M3_FD_187713 | JGI IMG/M metagenome (GOLD analysis project Ga0209106, IMG submission 187713) | Forest soil microbial communities from El Dorado National Forest, California, USA - Mediterranean Blodgett CA OM1_M3 (SPAdes) (version 2) | ecosystem: Environmental > Terrestrial > Soil >...
GGAGCGACCATGCACGCCGCGATCCAAGCGCTGCGACAGCAGCAGCCCGCTCGCATTGTCGTCGCGGTTCCGACGGCATCGCCCGAAACCTGCGAGGAGATGAGAGCAGAGGTTGACGATGTCATTTGCGCCATCACGCCAGAGCCATTCCACGCCGTCGGCCTCTGGTACCAAGACTTCTCGCAGACCACGGATGAGGAGGTGCGCGACCTGCTCTCACGGGGGGACACGTCGGAGAGGAGCGAGGCCGATCAAAGGCGGCCACGGTGAGTCAGCGGAATTCAGATCCCGACGCGCCCAATCAGCTCCGGATTGAGTTCCGCTCGGACGGCCGTGATCACGTTTGCAGCGTTGTCCTGCGAGAAGCCGCAAGAAAGCAGTACCTGATCGGCTAATGCCAAGCCGGCAGCGAAGTTCTCCGGAAACACAGTGCCGGCACCCGCGGTTGCCAGCGCCACAACATCCTGATCGTCGGTGGCGCTGACGATCGATGATAAATGTGGATTTTCCTGGCGAGCATTGTGAAGAAGGCGTTGGACCGTGCCATGTTGATCGAACGTCACGACGAGCAGGCGTGCGCGGGAAACACCAGCTCCTTGCAGGATCCTTTTTCGGCTTGCATCGCCAAACACAACTTTATGGCCCAGCTTCTTTGCCTGGCGAAAGCGACCCAGGTCCCACTCCACTGCGATGTAGGGAACCTGTGCGGCCTCCAAAACGAGCGCGATGAGGCGGCCGATGCGGCCACAGCCGCATAGAAGAACGTGATCTCTGAGACTTTGGCCCTCTTCACGGACAGCCGCTTCTTCCGCGGCCATCTTGATACGATGCGATGCGCCGCCGACAAGCTGGGCAACCTCTCTATTGCGCTGAATCAGAATGGAGCCGATCGCCATCGTCGCGACCAAGGCCAGTAGGACTGGTTGCCCGATCTGGGGTTCAACAGCCCCGGCTTTCACGGCCAGGCTGAGCAGCAACAAGCCGTCCTCTCCACCGTGCGACAGAATGGCGGCGATCCGCGCCACTATTGTCGCGGGCCACCGCACGATCGCGCCAGCCAGCATCGTGATGAGCGCTTTTCCCGGCAGGAACGCGATTATCCAGGCGAACACGGCTAGGGGCGCGACGGCGATCATCGACGGGTCCACCTCCATGCCGACGGTGAGGAAGAAGAGCCCCAACAAGACATCGCGAAAGGGACGAATATCATCCTCCACCCGATGACGAAAGTCGCTTTCCCCAACCACCATTCCGGCCAGGAACGCGCCGATGGTTGGGGCGAGACCGACAAGGTGACCGACGAACGCCGTTCCCAGGGCGAGTAGCAGGGCGGCAAGTAAAAAGAGATCCATCGAATTCGTTCGAGCGGCCCAGGCAAGAGCGGCGCGAAAAGCCGGCCTGCAGACGAAACCAGCGCCGGCAAAGGCTAAGCCAGCGACGACCAGCTGGCGCAGAAACACGATCACTTGCGTCCCGCTGCTTTGCTCCCATGCGTTAATCAGTAGGATGAACGGAAGGGTCGCCAAATCCTGGAATAGCAGGATCCCCAAGGCGAGGCGGCCATGTTGGCTGCTGATCTCGCCCAGATCGGCCAACTGTTTCAAGGCGATGGCAGTCGATGACATCGCCACTGCTCCGCCGAGCAAGAGAGCAGCAGTTGGACCCACGCCGCACCACATGGAAGCGCCCGCCACGATCAAGACGGTGAGGCCTACCTGCAAGCTACCTGCACCAAAGACATCCCGATACGCGGCGATCATCGCGGGAAGGGAACACTCGAGGCCTACCATGAACATCAGAAAGATGACGCCGAGCCCAGCCAGAAATTGTGTCTCGTCGCTCACGGCAAGAATTTGAAAGCCGTGTGGCCCGATGGCCAAGCCTGCCACCAAGTAGCCAACGGCGGCGGGTAGCCGCACGCGTGCAAGCAGACCGACAGCGCAGGCCGAGGCGATGATCATGACGAGTGTCTTGATCAGCAAAGTGTCGCCCATGCGTGCGCAAGTCCTTGTTCAGACGCACACTCGCAGCCATTGATAGGCGCTCGCCCTTTGGCGTGAGCGCCGGCCGTGACCGCCCCTATGCAGCTCCCGTCGCGACCTCGGGGGCTGTTTGGGCCGCGTCAGTCACCATTCTCTTTCGGTGGAGGGAGTGCCTCCTCTTCTCATATAAATTTCGCCGGCTCAAAGCGCTGTTCGGTTTCTTTCTTATCTTCGATCCAGATGCAAATGGCTTCTCCGCCCTCGACGCCGCGCACCGTCATCTCGTGGTTGGAAGTCGCTGCTCGTTGTTCGACACCTTGGAGTCGGCGTCCTTCCGCCCGCGAACGTGGCCCGCTACGGAATTGTCGATGAAAACATAATACCGGTCCCGGAGATGCACGGCGTTGACGCTCGTCAATTCGTGCAGGCAGTGAGCCATCCCGACGAGCGTGCCGAAAGTCGGCGTGAACTCGGGGACTATCGCCTCCCGGCCTTTGTGCGGGCGACCCACCCTGAGATGGCCGATCGCTTCGTCCAGCCGGGTTTCGTCAATCTTGACGACCGTCAAGGCGCAACGATGAGCAGCGCTTCAGTATCAAGGCGCGTCGTATCGCTCAGCCTAGATCATAAATCATCCACGGAATCATTGCGCAAAATGGATTTTAGCCGCGCGGATGTCTGCCGCGGATGTTTCAACGATGTGTGAAGGCTCCAAGGTTCTTGCGGAAGACCCGGCAACGGAGGACATCATGACCCATTCGCGCTCCCGGAAACTGTCCCTTACATTCGCATTTTTCGTTCTCTGCCTGGCAGCGAGTCCGGCTGTCGCCCAGGAGATCGGTCTTATCGCCGCCGACACCAAGGAGGTTGCAAAAGGTTATCGCGCCTCGGCGCTCCAGCTGAAAAACGTGGTCAACGACAAGGGCGAGAGGATCGGCCGGATCGACGATTTCGTTTTTGGCCCAGACGAGGGCGTCTTCGCGGTTTTGGCGGTGGGGAGCTTCGTGGGTCCGACTGATCATCTCGTTGCCGTCCCGTTCCGTAGTTTGAAGCTTGACGCTCATGGCGGCGATATTGTGCTGCCGGGCGCAAGTCGCACGGCGCTGCAGAAGCTCCCGGTATTTCTATATTCTCGCTGATCGTGCCGGCCGCGTGCATCATGGGGATGCCGGCGGCCTCTCCTCGCAAGCGCGCGCTAACGCCAGCGGTCGTCCACGCAGGCTTTCGGTTGCTCGCCCCGGTCCTGCGCGAGCGACGGATAGTCGGTATAGCCTTTGGGCCCACCGCCATAGTAAGTGGTCGGGTCGTCGCCATTGAGCGGACTTCGCGCACGGAGCCGCTCCGGCAAATCCGGATTGGCCAGGAACTTGCGGCCGAAGGCAATCAAATCCGCCTTGCCTTGCTCGAGCCATACCTCCGCGGTGTCGTGATCGAAGCCGCCGGCCACGATCAGCGTCCCGCGATATTTCTCCCGGATCAGTGCAAGCATCCGCTGCGCGCCGGCATCCGGGGCCTCGCCTTTCTCGATCGCGGCGGCCGCCGGATTGACGATGTGCAGATAAGCGAAACGGAAGTCATTGAGCGCTTGTGCGATGGTGCCGAAGGTCGTTTCTGGGTCGTCGTCGGCGATATCATTGAGCTTGCCGAGCGGGGAGAGGCGTACGCCGACGCGGTCCGGCCCCCAGATCGCGCTGACGGCTTCGACCACTTCCATCAGCAACCGCGCCCGACGCTCGACCGTCCCGCCGTACGCGTCGGTGCGATGATTGGTGCTCGAATTGATGAACTGGTCGATGAGATAACCATTGGCGCCGTGAACCTCCACGCCGTCGAAATTGGCGGCCAGCGCATGTTTGGCGCCGCGCGCATATTGCTCGACGATATAGGGCATCTCCTCGATCTGCAGGGCGCGCGGCCGCACGAACGGCACAAGCTGTCCTTCGCCCTTGTCGTTCTCGATGAAGGCATTGCCGGCTGGCGTGATGGGCGAGGGCGCGACCGGCAGCATATTGTCCGGCTGCAGCGACGGATGCGAGATGCGCCCGACATGCCAAAGCTGCAGGAAGATGCGACCGCCGGCCTCATGCACCGCCGTGGTCACCAGCCGCCAGCCTTCAACTTGCTCGCGGCTGTGGATTCCCGGCGTCCAGGCGTAGCCTTGCCCCTGCATGGAGACCTGGGTCGCCTCGCTGACGATGAGCGCGGCGGAAGCCCGTTGTGCGTAATAGCACGCGTTGAGCGAGGTCGGTACGTTCCCGGGTTGGCGCGCGCGTGAGCGCGTCAATGGCGCCATGACGATCCGGTGCGGCAGCGTGAGCGGGCCCAGCTTGTACGGCTGAAACAGCATCTCCGCCGGTGCCTGCTGTTTGCGGACTGCTTCGGCGACCGACGTTGCGGCGAGGGACATGGCAAGTTGCTCCGCTCGGCTGATTGGCGGAAGCTCGCATCTGTTCCGCTGCCGTTTTCGCACCCCATTTCATGGATCCATCGCGGGCCCGGCGCCTTGACGGACGTCAACTGGGCTCAAGGCGGGCGCCCACGAAATTTGATCGTCGTCAATGACAGGCATTCCTGCATCCTTACGATGTCGGCCGCCGACACCGTGGAATTGCAACCGCGCTCCGCCAAAGGAGGGCTGGTGCGCGGGCGCCGTTGCGAGAGGGCCGATGCTGCATATCGACATCCCGACGCTGGCCGAGTTCAAGGCGCTGGCGGCCGTCAAGGACGATATATGCGTCTCGCTTTATGCGCCGACAGTGCCGGTGGCGGAGCGCGCACGGGAGAACCGGATCGCGCTTGAAGATCTGACCGCGCAGGCCCTGTCGCAATTGAAGGAAGGTGGGGCCGACAAGGCCGCGATCGCGTCGTTCAAAGAGCGACTGCGCCATCTTATAGGGGCCGATAAGAACGATACGGATGACACCAAGATCAGAAAGCTCCAGAACAAAAAGCCGGATCCGATCGATGAGTTCTGGAAATTCCAGGGACATGGTCTCGCCGTGCTCGCATCGCCGCAGATGATTCGTACCTTCCGCCTACCCTACGGCCCGAAGCCATTGGCGGAGGTGGCAGACCGTTTTCATCTCACACCCCTGGTCCGCGCCATGACATCGCCGCGGGACATCTTCGTGTTGGCGCTGGCGGAGAAGGGCGTGCGGCTGGTGCGCGCTTTCGTCAACTTACCGCCCGAAAGAATCCATGTACCGGGGCTACCGAAGAGCGGCGAAGACGCGGCGCACCGCGCATCCATCAGAGAGCGCAATCAGAAGGGCCGCCTGCAAGGCTCGGAAGGAGTCAAGTTTCTGCTGCACAAATTTGCCCGCAAGGTCGATCATGCGGTGTGCGGCGTGCTGGCGGGGCGGACGGCGCCGCTCGTCCTCGCGTCTGACGAGCCGCTCGCGTCGATCTTCCGATCCGTTACTACTTATCCGGGGCTTCTCGACGAGATGATTCACGGTAACCCGGGCCTCATGAGCGACGCTCAACTCGCGGATGCCGCGCTTCCCATCCTCGATCGTCTTTATGAGCGGGAGCTCAAGGCGGCTATCGCGCGCTTCGATGAGCTCAAGCCGCGGCGCGCGACGACGGACGTCTCCTATGCGGCGCATGCCGCCACCGCCGGCGCGATCGATGAGCTGCTCATCGATTTGGATGCGGTCATTCCGGGATTTGTCAGCGAGATCGATGGAAGCGTGACCTATGCGGCGTCGGACGACGCCGAGGTCTACAGCGTGGTCGACGAAATCGCGCGCCGCGCGCTCTATACTGGCGCGCGGGTGCTGGGCGCACGACGAGAGGAGCTCCCCGACCGCGCACCATTGGTCGCCATCTTGCGCTACCAATTCGGGTAAGGCCTACCGCTCCGATGTGACAGGACACGCCGGTTACCCTGGCGGCCAAGATTGACGACCGTCAGGACGCCGCGGTGCCTATTGGACTAACGTCCTGAGCCGACGAATCCGGCGACCGGACAACCCTCAGCCAGTTGATGAGCGCCGCCTTGCGATAGGAGAGACCGATGACCCTCGCCGCCATTCACATCGCTCCCGATGACGACTTCGACGACTGGGTCGTACAAGACGACAGCTGCCAGGAGCTCGGCCACTTCCCGACCAGGGAATCCGCCGAATTGGTCGCCCGGGCACTCGCGCAAAAGCGTGGCGACGAGCTCGTCATTCACTTGCCTGACGGGCGAACGACCCGACAGAGCTTCAGGAGGGGATGGTTTGCTCGATTTTTCGAGATATAGGCGGTCACGGGTTTCGGGAAAGCGCGTGCCGCTCCGAGCGCGTCGGCCGTGGTTAGTCGCCGGATTGCATCTCGCGGGGCAAAATCAAATATTGACGGTGGTCATGGACGCTGAGGACCCGGGGATCCAACGTTGATATCCGGGCCCCGATTGCGACCTGCTCGAAGGCGATGGCCGTGCAAATCAACCTCGCAAAGACCGTCGCGGCGCAACCGGCTCACGCCTTTGCGGCCATCTCGGACATCGTTGATTGGCCGCAGATCATCAGTTCGATCAACAGCGTCGAACTGCTGACGCCCGGTCCAATTCGTGCGGGGACGCGATTGCGCGAGAGCCGGGTCATGTTCGGCCGCGAAACCACCCAGGAGATGGAGGTCGCGACGATCGAACGGCCGCACCGGCTGCGCCTGTTCGTCGAGGATCCCGATGTCCACTATGAGCTCGATCACCTGATCGATGGAATCTATGGCGGCGGATGTCGCATCATGCTGATTTTTCGCAGCAGGCCCGAGAGCCCGGCGGGGCAGGGGTATTATCCTTTCGTGACGCCCCTCCTGGAGATCACGCTGCGCGACGAGCTGGAGCGCGACCTTGCCGACCTCGCCTCCTCCATCACCCTGCGCGGGTCGTAATGAGCCGAAACTGACGGCCGTCAAGGCGACGCACGCGCGCGCTGCTAAGCTTGCGCGAAATTCCGCGGATTCTCGGGCTCTGCCGTGGAACACGTTGACCCGGGGCGCACAGGAGCACGAGATGCCAACACAATCCGAAATCGAGGCGGCAGCACGTGTACTCTGCCGCTTGGCTTATTTTCAGCTTCCGCCGAATGAGCGCATGTGTAGCGCTGATCTATGGCCGGACGTCGACGTTCCAATCGTGAAGCACCTGCAGAACGGCCCCCAGAAACGTTGGGAAACATTCAATCACGAAGCGAGACTTGCACTCGAAGCCGCCGAATATGTCCGAGATAAAAAGCGCTGATTCCGTGCTCCGGGCCACGTGCGGCGCCAGGAGTTGAGGGAGTGTGGGCATCCAATCCGTAGCCACACGTAACGATGCAGCCGAGGTTCCGCCTCCCGACAAGGCCGCGTTGCGCGATGACGCCCGCGTTCGCAGGGCAGCCAGAATCGTTCTCTCGATCCTGGTCGCAGGATTGGCGCTCTGGGTGGCGCGCGGCTTTATGTACCCACTGGCATGGGCCGCCGTCATAGCCATTGCGACTTGGCCGGCTTACGTGCGCTTCCGCACCCTCATCTCGGCTCGTCCGTCGCAACTGATGGCTCCGTTGCTGTTCACCCTGCTGGTCGGGGCCGTTCTCGTCGTGCCTGTCATCGTGACGGTCCACCAGATCGCGCAGGGCAGTGACGCCCTCGTGGAATGGATTGGCGAGCTCAGACGGACCGGCATCCCAATTCCGTCCTCTATCACACGGCTGCCAATTGCGAGCGAGTATCTCGTTGCGTGGTGGCGGGCCAATCTCGGCGATCCACAGGCCGCCCCCGCCGGGCTCCGCCACGTGAATTTGGACAGCCTCACGGCGTGGACAGGCGCGTTGAGCGGCGAGCTGCTGCAGCGGCTGGCTGTTTTTCTCCTCACCCTCGTGGCGCTCTTTTTCCTGCTCCGTGACGGCGCATTCATCGCAGCGGGTGTGGTCGAAACCGCGGATCGTGTGCTGGGTGATCGCGGCGAGCGCCTGGCGAGCAAGATCGCCGAAGCGGTGCGCAGCACGGTGAACGGGACGGTGGTGGTGGCGGTCGCCCAAGGCGTCCTGATCGGAATCGCCTATGTGGTGGCCGGCGTCCCCAATCCCCTGTTGTTTGTGCTGCTCACGATCGCCTTCGGGATGCTGCCATTCGGGGCCTGGGCGGTGTTCTCGCTCGCCGCTCTGGTGCTGCTCGCCCAAGGCGGGAGCGCGCCGGCGGCCGTTTTTGTATTCCTCTCGGGCGCAGCCACGATGGCCGCCGCCGGCTTCGTCTGGCCGATGTTGGTCGGGCGCACGGCCCAGCTCCCCTTCCTGCTGGCGCTGATCGGAATTTTCGGCGGGCTGCAGGCGTTCGGATTGATCGGGCTGTTCATCGGCCCGGTGATCATGGTTGCGCTGCTGACGATCTGGCGCGAATGGTATTGGCGCCCCCCGTCGAGCCTGGGTCGCGAATGAGCGGGACGCCGGCGCCCCAGCAGGAAAGTTGACGGCCATCATGGCGGTCCGCATTGGCTCCCGCCCATCATTCATCGTGCCCGCATAGCGACGGGCACAGCGCGAGAGTGCCGAATGTTCCAGCTCATTCGTACGGCGGCCTTTGTCACCACGATGGTGGCGGCGGCGGCGGACAAGGTGCCGGACTTCAATGTCGAGGCGAGCTGTCGCGACGCCGCCAGCAGGGCGGCGCCGGTTGGAACCTTCGACGCCTGCATGAGGAAGGAGCGGGAGGCGCGTGTCCAGCTTGCCGGCCAATGGGCAGAGTTCACGTCCGGCGACAAATCGCACTGCCTCGGACTGTCGAGCCTCGGCGGCATGCCGACCTACACCGAGCTGCTCACCTGTCTCGAGTTGGCGAGGGACGCCAGAAATTTGCGGGGCGGCGACAAGCGCCGCACGATCGGGCAGGGTGCGCGCGAGCGGCCCGCCGAGGGGCCGCCTTATTGACGGGCGTCAAGGCCCGATCGTGTCCAATCCGCAATCCTCGGGGATAGATCCCCAAATCGCGGAGAGGCCGATGATCAAGGATGTCATGGTTCATCTGGATGGGACGTCGGCCGACGAGCGGCGCCTCGCGGCCGCCAGCAGTATTGCGATCCTTTTCGAAAGTCATGTGATCGGCCTGTTTCTGAACGTGCTGCCCATGGTGGCGCCGGCGGAAGGAGACAGTGCGGGCGCCGTCATGGTGACGGATTTGCTGGAAAAAGCCCGGCAAGCTGCGAACAAGACGGAAGCGATTCTGGTGGAGCGCCTGTCGCGTCTCAACAAGCCGGTTGAAATTCGCCGCTTCGACGTATTCCAGGACACGATTGCGGATGTTGCCGCCCGCGAAGCGCGCTCCGCCGATGTCTTCCTCGACCGGCGCCCGAAAAAGAACGGATCGCTCAAAACATCGGAGCGGCTGGTCGAAGGCGTCCTGTTCGGATCGGGCCGCCATCTGTTTCTGATCGGCGACAGGACCCATGTGAACAGAGCTTTCGACCATGTGCTCGTCGCCTGGAACGGAAGTCGGGAGTCGTCGCGCGCCCTGGCCGAGTCATTGCCGTATCTCCACAAGGCGCGAGCCGTCACCCTTGTGGTCGTCAGCGACGACGATCCGATCGAGGAAGACGCGCTGCTCGGCGCCGATGCGGTCACGCATCTCAACCACCACGGAATCGATAGCAAGTTGCACCGCGCCAAGATCCGAAATGGCGACGTCTCGGCGGCATTGACGGCGGAAGCCAAGCGCCTGAATGCCGACCTCATCGTGATGGGCGGTTACGGGCATTCTCGCTTGCGCGAATGGCTCCTCGGAGGCGTTACCTATCACATGCTGCATCACGCGCCCGTGCCGCTCCTCATCGCCCATTGAGGTAGCGCCGCTTGGCGTCATGCGGGGGGATTACCGGATCGGGCCGCGCGCTCAGGCCGCAATGGTCCTTCCGTCGTCGGCCGTCCTCGCAGCTCCTCCAGCATCTCATCCGGCGGCACGTAGAACGGGTTCTCGCGCAATATGCCGCCGGCGATCACATGCGGGTGGTGCGCAGGACGTCCATCACCAGGGAGGCGCTGAACTTCGCCAGATCGTAGGTGCCGAGCGTGGCCATGTCATATTTCGGCAACATGTAGTTGGTCCGCGATTCATATTCCACGATGTCATGGGTGCCCGGGAAATCCATCAGCGCCCATCCCATGTTTGCCCACAGGCATGGTTGTCCCGACCGCCTCTGTCGTCGGGTGGGCTTCCTCCCACGGCCGAATCTCAAGCATGCCGCTGCATTCGGCAGCCGCGGCGTCCGGCTTGCGCTTAGGACAGCCGGCAGAAGGGATATAGAAGAAACACAAATGAGGAGTGCTGCGGTTATCGATCGAGTGGCCGGCCTGGCGCCCGATGCACCGCGTCGGCGCCGAATCATGCCCCGCAATTCCACGGCGCATCGGCTTCTGGGCGCCTGACCATCGATGCCAATGCGGCCCGGCGAACCTTGTCAGTGATGCGTCCGCCAATCGCGCGCGGCCCGCAGGGCGTCGGCAATCTGGCGCGATGACATTTCGGCTGCAATCTCGCGGCGCAGGCGCGCGGCGTCACTGTGCCCGTGCGTGGCCGCCAGGTTGAACCATTTGTGGGCGGAGATCATATCGGCCGGCTCGGAGCCTCCGGCCGAGCACATCAAGCCCAAATTGAAGAACGCATCGGCGTCGAAGTCGACTTCGCCGGACGCAGTGCCGGCGACCGCCAATGAATCGCGGTAAGGCATCTGATCTCTCCTCTACCACCTTCCGCCGGAGCGGGCGGAGCAGCTCGCGGCGGATAAATAGATACGATGTTAGAGGCAGAGTGAATTTCGCAAATTTGCGTAGCGTAGAAATACGTAACCGCACATGCCGGAGGCAGACCCGTTGGGCGAGCGGCGCATTTGGGAGGAATGACCCGATGGAATTGACGAACGTCAACGCGCCTTGCCGGTCTCCATACGAGACTTTGCGGTGGCGAGAAGGGCGGATGCCAGACAGCTGCCGCGCGATACCTGATCCGTCGACATTCGCGCGGCGCATTCCTCGAGCAAGGCAGGAGCCGTGTCATGAGCACACACACCGCGACCGACAATCCCTATCGATTCAATCCGTCATCCGGAACGTCGAATGTCCTGAACAGGGCGCTGCGCGACAATTGGTGGCTGATTGCGCTGCGCGGCCTGCTCGGCGTGATCTTCGGTGTTGTCGCTTTGCTCTTTCCGGGCGCGACCATCCTGTCGCTCGTTCTTCTGTTCTCGGCCTATATGCTGGTGGACGGCCTGTTCGCGATCGTTGCCGCCGTGCGGGCTGCGCGCGAGCGTGCGCGTTGGGGGTACCTCCTGCTCCAGGGCATCGCGAGCATCGCCACCGCCGTCATCGCTTTCCTCTGGCCGGCCATCACGGTGGTGGCGTTCATCCTGCTTATCGCCGCATGGTCCATCGTGTCGGGCTGCCTGATGCTCAGCGCCGCTTTCCGGATCGACGAGCGTCATGGCCGCTGGTGGCTCGCCTTCGGCGGCATATTGTCGCTCGTCTACGGCGTGTTGCTGATCCTGGCGCCGCTGCTCGGCGCCCTGGTGTTGGCCTGGTGGATCGGCGCCTTTTCACTCGTATTCGGCGTGGCGCTCATTATTCTCGCCTTCAGGCTGCGACTGCGGCGAAACGAGTATCCGGACGCCCCTGCCGCCGCAGCGGCGTGATGCGGGCCGGCAAGCCGCAACCAATCGGAGCCGCGGAGCACGGCGGCCTTCGGTCGATACGACGACGCAGCTCGCCACTGACGATGGGAAGAGCGCATGGCTTTCGCCGCCAAACCGGGTCTGCCTGAGCCAGCCTCGAAGGGCACGCGCAAGCAACGTCGCCGGACCGTGGCCCGGCCGCCCTCCGACGAGAGCGTCATCGATAAGATCGACGAGAGCCTGGAAGAAAGCTTTCCGGCGAGCGACCCGCCGAGCTGGACCGTGCTCACCGGAGTTGGTTCGCCGAAATGAAGCCGACAGGCGGCGCGGATTTACCCTTAGCATCCTGCGCGTAGCGGCCTTCACCAACGACCCACTTCGCGCGCACCACGGCCGGCGAACAGGCGACGCCGCGAACAGTGGCTGCGAGTTAACCGTGGCTAATACCTCCTATCTATGCCATGATGCCCTAGCATCGACAGCGGCCCTGCGCGGGCGCCCGAGGCTGAGCGGTCGTGCTCCCGCCTGAATAAAAGGGAGCCACTATGATCACCGCAGCACAGTGCAGAACTTATGCAACGGACTGCCAAGGTCGCGGAATGGCGGCCGGTATTTCGATCCGGCGCGCCAGCGCTCTCCTGGCGATGTCGCGAAGCTGGAGCGCACTGGCGAACCAAGTGGAACGATACAACGCTATCCTGAAGGAGGAAGGCGTGTAGCCTGTCAGCGTTGTGCGTGGCCGTTTCGGCCAGCTCCGACGGTACTCCGGCTCGGCCATTGCAAGGCGCGTATCCAAGGCCATCTACGATGCAGGGGATCGCGGGGCGTATACTTCGAAAGCCAGGAGGAGGCTCGACCTGCGGTTAGGGTTCGCCGCCAAAATCGCGGTAAACTCCCTCCCATTGCCTCCATAGAAAACTATGTCGATGTTGAAATCGGCCGTGCAGGCCGACTCGGGAAGTCAAATCCTTGCGAGCCTTTTGCCCGCTGACCTCCGCTTGCTGGAGGAAAACCTTACACAGGTCGAGCTGCACGTGCCGAAGCAGCTCGAGGCGCCGGACAAACGGATCGATCATATCTATTTCTTCGAGAGCGGCTTTGCCTCCGTTGTCGCCAACGGGCGCGTTCGACGGCCGATGGAAATAGCGCTCATCGGACGCGAAGGCATGACGGGGCTCGCCGTCATCATGGGGCATGACCGTTCCCCGAACGATACCTATGTCCAGCTTAGCGGCGCGGGCCAGCAGATAACGGCCGCGCACCTGCGCCAGGCGATCGGGCAAAGCGTCACATTGCATCATTCACTCTTGCGCTACGGCCACGCCTTCCACATCCAGGCCACGCAAACGGCCCTCATCAACGGCCGCTGCACCGTCGAGGAGCGCCTCGCGCGCTGGCTTCTGATGGCGCATGATCGCATCGACGGCGACGAGCTTTTTCTCACGCACGAGTTCTTGTCCATCATGCTCGGCGTGCGCCGGGCTTCGATTACCGAAACATTGCGCATGCTGGCGGACGGCGACTTGATTGCCATAAAAAGAGGCACGATCGCGATCGTCGATCGGGCGAGACTGCAAAAACGCTCGAACGGCGCTTACGTCCCGGTCGAGCCCGACTCGAGCAGGATCGCTGCTCTATGAGCGGTCTTGCGCTCCATCATGTCTTTGCACACGATCTTCCGAAAACACCGTTCAGATGTGCCGGAGCCGAGTGACGCAACGTGAATGTAAAATGTATTTTTGCCGGAAGGGACGTCCGCTTCCTTCCGGACAAGGTCCCAGGCTTCGGATTGTTGCGATCATCTAGGCGGATATGGGGCGGCGAGAGAATTTTCTTGCACAGGCCGCCGACCGAGTATTCAATCCGCAGCGGCAGTCCAGGTCCGTCGACCACCATCACGTGTCATCGGCAGTCGGCGCGGTCTGGCGTCACCATGGCGCGGGGGTGGCGATGCCAACTGAGGCGTGCGTCATGCAGTGGATGGAGCAACTCTCCGATCCCCAGGAGTTGCGGCGCTGCATTCGTGACTTGGTTGCGTTGTCGACGCTGCCGGCTATTTGGAACACCTACGATTCCGGCCAGATTTCCGACAGCATCGCGGCGGCGCTGGTGTCGATGCTCAGCGCGGACTTCGTCCATGTCGCGCTGCCCGGCTGGCGCGAGGCGCCGGGTATCGAGCTCACGCGGACCGGCATGGGGATTGCCGCCGAGGCCGTCGGCGCAATCCGAACCGCACTGCAAAGCCAACAACTGGCGCGATCGACCGGACAGACGGCGGAACATACGGCGGAGATCGCCAATCCCTGGGGCGAAGGCACGATGCGGCTTTCCTGTGCTCCCATCGGATTCGGCGGCGAGGCCGTTCTCGTGGCCGGCTCGCATCGGGCGGATTTTCCGACCCAGGGCCAGCGGCTCTTGCTCGGGATTGGCGCCAACGAGGCCACCATCGCGCTGCAACGATGGCAGGCGGAGGCCGATAAGCGCCGTTATCTCGCGCTGATCGAGCGCTCCTCCGACTTCATCGGTGTCGCCGGTCTCGACGGCGTTCCGCAATACGTCAATCCGGCCGGGCTCCGGCTTGTCGGGCTCGCCGGCATCGAAGAGGCCCGCCGGGCGCATATTCTCGACTTCGTATTTCCGGATGACCGGGCCCGCCTGCGCGACGAGGTGTGGCCGATCGTGATGCGGGAGGGGCGCTGGATCGGCGAGATCAACTTTCGCCATTTCGAGCTGGGTACGGAGATCCCGCTCCTTGTGGATTGGTTCCGCGTCGACGATCCGCGCACCGGACAGCCGATGAATATTGCGACCGTCAGCCGCGACCTCAGGCTGCAAAAGCGGGCGGAGGCTGAATTGCGCCGGCTGAACGAGACCCTCGAGCATCGGGTGGCCGAGCGGACCGTCGAGCTGGCAGATGCGAATCTGAAGCTGAAGGCCGAGATCGCGGAGCGCGAGCATTCGGATCTACGCCTGCATGATCTGCGGTTGGAACTCTTCCACGCTGCGCGGCTGAGCGAGGCCGGGCAGATGACCGCGGCACTGGCGCACGAGCTCAACCAGCCTTTGACGGCCGCCACCAATTCGGTCAATGCGGCGCGGCGGCTGCTTGCCAAGGGCGACCAGCAGACGATCGGCACGGTGCGCGAAATCATGGAGGAGGCGGCGGCGGACACCATGCGGGCCGGCCACATCGTCCGGCGGCTGCGCGACTTCGTCATCCGCCGCGAGGCGGAAATGAAGGAAGAAAGCGTCAAGTCGATCGTCAAAGAAGCATGTGCTTTTGCGCTGATCGGCGCCAAGGCGAGCAGGGTGCGCGTCAACCTGCGTTTCGATCCAAACGCCTCGCAGGTGCTAGCGGATCGCGTCCAGATACAGCAGGTGCTCGTCAACCTGCTGCGCAATTCGATCGAGGCGATGGCCGACAGCAAGCGGCGGGAGATTGCGGTGGCGACCGCGCTGATCAACGCGGAAACGGTCGAGATCGCCGTAGCGGACACGGGCACGGGTCTGGACAAAGGCGTGGCCGAGCGTCTTTTCGAGCCCTTTGTCTCCACCAAGCACAACGGCATGGGGCTCGGACTTTCGATCTGCCGCTCGATCGTCGAAGCGCATGGCGGCCGATTGCGCGGCGGGCCGAATCCCCACGGCGGCGCGATCTTCCGATTCACGCTTGCCACGGCCTCGCGCACGGGAGGGGCCGATGCCCCCTGAGCGGACCGTTCATGTGGTGGATGATGATGCGGCGGTTCGCCGGTCGCTCGAACGGCTGTTGTCCTCGGCGGGATTTGCGGCTGTTTCATATCCGACGCCGGAAGCCATTCTCGAGGCCGCACCGGGTCTGGCTGCGGGATGTATCCTGTTGGACGTTCAGATGCCGGGAATGGACGGACTGATGCTCCAAGCGGAGTTGCGCGCGCGGGGCGGGGGACTGCCGGTGATCGTGATGACGGGGCAGGGCGACGTCGCGACGGCGGTGCGGGCCATGAAGGCGGGGGCCGCCGACTTCATCGAGAAGCCCTTCAACGACGAGGTTCTCGTCACGGCGATCGAGGCCGCGCTCGGCAAGGTCGGCGAGATCGGCCGTGATCGCGATGCGGCCGCGGCCGCTCAACGCATTGCCACCCTGAGCCCGCGCGAGCGGGAGGTCCTGGAAGGCCTGGTCGGCGGGCGGTCGAACAAGGAGATCGCGTTCGATCTCGGCATCAGTATCCGGACGGTCGAGGTCCACCGTTCGCGCATGATGGAGCGTCTCGATGTCCGCCAGTTCGCCGAGGCGATACGCTTGGCGGTGCTGGCGGGCCTCGGCTCGTGATCAGGCAACCAAGGGCTGCCGCCAGGATATATTGCTCCGCCCGGGCGCGTCATGCTGGCGCGATGCTTCGCGGTCATCGAGGGCGTCCCGATCGACGATCCTGACGGACCTGGTTCCGGAGAAGGCGATCACGCCGCGGTGCTTCAGGTCGGTCAGTGACCGGCTCACCGTCTCGACCGAGACCGCAAGGTAGTCGGCGATGTCATAACGCGATACCGGCAGCATGACCTTGTCGGGGTGCCCCGGCGACAAACGCCCCGCCATCTCGAGGAGAAACGAGCCGACCTTCTCGGGCGCCGTGACGCGGCCGACGATGAGGAGTTGCGCCTGCAATCGCGACATGGCTTCCAACACCAGCATCCGGATCTCGCGCGCGAGCCGCGGGTCCGAATCCGCAAGCGCCTCCACGCGCCGGCGCGGGTAACTGGTGATGGTCGTGCCGACGCTGATCGCCTCGACGGTGAAATCATACTCGTCGCGTGCCGTGCAGCCGAAGAAGTCGCCAGGCAGCAGCAGATCCACGATCTGACGGCGGCCGTCCGGCCGCGCGACGTAGCGCCGTGCCGATCCGGCGACGACGAGGTACCAGTTGTCGGCCGGGCGCGACTGGCCGCAAATCTCCTGACCGCGGGAGTATGAGGTCGTTATGGCGAGGTGGTCCAGGCCCTGCAACGGATGGGGCCGGTTCGCAAGGGCCCGATGAGGATGACGGAGACCGATCGGCTGAGAAGTGACTTTTGGGGCCATGGCAGCACTCTGTTGACGGGCAGACCGCGGCTTCGCTGGGGAAAGACGCCGCAGTGTCGCTAGAGCCTTGCGCAGGTCTTGAGCAAAAGACATTCGGCAAAATTACGTAACGTAGGATTACGTAAGGCGTCGTTCCGGTTGGTGCTTCGAAGTTTTTGGAATATCGCGCGCAGCGCCTGTCTCAAGGAGACTTGCGAGCGCCATCCTGGCGGAGGCTCGGGAAGTTGACGGGCGTCAAGGCGATGCGACTTGCCGACGGAATAATCTGCGCCTCGTCACACCGAGATCGGCTCAAGGTACGGCACAAAGGAAGACGATACATGTCCAACGTTCTGCCTGCCGGCACCCCGGCCCCAGATTTCACCCTGCGTGTCACCCCGGACCAGTTCCTGTCGCTCCGTGACCTGCGGGGCGCGCCGGTCATCCTCGCCTTCTATCCCGCGGACTGGAGCCCAGTCTGCGGCGATCAGATGACCTTGTACAACGAGGTGCTTCCGGAGTTTCGCAAGCATCGCGCCGAGCTGTTGGGCATCTCGGTCGATGGCGCGTGGTGTCACGCAGCCTTCGTCAGGGATCGCCACCTGCATTTTCCCTTGCTGGCGGATTTTCACCCGAAGGGCGCGGTCGCGAAATCATACCGTGCGTATCGTGAAGACGAGGGCGTTTGCGAGCGCGCCCTGTTCGTCCTCGACAGTCAAGGCACGATCTTCTGGAGCTATTGCTCGCCCATCGCGGTCAATCCAGGCGCCGACGGAATTCTCGACGCGCTCGAGCGACTCCCAAACCAGGAGAACGTGAATGCTGCGAGTTCCAGTCACGCCGCATGATCACATCAAGGGCCCGGCGGACGCTCCCATCACGCTCATCGAATACGGCGACTACGAGTGCCCTTATTGCGGAGCCGCGCACCCGATCGTCAACGCCATCGTGGAAAGATTCAGCAAGGAGCTCAGGTTCGTGTTCCGCCATTTCCCGATGGTGCAGGTACACCCCTTCGCGGAAACCGCGGCGCAGGCTGCCGAGTTTGCCGGCGCGCATGCCCGGTTCTGGGAGATGCACGACGGCCTCTACGAGAATCAGGAGAGCCTCGGCGTGCCCCTGCTGTTCGCACTCGCCGAGGCCTTGGGGCTCCCCGAGGACGGTCTGCGCGAAGCACTGGTGAACGGGGAATATTTGCCGAAAGTCCGCGGCGACTTTCTCGGCGGTGTGCGCAGCGGCGTCAACGGCACGCCGACATTCTTCATCAACGGCCGGCGGCACGACGGCACCTGGGCCTACGAAGACCTGGCCGGCGCCATCGAGGCTCGGCTTCACGCTACGGCGTCGACATAGCAGGACCCGCCGGCGTCGAGCGGGGTGCCGGCGCGCGTTCCAGAAACGATGGCCGGCTGCCGGCCCCGGACCAAAGGATGAGTCGATGATGGGCGCCGATCCCAGGACCTGGATGTGGACCGAGGCCTGCGCGATGATCGAACGGGCGGAGCGCCTGCAACGACAATTCTTCCGGCCCGGCCTCTCCACGCCGTCCGCAAGCTGGGAGCCCCCCGTCGACATCTTCGAAAGCGACGAGGGGATGCGCATCATCGTGGCGCTTCCGGGGGTCGAGCCGCAGGATATCAAGGTCTATTTCGACTCCGGCGAACTGGTCATCACGGGCTTGCGGGAGCTGCCTGCGGTCACGCGAGCGGCAGCCATCCATCGCCTGGAGATTCCCTACGGCCGGTTCGAGCGCCGCATCCCGCTGCCCGGCGCCGTAGACATCGAACGGTCGGATCTCGTGCGCGGATGCCTTTCTCTCAGCCTGACCAAGCAGTTCTGACCTCTGGTGGGGTGAAATATGTCGGACGAGGCTGCACGAAACGACCAACGCGCCAGCCATCCACCGCTTTCGCCGGACAGCATGATCATACTGCCGGTCCGTCAGGCCGTGCTGTTTCCCGGCATGGTGCTGCCGTTGGCGATCGGACGGCCGTCCTCGATTGCGGCCGCCCAGGAGGCGGTGCGTAGCGAGCGGATGGTCGGAATCCTTCTGCAGACCGACCCCGCGGCCGAGGACCCTTCGCCGGAGCAGCTTCACCGCGTGGGGACCTGCGCGCAGATTCTGCGCTACGTCACGGCTACCGACGGGACCCATCACGTGATTTGCCGCGGCGTGCGGCGATTCCGCGCCCTCGAGTTCCTGTCAGGATTTCCATTTCAGGTGGCGCGCGTCGAGGAGATCGGCGTCAACGAGGTGATGACGACGGAGATCGAGGTCCGCGTCGCCCTGCTCAAGGAGCGCGCCCGCGAGGCGATCCAGTTGCTGCCGAATATTCCCGGCGAAGTGGCGGCGGCAATCGATAATCTCACCTCGGGGTCTGAGCTCGCCGACTTCATCGCAGGACTCATCGACGCACAACCAGCCGAGAAGCAGGAAATTCTCGAGACCATCGACGTCAAGGAGCGTCTCGACAAGGTCCTGACGATGCTCGCCCAACGCATCCAGGTCCTCCGGCTGTCGAAGGAAATCAGCGAACAAACGCAGAAGTCGCTGTCGTCGCAACAGCGCGAGCATCTGTTGCGCGAGCAGCTCCGGCAAATCCAGAAGGAGCTCGGCGAGGGAGACGAGAAGTCGGCCGAGATCGCCGAGCTGCGGGCGGCGATCGAAAAGGCCGGGATGCCGAAGGAGGCCGAGGAGCAGGCCAGGAAGGAGCTCAAGCGGCTCGAGCGGATGCCGGAGGCCGCGGCCGAATATGCGATGATCCGCGCCTATCTCGAGTGGCTGATCGAGCTGCCCTGGTCCAAGCTTAGCCAGGACAATATCGACATCCCCGAGGCACGCCGCATTCTCGATGAAGACCATTATGGTCTTCCCAAGGTCAAGCGCCGCATTCTCGAATATCTTGCCGTCCGCAAGCTCAATCCCGACGGCAAAAGCCCGATTCTCTGCTTCGTCGGCCCGCCGGGCGTCGGCAAGACATCGCTCGGCCAAAGCATCGCCAGGGCGACCGGGCGCAAATTCGTGCGGCTCAGTCTCGGCGGCGTGCACGACGAGGCCGAGATCAGGGGCCACCGGCGCACCTATATCGGCGCCCTGCCGGGAAACATCATCCAATCGATCCGCAAGGCGGGCGCGCGCAATCCAGTCATGATGCTCGACGAGGTGGACAAGCTGGGCGTGGGCTTTCACGGCGATCCGTCCTCGGCGCTTCTCGAGGTGCTCGACCCCGAGCAGAACTCCACGTTTCGCGACAACTATCTCGCCGTGCCCTTCGACCTTTCCAAGGTGATGTTCATCGCGACCGCCAATATTCTGGACACCGTTCCGGGCCCGGTCCGGGACCGCATGGAGGTCATCGAGTTACCCGGCTACACCGAGGAGGAAAAGCTCGAGATCGCGAAGCGCTACCTGCTCAAACGCCAGCTCGCGGCGAGCGGCCTCACATCGGAGCAATGCGAGATCACCGAGGACGCGATCCGCGTCATCATCCGCGACTACACGCGCGAGGCCGGCGTGCGCAACCTGGAACGGCTGATCGGCGCGGCGTGCCGTCATGCCGCCATGCGGATCGCCGAGGGCGCGGCTGAACGCGTGCGCATCGACGCCGCGGCCCTGCCGGCGATTCTCGGCCCTCGACGTTTCGAGAACGAGGTCGCGATGCGCACCAGCGTCCCGGGCGTCGCCACCGGCCTCGCCTGGACGCCGACCGGCGGCGACATTCTTTTCATCGAGGCGACGCGGGTGTCCGGTCGCGGCAAGCTCATTCTCACCGGCCAGCTCGGCGAGGTGATGAAGGAGAGCGCTCAGGCCGCGCTGACGCTGGTGAAGGCGCGCGCGACCCTGCTCGGGATCAATTCCGCGCTCTTCGACAAGTCGGACGTGCATATCCACGTGCCGGCGGGCGCCATCCCGAAGGACGGGCCGAGCGCGGGGGTCGCCATGGTGGTGGCCCTGGTGTCCTTGCTGGCCGAACGCACCGCACGCAGCGACACCGCGATGACCGGCGAAATCTCGCTGCGCGGCCTGGTGCTGCCGATCGGCGGCGTGAAGGAGAAGGTGCTTGCGGCGGTGCGGGCGGGCATCAAGACCGTGCTGCTGCCCGCGCGCAACCGGAAGGACCTCGAGGACGTGCCCGACAGTGCGCGCAAGCAGGTCAAATTCGTCTGGTTGGAGCATGTCGACGATGCCGTGGCGGCTGCCCTGAATCGGACAGGCGAGGCGTCCGACGCGGATCTGTTCGAGCGGGCGGCTCCGTCCACTGGCCGGCAGGCGGCAAGGCCGTGGTAACGGTCAAGCCCCTTGCGCGTGCCCATGGAGACGTCATGAAGCCGGACCGCGGACGACACTTCGCGCGCACGGCGATCGCGGCCGTGCTTGGACTGAGCGCCGTATCCGCCGCCGTATCCGCCTGTGCCGAGGAGCTGACCTCGGCCAACCTGGTGGACCTCAGCGGAGGCTATCGCACGACCAGGCTGGAGGGCAGCGGGGTCGTCAACGACAAGCAGCAGCGGATCGGCACGATCGTCGATTTCATCGTGCTGCGCGGCCTTCCCCCTGCCGCGATCCTCGAAGTCGGCGGTTTTCTCGGCATCGGCGACCACCTGGTCGCTGTGCCTTTCGAGAGCTTCGTTCTCGACGTAACGGGGCACAAAATCACGCTGCCAGGCGCGACACGCGAAGCGCTCAGAAACTTTCCGGAGTTCAAGTTCCGCAACTAGCGCGTTTGTCGGTCGGCTTACCCCTTGTATTTCTCGACCACCTCGGGCGGGCGGATAAGTGCTTCATTCGGATTCTTGCCGAACTCGCGCAACGCACGGCGCTGGCGCAGCAGATCCCATAACTGGTCGAGCTCGACGGTGATTTCCTTGAGCCGGATGCGATCGGCATCCGACAACTTGCCGCGCTCATACATCCGATGCTCTTCCGCCAGGAGACGCTCGATCTGCGCAAGGACCGCCTGATCCGACGTGTAGTTTGTCATGCTGATCTCCCGATGCCGATCGATGCTCCGGCTGGACTCCGCCCGCCGATCTCGTCCACCGGGATTTCCGGGGTTCTCGCCGCCAGGTATGCCCCCGACTTATAATACGGGCAGCGCGCGCGGCATTGCGCCGAGCGGAAATGCGTCGTCGATGCGAGCGAGCTCGGCCTTGCTCAGCTGGAGGTCCCCGGCGCCGGCGTTCTCAGCCGCATGCGCGGGGTTCGATGCCTTGGGAATCGTGAAGGCAGGATGCCAATGCGTCAGGAAAGCAAGGGCGACCTGGCGCGGGGTCGCGCCATGCGCATCGGCGATTTTCTTCAGCACGAAGCCGCCGGCCGTTCCTGGGCCGGGAAACTTGCCGTGACCGAACGGGGCGTAGCCGACGATGGCGACGCCGTGGCGCTCGCACCAGGGGATAACGGCATGTTCGATGGCGCGTTCCTGCAAATTATAAAGAACCTGGTTGCAGGTGAGATGATTTTTCGGCGCGATCGCCCACGCCTCGTCGAGGTCGTCGACATCGAAGTTGCTCACGCCCCAGGACAGGATTTTTCCGGCGCGCCGCAGCTCTTCGAACGCCGCGATCGTGTCCTCCACGGGATATGGGCCGCGCCAATGCAGGAGATAGCAGTCGAGGTGATCGGTGCCGAGACGGGAGAGCGAGCGCTCGCACGCCGTTCGCGTACCCGTCCGGGAAGCGTTTTCGGGCAACACCTTGGAGACCAGAAAGACATCGCGCCGCCGCCCGGCGACCGCCTCGCCGACGATCTCCTCGGCAGCGCCCGACCCGTACATCTCCGCCGTGTCGATGTGAGTCATGCCGAGATCGATGCCGTGGCGCAGGGCGGCGATCGCGGTGGCCGGGTCGGACTCGTCGATGTACCAGGTGCCCTGACCGATGATCGGCACCTCGCGCCTGATGGGACCGAATCTGCGCCGTTCCATGGGTTTCGCTCTCCCGCTTCATGCCGCATGGGCGCGCGCGAAAGCATCGCCGAACAGTTTGATGGTCTCCCGATTAAAGGCCGGAATGTCGTCAGGACTGCGGCTGGTCACCAGGCCTTGATCGACGACCACGTCCTGGTCGACCCAGTCGGCTCCCGCATTTCTGAGATCGGTCCTGAGCGACGGCCACGACGTCATCCGGCGTCCGCGTGCGGCGTCCGCCTCGATGATTGTCCACGGGCCGTGGCAGATCGCGGCCACCGGCTTGCCGGCATCGAAGAATGCCTTCACGAAGGCCACGGCCTTGGGCTGCATGCGCAACGTGTCCGGATTGATGACGCCGCCCGGCAGGAGCAGCGCGTCGAAATCATCGGGCGCGGTCTTCAGCAGCCACACGTTGACCGGGAACGGTACGCCCCAATCGGTGAAGTTCCAGCTGCGAACGTGACCGTCCTTCGGCGATACGATTTGGGTCAGCGCCCCGGATTCATCGAGTGTACTGCGCGGCTTGACGAGCTCGACCTGCTCGAAGCCGTCGGTAACCAGGATCGCAATCCTCATTCCTTTCAGGACGTTTCTGGCCATGACCGATCTCCATGCTTGCCAGCCGCAGGCGGGCGCCCGCTTGCGGCGAGAGTCCAAGAACGGCCGTGCGAGGGGCGGCGGCTGTGCTGGCGGGGAGGGCGCTCGTATCTCGTCCGGTTCAGGCATGCAGCTTAAGACGGTGTCGCGTCGGTTCACCTTGATGGCCGTCAAGCTTTCACGCGATTCGTCCTGCGCCCATTTGGCCCGTTGAGGCGCGGTGCGCCGCCGAAAAGTTTTTGGACGGAAATTGACCGGCGTCAGGGTCGCGGCATCCGCCTTGTCGTAACCGGTCGATTATGCGCCGACTGCGAGATCCAACTCGATCGGCGCGGGATTGGAGCCGCCATCCGATCCCTACAGAAGCCGGCGCATCACAAAGGAGACTGCCATGCGGTCCTATGACGCTAGCGGACGGAAAGCGGTGTCTTGCGCAAAGCATCCGGGTGCAGGCCGGGCGCGGGCCGTCTGCTACGCGGCGGATCGCGGGTTTCTCACCTTGGCTGCCGTCATGATTGCGCTCGGGTTGCTCCTGCTCGTGGCCGCGCCGAAATCAGTGCTGTCGCAAGGTGTCCAGATCGTGAAGGTCGACGCCTCCGTCCTCGGAAAGGGCTACCGCGTGAGCAAGCTCACCGGTCGAACCGTGACCAACGACAAGAACGAAGATATCGGCAAGCTCGACGACATGATCGTCAGCCAGGATCGCGTCTTGTACGCCGTCCTGCAAGTCGGCGGATTTCTCGGTCTCGGCAGCCGTCTGGTGGCGGTTCCCTACAGCTCCCTCGTGATCGACGACACGGGCACCAAGATTCAGTTGCCGGGCGCCACGCGCGACGAACTCAAGAAACTGGCGGAATTCAAGTACCCGGCGTGAGCCGCGGCGGCGAGGGAGGAAACAAGCCGATGGCCGGACCGTCCGACGGCGTGATAGAGACAGCCAAGGTGCGCGAGGTAGCCGGCGTTTTCCACTCGCATGGTGCACTCGAAGACGCGGTCGACGACCTGCTGCGCGCCGGGTTCGACCGGGCGGACATCGACGTCATCGGAGACCTCGAGGAGCTGCGCAAAAGGCTCGGCGATGCGTATGTGGCTCCCGAGGAACTGGCCGATGTGCCGCAGGCTCCGCGGCGTCCCTTCTTTGCGCGCGAGGATCTCACGGAGACCGTGATTCTCGTTGCCAGCACCATCGGGGGCGCCGCCGCCATGGCGGCCGCGTTGGCCGTCATTGCGTCGGAAGGCAGCTGGGTGTCGGCCCTCGTCGCCGGGGCGGTGACGGGCGTCATAGCCGCCGGCGTCGCGGCCGTGTTGATCGCCCGCTATTTCGAGCGGGAACGCGTAAGAGGGCTGGAATGGTACGCCGCGGCGCGCGGCCTGATCTTGTGGGTGCGGGTGCGCGACCGCGAGCGCGAGGACGAGGCGCAGGAGATCCTGCTCCGCCATGGCGCAGAGGCCGTCCGGGTCCATGAGGTCGAGATCGCCAAGCGCGTGGAAGACATTCCCCTGAGCTCGCTGCGGCCGGACCCCTGGCTCGGCGAGCGTCTCGGCGACGTGCCGGGCGAAACAGGCCCCGGCGGAGACAGAAGCCATGGTCGCGCAACAGTCGATTGATCGGACGGCGCCAAGCCACGTCATGGGGTTGGCGAGATTTGAGCGCTTCTTCCGCCTTGCGGCCGGACTCGACGTCGACAAGCAGGATCTCAAGCGCTACAGCGATTTCATCAACCGCAAGATCTACGATCTTCTGGTCCGCGGCGTTGCGGCCGCCAAGGCGAACGGCCGTGACATCATCGAGCCGTTCGACCTGCCGATCACCAAAGGCCTGCAGGAGTGCATTCATGCCTTTCGGGAAATCGACGAGGAGATAGAGCTGCAGCCGATCCTCGATCGCCTGGCGGCGCGACCTCCCTTGGAGCTCGCCTACAGCGATGAGACCGAGGCCAGGCTTCCCGCCATCGCGGGCGGCCTGAGCGTCGCGCTCGCGCGCAGTTTCAAGGTCATCGATCCCGACCAAAGGCACCCGCACGGAACGCAATGGGACCGAGCCACGCGTCTCTTCGATATCGTGCTGTAGCGGGTCGGAAAGTTGACGGCCATCATGGCCTTGACGCGGACGGGGACTAGGCTTGGCGTGTCGGCCGGATAGGCGCGCGGCGCCGACAAGGACGCGGGATGAACAGCCATCCGCAAGGATCTCAAAGTGCCCATGAGGCGGACGGGCCGGCATCCATTGGCCGGCGCGCCTTGCTTGGCCTGTTTGCGACAGGAGCGGTCGCGGCCGTGACACCCGCGCCGGCGGGGGTGGCTGCGCCGGACGACAAGCGCAAGGCGGTCTACCGCGCAACCGAGCATGTGGAGACGTTCTATCGCCTCAACCGTTATTGAGGGAGGCCGGCCGTGTTGATCAGGCGGACGAATGGCCAGGTCACTCGCCGCGCAAGCGCGGTCGGGCTCGCGGGCGCGTCCGGCGGCCGTCTCGACC
>Ga0209106_1000004_pt1 | contig 17821 bp, 16 predicted proteins | sample MedBloCAOM1_M3_FD_187713 | JGI IMG/M metagenome (GOLD analysis project Ga0209106, IMG submission 187713) | Forest soil microbial communities from El Dorado National Forest, California, USA - Mediterranean Blodgett CA OM1_M3 (SPAdes) (version 2) | ecosystem: Environmental > Terrestrial > Soil >...
GGCAAGAAACTCGTGGTCGTCTCCAAGGATGACGGCGGCAAGCCCGCCGACGCGCAGACCGCCGCCAACGAGCTGGTGTCGAGCGAGAACGTGGTGATGCTGACCGGCACGTTCCTGTCCAATATCGGTCTCGCCGTCAGCGATTTCGCCAATCAGAAAAAAGTCTTCTTCCTGGCGGCCGAACCGCTGACCGACGCCATTACCTGGGCCAAGGGCAATCGCTACACCTTCCGCCTGCGTCCTTCCAATTACATGCAGGCGGCCATGCTGGTGGAAGAGGCGGCAAAACTGCCGGCCAAGCGCTGGGCGACGATCGCGCCGAATTATGAATACGGCCAGTCCGCGGTTGCGGTGTTCAAGAAACTGATGTCGGAAAAGCGACCCGATATCCAATGGGTCGACGAACAATGGCCACCGCAAGGCAAGATCGACGCCGGTCCCGTGGTGCAGGCTGTCGCATCAGCCAATCCGGAAGCCATCCTCAACGTCACCTTCGGCGCCGATCTCGTAAAACTCGTGCGCGAGGGCAACACCCGCGGCCTGTTCAAGGATCGCGCGGTGGTCAGTTTCCTGACCGGCGAACCTGAATATCTCGATCCGCTCAAGGATGAAACGCCTGAAGGGTGGATCGTCACCGGCTATCCCTGGTACAGCATCAAGACGCCGGAACACGATGCGTTCCTGAAAGCCTATCAGGCCAAGTACAACGACTATCCGAGGCTCGGTTCGATCGTCGGCTATCAGACTATCAAATCGGCCGCGGCGATCCTTGCAAAAGCGAATTCCACCGATCCGGAGAAGCTGATCGCAGCGACGGAAGGGTTGTCGGTGCCGTCACCGTTCGGCGAGATCACCTTCCGCAAGGTCGACCATCAGTCGACGCTGGGGGCCTTCGTCGGCAAGACCGCGCTCAAGGACGGCAAGGGCGTCATGGTGGACTCCGTCTATCGCAAGGGCTCTGATTATCTTCCGAGCGACGCCGAAGTCGCAAAGCTTCGTCCGAAAGAGTGAGGCTGTCGGCTGCGGGCACTTCAGCGCCCGCAGCCACTTCGAGCGGATTCCCAATGGCCTTTTACTTCGTTCAGTTCCTGACCGGTCTTGCGAGCGCGGCGTCGCTGTTTCTCGTAGCGTCGGGCCTGTCGATCATCTTCGGCGTGACACGGATCGTCAATTTCGCGCATGGCGCTTTCTATATGCTCGGCGCCTATGTCGCATTCACGCTGACGGAACGATTTTCCGGTGCCATCGGATTTTGGGGCGGTATTTTCGCCGCGGCGCTGATCGTTGCAGTCGTCGGCGTGCTGGTCGAGATGGTACTGCTGCGGCGGATCTATCATGCGCCCGAACTGTTTCAGTTGCTGGCGACTTTCGGCCTGACCCTGATGGTCGAGGATCTGGTGGTCCTGATCTGGGGACCAAGCGACCTGCTGGGCCGTCGTGCTCCGGGATTTAAGGGTGCGGTTGATTTCTTTGGCCAGAATATTCCAACCTACGACTTGTTCCTGATCGGGCTCGGTCCGGTCGTGCTCGGCGCCTTGTGGCTGATGTTCCAGCGAACGCGCTGGGGTGTCCTGGTTCGCGCCGCGACGCAGGATCGCGACATGGTGGCGGCGCTCGGCGTCAATCAAAAATGGCTGTTTACCAGCGTGTTCGCGCTCGGGGTATTTCTCGCAGCCCTCGGCGGCGCGCTGCAGATCCCGCGCGACGCGGTGCATCACGCGCTGGATTTGCGGATTATCGTCGACGTGTTCGTGGTGGTCGTGATCGGCGGGCTCGGCAGCATCATCGGCGCCTTTGTCGCGGCGGTGCTGGTGTCGGAACTCAACGCCTTCGGCATCCTGATTTTTCCGAAGATTTCCATCATCCTGGTGTTTCTGGTGATGGCCGCTGTGCTGATCGTGCGGCCATGGGGCCTGTTCGGAAAACAGGAAGCTCCCGCGCGCCGAACACCCGGGCTGACCGTCAATCCCTGGCGTCCGCTCACATCGGGTGAACGGCTTGCGACGATTGCCGCGCTGCTCGTGGCGGCGGCGCTGCCGCTGGTCGGCGGCAACTATGCGCTCACGGTTGGTTCGGAGATTGCGATCTTCGTGATCTTTGCCGCAAGCCTGCATTTCCTGATGTCGGTCGGCGGCCTCGCCTCGTTCGGCCATGCGGCGTATTTCGGGCTCGGCGCCTATGGCGTCGCGTTTCTCGCCAAGCTCGCCGGTCTGCCGATGATTGTCTCGCTTCTACTTGGCCCGCTGCTGGGTCTTGCAGGCGCGGCGGTGTTCGGATTCTTTGCGGTTCAACTCTCCGGCGTCTATTTCGCGATGCTGACGCTGGCGTTTGCGCAGATCGTCTGGTCGATCGCGTTCCAGTGGGTCGCGGTGACCGGCGGCGACAACGGCATCCTCGGCGTCTGGCCCGAGAAGTGGGCGGCGGGCCCTGCGAATTTCTACTGGCTTTCGATCGGCGTGGCCGCGCTTGCGGTCGCAGCACTTCGGATCATCGTATTCTCTCCATTTGGCTTCGCGCTGCGGGCGACGCGCGACTCGCCGCTGCGCAGCGAGGCCGTTGGCATCGACGGCAAGCGCATCCAATGGACCGCCTTCGTGATTGCCGGCACTGTCGCAGGTGTTGCGGGCGCGCTGTTTGCGTATCTCAAGGGCAGCGTCTTTCCCGATAGCCTCGGCATCTCGCTCTCGGTCGACGCGCTGGTCATGGTGCTGCTCGGCGGCGTCGAGACAGTCTCCGGCGCGGTCGTCGGCGCCATCGTCTACAAGGCGCTCAGCATTTGGCTGGTCAGTCAAACCGATCTGTCCAAACTCGTGCTTGGTGCTGTCATCGTTCTGATCGTCGTCGCCTTTCCCAAGGGTATCGTCGGGATGCTGGAGACGATCCGAAATCGCCGCCGGCCTCAATCACAGAAGTCTGCACTCCTTACCTCCCGGATCGAGACTGCCGAATGAGCATCGCGCCCACGCTGCTTTCAGTCGAAGACCTGAGCAAATCCTATGGCGGCGTCCATGCGGTGCGCGGCGTGTCGTTTGCGCTCAAGGCCGGCGAAATCCTGGCGCTGATCGGTCCGAACGGCGCCGGCAAGAGTACGTGCTTCGACATGCTCAACGGTCAAACGGTTCCCGACTCCGGCCGGATTAATCTGCTCGGCCAAGACACCGCCGGCAGGAAGCCGCGCGCGATCTGGCGGCTGGGTGTCGGACGTACCTTCCAGATCACCGCGACATTCCCGACCATGACGGTGCGCGAGAACGTTCAGGTCGCGCTGGTGTCCTATGGCAGACAGCTGTTCAATCTCTGGGCTTCGACGCCGCGGTTTGCCAAGGAAGAGGCCGGTCGTCTGCTCGAACTGGTCGGCATGAGCGGCTATGCGGAACGACCTTGCGGCGAACTCGCTTATGGCGATCTCAAGCGGCTGGAACTCGCCATTGCGCTAGCCAACCAACCGAAGCTGCTGCTGATGGATGAACCAACCGCCGGCATGGCGCCGCGCGAGCGGATCGAACTGATGCGCCTTACTGCATGCATTGCACGCGAAAAGTCGATCGGAGTCCTCTTCACCGAGCACGATATGGATGTCGTGTTTGAGCACGCCGATCGCATCCTCGTCCTCAATCGCGGCACATTGATTGCCGAGGGATCGCCCGAAGAAGTCCGGCGCAACCCGGAGGTCCGCGCCATCTATCTCGGCGAGGGCCTGGTCTATGATATCAGCCATCGCGAGGGAGCGCCGGCATGAAGCTCTCCGTTCAGGATCTCAACAGTCATTACGGTCCCGCTCACATCCTGTTCGATATCGCGCTTGAGGTCGGCGATGGTGAGGTCGTTGCGCTGCTCGGGCGCAACGGCGCCGGCAAGTCCACGACCTTTCGTTCGATCGTCGGTCTGGTTGCGCAACGCACCGGCCGCATCGTATTCGAGGGCAAGGACGTCTCAGATCGGCCGACCCATGAGATCGTCAGCGGTGGGCTTGGCTATGTACCGGAAGAGCGGCGCATCTTCACCGACCTGACGGTCGACGAAAACCTTGAAGTTGGCCGTCAGCCGATCAGGCCGAACGCGCCGCACTGGACCCGCGAGAAATTATTCACGCTGTTTCCGAATCTCGGCGAGATGCGCGGCCGCCAGGGCGGGCGGATGAGCGGCGGCGAGCAGCAAATGCTGACGATCGCGCGGACCTTGATGGGAAACCCGTCGCTGGTGCTGCTCGACGAACCGTCGGAAGGACTGTCGCCGAAGATCGTGGAGCAGATGGTGGACGCGATCCTGACCATGAAGAAGGAGGGCGTCAGCATGATCGTCTCCGAGCAGAACCTGCATTTCGCCAAACTAATCTCTGACCGCGCCTACATCATCGAGCGCGGCCGCATCTGCTTCAGCGGCACCATGAGCGAGCTCGACGCGCGTCCGGACATTCGCGACTCGCATCTGGCGCTGTGATTGCCGGTAACGGGAAAAACAGGGGCGGGGAACCACATGACCAAGAACCTTTCGGCCAAACGGAGCGTCAAGCCTTCGCGGCCGGCCTACGTTCTTGAGGAGCAGATCGGCTTCATCCTGCGCCAGGTGTGGCAGCGCCACGCCACGATCTTTGCGAGGGAAATCGGAATCAATCTGACGCCGACGCAATGGGCGGCACTGGCAAAACTCACCGAGACCGGACCGTGCTCGCAAAATCAGCTCGGGCGGCTGACGGCGATGGATGTCGCCACCATCAAGGGCGTAATCGACCGGCTCACCGCCCGTGGCTTGACCGAGACCAGCGCCGATCCCGAAGACGGCCGCCGTCTGCTGGTCAGCCTCACGCGTGCCGGTCAGCAGATGGCCGAAAAGTCCGCGCCGAACGCGCTCGCGATTACCAAGGAGACCCTTGCGCCGCTGGATGCGAAGGAGCGTGAGACGCTAGTTGCGCTGCTGAGCAAGCTGCGCTGATGAGGGCGTGAACTCAAAGCTTTCATGAGCAACGCTTGCCCGATGTCCGCTTTTAAGAAATGCACGAAACCTTTCTAAGCGCCCCTATAGCGGCGGTGCATATGCCAGGCTCGTCGCGGGTCCTTGCGATTTGACGGCGAGCGGTTAGCGCTTGCTTTTTCTGGCAAGGCGCTCGTTGAACGAACGAAGATCGATCACCATTCGCTGATGCGTTCCGCTGCCGATCTCTTCCATCTCGTCGCTCGCCGACACCTTGAATTCGATCCGTTTTCCCTCGACCTTGACTACCTCGGCTTCCGCACGAACATCATGACCGACGGGTGTAGCGGCAAGATGCCGTACGTTTATCTCAGTACCGACCGCGCTCTCACCCGTATCCAGAAATGGCCTGATGGCGCTGAGGGCGGCGTTCTCCATGATCAGGATCATTACGGGGGTCGCCAGCACCTGCGGTAACATGGCGTCCTTGAATCGATTGGCGAGATGCTCCGGCAGGACACGCAACGTGAACGTTCCCTTTGTTCCCAGCGGAATGTGGCGCATACAATCATCCTCTATCTGTGGCGTTCCTGCGGTTGACGTTTAGATAGCGACGGGCAGCCGGAAAATACACACCGACTGCGCTTGGCGCCGACGTATTCTTTTGCTCGGGATTTCTCGCGAAAGTGATGAAGGCGTGATCGACTGATGGTGCGACGCTGATTTTCTGATCTCAGCTATCTTAACAGGCAAGCGGAAGCCTTCCTGAAATTTAATTTAATGGTGAAGGCGGATTGCGAGCCTAGACTGGCCGGACGCGTTGAGCGCGCGCGGTGCCGCGTTCGCATCGAAGGGCCTACCTTCTAATTCGCAATCGATGTTCACATTCGAAACAGGAATAACAACAATCTATCCATGATCCGCTGGTCGCACCGAGACAGGGCCGGTCTGGTCGCATGGGTTTACAGTTGAAAAGCCAGGAGAGTGTCTTGAGAGCCGTGGCATCATCTACGTATTCGACCTCAGAAGTGTTGCTTCGAGAAATCACGCACCGGGTCAACAACGAATTCGCATCGGCTATCCAGGTGGTGTCCTTTGCGGCCGCAAAATCTCCGGACGGTAATGTAAAAGCCGCGCTGGCCGGCGTGATGAATCAATTGCATAATTATGCGAGGGTTCACCATGCTCTCCAGATGCCGGCGGGCGACGATTGTATCGACGCATCCGCCTACCTCCGCGACCTATGTGGATCGATCAGCCGCTCCAAACTTGAAAACACGAACATAGAGCTCGTATTGGTGGAACGTCAGTTCCAGATGTCTTCCAAACGCTGCTGGCTGCTGGGGATGATCGTCGCCGAGCTCATCACCAATGCCGTGCGCCACGCCTTTGATCAGGAGGGCGGCACTATCCGGATCGAGTGCCGGGCGTCCGGAGAGTTTGTCGAATGTCGCGTGTCCGATAACGGATCGGCTTCGACGGCTCACGTCAGGCCTGGAAGCGGGCTCAAAATCATCGAAGCGCTTGCGCAGAATCTTGACGCGGACTTTCAGTTTAATTTTGGAGAGGATGGGAGTGAGTCTGTTCTAATCGTTCCAATCGAACAGGTCCGTTGCGATGAGCCGACATCCGTTCGTCGTGCGGCAAACCACGCGGCGCACGTCCTGTGAGCCCGGTCCGATCCACCTTTCCATCCGCATTGTCATAGCGCCAACAACGCGTTCACAGACACGCAATGCTGCGCTCGCGCCCGACGCCGATATCGCGCTCTACTATGCGCAGCGCGCCAGCGCAAAAGTGGACATTTGCCAAACAGCCGCATCAAAAGCGATAGTCGACAGCTAACGTCTGGTCCGTACCACGAGTCGCCGGCATCTGGTTGAGCAGGAGCGAGAGCACGATACTTACCGTAACATTGAGACCCAGCGCGTACAGCGCCGCGTAGCCGGGAATGGTAAGGCCGTCTACTACTAACGGGAAAACGGCAGATTCGAAACCAAGCGACGCGACCATCCAGGTGCCTGAGACAAGACCTGCTGCCCAGCCGATGATGAGCGCCCAGGGATTAAGCCGGTGCGTATAAAGACCGACAATGACGGCGGGTATAGTCTGGCTGATCCAGATGCCCCCGAGAAGTTGGAGTTGGATTGCGTACTGGAGCGGCAGAAAGACAATGAACAAAAGAGCACCGAACTTGACGACTAGTGAAACGATTTTCGCGTTCTGCGCTTCCTGCTTCGGCGTGCAATCCGGCCGAATGAATTGCACATAGATATTCCGAGTGAACAGGTTCGAGGCCGCGATCGACATGATGGCCGCTGGCACCAGGCCGCCGATGCCGATAGCCGCGAACGCCACCCCGGCAAACCAGTCGGGGAAACTATGCAGAATAAGGGCGGGCACAGCAAAATTCGACTTGTACTGAGCGAATTGCGGCGCGAACTCCGGCAACTTATCAACCCCCATGGCCAAGGCCATGAAGCCCGTGAGCGCAAGGAGACCCAGCATAAAAGAATATGCCGGCAGATAGGCTGCATTGCGCCTGATCACGTCGCGGCTGCTCGCGCTCAACACGCCCGTCATTGTGTGCGGATAAAGAAACAACGCAAAAGCCGATCCGAGCGCCAAGGTCGCATAGGCGGAGTATTGGCCAAGATTGCCGCTTTTCGGACCCGTGAGCAAAAGCTTCGCGGGCGGGATCATTGCGAACATCTTTGCATAACCGCCAAGTTCGATCGGAATCACGATAACCATAGCCAACACCGTGATGTAGATAAGCGTGTCTTTAACTACTGCGATCATCGCTGGAGCGCGGAGTCCGCTGGTATAAGTAAATGCCGCAAGTATAACGAAGGCGATGATGAGCGGCAGATCGCCAAAGAAACCGATCGTCCCGACGCCCATGGCGCCGATGACCACCTGCAATCCGAGCAACTGTAGCGCGATATAGGGCATGGTCGCGACGATGCCGGTGATCGCCACCGCCAGCGCGAGCCATTTGTTGCCATACCGGCCTTGGACAAAGTCGCCGGCGGTGATGAAATTGTGTTTATGCGCGACCGACCACATGCGCGGCAGGATCAGAAACACCAGCGGATATACAATGATCGTATAAGGCAGCGCGAAAAAGCCGATAGCTCCTGCGCCGAACACAAGAGCCGGCACCGCTATAAAAGTGTAGGCGGTGTAGACGTCACCGCCTAGTAGAAACCAGACGACGACGGTGCCGAGGCGGCGCCCTGCCAGCCCCCATTCATGCAGCAAGTCGAGATCGCCGCGGCGCCAACGGGATGCCGCAAAGCCGAGAATTGTCACTGCTCCAAACAGCAGAACGAAGATGATGAGCGCAGTCCAGTTCATATTCGCCACCTGGAATGTAGCCTGCGAACACTCGGCGCGAGACCTAATCGTTCCTGTGAAGCACCCAGATTATGATTGCCGAGGTGAGAAGCACCCAAAGGAATTGGTACCAGTAGAAAAATGGGATACCCCAAAGCACCGGCTCGATTGAATTGTAGAACGGCACCCACAGGAGCGCGACAAACGGCAACAGAAGCAATAGATTCCAAAAGCGTGAACCGCCGCCCGATCTGGTTGGTAGCTTGGCCATCGAGTTTCCTCTTCACCAATTGACAGCAAACTTCCGAATGCAATCCAAGTACGGCATTGATGCGAGTCATCACAACGCGGGCGAGCAAATGGATGTACCGGCCAACCTGCATTTCATAAACAAAGCAGCTCTCGCGATCGCTGAGGATCGCCGCGTCGGCTGAACTCCGAATTCGTTCCGAGGCAACGACCATCCGATCGATATCGGCTGCGGTTACGAGATACGCTCGACCGGAGTCATCGTATCCGCACGATTTTGTCCAAACAGCAAGTTCAGCAAACTCAACCGCTAGAGCAAAATATATCACCCCACGTGATGGCCATGAAGGGGAAAAGAAGGGGTTTTGTGCTCGGCAGCGCTCCCTGCTGCGGAATATCCGAAAATGGGTCAATCTGCGACAAGGCGGTATGTTCGAACCATGTTCGTTCCTGCCCTGAGAACGACCGCATCGCCGACACGCCGCAAAAGTTCCAAAGCACCGTCTGACGGCTTCGCGTGGCGGCTTGGACAGGATGAGTCATAGTGACGCGCGATTGCCGCACGTCCACGATCTGCGTTGTGCGCAAACATAAGTTTCAGGGACGGACAACCATCCCCGAGCGTTTCACACCGGCGTCGAAATTCCCACTCTGCCTAGGCCGGCGACGCGAGCGGCTTGCCCTTCTCAACGACATAGGTACTGACGACCACCGTCTTGGTGTCGCCGTTCTTGGCTCCGGCATGCGGCGTCGCGACCGGCACCTGGAAGCCGTCGCCCGGCTTCAGCATGCGCGTTTCCTGTCCCTGGATAGGCAGCTCGAGGCCGCCGGAAACGACGTAGCCGGATTCGATTCCCGGGTGCGTGTGCCGAGCCACTAAGGTGCCCGGATCGATGCTGACTTCAGCGACGAGCGTCACGTAGCCGGGCATCGGCCCGTCCATCTGCGACAGCATCTTTCGCGTGAATCCCGCTGGAGCCGGTGGAGGCGTGCCTTGCGCCGACACTTCGGTCGCAGCGAATTCAGCGAGCCCACACAGCGCACAGGATGCAAAACCGGCAAATCCACGTCTTGTTAGCATGATTGTCTCCTCCTCCTGTATCCGGGTCATCAGCGTCCAGACTGACGGGCGTGAATATTATGCCTTTCGACATGGCGCGTCGACATGGCGCGCAAGATATAGGCTTCCGCGCGGTTTCTGTGGTCGCATCGAAGCGCCAACGCGAATGTAATTTCCGGCTCAATCTCGTCATTCTGACTATGCGCCGTTTACTCCCGGTCTGTCCCCGGAAAGCAGACGGGTTCGGAGCCCGTCGGCATCGCGCATTCGTGCCGAGCTTCGACATTTGCTGGGTTGTTCGATAACCTCGTCCGCATGTCCGCACTGATTCAGCGGCAACGAGACAGATCCAACGGGCGGGCTAGCATTCTCGCATGACAACGAAGGTCACAGACCATGAAGCCTGCGCTTAAGTACACCTTTGCTGCCGTCATTCTGCTGTTGAGCTTCGCTGCGCCAGTGGCCGCAGGGCCCTTGGAGGATGCTACTGGCGCGGATGACAGAGGCGACTACGCGACCGCCCTGCGGCTTTTGCGCGAGCTGGCCGACCAGGGTAACGCCCGCGCCCAATTCAAACTCGGGGGCATGTACGATGACGGCCGGGGCGTGGCGCAGAACGATGCAGAGGCGGCGAAATGGTTTGGCAAGGCTGCCGAACAAGGGGACGCCGATGCCCAATACAATCTCGGCGTCTTGTACTTCGCAGGCCAGGGCGTGGCGCGGAACGATGTTGAGGCGGCGAAGTGGTTCCGCAAGGCTGCCGAACAAGGCGAGGCCGTCGCCCAGTACAATCTCGGGGTCATGCACGCTGATGGTCGGGGCGTGGCGCAGAACGATGCAGAGGCGCTGAAGTGGTATCGCCTGGCTGCCGAACAAGGCTACGCCCTGGCCCAGAACAATCTCGGACTTGTCTACGTCAACGGCAAAGCCGTGCCGCAGGACTATGCTGAGGCGGTGAAATGGATTCGCAAGGCTGCCGAGCAAGGCTACGCCCCTGCCGAACTCAATCTCGGGCGCATGTACGATAACGGCAAGGGCGCGCCACAGGACTTTGCTGAAGCGGTGAAGTGGTTTGGCAAGGCTGCCGAACAAGGCGAGGCCGTCGCCCAGTACAATCTCGCGGTCATGCACGCGCAAGGTCGGGGCGTGGCGCAGAACGATGCTGAGGCGCTGAGGTGGTCTCTCAAGGCTGCCGAACAAGGCTACGCCCTGGCCCAGAACAATCTTGGACTTATCTACGACATCGGCAAAGCGGTGCCGCAGGACTATGCTGAGGCGGTGAAGTGGTATCGCAAGGCTGCCGAGCAAGGCTTTGCCGCTGGCGAACTCAATCTCGGGCGCATGTACGATAACGGCCAGGGCGTGCCGCAGGATTATGCTGAGGCGGTGAAATGGATTCGCAAGGCTGCCGAGCAAGGTGACGCCGAAGCCCAGAGCCATCTCGGCGCCATGTACGCCCAAGGTCACGGCGTTCAGCGGGACTACATCCGCGCATATACATGGTTCAATTTGGCAGCGATGGCGGGCAGTCAAAGGGCGGTCAATAACAGAGACATTGCCGCACAGCATATGACCCCGGCCGAGATCGCTGAAGCGCAGAAACTCGCACGCGAGTCGAAGACAAACAAGCAACTGCCTCAATAGGCCGCTGCATGTTTGCGCCGGTCACGATCACAAAAGTGAAACAAAACAGCGCGTGAGAGCGAGTAAGCTTTTGCCGCCACATCCCTTCATTGCCGCATCTTGGACGATGTCCGCTGTTGGCGCAAAGCTGTCGTTCCGTTGAGATCGCTTGGCACCTCCGACTAGGGAGTCTTACGGCAACGGCATGAGTGCGAGGGCAATAACCGATAGTGGGCCGGCAACCAAGCACCCGACGATTTATTCGCGCGGCCTGTATGACGCGACTTGCGCCAACCCGCTCCAGTCGAAGGTGATGCCATGGCCAGGCCGTGCCGGCGCTATTGCCATGCCTTGTTCGAGGACGAGCGGCTGCTCAATATAGCGGTCGAGCCCGAAGCCGTGGGCCTCGAGATAGGAGCGGTTTGAGCAGGCCGCGAGCAGGTGCACAGTAATGTCATGTGCGCCGTGGCTGGTCACTGGAAGATTGAACGCTTCCGCGAGCCTTGCGATCTTCATAAAGGCTGTGACGCCACCGCAATTGGTGACATCGGGTTCGGGATACGACACCGCGCCAGCCGCAATATAGTTTTTGAACTCCCAGAGGGAGCGCAGGTTTTCGCCCGCTGCGATCGGTACGCCGCCGGCGGCCATGATGCGGGCGTGACCAGAAATATCGTCAGGAATGATCGGCTCCTCAAGCCAAGTTAAGTCGTAGGGCTGCAGTGCACGCGCGGCGCGAATGGCTTCCTCGACCGTCCATTTCATGTTGGCATCCGCCATAAGAGGAAAGCCATTGCCAAGATGCTTGCGCATTGTCTGCACGCGCGTGACATCGGATGCGAGATCGGGTCGACCGACCTTCATCTTGATGGCGCGAAAGCCCTTGGCGAGATTGTCGTCCGTTTGCTGCAGAAGCGCCTCCACGGAGAGATCGAGGTCGATGCCACCGGCGTAACAGGGTACGCGAGCGTCGAAGCCGCCGAGTAGACGAAACAGCGGCACATTGGCACGGCGCGCCTTCAGGTCCCAAAGGGCGATATCGAGCGCCGACAGCGCGAGCACGGGCGGTCCGCCGCGGCCGCCGTAATGCAAGGCCCACCAGACGTGATGCCAGATGGCTTCAGTGTCATCCGCTTCGCGGCCCTCGATCAGTTCGGGAATCTCCCGCCGGAGCGCATCGGCAATCGCGCCGCCATTGCGGCCGACAGTGTAAGTATAGCCAACACCTTCGGCCCCGTCGGAATCGCGGACACGACAAGTTACCAATTCGAAGGCGTTGATTTTGCCGTGCGTGCTGTCAGAGAGGCTAACTGTCAGCGGGATCCGATAGAGTCCGGTGTCGATCGTCTTGATAAGCGCCATTTAATCTCTGCCCTTTTTCAGCATCCTAGGCCGAGCCCGTTAGCAGAGCAATTGCTTCAGCATTTACATGGGATGACTGCTCTCCGGAAGGAACGACCGCTCTTGGCGCAAAGCGGACTTACGCCAATGCGCTCACGTCAGCTAAGTGCCACAAGCGAAAGTGAAACGGCACGGAATCACCTCTACGACGCTGAACGATATCGTTCAATCAGTGCTGGATGAAATCTCGGGTTACCGCCATGGCGCGTTCAAGTGCATCGGGGATTGCCGGCAATTAGGAAACCGTTCAAACTGAACGAGGTGCGGAGGCAGCGCCCCAATAATGTCGCGGCGAGCCCGTTAGCCCGTATTCCTGACCGCTTCAGCCAGCATGGCGTAAAGCTGGCGCTTGCTAAATTCCTTAGGCTGACTCCTTACTGTCTTCCGCGACACCTTCTTTGCCGCCGGGCGGGCACAGGCGGCCAACAATGCCGGCTTTTGCTTCGGCACCGGCCTTATCTTGGGTTTCGCTGTTGGCGGCTTGTGACCACGCTTCAGTCCCAAACGAGTTAGCTTGGCGCAGACCGCGTTACGGCTACACCCGAGACGGCGCGCGATCTGCGCGGCGCTCTGTCCTACGACCCAGAGTTTTTTGAGCAGTGCTACGTCTTTCGCATCCCAACTCATGGGAGATACTATACGCCGACTGCCAACTACAGGCTAGTCGCCTCCCGGATTGCTAGAAGGCATCACAGCGCGGGCGCGCCTGCGTTGCTCACGCCGCTGCCTGTGCGTACCGAAAATTCGATTCGGCGTAGACGCAGCAGGCGGACGGCGTAAGCTCGCATCCTGATGACCGATCTGTTCAAGCTGATACTCGGTATCCTGGCCTCGCGCTTCAAGGCGAGAGCAACGCTGGAGGCGGAAAACCTGGTCCTGCGGCAACAGCTCAATGTGCTTCGCCGGCGAACGCCGAAGCGACCGCACCTCAACAATACGGATCGTTTTCTATTTGTTTGGCTCTATCGGTGGTTTCCGTCCGTCCTTGAGATGGTTGCGATCGTCAGGCCGGAGACCATCATTCGCTGGCACCGTGCTGGGTTTCGGGCGTATTGGCGCTGGCGATCCCGCAACCGTGTTGGCAGACCGAAGGTCTCGGCTGAGCTGCGCACGCTCATTGGCGAGATGAGCCGTGCGAACGCCCTGTGGGGCGCGCCGCGTATTCATGGTGAGTTGCTCAAGCTCGGCTTCGAGGTCGCCCAGTCGACGGTCGCTCGGTACATGTGCCGCCACTCGCGGCCACCGTCTCAGGGCTGGCGGACGTTTCTCAGCAATCACGTCGACGGCATCGCGGCGATCGACCTCTTTGTCCTGCCGACGATCGCATTCCAAATTCTGTATTGTCTTGTCATTGTGCGCCACGGACGACGACTTTGGGTGTCGTTTGGCGTGACGGCAAACCCAACCGCGGAGTGGATCTCGCGCCAGGTCACCGAGGCGTTCCCGTGGGACCACGCGCCGCGATATCTCATCGGGGATCGAGACACCTATGGTCCAGTCTTTTTGCAGCGGATCCGTGCAATGGGCATTCGGGACCATCCGATCACACCCCGATCCCCTGGCAAAATGCTTACGTTCCGGTTGAGCAGCCAACCAATTTCGAGTTGGCAATCAATCTCAAGGTTGCCCAGACCCTTGGCCTTACTACACGAGTGCTTGTGATCGCGATGAGGTGATTGAATAACAACGCTGCCTTTGCGATGCATGAGTCCGCTGTTGGCGGCACAAAGCTGCCGTAACCATTGCCTCGGCGTATGTCCGCTGCTGAGAGAGAACAACGGACACCAAGCCTTCCCTGCTCGAGGTTCTGCTTGATCCCATTCCAATATTAACCCCACTGAATTCGCGTAATGTTAGATTTGGAATGTGCACTCTTGATGGTAAAGCAGACTTAGCCTGAGTGCCGGCTAACGTCCAAATCTGACCCAACTCAGGGATCAGGCGAACCACGTTTTTTCTGCACGTCTTGTCGATTATTTTGCTTGCCATTGAAAACGGAACGACACTTAATCAACTGAGGTCGTCTATCAGGGGGCTATTGGATGCAGACAGTCGTCGATTTGCTATGCGAGATGATTGCGATTGATTCGCGAAGCTCGGTCTCTAACGTCCCGCTTGCGAATTTCATGCAATCGCAACTCGATCACTGGGAGATCGAGCGTATCGACTACGTAGATCGCGAAGGTATCGCAAAGACAAACATCGTCGCCGCTGATCCCGAAAGCGCATCGCCTCTCGCCTTCGCCGGTCATCTCGATACGGTCTCGCCCGCCGGTTGGAAGACGGACCCATTCCGAGCGGCGATCGCGGGAGACCGACTCATCGGGCTTGGTGCGACCGATATGAAAGGGCCGATCGCGGCCTTTCTTTCGTCGGCTCGGCAAATGGATCCCCGGGTGCGCCCGAAAATCGTGCTCACCGCCGATGAGGAAGTGACCAAGCAGGGCGTCCGCGACGTGGTGGCGAAAAGCCGGCTGCTGCGCGACCAGACGCCGAAATGTTTCATTGTCTGCGAGCCCACAAGTCTCGATATCGTGCGGGGCCACCGCGTCGACGTTCAGTTCGTGGTTCATTCCCACGGCCGCCAGGCCCATTCGTCGACCGGCCGAGGCTTGAACGCCAACCTGCAGCTGGTGCCTTTTCTCGCGGATATCCGCGACCTGCATCTTCGCCTGAGGCGCGACGTCACGCTTCATGACACCCAGTATGATCCGCCGTTTTGCGACCTCAACTTCGTCATCGACAATTACGGCGCGTTTCCCAACGTGACTGTCGGGCTCGCCACCTGCCGCATCAAGTTCCGCTACTCGAAGTCGATCGACCCACGGCCTGTCATCGAGGAGATCCGCCGCTCTGCGGCCACTCACGGGCTCGAAATCGAGGTGCGGCCGGAAGCGCCGCCGCCCGAGCTTCCAGCCGATGCGCCGCTGGTGCGCGCCATGGAGCAAATCATCGGCCGCAAGGCCTGCGTCATGGGGCTGGGGACCGAAGCCTCCGAATACAGCCGCATGGCGCCGTCGTTGATCCTGGGGCCCGGCCATATCGATGATTGTCATAATCCTGCGGAGGGGATCAGCATCCGGGAGCTCCAGGAGGCTGTTGGCATCTATGAGAGGATTGCCAAAGAGCTTCCCGCACTGCTGTAAGCACAGGGCACCGAGAGCGTCCGAGCGTTAAGCGAATAAAAACGAGAAACCTCGCTCGCTGCCTGGGTTTTTTCAGTTTGCCTGCCGCCAAGGTTCTGGCCGTCTCGACCCATCCGGATGAAATCCCCCGCTTTTGGGAAATGAACTGGAAGTGAAGTCCAGGTTGCTGGCACTCGAATTGCTTGTATTCGTCGGTTCGGGGTTTCGAGAACGGAGGTAGTCCATGCGAGGCTTGCGACGGGGGTTCCTGCGATCTGGGTTGGCGGCGGCCATGCTGGCGTGCGCCGCATGCGCTACACCGGCATCAGCGGGCAAGAAGGACAATTCGATCCGCTTCGGCTACGAGCAGGTGCTCAATTCCCTCGACTCCTACTTCAACAGCGATCGGGGCGGCGTTATCATCGCCGACCATGTGTGGGACGGCTTGATCTATCGCGACCCCAAGACCAACGAGTACCGCGGCGACCTAGCAACGGCGTGGAAGTGGATCGACGACAAGACGCTCGAGCTCGAACTGAGGCAGGGGGTCAAGTTTCACAACGGCGCCGACTTTGATGCCGACGACGTGGTCTACACCTTAAATTTCGCGTCGAACCCAGAGAGCAAGGTCGCCAGCCCCCAACAGGTCAGTTGGATCGAGCAGGTCGTGAAGCTGGACAAGTACCGGGTCCGAATCATCGCGAAGGAGCCGTTCCCGGCCGCCATCGACTACCTCGCCGGTGTCCGCATGGCCATTTACCCGCACGAATACTACGCAAAAGTTGGCCCCAAGGGCATGAACGAGAAGCCGGTCGGCACCGGCCCCTTCAGGGTGACCGAGCATGCGATCGGCAAATACGTCCGCCTGGAGCGCAATCCGGACTACTTCGAGGGCGGCCCCAAGGGGCTGCCCAAAATCGCCAAGGTGGAGTTCCGCTTTGTGCCAGATCGCCAGACCCAACTCGCCGAGATCCTGTCCGGCGGCCTGGACATGATCATCAATGTGCCGCTCGACCAGGCGGAGCAAATCCGCAACATCCCGCATCTGCAGATCGTGCATGGCGAGACGATGCGCATCATGTTCCTGCAGCTCGATAGTTCGGAACGCACGTCTGCCCCGCAGCTACGCGATATCCGTATACGCAAGGCCATTCTGCACGCGGTCGACCGCGACGCTATGGTCAAGGCCATCGTCGGCGAAGGATCGAGGGTCATAAATTCGATCTGCTACCCGTCTCAGTTCGGCTGCACGGACGAGGGCATGGTCCGCTACGGCTATGATCCGGCCCAGGCGAAGCGGCTCCTGGCCGAAGCCGGAATGGCGGACGGATTCGAAGTCGACTTGTATGCGTTCCGCGAGCGGCCGCAGGTGGAGGCGATCATCGGTTATCTGCGAGCCGTCGGGGTGAAGGCCAATCTGCGGTATCTTCAATACCCCGCCATGCGGGATGCCGTGCGTGCCGGCAAGGCGGCGATGGTGTTCCAGAGCTGGGGTTCGAGCTCGATCAACGACGTCTCGGCCGCCACCTCCGTATTCTACAAAGGTAATCCAGACGACGTGAATCGCGACGTCGAGGTGCAGAGCTTACTGCAGCGCGGCGATACCTCGGTCGACGCGACTGTCCGCAAGGAGGCCTATGCGAAGGCGCTGACGCTGATTCAGGGGCGCGCCTACGCCTTGCCAATGTATTCGTTGCCGATGTATTTCGCAGCGACCAAGGATCTTGTCTTTGAGGCGCATCCCGATGAAATTCCGCGCTTCTGGCAAATGAGTTACAAGTAGGCTAGCCCGCCGCTAGTGGTGCGACCCAAACTGATGGTATCTATCCGTTTGGGTAAGTCGCCCCACTCATCTAATAATTAGCGGTCTGTTAATAATTAGCGGTCTGACTTTTCCCAGCATTTGCTTCCAAACCGGGAAGAAAATATTTGGGGCAGACCACTGGGAACATCGCGACTCATGCTCGCCTTCGCCACCAAACGCTTCGGTCTCGCCCTCCTCGTCGCCGTGACGGTGTCGGCGCTCGCGTTCCTGCTGTTGCGCGCCTCCGGCGACGTCGCGATCGCGCTCGCCGGCGAAGGCGCGCGCGCAGAGGATATCGAGAACATCCGC
>Ga0209106_1000005_pt1 | contig 17679 bp, 16 predicted proteins | sample MedBloCAOM1_M3_FD_187713 | JGI IMG/M metagenome (GOLD analysis project Ga0209106, IMG submission 187713) | Forest soil microbial communities from El Dorado National Forest, California, USA - Mediterranean Blodgett CA OM1_M3 (SPAdes) (version 2) | ecosystem: Environmental > Terrestrial > Soil >...
GGCGGCAGCGGGCTGGGGCTCGCGATCGCCGCCGAACTGGTCCGCGCCCATGGCGGCGACATCCATCTGGTGGAAGGCACCATCGGCGCGACCTTCCGGATCGTCATACCGGACCGGCCGGTGGAACTCCTGAGCGTGCGCAACGAACGGGCACGGGCGTAAGCGCTCCAAATTCGTCATTCCGGGGCATCGCGCCGCGATGAGCCCGGAATCCATAGCGGCGCGTCCCGGAATGACGAAAGAGAGCCTTTTGAGGCACCTGCCCGTGTTTTCCCGCGCAAATCGATCGGTCCGTGCCATCTTCCGGACCTTGCCAACCAAGGCCGGAGCGGGTAGCTAAAGCGCTCTTTCGCGACCTTCCGAATATGTTTTCGGATGCACGCGGGCTGTTAAGCCCAAGATGCGCAGCGAAAAACGCGCCCGTAGCTCAGCTGGATAGAGCACTAGACTACGAATCTAGGGGTCAGGAGTTCGAATCTCTTCGGGCGCGCCAGCTTTTCTCTGAACGTCGGATGTTCGTGGTCCCAACTGGACAATTTTGATGGGCCTCCGACAGAGCAGCGACTGACGAGCAAGACAAAGCCTTGCCCGGTCACTCGCACTTCATGCGAAGCCGGGTCAGGCTGCATCTCACGTCGGCGGCATCTTGTCGAATTTCGGCAGAGCTGGATCTACGTGGTCCCAAGCGTAACCGCGCACGCCGTACGTCACCATTTGCGGCTTGTATCGGCTTGGATCGTCAAGGCTCGCAGCGCGTACGGTGAAAAGATCAGGCATGGCCGCAAACGTCATATATACCGGTGACCCACAGGTGGGGCAGAAGGCGCGAGTCTTCACGTTGCCGCTATCGCCGACTATGTCCCAATGCTTTGCTTCACCGTTCAGTTTCACGCCTATGCGCGGGAATGTCAGGTGGGATCCGTGCCCGGTGCCGCTCTCCCGCTGACAGTCGCGACACTGGCAGTCGTTCGTCGCAACCGGTTCGGCGGAGATATCATAACGGATCGCACCGCAGGCGCATCCGCCGGTATAAGCCTCGCTCATGACTTCTCTCCTACCAATAAAGCGCTGTTGGGCCATGAATTTCGAGGGGATCGAACGTGCTCGTCCACCCGGCATCCATATTTGGTTGCTGCTGCACAAACTTCGATGCGATCAGGTCTTCGACGCGCGTTCGCGCAGCGGTTTCGAGGAGTCGTGTTCCGCAGCGACGGTGTCGAGCTTTTTGAAGACTTTCGGCCATCCTTCGCTCATGTTCTTGAAAGCAGTGTCGTTCTTCGGCGTGATGAAGCCGGAATGGACAAGGCGAAGGCACGTTCCGTTTTCAACCCTGGAAAGAACCCACGTGACGACAGTCTCCAGCCGTGAGCCGTATCCAACGTTTCCCTCGTGTCCGCCTTTCCAGGCATAGACGAGACGTTCGTTCGGCATCACCTCCAGCACTTGGCAGTGAATGATCCCGTCCCACGTGCCAGCCGGAGTCGTCTGGAACGTGAAGTGCTTGCCCTTCACGGGCTCGAACCCTGTAGGCGTCATCATCCAGCGGCTGATCAGTCCGCCGGTTGTTAGCGTTTTCCAGATCGTCTCCGGCGCATGTGGGAAGACCTCGTCAACCACGATGTCTTGCGTGTCGGACTTCAATGCGGCGTCGTTCATGGATCGATCTCCTTCAGGAGGGTTCGGAGGTTGGCGAACCGCTCGCGCCAGAAGACGCCGTAGTGGCTCATCCAATCGACTAGCGGCTTGAGGCCCTCAGGCTGGGCGCGATAATAGACGTTCCGGCCCTCGGGGCGCTCGGCGACCAAGCCGGCCTGCTTCAATGACTTGAGGTGTTGGGAGATGGCGCCCTGTGTCACGCCGCTCCCCCGCGTCAGCTCAACCACGGTAATCTCGTCGGACCTGACGACCCGCTCGAACACGGCTCGCCGCGTGGGATCGGCAAGTGTTCGCATGACAGCGTTGATGGTGGCGGCCTGGGTCATGACAACCAATTAGCCGTGACTAATTCATAAGTCAACACTAATCTTTTTGATGGAAGCTGCGCGCGGCCAACAGATTGTAAAATTACGCAAATTGCCGGCAATACGCCCATGCGGCGTGTGGGCACCAAATTGAAAGCGACGCACGGCGAGGAGCCATCCCGCGCGACATACGGGTAAAGCGGAACGCGCCCATTAAAAATCTATAGGTCTACAATGACATACAGGTGCCCGTTTGATCCTGTCGGGCGCGCCATTTAAGAAATGCGATGGGAGCACGTCACGGCGCGCTGGATTCGCCCGCCACGATCCTCTCATTCAGTTTTTGATCTACGATCTGGACCGTGCGGTCGATCTCGGCATTGGGTACGCCAAGCTGATATGAAATCAACTTCACCAGCAGGTCGACCCGCTCAATGAAAGGCGCTCCATTGGACACGGCTCTGGCTGCCGACGATGGTTTGAGAAGGCTTTCTGCCGCTTTGGCATATTTCTCGAAAGGCACCTGATCCTTCGGGTCCGCCCCCAGACGCCGAGCGATGGCATCCACATGGTCATAGATGGACTGCGAGAGCTTCAGATCATCGTGCACCGCGTTGCGGATCGGCTTCGGCTCGTGCAGCGTGATGCAGCGGTAGTTCCCGGTCAATAGCATCGACCATTTAGCCAGAGGGACGAACAGCGAATCGAACACTTTGAGCTTCACCGGAACGTCCCGGCCATCCAGCTTCACCGCGTCGATATCCGCTTCCAGCTCCCGAAGCAGCAGGTTATGTGCCTCATCGGCAAATGCTGCTGCCTTGAAGTTTGTTGGCAGGCCGACATGAAGGACATTCGCCGCCTCTTCCGGTGGGCGAAAGGCCTGCGGATCAGGCGAGCAGAGCGACACCAGTCCCGGCTTGAACCGTTGCCATACCTGGGCATTGGTATAGGCCTCCTCCAGCTCCATTTCCGCCAGCGCCGGGATCCGTTTGAGATAGGGCAAGGGCGGCATGTTCATGATGGAAAGACAAGGCAGCTTCGCCTCGGCGATTTTGATCATCAGAACCCGGATTGTATGGTTGGTGTATTGCGGTTCCTGCATGGCAAGACCAACCAGATCATAACGGGAAGGGTCGACGTCCGCGGGCGAGGTCGCGTCCAAGGTCCCAGGCAGATCGCGCGAGAAGATCGCCCGGTGCATCGCCTCGTCACGCAACTTGATGCGAACTTCGGTACCGTCGCGATTGATGAGCTCTGCAGTCTTCTTCCGGCAAACCAAGGTCACGTTGTGACCCGCCATCAGCAGCTTTGTCGCCAGCAAAGAGCCATACGAGGCTCCAAGGATCAGAATGTTGCGCGCCATGTTCCCTCCTCCAAAGATTATGCTGGAATTTTCTCTAACGCCCCAACCCAAGGGCGAAGGAACGGAACAGGCCAGACCTTACATCACATGGGAATAGCCCCTTCGGGCAAGCAGCGTCCGGGTCTACCGCAAACTGATCGGTATCACAATTACATAGCAGTTCTCACTTTCATCCTCTCCGCCGGCCATTTCGGAAGTAAGCCATCGCCCAGCTTTCGCCGATCTCGGGCGTCTTGTCGGCAGCACTTCAGTGAAGTCGCGGCGCCAACGCGGCAGTCATCCCCCCACCATTCCCTGCGCTCCGCCCAGCAGCTTGATGTTGAGCTTGCCACCAGCGAACAACATATCGTCCAGTGCCTCGCTGATATCGTCGGATTGAACACTTGTGCCGCCATCCCGAACCAGCAGCGATTCCTCGCAAGGCCGTGCGATTGTTGCATGACAAAGGTATCGCTCGGCCTCGTCTCAACGTCTGACCGTGCGGTTTGGCGGCTATCTCGAGAGGAGCGCCGGCCGTGTTTCAGTGATGGGCCGAAACGCTCTTGACGCACTCTGACAGCAAATCACCGGCCGCAGAATGGCTGACGTCACCCAGACTGATGATGCCGACCATCCGCTTGCTCTTGTTGAACACTGGCAGCCTGCGGAGCTTCAGCTTCTCCATGTGATGCACCGCCTTTGAGAAGTCATCCTCCGCTGTCGGACGCCCGGTTTTGCAGCCCGGTCAAATGGCGGGGCGAGCCCGGCCGTCCGGCTGGTAGTCTGGACCTACGGAATCGCCCAGCTTTGTCCCTATCTTAAATGGATAGGAGTTGCCGATGACCGATCAAGCAAACCCCTTGGCCCAATTCTCGAACGCTCTGGCAACGCGCGCAGAGCTTGCGAAAAGCGCTGTCGTCGCGATCCGCCTCGCCCACGAGCGTCATATTACAGGCATGGTGTGGCAACCCGGGATCGTCGTCGCTTCCGAGCAGTCGCTGCCGCGAAAGGACGATTTTGAACTTGTCGCAGCAGGCGGCTCCGTTCTGACGGCCAGGATTGCCGGACGCGATCCCAGCACCAATATTGCGATTCTGCGGCTGGCAGAGCAGGTTGCGGCGCCATCGATTGCCGCGGGCGAGGCGCATACCGGCGCAGTTGTCCTCGCGATCGGAGCAGACGGAACTGGTGGCGCGAGCGCGCGGCTGGGGCTCGTCAATCTTGCCGGGGCCGAATGGCATTCTAGCCGCGGCGGCCTCATTGACCGGCGCATCGTGCTCGATGTCAGCCTTGCCCGCCGCGAGGAGGGCGGGCCCGTTTTCGACGCCGCTGGCGCTTGTCTTGGCATGTCGACCTTCGGGCCACGCGGCCAGGTCATTGCTATTCCGACCGCAACCATCGAACGCATCGTACCGCTGCTGCTCAAGGACGGCCGCATCGCGCGCGGGTGGCTCGGTGTCGCCTTGCAAGCCGTCGCCGTGCCCGATGCGCTCCGCGAGACCGCCGACCAGTCCAGTGGCTTGATGGTCATGTCGGTCGTTGAAGACGGCCCTGCGGCGCAAGCAGGAATTGTGGCGGGCGACATCATCCTGAGTGTTGACGGGACATCGACGCATCGTCTGCGAAATATCGCGAGGTATTTCGGTGCCGGCAGCATCGGGCGAAAAGCAGATCTTCGCCTCATCAGGAGCGGTACGGTGATCACGGTGCAGACGACGATTGCTGAACGGCGCGCCGCATGAGCGATACGGCAAGCAAACTGGCGACTTCCGGACGGCTGCGCGTAGCCGTCTGCGCCGTGGACTTGCTGCGCCGTACCGCCTTGAGCAGAGTGGTCGCCGAGGCCGGGCATATTGTCGTCGGCGCGCAGGACACCGCCGACGTGGTGCTGGCGGATGGCGACTGCCTGCCGGGTGAAACCCGCCCGGTCGTCACGCTCGGAGGCGCTGATTATGACCTACCCGGCGTACTGTCCCGCCATGCGGGCGCGAGGCAGATCGATGCTGCCATACGAGCGGTTTCCGCCGGCTTGATCGTCCGCTTACCTGACGCGACGGATACTGGGTTTGGTGCCATGCGCGAGACCGATGGTCACGCACTTCTAACTCCGCGCGAGCACGAAGTACTTGCGACGCTTGCGGAAGGCCTGACCAACAAGGCCATTGCACGCCGATTGGACATCTCGCTGCATACCGTCAAATTCCATGTTGAATCCTTGTTCCGAAAATTGGGCGCGCGCACAAGAACCGAAGCCGTGGCGAAAGCCTCCGAACGCCGTCGCCATGAGATGATCACGTTGTGACAAAGTGGGATCCGTCGCGAGACGCTCATCTGAAATCGGTCTTGCCGTCGCTGCGACGCGGACCGCCTAGCCACAGGCGGCTCACTTGTCCTTAGGTGCAATTCTTTGGAATGGCGCGAAAACGATTTGGCGGCGGGGTTCTATTGTACTCCAATCTTCTGTCGCGGTGCGCGATCTGCACCATAGGCGACATCTGCGACCTCCCATCCTCCTCCCAAGGCGCGATAAAGATTGACGAGATTTGTCGCGATCTGGGTGTCGCTGTCAGCAAGATCATTTTCGCTCTGCAGCAACTGGGCTTGTGTCGCGATGACGTTGAGGAAGTCGATCGCACCCTCCGAGTAACGTTGCCTCGCAGCTTGCAGAGCAGCCTGATTTTCAGTGACGGATCGGGCAACGTCGGCACGCCGGCGTTGCGCTTCGCGATAGGCCGTCAGGGCGTCGTCGACCTCCTTCCAGGCCCGCAAGACCGTTTTCTGAAAGAAGATGGCCGCTTCTCGCTGTCGTGCTTCTCGCAGCGCCAGGACACCCCTCAACTGTCCTCCTTCGAAGATCGGAATCGAAATCGACGGCCCGACAGCGAATGCGGCCGACGTCGGAGAAAACAGATTGCTCAGGTGCAAGCTTTCCAAGTTGACGGCGCCGTTCAAGGTCACGTCCGGGTAGAAGCTCGCCACCGCGACGCCTGTCTGCGCCGTGGCTTCATGCAGTTGCGCCTCAGCCTCGCGTACGTCCGGGCGGCGGCGTGCAAGCGTTCCGGGTAGGCCCACCGGAACCCTGCGCGGCACGCGCGGCAACATCCGGGAACGGTGCAACTCGGTCTCGAGCGCGCGGGGAGTGTCGCCCAACAGCAATCCGATGGCGTTGATGAGCTCCGCTTCCTGGATGCGCAGCGGCGGCAGGGTTGCGGCAATGGTGGCCTGCTGAGCTCGGGCTTGCGCCAGGTCGAGGGTGGTGGCGACTCCGCCGCCGAAACGGGTATTCACAAGTTCCACGTTCTCGTCGGCGAGGCGGAGATTGCGTTTCGCGATCTCGAGATGGTTCTGCGTTCCGCGCAATTGCATGTAGCTTTGCGCCATTTCGGCGACCGCCGCGAGCGCGACGCCGTGCCGGTTCTCCACGGCCGCCAGGGTGTTGGCGTCGGCTGCCTCCACCGCCCGCCGAACCCGACCGAACAGGTCTAACTGCCATGATGACGTCAAGCCATCTCGAAACAGGGCGTATTCCAAAGGCGCGCCGGGTGCAGGTGTGAGCAAGGAGAGCGGGCCGTTCGGGCTCTGCCGATTATAAGTCGTTAATGATTGCCCTTCGATATGCGGCAGTCCCTGAGAGGCTGCGACCTGGCGCTGCGCCACGCTCTGCACCACGCGTTCCGCCGCGGTCTTGAGGTCCAGGTTTTGGGCCACCAGCCTTTCGACGAGCGAGGAAAGCTGAGAATCCCGGAAGCTCTTCCACCAGGTTATGTCGACCGCGCCCTCGACTGTCCGGCTGGCCACGCTTCCGCCATCCGACGCCGATCGCCGGAGTGCTTCTTTTATCTCCGGCCTCTGGTAGTCCGGTCCAACGGTGCAGCCGGTCAGCCCAATACCCAACATCGGACCGGAGAGGCACGCCATAAGAGCTAAGGCACGCACTAATCAATGCCCGGTCACTCGATCGCTTGATCTGCGCTGTTCGTCCACGACATCCTCCAGTCCTGTATGGATGGTAGTCTCGACCGACAAGCCCACGCGCAGGAGCTTAGCCAAAGGTTGCCCGGGCGTCACCACGATCTTAACCGGCAGGCGTTGCACGATCTTGGTAAAATTGCCGGTGGCATTGTTGGGCGCGATGGGTGCAAAGGCCGCGCCGGAGGCCGGCGGCACGCTATCCACTGTCCCTTTGAGGTCGATGTCATAGGCGTCCAAATGGATGGTTACGGGCTGGCCGCTGCGGACGTGCAGCAGATCCACTTCGAGATAGTTCGCTTCGATATAGACTTGGTCGAGCGGCACAACGGTCATCAATGTAGCACCGGGGCCGACGTAGTTTCCGACCTGTACGGACCGCTCGCCCACCATGCCGTCGATCGGTGCCGGAATCTGCGTATAGGACAGATTAAGCTTGGCCTGTTCAAGTTGAGCCTCATCGGCCTTGACCGTTGCCTCCGCCGCAGATCTCTGGGCCTTGAGCACGTCCAATTGCCGGCGCGCCGCATCGAGCGAAGCCACAGCGCTATCCAGCGAGGCTTGACCCTGCTGAAGCGTGGTGTCGGCTCGCTGGTGTTCCTGCATTGTGCCGGCTCCCGTCGCGGCGAGGTTGCCGAAGCGGCGCGCGTCGGCCTGCGCGAAAGCGAGCCTGGCGCGCGCCGAAGCAACGGCGGCTTGTTGCTCTTCTATGATCGAGGGCTGGCGTGACACGGTCGTGGAGATCTCATCCAATCGCGATCTGTCGCGTGCAACCGCCGCCTCGGCGGAAGCCAAGGCGGTCTCGTTGTCGCGCGGGTCGAGAGTCGCGAGCACCTGTCCGGCCTTGACGACGTCGTTGTCGTCAACCGGCACCGTGGCGACCTGACCTGATATGCGCGGAGCGATCGTGGCGTAATGGACCATCACATAAGCATCGTCGGTTCGCACGTCCGGGCGTGGCCGGAAAATGATGTACAGGACCACCGCGGCGAAGATCGCTACCACGAGCCCGACCACAACGAAGGGCCAGCGCGGCAGAGGCGCGGGAAGCTTATCGACTTCCTGCACCTGCCGGTCCTTCGACTTTCCATCCTTCTGTTGAGATTGATCGTCGTTCTTGCGTGTCGGAGCCAGGTCCGGTTTTTCGTTCCGCTTCGGCTCGGCGGGTCGCGTCTCGAGTTCGGCTGCATCCTCTGCCATACGCGTTCCTAGTGCTTTGCAAAGAGGATACGCGGCGGGACGGTGCGGACCGGCAACGTCATCACCACGACCATCAAGAACACCGTCAGGGCTCCGAGGATCAGGAAGGTGTCGCTGGTCGATAAAATCGTTACCTGCTGCTCCACCGCGTGGCTGAAGGATTCCAGGCTGTTCGGCGCGCGAAGCCGCCCGTCGGGCATCAACGGCGGCGGATATTGCGGTAGCACGCCGTTGCTCTGGATTACCCGCCAGCGATCCTGGCCAGCCTGATCGACAATGCGGTCCGAATGCAGCGCATCGCGCCAACGATCGATCAGCTCCAGCAACCATGTCGCCGCTGCCTCGGCGATGGCCCGGGCCGTATTCACTAGCGCAGACAGGAAAGGGCCATCCGCGGGGTTGGTAACGGTGTTGGTGGCCATCATCAGCAGCGGCATGACCACCATGGGCTGACCGATCGCTTGCAATAATTGCCAAATATAAAACTGATCCCGGTTCCAATAGACCGTGACAAAAGACGAACCGATGCAGGATGCCAGGATCAATCCCAGGCCGACCAGGCTGACGACGCGCGAATCGACCCGTTTGTAGTCCAACAGCAGCGCCATGGCGGGCAGCATCACGAGCTGCAACGCCGCGATTTCTAGCGTGATCAGGTTGGACTGCAGCGGTCGGTAACCTTGGACCTGCTGCAGGTATTGTAGGGGCACGCTGGAACCGGATTGGCTGATGATCAAAAAGAGGAACAGACCAAGCGCGCCATAGGCGAGGTTACGCCGGCCGAGCATCTGCAGCTTTAGAAGCGGCAAAGGGTGGAACCATTCGTTGACCAGCAGCAGGGGGATCGCGATTGCGCTCAGCAGAGCCAGCACGCAGATCAGCTTTGAGTTGAACCAGTCCAGCCGGTCTCCCTGATACAACATCGTGCTCAAGGCGCCGATCCCGATCACCAGAAGCAGCGCGCCGCGCCAGTCCAGGATCCCGAACCGCTCGTATTTCGGCTGGTCCTGGTCCATACAGTACCAAACGAGAACGCCAGCCAGCGAGCAGAGTGGGATCGTCTGCAAGAACACGAAACGCCAACCCACGATATCCGTCCAAAGCGCGGCCACCGTTGAGGCCAGCGCGGGCGTGAAGGTCGCGGTCAAAGCGTAGATGGCCAAACCGTAAAGCCGAATGTTCGGCGTGAGGATGCGAAAAGCGGTGGTCATCACGAGAGGAATGATCAGGCCCCCAGCGAGCCCTTGGAGCAGCCGCAGGGCGTAGATGGCCTCGATGTTCGCGCTGAACGGGATCAGCACGCTCGAGGCTCCGCACAGCGCGATCGTAAAGAGCGTCCAGCGCCTTAATGTGAAGGTCATCAGCAGCCAGGGCGAAATCGCCATGCCGATGATCTCGGCCGATACATACAGGCTCTGGATCCAGGTTCCGGGATCGTGGCTAATCCCGAGTGCACCGCGGACATCGATGAGCGCGATGGATGTCACTTGGTCGTTAAATTCGGACGTCATAGCGGCGATGAGGACACCGATGAGGCCAAAGAAGGGCTTGATATCCACCGCGCCTGCTAACTTTTTTAATAAGCTCAGATTGCAAGGATCTTGCGGTCCACCCGGACCATTGAAAGCGCCCATGATCAGGGATGAGCGGCTAAGTCACATAAAATAAATAGAGCCGGAGGGGAGAAATCAAACCCGGGGTTCGAAGCTGGCGAATCACAGCGTCGTGAATTTTCGATCCGAAACAGCGATTTCGAAAGGCCGCGCGTCGCCGAACACTCAAGCGTGATGAGCATGGTGCTCGTTGCTTCCTACATCAAGGATTAACGGGCTTGGCTTGTGTTCCGACGGAACACGAGAACCGGCGCTTCGAAAGCAGGGGCCAACATCCGCAAAACGACACGACAGGCGCCATGACGAAACTTGGAATTAGCGTTGGAATATTGGCAACGATCCTCTGCTTGCCGGTCGGGGCACAGACCATCAAGGTAATGGCCCTCGATCAATCCGGAGCCCAGACGATCCTGCAAGCAGCGAAGAACAGCGCGCAGCAGCGGAATGCGCCCTCGGCAATCGCAGTGGTTGATCCCGCCGGGGATCTGCTTGCTTTCGAGCGGATGGATGGTGTCCGCCCAGCAAGCGCGGACCTCGCCATCGGGAAGGCACGAACGGCTGCGCGGCTGCAACGATCGACGGCAGAGATCGAGGACAACATTAATCAGGGCCGAATGGCATTCGTCACCGCCGACATCATGGCGCTGCGCGGCGGCATGCCGATCCGCGTAAACGGCGAAGTCGTGGGCGCAGTAGGTGTTGCCGGCCTGAGCAAGGAGACCGACACCGGGATTGCGAACACCGCGGCGGCAGCCTTGAGCCCCTCACAAAAGACAGCTCAGCGCAAGTGACGGAGTTACTGTTGGTGTGGGCCAGGAAGCAGCCTCCATCGCTCGATTTTAAATACTGATCAGAATTTCCCAATGATCGGAGTGCCCACCTTTATCCCGATTGGCGCGCCATTACCGTACGAAGCCACGAACGGTCTCTTTCGAATGCCAAGCTCATTGGATGCGAATATCAGCTTCATGCGAGTCATTTAATGGCAGCTTCGAGATGATTGACTGAAGGACGAGATCGTCGACCTCCCGAAGGAGGCCGACGCAATCCTTAACCACAGGCAAAAATCGTCTCTGTGGGGAATTTGTCCGAAATCAATTCCGGCCCATCAGCGCGGATCACGAACATATCCTGGATGTGCCAATGATCGACGTGAGGCTCCATGGCGATCACCATTCCCTCTTCCAGACGCCGCGGGTTATCACGTGAGATCACCGGCTCCTGCTGATGCCACCAGGCGCCGACGCTGTGACCGGCCAGCATAGACTTGTAGGCCATGCCCGCCGCAGCGAAGCGCTCCACCACGAATTGATAAACCTCACCGGCCATCCGGCCGGGTATCAATTGGTCATTGGCCGCATTGTAAATGTCGCGGATCAGCGCGTATTGACGACGCTGCTCCGCGCTTGGTGTGCCGAGCACGGCACATCGCGATTGATGACCGGGATAACCCTTCACATAGGCCACGTAATCGGTGCGGATCGCATCCCCGGACGCAAATGGAAAATCACTTTCTCCGGCATAGGGAACCGTGTTGCGCTGTGAGTTAAGAATGCCGTGGGTGAATTCTGACCCACCAGCCAGGCAATGCGCGACCAGCGCAGCGTGCAGGTCGCGCTCGCGCATGCCGGGCCGGACGGTTGGAAAATGAGTGAGGTAAGCTTCATCAAGAAGGTCGGCGCCGCGCTTCAAACGGCCCAGTTCGGCGGGTGTCTTCACCGCGCGCACCATGTCCATCAGATCAACGGAATCCGAAGCTTGCATTCGAGGCAGACGGCTGCGCAGCACGTCCCAATCGGCGGCACTGATGAAGTTGGTCTCGAAGCCGATTTTCGATTCGGCCAGTCCCATGCCGGCGATGACCTTGGCAAGCCGCTCGACGGGCGGCTCGGAATAGCCCTCATACACGTCAAAATGCTCGATGAATGAATCACGCCGCGCAAGCCCTTCGGCGATTGCATTGACCACCATGCGTGGTTCACCCGAGCGCGGCCAAACGAGATAGACGCCTCGCGGCGAGTCGGCGAGGTCTAGATGGCGCGCCAGCGTACCCGGATAGACGAGACCAGAAAGATAAGTAAAGTTGATTCCGGCCCGCGCGACGATCGCATCAAGGCCATGTTCATCCATTTGTTGGGCGAGGCGCTCGGTCTGCACAAAATCGGAAACCGCTGCTTTCATGTTTGTCAACTTTCCTGAAGACTTTTTAGGGGCGCTCACGGCTCCGCGGGCGCGGTGAGATTTAGCTAACTTGCTGTTCGACCATCCTGAGGAAACGCTGGGTGCGCTCGTGTCTGGGACGGTCCAGCACGTCTTCGGGTGTGCCTTGTTCGACGATATGACCTTCGTCCATGAAGATCACGCGATCAGCGACCTCGCGCGCAAACCGCACCTCATGGGTCACGACGATCATGGTCATCCCTGCTTCGGCGAGGCGGCGGATCACGGCAAGGACCTCTCCTACCAATTCGGGGTCAAGCGCCGAAGTGGGCTCGTCGAAAAGCATCAGGCGAGGCGAGATGGCGAGAGCACGGGCGATCGCCACGCGCTGCTGCTGGCCGCCTGACAGCCGGTGCGGGAGATGGTCGGCATGGTTGGCGAGACCCACCATGCGCAACAAATTCATCGCGAGCGCGCGTATCTTCTCGGCTGCTTCGCCATAAACATGGATCGGCGCTTCCATGATATTCTCCAGCGCCGTTAAGTGATCGAACAAATTGAAATGCTGGAACACCATACCGATGCGCGCATCGGCACGGGCCTTGGCAACGTTCCGGGTAGGCTTCAATCCGCCCCCGATCTGGTTCTGGTATCCGACATGTTTGCCGTCGACCGTGATTTCGCCCCAGTCCAGCGGCTCCAGATGGTTGACCAGCCGCAGCAAGGTGCTCTTGCCTGAACCGCTCGGGCCCATCAGCACGACAACTTCGCCGCGTTGAACGAACAGATCGATGCCGCGAAGGATTTCCTTGTCGCCATATGATTTTTGGACGTTTCGGCAGATCACGAAGGGCTGGTCGGGTGCCGATCCTTCTGTGCGGCTTGCCTGGAGGCTGTCCATCCAGGCGATCGGTGACGGTGCAGGCGCGCCCGAACCGCTCGCCGCGGCAACTTCGCCGGCCGGAATGGCTTTCGCGCTCGGCTTCTTCGAAACATCGAGGCTGTAGAATTTCTCCAGGTAGAATTGCGCCACTGCCACCGCGCTGGTCAGGATGAGGTAGATGATGCCGGCAGCGGCAAATACCGTGAAAAACTTGAAATTCTGGCCGACGATCTGCTGGGAGCGGAATGTGAGTTCGTTGACGAAGATCACTGATGCGATCGACGTCCCCTTGATCATGGAAATGGTCTGGTTGGCCATGCCGGGCAGAATGGCCCGCATGGCCTGAGGCAGAATGATTCGCCGAAGCGTCAAAAACGGTCCCATGCCGAAGGAAGCTGCGGCGAGGCTTTGCTTGCGATCCACCGAAAGAATGCCGCCGCGGATGATCTCAGCGCTGAACGCGGCCTCGTTCAGCATGAAACCGACGACGGCCGTCGTGAAACTATCGAGCTTGATCCCGACAACCGGCAACGCGTCGTAGAGAAAGACCAGTTGCAGGATGAGGGGAGTGCCGCGGATGAACCAGATGTAGAGCCAGGCCGTTCCACGTATCGGCGGCAGTGTGGAGAGGCGCATCAATGCCAGCACCAGACCGAGCATGACGCCACCCACCATAGCCAGCGCGGCGATCTCCACGGCGGTCAGAGCACCGTCGAGCAGAAAGGAGGAAGAGGCGTAGGTGAGGACCTCCATGAGCGGCTCAGGTATCAGGCTGGAACGCCAGCCAAAGAAAGCGGCGACCATGCCGATGAGAGCTGCGCCACCGCCCAACAAGGTCAGTCTATGCGGCCCGCCAGTGCGTGCCGCAGTCGCGATTTCCGTCCCTGTTTCGCTCATGGTCAGCCACACATTCTGACGGTTGCATATGCCACCGCGCGCGCGGCGGTGACGAGATCGGAGAGCAGCACGCGCTCATCGGCGGTGGGCCATTCCTTGTAGATGCGAATGTCACCGGGACCATACTGCACGGTCGGAATACCATGGGCGGCGATAATATTGCCGTCGCCGACGTTGCCCAGTCGTCCCCAACCGCCAACGATGGCCTGGGCGCCCGATGCTAGTTCCTGGCCCGCTGCCAATGCGACCACCAAGGCATGGTCCGCAGCGCAAGCCATCGGCTCCTGGCACCATCCTTCCTCGGTGCCCTTGGCCGGCACCTCGAAGCTGTAGTTGAAAGCCGGGTGATCTCGCCGGATGCCTTCCAGCAGGTTCGAAACATCCGCGGTCACGCTTTGCAGCGTTTGTCCCGGTACGGTGCGGAACTGCAGCAGCAGCTCGGCCTGCTTGCTATGCAGGCCGCTATGGTTCTTCTGGTAGTAATGCTCCTTGTGGAAAGTATCGAAGGTGTGAGTCGGAAAGCCTGGCAGGTCCGGGTGAGAGATGAAATTCATCCAACTTCCTTCCGGAATGGGATCGAGGCTTGGCCCGATGCGGCGAATGACCTCGCAAAGCTGCTCGATCGGATTCCAGTACAAGGCCTTTGCTTCGGCGCTGTAGCGGAAGAACAGCTCCGGAGCCTCTACCCGGATGCGCACCATCACGATGCCGACGCAGACATTGGCGATGGTGTTGTTGGAATGCTCCATGTTGATGCACAAATCCGCCCGCACGCCACTACGCAGCAGCGCCCGGGTGCCGGCACCGCCGAGCTTGTGTGCGATCACCGGACACAACAACACGTCGCCTTTGAGCCGCGTGCCTGAGCGAATGATGGCCTCCACCGCGCAGAACGCAGCAGCGATGCCGCCTTTGTCGTCGTGGGCGCCCATACCCCAAACCCAGCCGTCCTCGAATTTGGCGGCATAGGGGTCTACCGACCATCCCGGCATTTCGACGCCCGGATCCATGTGCCCGTTAAGCATCAGGCTCGGACCTTCACCGCTGCCGCGCAAAATGCCCATTGGCTGCCGGCTGGTAATCGTGGGATCGAAGGGATGCACGACATCCATCATGGTGACTTCGAGGCCGATGTCCTTCATCCGTTCTGCGAGATGATCGGCAATCTGTTGCTCCTGGAAGGCGGAACTGGGGATGCGGAGCAACGCTTGCTCGACTTCGAGCACGCGCGCGGCATCGACGTGCTTCTGCACGCCCGACAGTTCGGTAGTCATGGTCTTTTCTCCGATACGCGCCGCCGGCAATTGGCCCAGTGCGCCGTCATGACCGGCCATCAAGTGTTCGGCGCGATGGCCTGGATTCGGCTCACTCGGTCAAGGTCACAGGCTCCGTGGTGAGGCTATAGTCCACGTGGTAGCGGTCATAGATCGCCTTCTCCGCTCCGCTGGCGCGTATGGCCGCGAGGCCGTCACGCAGCGCCTTGACCAGATCGGCGTTGCCCTTTGCCGTGCCTACCGCAATCTTGGCACCGGTGATCACGTCAAACGCGCTCTCGACCGTGGTGGGGTTGGCGGTCACCATGCTGTCGCCAACGAATTTGTTGACCGCGGCTAGATCCGCACGCGCATTCTGCACGAGGCGCAAGCCGCTCGGCATGTCGGTGGAGGTGATGATATTGACCGCGGGCTTGCCCGTGGCGACGCACTTGCTGCTGACGTCGCGCAGCATGGCCTCCTGCGTAGTACCGAGCGTTGTTGTAGCGGTGAGAGCGCACAGGTCACCGACGGCATGGATGTTCTTTGGATTGCCTTTGGCGACGAGCATCCCGGTAGCAGCGTTCATATAGACCACGAAATCCAGTTTCTTGGCCCGCTCGGGTGTGTACAGCAGGGTGTCCCACATGACGTCAATCTGACCTGACATCGCAGCCGGAATGAGCCCGGCCCATGTTCCGATCACGAACTGCATGGGCACGCCAATGCAGGCAAAGGTCGCTTGGGCCAGATCGGCATCCAGTCCGATCAGCTTCGAAAAATCCTTGGGGTCGCGCATGCTGAACGGCACGCTCTCACCATCCTGGCCGATCTTGATCGTTTTGCCGACGAGGCTGGGATACTTGACTGCAAGCTTTGCCGGTTCGCACGCAGCATCGTCTGCTCTTGCGCCGCACAATGCGGAAACGATCAGGAAAGCCAGACAGGCAGTGCCCCGTATGGAAACCAGAAGCCCGGACTTATAAACATTCCGCATGAATTCTTTTCCACTTTTTAGAGACGACCCGGCGAATGCAGATTATTCGTTGAGATTGGACCAATACAAATGAATTATAGACATTCAATTCATGCATATGCATTATATGGGAATGGATTCTTGCCATCTGGAAACGTTATTATGGGTAGTCAGGCTTGGTGGCATTGGCGCTGCAGCGCAGCATCTTAATCTTACTCAGCCGGCCGTCACCCGCCGAATTCAAGAGCTTGAGCGGGAGCTCGGCGCCAAGGTGCTACGCCGCCAAGGGCGGAATGTGGCGCTCACACCGGTTGGGCAGACCTGCCTTGGCAGCGCCGAGCGCATCCTGTCGGAAGTTGCCATCATGCGCGTCGCAGCCAGCGGCAAAGCGGCTGTCGGTACCATCCGCGTCGGGGTGGTCGAAAGCATTGCGCTGACGTGGTTTCAAAATTTCCTCGCCCGAATCGAGGGACGCTATCCCAAGGTACAGATGGAGATCGATGTCGATTTGTCGAACCGGTTGATTACCAAGCTTGCTCGCCGTCAGATCGACATCGCGTTGCTGCCCGGTCCGGTGCAGCTGCCAGGAGTTGTGCGTGTGTCGCTCGGCGATTGCGTCATGAAGTGGTTGGGCCATCCGCAATTGTGCCCGAAGGATCGTGAAATGCGGGCCGCAGACCTCGCCGAGTTGCCGATCATCGGCATGCCGCAGGATGCCAATGCGTATCATTCCATCATCAACTGGTTCGAAAAGGCTCAGGTCAGCCCTAGTCTCATGCATTGTTGCAACAGCTTCAGCGTGGTGGCTCTGCTGGTACGGCGGGGCGTAGGGGTCAGCTTGCTGCCGCCGGACCTATTCGCTGGCGATCTCGACTCGGGCGTCTTGAAGGTACTCGTCGAACAACCCTACGTTCCGAAGGTGGAATATTCAGCTGCCTATTTGCCCGCCATAGACGCCTCGATCCTTCCGGAAGTAGCGGCGATCGCGCGGGAGGAAAGCTGGTTCTTCGGCCCGCCGCGAACACGAAGCAAGAATTTTGGCGTGGGGCCTTTCCCTGCGCTGCAAGTCCGGACGGTCTTGAACGATGAGGTCTCCTAGCGTCATACCGTTCGAGCCGCGATGGAACGGCTGAAGCGATTCCGTGTCAGCCCAGAATGGACTTCGGAAGCATGCAGTGCGCGCCCTTTGCCATGTTGACCATCTGAGTCATGCGGAAATCGGCCGCGAGCCTGCATAGCGTGTACGCGTCCGTTTTCGATAATCAGCGCAGCTGTTCGCGGATCCAGCGGATCATATCGCGGAGTGCTTGCCTGACTGAGACGAAGATTCATGTCCTGGCGAACCGCCGCGAACAATCTGGGTGCCAGCGAGATTCCGGCGACATCGATCTGATTGGTCACCACGGCCGCCGTCAATGCCGGCGC
>Ga0209106_1000007_pt1 | contig 16130 bp, 14 predicted proteins | sample MedBloCAOM1_M3_FD_187713 | JGI IMG/M metagenome (GOLD analysis project Ga0209106, IMG submission 187713) | Forest soil microbial communities from El Dorado National Forest, California, USA - Mediterranean Blodgett CA OM1_M3 (SPAdes) (version 2) | ecosystem: Environmental > Terrestrial > Soil >...
AGTTGAATGCGATCCAGGGCCAGTTCTTGTTGGGCTGGTATTGCACGTGCGTTGTCTGTTGAAACTTCTGATCGTGGTCGATGCGAAATGCCGGGAAAATGGTCGGACCGGCCCCGCCGCCGCCCACTTGCGGAGAGAAGAAGCGAGCCGCGACGCCACTGGCGGTGAAAAAGGCTGCGATTCCGTGGTAATTCGGAACGTTCACACGAATCGACCAACCGCTGATCTTGGAGTTGTTCCACGCGATCGGAAAGAAGATCGGCGTGTTGAGGAAATCGCTGAAGTCATATGCGTTGTGCGTATATTTCCATAGATAATCGCCATCCACAACGAAGTGCCTGCCGAGCGCCTGCTGGAAACCCGCGTGGAATTCATTGCGTTGTCCCGGGGCGATCGGAGCCGTTCCACCGAAAATCTCGGTCGCGACCGGGTTTGCAGAGGTCGCGAGCACCAAATTTTCATTGAACGGAGTCTCCATGACGCGTGCGTAGGAGACTCGGAGGACAGAATTCGTCTTCTTGATGTTATACGCAATTCCTGCGCGAGGTTCCGCCTGTGCATTCCTGCTTAAGAGGCCACGGTAAATGTCACCGCGGACTCCCAAGTTAAACGACCAGTTGCCGGCCGTGATCGTGTCCTGGACGTACAGCGCGACTTCTTTGACGTCCGTGTGGCCGTGGAAATTAAAGAGCGCTCCCGCCGGGTTGGTACAGCCGTTCACAGCCGAAGGAACCCGCGTGAGATCGAAGCACTGTAGGTTTGGCCCGAAGGCTGGCACATTTCCTGAGCCGTCGTTCGGCGAATTTGCTCCTGCGCATTGGGACGGATCCGTCAGGCTGGGATCCCCGACGGGGTTGCCGTTCGCGTCGATGCAGGGAGAATTGACGCTGGGGTCCGTAAGCCCGAGCTTGAAGTTTTCGGTCAGGAAGGTGTGTTGAAACGTGCCGCCCAGTTTTATGTTGTTGATGCCTTTCACATACGAGACATCCGCTCGAAACCCCGTGTTTGTCAGCGTCCGCAGTTGGCTCGCAGTCTCTGGAAGGTCCTGGAGAATAGGATTGGCGCTCGGGTAGTAGTTAAAACTATCTCGCCGAGCAAATGCGCCGACAGTCAGTAGGGTCGTCGAGTTGAAAAGATGGGTCCAGCTGGGCGCCACGTTGTAGGTGGAGACTTGAGCGCGCTGGTCTTGATTTACCGCCTGCTGATCGAACGAATTCGGCTGTTGGAACCAGGATCGCGTATAGCCGAAATTCAGGTGGATGGAATCCGCGCCATTGGGTTGAAAGTCGAAGCGGTCGAATGCATTTTCCTCATTTCCCTTCGAGTGCATCACCTGGAATTCCTGGGGATCCAAAAATCTTCCGGTGTTTAACCCGCTCACAGATACGAAATTCCCCAACTTTGAATCCCCGAAGGCGACGTTCGCGCCGCCGGTCACTGAGCCAAACGAACCATAGGAAGTGGTCACGCTGCCCGTGGGCTGCGTTTGTCCGAGTCCGGAGCGCGTCGTTACCTTCACGACCAAACTGGTCTTATCGCCATATTCCGCGGGCGGCGCGCCGGAAATAACCTCCATCGATTGGATGGAGTCCACCGGAATCTGATTGGAGAAAACCTTGCTTTGTTGATCGGTAATCGGCTGGCCGTCCACGGAAAACGAATTCTCCGCGTGATCGCCGAGCCCGTGGAATAGTCCATTGGAATCCGCCACGACGCCGGGCGACGCCAGCGTCACGAGCGAGCTTAATGAAGAAGAGGCGCTCTCCAGCGGCAATTTGTCGAAGATCTCGCGGTCCACATCGGTGTGAGGGGTCGATTCGGTTTCCAGCAGTTCCGCGCCGGTTGCCTCGACAGTGATGTTTTCGGAGGTCGTGCCGAGTTTCATGCTGATATCAAGATTTGTGGGAACGGCCGACCGGACATCCACATCCTGTGAGTAATTCGAGAATCCCTTTGCTGTCACGGTCACACGGTATGGATTGAACGGCAGGTTCGTGACGCGAAAATCTCCACCGCTTCCGGTGGTAGTCTGCCGGCGTAAGCTAGTGACCGGATTGGAAATTTCGACGGTCGCATTGGACAAAACGCCGCCCGAAGCATCCTTTACGACTCCCTCGATGCTGCCTGACGATTGCGCCCAACTGGATTTCGCACACAAAAATAAGCTCAGGACGAAAACGAAAAGCATAATCTTGCGGAAATTCATTTGTATTTCTCCTCTGTCCCCCATGGGAACGCGTAGTCAAAGCTGGCCAGGGGTTGCCGCCCAAGAAAATGGGCGTGGGCGCTAGCCCAATCTTTGGGTCAGCGCAGCGCTATGTGAATCAAGGAGAGGTCTTTTTGTTTACGCAGAGGGCGGTGCGCGTGGTGCGATTTGCGAGAAGACAGGACCCGTGGCGGCAACAACTTCTTCCTGCGGTGGCAGAACAGCAACCGGCTGGAGAACCGCAACGCACAGGGGAGCTTCAGCTTGGATGGGGGTCTGGTGGCCCAGATGGCAATACGGACAATGCGCGTCATTCGTGGAATCGGAATGATGCCAGTCGCTGACGACGCCGGTGGCAAATACCAGAAGGGCGATCAGCGCCAGCGAAATCCCGAGTATGCGAATCGTCTTGCGCACTGTCATTATTGATGGAACTGCAGCCTAGCACAACTCCCTGGCAATGGTAACGCGATGTGGGACGTACGTAAAGCGTTGCCCGTTACACGGCCCCCCAATGGTAACGGCTCGGCGGAGTCTGTCCAGCCGCTCCGCACGTCCTCGCAACCCGCTCTTGACCGGAGGCGTCGCAGCCCTTTTGTATTATGCTTTGACTTCCTGCTCCGCTGAAGCTGCTCCCTTAAATTGTCTGGCGCCACCACGGTGAACAATCAAGTGCACCAGGAACATTAAAATCAGCACGCCTCCAAAACTCACCACGATCGTCGCGCCGGTCGGAAGGTCACCCCAAACCGACAAAAGGCACCCGAGAGCTGAAACAAGTGTGCCCATGGTCCAACCAATGGCCAGCCTGCGCCCAATGCGCTCTGCAAAGAGCATGGCGCCGACCGAGGGTACGATTAAGTAGCAGAACACCAATAACACCCCAGCGATGGCTACCGAGGACGTGACCACAAAACCGAACGAGGCATAGAAAGCAAAATCCCAGAGCCGGACATTGAAGCCTAGGTTCTCTGCCTTGTCATGGTTCATCGAGATCAACAGGAACTTTTTTCGGAAAATGTAATGGAACAAACCGATGGCGCCGTAGAGCAGCGCGGTCTCGCGCACGTCGGTCCAGGAGACAGCAAGAATGTTGCCAACGAGCATGTCTTTGAGATGCTCGGTTTCTCCGGTGGCCTTGCTCATCAAAAGGATGGCCGCGCCTGAGGCGACAGCATAAGTGATACCGATGAATGCTTCCTGCGGGATATGGCCCCGGCGCGTCCGTGCAAAAGCGAAGATGGCCGCACCTATGAACGTAAAAGCGAGGCTGATCCAATACGAACCAACGCCATGTGGGTCCATTCCAACTACAATGGCTACCGTGGCGCCAAGGGCGGCGATCTGCGCAAGAGCGAGGTCCACGAAGATGACTCCGCGCTCGACAACATGCACCCCGAGGTAGGCGTGAATCCCCGTCAAAATCAGGCTCGCGACAAAGGGAGCGAGCAAGAACAGAAACATTTCCATCGGGAGGTCTCCTATTTAGTCGTGTCAAACGCCTGCTTGAGCTTCGCAATGTTGTAGTCAAACAGCTTGAAATAATCGGTTATTTCTTTTTCACCGCCGACGGAGGGCATCAGTACCAGAACCTGTCCTCCAGTTTCGCGAGCGATCGAGTTCGGGGTCTTCAGGTCGAAGTAGGGTTCCACAACGATGACCTTTACACCGTCACGCTTCATGAGCTGGATCAGCTCGACCGTGTGCTGCGGACTGGGGGGAATGCCGGGACGCGGCTCGACATAACCGGCCACATCAAGATGAAAATGGTCGGCGAAATTCGGCCAGGAACGGTGATAGGTGACGATCTTTCGCCCCGCGTATGGCTTCATCTCCGCTAGCCACTGCTGGTCGGCCTGCTTGAGACGCTGCTCGAAAGCCGTATATCGCTGCGCAAAATAATCTGCGTCTGCCGGACGCATTTCGCTGATTTGGGTCTCGATACCTTTCGCGATGCGAAGCCCGTTTTCCGGATCGAGCCAGTAGTGCGGATTGCCTAGGGGATGGACGTCCCCTTCCGCGCGAGTGACCTGACCTGTGGGAATCTCCAATATCCTCGCGAAACGCGATGCGTCAAGATAGCCGGGCGCTCCGACCTGAATCTTCGGATTGCCCGACTGCTGGATTAGGGGCGGGAGCCATCCGATTTCAAGCTCGAGGCCAACGATGACCAGCAAGTCGGTTTTACGCAGCTTGAGCAGGAAACTGGGTTTTGCTTCGACAAAGTGCGGGTCCTGGTAACCGCGCGCGATGGAGTCCACGTCCACCCGATCGCCGCCAACTTCCTGCACAAGAGCAGCGAGGTCGGTCGTCGCTGTGACCACACTCAGCTTAGTCGCCGCCGGGGCGGAGGGAGAAAAGCAGTTCAGGAGAGCAAGCGTCAGCAAGCCCGCGAGGAATTTTTTCGACAGAACAGTGACAATGCGTTTCACAAAGCCTCCTAGAATGGATGCGCGCCATGCGCCCCAAGAACAAACAAAACTTGCATGAGGAATTCGTTGGCAGTGAGGCCTCCGGCGTAGCGCCCAAAACGGTATTGACCGCGAATCTGGCTGAACTCACTTGGCCAGTAGGTGACGATGGAGGAGAAGCCAGTGTCGGTCAGCGCGGAATTCGTCGCGCGGTCGCTGCGATCGAAGCGGCCCCCCACAGTCCAACGGCGGTTGACGCGGTAGTTCAGCGAACTGTATAGGCCGAACGCGTGTACTGTTTCCGGCGTGATCGCACCTGAGAGCTGATCGCGGTTGCTCCAGAAGAACTCGTTTCGCCACATCAGGGAATTGTAGACGGCGCGTCGAAGTGGCTTCCAGCGCAACGTGGTATCCACTCCGTACAGGTTCGTCAGAAAGGCAGCGCCGGTATCGTTGTGGCCACGGGCGTAGGAAAACCCGATATCAAGATTGGTGGATTCGCTCAAATCCTTGTAACCGCGGAAGTGTCCCACCACGCTTACATCTTTTTTGTCACTGGCTCGGAAGACGGGCGTGATCGGATTGCCAGAATCGCCACGGAAAACCTGAGCCGTACCTTCGAGGAACAAGTCCTTCGGACCCGCGAAAATGCGGGTAACGGAAATACCCGCATCGTCGATTCCATCTTCGCCGCCCAGCAGATTCACGGTCGCAAGCGGCCGGTCAATGTAATCCAGAGCGTGGTTGTGAATGGTGTTCACCTTTCCAAAAGCAGCGCGCATTTTGCCCACTCTGGCGACGAATCCTTTGGGCAATGAGGTGAATGTGATGTAGCCCTCTTCGACGTTCACGCCCTGCTCGCCGAACGACACAAAAAAGTCACCACGAGCGTAGGGGTCAATGATGGCCTGCACGCCCAATTCAGATTCATGTAGCTCGAGTGAATTGGAAGGAACCACACGATTGTGGCCGACTGTACCGATGAAATCGCCGATCATGCTGATATCGGGATTGAGGAGCTTCGCGTTGCTCGTCGCGCCTCCATAGCTCTGCAGCGCGGACGACTGCATTGGATTATCCTGCTCAGCCGGGCTGGCCGCGGCTGTCTCCTTTGCAACAAGGGCTGCCGAAATCATTGCCGGCTCTGGATGAACGGATGTCAGAACGACGCGCGGGCTGAGTTCCGGGGCAGCTGTGCTCGCCTCGCGTAGGGACGTGAGCTCTCCTCGCAGGAGCGAAAGCTGTTGAGTCAACAGCTGCACTTGGTCTTCCAATGTTTTGATCCGCTGACCTTCTGTAGGTTCCGGATTCGGAGACCTCTTGGTGTTGCCTGAGTTCAGGGACTCAGAGGCGGACGGTTTTTCTTGAGCGCCGCCGGCCGCGGAAAGCAGCATAATCGCAGTCCAAACCACAATCATTCTTCTCATTGCGTCACTCCTCAAGAATTCAGAAAACTCTCTCTAATGCGGAACGCCAAATCCAGGCATTGCCGGAACGCAATCAAGAGCCGCCATTTTTGTATCCTGACTTCATTTCCGTGATTCCTCTCCTGCCTAAAATGTTCATGTCCCTTGATGCGGCATTCGGGAAATTGCGAATTCCCCTGGGCAGCTCAAGAGATCGGAAAAAGTGCATTTGGATTCGGTGAGCGCCGGTACGGCGGGCGCCTTAGGCGAGCAAATTACGCGGAGGGTGGCGCCCGGGAAGCAATGTGCGAAGAAACCAGGGAGACAGCCGGCGCAGAATCTTCAGGCAGCGGCAGACTAGCAAACGGCAAAAGCACCGCAGCGCAGTGGCTTGTTTCCGGCTGCACAGCCGCATGATGGCCCAGTTGGCAATACGGGCACTGGGCGTCCTTCGCCGAATCGTGGTGGTGCCAGCCGCTGACGACCACCGTGGCGAATACCAGCAGCGCGACTAGCCCCAACGAAATCCCAAGGACGCGAATTGTGTTTCGCGCGGTCATGTTGGTGGACTTGGGCCTGGTTACAAAACCACATTGATTCTAACTGGATGTAAGACGCCGGTAAAGCGTTGCCCGTTTCAGGGGTTCGTTGCGGTTACAGCTTGCTTGCAGATAGGCCTCTAAGCGGTCTGCTTCAGCGCGCGTTCCAGGATGGTAAGGCACTGCTCCGCCCGTTCCCGCAAATTTTCATCCCGGTTGCCCTTTTCCTCCCGCAGCGTGTGAAGTTCGTCGGCAATGGCCATGGCTGCCAGGACAGCCACGCGCACCGAGTCCACCGTCTGCGTCGCTGCAGCCACCGCACTCATTTTTTCGTCCACGTACCGCGCGAGGTTCTGAACGTAGGCTTCATCAAGATCCCCCGCCATCGTGTAGGCCTGACCGTAGATCTCCACTTTCACGCGGTTTGACATGCGATACGCTCCCTGCTGGGTTCGGCCTATTTTCCGCCGATCTGCCGGAGGAGGCAAGCACTTGTCTTGGAGAAACTCTCCGCGCGCCTAGGCGCGTAGTGAGGCGCCGAGTTTTCGTTCGAGCGCGGCGACGATGCGCGAAGAGAAATCGCTCAACTGCGCCTCGGTTAAGGTCGCCTGGTGGCTCTCGAACGTCACGCGCACGAGCAACGAAAACTTTCCCTGTGGCACGTTCTTGCCGCGAAACAAGTCCACCGCGTTGATGGCAGACACTTCCACGATCCCCAGCCCGCGAATCGCTTCCACAACAGAGGCAAATGTGGTTCCGTCGGCGAGCACCAGAGAGAAATCACGCTCCACCGCAGGAAAGCGCGAAAGAGGCCTGTACCGTAACGCCGCCCGCGCCGCCTGATAGCCCGCGCAGAGGGGATCGAGCTCCAGTTCCGCAACAAATGCATCCTGCCGCAGCTTAAAACGCTCGGCGGGGCGCCGCGCGAGCTGCCCGGCAAGGCCGATCGAGCGCGCGCGAGACCCATCTCCACCTAGAGAAATTGTTCCCGCATGCGCTGGATGGAGCCAGGCCGGCGCCCCTGCATTCCACAAGAGTCCACCAGCCAGGTGTCCGATCTGGTCGAGATCGCCTTTTAGATCGGCGAACACAAATGCGCGCTCGCTTTCGGCGATCCCCTTTTCGCGCGCGAGGCCTGTAGCGCCAAGTGTGAGCACGCGCGTCTCGACGGGTTCGGCGCCGCTCCAGCGATACGTGTTGCCGATTTCAAACAGGCGAACATTGCGCTGCCCGTGATTCAGATTCCATTCGAGCGTCGAAGCCATGGTCACCACGCCGGTCGAACGCATCACGGAAGCATCTTCGGCCAGCGGATTCGCGATCCGCGCGGGCGCCGCATTCGCGTTGCGAAACACAGCGTCGCTGGCCTCATCGATGATCGGAATCGTGATGATTTCCCGATACCCCAAGCCGATGAGCCGCTCGCGCAGCCGGTCTTCGGCTTCGGCGTATTCCAGGCGGGCGGCAGGCAGCCTGGCAGCCGGCAGACGCGCCGGAAATTTATCAAGTCCGTACAGCCGCGCAATCTCTTCGATCAAGTCGATCTCGCGTGTGACGTCACCACGCCAGGATGGGCGGTGGCAGGTCCACGCGGCCAGCAACGACCTCGCGCTGCCTTGGGTCGAGTCCACACGCACGGGTGCGAAGCCTAGCGCGGAGAGGATTTCTTCGATGTTCGCATCGGGCACGTCCGCGCCCATCACACGAAGCAGCTCTTTGCGCGTCAATTCGATCGCCGGGGGAGCCGCGCGTCCTGGATAGACGTCCACGACGCCCGCCAGCACTTCGCCGCCGCCCAACTGCTGGATCAACTGCGCGCAGCGCCGGGAAGCCAGCTCCGTCATTTCGGCGTCTGCGCCGCGCTCGAAACGCATCGAGGCTTCGGTGCGTAGGCCAAGCGCTTTCGATGTGCGGCGTACGGAAATCGGGTCAAACCACGCCGCTTCGAGCAGTAGGGTGTTGGTGGTCGCGCGAATCTCTGTCTCGGCGCCGCCCATGACTCCGGCGATGGCCACGGCCCGCGCCGCGTCTGCGATTACGCACATCTCGGCGGACAGCGCGCGCTCGATGCCGTCAAGTGTGCGAATTTTTTCTCCGGCGCGCGCGCGCCTCACGACGATGCGCCGCTCGGCGAGCAAATCCATGTCAAAGGCGTGGAGCGGGTGACCGAGCTCGAGCATCACGTAGTTCGTTGCGTCCACGACATTGTTGATCGGCGTCTGCCCCAGCGCTTCGAGACGCTGCCGCATCCAGTCGGGCGAGGGTCCAACTTTCACGCCGCGCAGCACGCGCGCCGTATAGCGGCCGCACAATTCCGGCGATTGAATCTCAACATGCGTTGCCGTCGTGGCATATTCCGTAATTTCGCGCGGGTAAGCTTCCACCGGCTTGAGCGCCTGGCGATACAGTGCGGCAACCTCGCGCGCGATGCCGTAGTGGCCCAGGCAATCGGCGCGGTTCGAGGTCAACTCGGCGTCAAGCAGCGGGCCTGCCGCGGTTTGCTCCAGCGCCTCCACCGCTGTGCCGGAAAGCGAAAGCCGCGCGCGCAGATCCTCAGGCGTCGCCTTCACATCCACAAATTCTTTAATCCAGTTGTAAAGAACTTTCATCGTTATTGTTTCGCGCCTCGATACCCAACAGCCTGCGTGCGAGCACGAGACTGTTTGTGGGTCACGGCTTCAGCCGTGACATAAGTGCGGCGTTCAATGCGCCTTTAGCCGCTGGTGGGCTGGGTTGAGTGTTGCCACACGCGCTCGTCGGCGCCGAAACCGCAGGGGCTAAAGCCCAAGTTCACCGCACCCAGATGTCGGAGCTAAAGCTCCGACCCACAAACCGTCTCACATTCGATTTCAAACGCAGGCCGTCAAATGACACGATGGCTCCTTGCAGTTCATCCCGCTGCGTTACGGGAACTGCCGCAGAAACCGCACGTCGTTCTGAAAATAGAGCTGCAAATCGTTGACATTGTATTTGAGCTGCGTCAGCCGTTCGACGCCCAAACCGAAAGCGAAGCCGGAAAGATGTTTCGCATCATAGTTCACGAAGCCGTAGACGGCCGGATCGACCATCCCCGCGCCGAACAACTCAATCCAGCCCGACTGCTTGCAGACCTTGCAACCCGGGCCTCCGCAGAATACGCACGTCGCGTCGATTTCAACCGAAGGCTCGGTGAACGGAAAATAACTCGGCCGCAAACGCGTCTTCACTTTGGGCCCCAGAAATTCACGCACGAAATATTCGACCGTACCCTTGAAATCGCAAAAAGTGATGTCACTATCGACGGCCAGCCCCTCAACCTGGTGGAACATGAATCCGTGCGTTGCGTCGGCATTGTCGCGGCGATAGACCTTTCCGGGCACGATAATGCGCACGGGAGGCTGCTGCTTTTCCATCGTGCGCACTTGCACGGGAGAGGTATGTGTGCGCAGCAGCAGCGGGCCGGCCCCTGGCGGCGTCGCCATGTAAAACGTATCCATATTGTCGCGCGCCGGGTGGTGCTCGGGGATATTGAGCGCCTCAAAGTTGTAGTACGGAGTTTCCATCTCCGGCCCTGCGACCACCGTGTAGCCAAGCGAGAGAAAAATCCGCTCGATCTCCTCGAACGTCTGGCGCAGCGGGTGCCGGGAGCCGACCGGCCGCATCACCCCAGGCAAGGAAAGATCTTCGCGCTCGCGCGCAAGCGCCGTTTGGTCGGCTGCGGATTCCAAGGCCGTGCGCTGGTCCGTGCGCACAGCTTCGACATGCGCTCTCAGCGAATTAAGTTCCTGACCGACGATGCGCTTCAGTTCAGGCCGACAAGGCTTGAGCCAATTCTCGGTAATTTTCGTCAACACGCCGGATTTTCGGCCCAGCCAGATTGTCCAAAACTGTTGCAGGTTAGCAGGATCGTTTTCCTTACGGCGAAGAGCCTCTTGTTCGTTGAACTTCTGCCGTACCTCTAGAAACAACGCCGATACCTGCTCGTCGCTTCCAACCCCAAGCTGCTGGAGCGTCTGTTCAATCTTCTGAAATGATTCGGGCATAGTCGTCAAAGCGAAGACCTTGCATCAAGAGTGGAATGCTTGCGCAACGTTGGAATCATGCATCCACAAGAGTGTAGGGGCACGGCATGCCGTGCCCCTACTGCACGCTAGATCAAACGAGCTCTTACGCCTTGGTTTTTGCGCCGGCTGCCTTGGCCTGCTCGACAAGCTGCGTGAATCCACCCGCGTCCTTCACGGCGAGATCGGCCAGAACTTTGCGGTCGATCTCGATGCCGGCGGCCTTGAGCCCGTGCATCAGCTGGCTGTAAGACATCCCCGCGTTGCGCGCGGCCGCGCCGATACGCTGAATCCACAACGTGCGAAACTGGCGTTTCCGGACGCGGCGGTCGCGGAAAGAAAAACGCTCCGCGCGGTTCACGGCTTCCTGCGCCGACTGGTAGAGCTTTGATTTTGTGAGGAAAAATCCTTTTGCGCGCCTCAAATATTTTTTGCGGCGCGCGCGGCGCTTGCTTCCGCGTTTCACTCGAGCCATGGGTGTTTTCTCCTGTGCGGAGCCGCAACTCTTTCCGAAGCGCCGCCGCCCTTCCCGCGCAGGGGAACGGCACACGGCCAGAAAGCGAATGCGTCTCCACGGCGTGTTTAGAAGCTCAAGGCGAAGATTGAATCCTTCGCACGAGCGATGCCCCGATGCAAATCGGAGCGCTGGCCGGCAGGCCCACCGTGGGGGGTTGCGCTCTGCCTGGCACAGCAAAAAGCAAAACTAAATTTGTGAGTCTTCCAAGCCTTGTAGCGCCCGCCTTCAGACGGGCATTCGATCGAGCCTAGGATGCCGCCCTCAAGGGCGGCGCTACATAAGCGTTTCTAACTTGCAGCACTATCCATACGGCAACATCATGTGGACGTTCTTGGCGTCCGCATGATGGACCAGCTTCAATTTCTTCAACCGGCGCATCCTGTTGGACCTTTTGGTGCCCAGCAGGTGCCGCTTCCCGGAATGCATTCGCAGGATTTTTCCGGTCGACGTAATCTTGAAACGCTTGGCGGCGCCGCGATGCGTCTTCAACTTGAGTTTCTTTGCCTTTTTTTTTGCCACCAACATTACCTCGTTAGAATTTGTTCAAGCGCGGGCTTTACTTGAAGCCCGTCAGGCTTGTCCCCCGGCGGGTGCTGCCGGCGATTTGGCCCCTCCGCCCTTCTTGGGCGCCAGCAGGGCCATCATGATGTTGGCTTCCATGCGCGGTCCGATCTCGACCAACGCGTGATCGGCAATTTCCTGAAGCAGCCGGTTCATCTTCGCGCGGCCCACTTCCTGATGGGCCATTTCGCGGCCGCGATGAAAGATCATCGCCTTGACTTTGTGGCCTTCACCCAAAAACCGGATGATCTGGTTCTTGCGAACCTGATAGTCGTGCTCCGCGGTAGCCGGGCGGAACTTGACTTCCTTGAGTTGCGAGCCCTTCTGGTGCTTGCGCTGCTCGTGCGCCTTCTTGTTGGTCTGGTAGAGGTACTTGCCGTAGTCGGTGATTTTGCAAACCGGCGGGTCTGCGGTCGGTGAAATTTCCACCAAGTCCAAGCCCCGCTCGCGGGCAAGCTTGATCGCCTCAAACGGCGGCATCACCCCCAACTGCCCACCATCTTCGTCCACGACTCGAATTTCGCGCGCCCGAATGCGGTCATTAACGCGGATCCGGTCAGCCTGCCGAAAACTCCGTTCAGCGATAACCCCACCTCCCAAAAATCGCGCCCGCCCGAGGGCGGCGCCAACACCCTACCCAATCCCATCCGCTCGGCCGAAGCCATTTATGAGGATGGGCCAGTGAGTATAGCACGGACGAGTTGTGCTGTGTTAAGACTCAGCAGTGGTGGGATCGATCATGCGGCGGACTGCGGAGACACGATTTGCGGGGAAACCGCCCTGCCGGGCATGCTCGCGAATCATTTCCTCGTTTGGTGCGATATAGACGCAATAGATTTTGTCGTCGGTCACATAGCTCTCGACCCACTGGATCTGGGGCCCGAGGTTTTGCAGCACACTGCACGATTTCTGCGAAACTCCTTTCAAATCTAGCGGAGAAAGTTTCCCCGCCCCCGAAATTTCTCGCTCGATAATGAACTTCGGCATGATTACCTCCTATTGTGCGAAAATTTCCGGCCACCATTTCAAGAAATACGGGAATTGATTTCCTTGTGCAAGTCCGTGAGAAATTCCGCCAGGGGCCGCGGGCCGAGGTCGCCCTTGCTCTGGTGGCGGACCGAGACCGTTCCCGCCTCGGCCTCCTTGGCGCCGACGATGAGCATGTAGGGAATCTTCTGGAGTTGCGCGTCGCGGATCTTGGCCTGCAGCTTCTCATTGCGGTCGTCGAGGTGCGCGCGGAAGCCCGCGGCGCGCAATTCGCTGGTAACGTTAGTCGCGTACACGGAGAATTTTTCGCTGAGCGGCAGAACTTCCGCCTGCACGGGCGCCAGCCACACGGGAAACGCGCCGGCGTAGTGCTCGATCAGAATACCGAAGAAGCGTTCAACCGAGCCCCACAACGCGCGGTGGACCATCAAGGGGCGGTGCCGGTTGCCGTCTTCGCCGACGTACTCGAGACCAAAGCGCCCGGGCAAATTGAAATCGAATTGCACGGTGGTGAGCTGCCACGGCCGGCCAATGGCATCAATGAGCTTGACGTCGATTTTCGGTCCGTAAAATGCGGCTTCAGCTGTCATCCGCTTGAACGGCACGCCCAGTTTCGTAAGCGTGCTTTCAAGCGCGCCGGTCGACCGGCCCCAGTCCTCAGCCGATCCCGCATAATTTTCCGGATGCGCCGGGTCCCAGTCCGAAAGTTCGACGACGTACTGGCTGAAGCCGAAGGTTTTCATGACGGCGAAAGCGAAATCGATGCACGCTTCGATTTCGGCTTCGATTTGCTCCGGCATGCAGAATATGTGCGCATCATCTTGGGTGAATCCGCGCACGCGCAGCAATCCATGCAGTACGCCCGAGCGTTCGTAGCGATACACGGTGCCGAGCTCGGCCAGGCGCACAGGCAGCTCGCGATAACTCCGCAGGCGCGACTTGTAAATCAGGATGTGGCCGGGGCAATTCATCGGTTTCAACTGATAGTCGGCCTTTTCGACCTCGACAGCGCCGAACATATTCTCGCGGTAAAAATCCGTGTGCCCGCTGGTCTTCCACAAATCCAGGCGCATGATGTGCGGCGTGTAAACCAGATCGTAGCCGCGGCGCAGCAATTCGTCGCGCAGCCAGTCTTCCATCAGCTTGCGGACCAGGCCGCCCTTCGGGTGCCAGAAAATCAGTCCCGGCCCGGCTTCTTCCTGAATCGAAAACAAGTCGAGTTCTTGCCCGAGCCGCCGGTGATCGCGCCGCTTGGCCTCTTCGAGCTTGTGCAAATAGTCGTCCAGCTCCTGCTGCGTGTAGAAGCACGCGCCGTAGATGCGCTGCATCTGCGGGTTGCCTTCCTGGCCTTTCCAGTAAGCGCCGGCAACGCTCATCAGCTTGAACGCGCGGATGCGTCCGGTCGAAGGGATGTGCGGCCCGCGGCAGAAATCGATGAATTTTCCGGTGGTGTAGAACGACACCATCGGCTCGATCGCTCGCTCCTCCACCAGTTCGCATTTGAAGCCCTGGCCCCACTTCCGGTAAAGCTCGAGCGCCTCGGGCTTGGGCATCATCTTGCGCTCGTTCGGAATGTCCTGCGCGGCCAGCTCGCGCATCTTTTTTTCGATGCGTTCGAGGTCTTCGGGTGTGAACGGCTCGTCGCGCACAAAATCGTAGAAGAAACCGGTGTCGATCGGAGGTCCTATGCCAAGCTTTACATTCGGGAACAGTTCGAGCACCGCCGCGGCGAGCAGATGCGCCGCCGAATGACGCAGCACCTGGATCGCGTCGGGATCCTTCGGCGTCAGGATCGAAAGCCGCACGTCCTGATCGATCGGTGCGCGCAAATCGACGAGAATACCCTCTCCGTTCGCCGTCGGGCTCAAGGGTGCGCTGGCAGGTCCGTTTGGAGGGCCGATGCGCGCGACGAGCGCTTCCTTGGCGAGCCGGGGCGAAATCTGATGCGCGATCTCCGCCGCAGTCGTGCCAAGCGGAACTTCGCGAATCGCGCCGTCCGGCATCGTGATGTGAATAGTTTCCATGGGAACTTCTACGCTAACAGATGGCTTCGAATACGGTCAAGCAAGGCGCACTTCTTTGGGCTTCGCCGTCTCGCTGGACTTCACGAGGCTTCACACGTAAGATTTGAATGGGCCAAGTAGTAGGAGATCGCGGTATCATTCCTCGTAAAATGGAGGTCCCGCGAAATGTGGGGTTTGAGTCTCCCCTCTCCGCCAGAGTATGGTATTCGTGTAAGCGCGAGGTTACGCGAGTCGATTTTTCCTGCCGCCCAGTTCGCTTGGACGCCGCACGTATTTCTTATTTCAAATGGATGTGGTCGAAAACGAGCCATGACGGACGCACTGACAAACGTTAAGAAGAAGCTGCAAGACGAAATCACAACGCTCGAACATGAGATGAATGTCGATCTGCCCAAAGAGCTGATGAAGGCCCGCGCTCATGGGGACCTTTCCGAAAACGCCGAGTATAAGTACGCCAAGGAGCGCCAGGGCTATGTTTCCGCTCGCCTGGGCCAATTGAAAAAGCGGCTGGGCGACATCGGCATGCTCAATCTCACGAATATCCCCGCCGATCGCGCCGGATACGGCTCACGCGTCTGGGTCCTGGATATCAAGAAGTCGGTCGAAGTGGAGTACAAGCTGGTGACTACCGAGGAAGCGGATGCAGCGCAGGGATTGATCTCCACGACTTCGCCCATCGGCAAGGCGCTGCTCGGACGGCACGTCGGCGATGAAGTGCGGGTACAGACGCCCGCGGGAGTCAAGGAATTCGAGGTCGTGCGCCTGAAGACGATCCACGAAGATGTTTAGGTATTTTTTGTGTTTTGCGCATTCGATCTGGGAGCGTTTGCAATGTCTTTGCAAAATGTGGGTCAGATGGGGGCCATCGGAGAAATCATGGCCCTTCTGGGCGTGGCCATCCTCTGGACGTTCCGCGCGCAGGCGTTTGAGTGGCTTCGAGAGTTCTTTGACATTTGGCGTGGCCAAATTTCCGGCCGCGATCCGCTATTGGCCGATCCGACGTATCGGCGACTGAAACCCCGGCGGCCGCGTGGCGCGCTGCTCTTAATCAGCGCGTTGGCTTTGGTTTTTCTCGGGCAAGTCCTCTTCTTGCTGGACCTCACGTTCTAGACCGCGTTTGCCGTTTCTTGTCGAAACCCTGGATTGGATTGCTCATTTGTCAAGAAATCGTGTGTGGGCTCTACGCGCCGTCGCCATAGCGCTGGCTTTGGCGCGTCGGCGACTTGGAGCCCGCCGGAACAATGACACCGGCGTAGCCGACGACTTCCTGAAGGTCCCCGTTAATCTCACCTGAAGTCGCGTAACGCACCAGTTCAGCAAGCGTGGCGCCCATGTGGCGCACGGCGGTTAACATCGCCACCGCGGCGCCGTATCCACACATGGAAATTTCCTCATCGCGGACGGTGTCGAAAAGCTCGCGCGGTTCGAGGGCCAGTATG
>Ga0209106_1000010_pt1 | contig 14583 bp, 14 predicted proteins | sample MedBloCAOM1_M3_FD_187713 | JGI IMG/M metagenome (GOLD analysis project Ga0209106, IMG submission 187713) | Forest soil microbial communities from El Dorado National Forest, California, USA - Mediterranean Blodgett CA OM1_M3 (SPAdes) (version 2) | ecosystem: Environmental > Terrestrial > Soil >...
CAGATCGAGCCCCTGCTCGGCGGCGAGCACCATGACCTGCGAAAGCCCGCCCGGAAGCCCGCCGAACACCGCCGTCAGAGTATCCCAGCCGTGGACCCGCTTGAGATACGCAACCGTGCCGAGCGTGACCGCGCCCATCGCGATCGTGACCGCCGCGATGCTCAACGGCCAGGTCGCCATGCCGGCCACGGTCTGCGGGGTCGCGACAGCACCGATCGACATGCCGAGCACGATGAAGAAGGTGCGCGCCAGGTTCTGCGGAAGGCCGAGCGGCCGCCCGGCGAGTGCGGCGACGGCGGAAAACACCATGGCGCCCGCGATCCAGCCGGCCGGAAACTTGGCCAGGTCGAACAGGAATCCGCCCGCCGCGGCAATGAGCAGCGTCTCGGTCGTACGGCGCAGCGTTTGCGGCACAGATGCAGCCATGGGCGGGGTGGAAAAGGGCGACGGCAGGACGCCGCCGCGTTGCTCGGCTCCGATCAATGCCGTGCGCGATGGATCAGGTCAAACGGAGTTCCACATGGCGGGCCGCAATGCAGACCCGTGCCCGTGATATGGGCGCTTGAAGCGCGGCGGTGCGCGGCCTGATGCCGGGCCGGCGGCCCTCCTACATGTTAGATGCGCGCCCCGCGCGGGCCGATGGACAATGCCGGCCCGCCGTGGTGACGTGTCGGGGACGGGGTGACAAACCGCCGTCGTTGGCCCAGGTGACGCAGGAACCGGCATGCTGCAAGGCTGGATCGTCATCGCCATTGCGCTGGCCTATATCGGGCTCCTGTTCGTGGTGGCGAGCTATGGCGACAGGGCGCGCCTGCTCGGGCGCGAGGGCCGCTCGCGCCTGCTGATCTATCCGCTGTCGCTGGCGATCTACTGCACCTCCTGGACCTTCTTCGGGTCGGTCGGCCTGGCGTCGCGCACCGGCTACGACTTTCTCGCGATCTATGTCGGGCCGGTGCTGATGATCGCGCTCGCCTCGCCGCTGCTCGTTCGGGTCGTGCGGCTCGCCAAGTCGCAAAACATCACCTCGATCGCCGATTTCATCGCGGCGCGTTACGGCAAGCACCAGGGCGTGGCGGCGCTGGTCGCCTTGATCGCCATCGTCGGCACCGTTCCCTATATCGCGCTCCAGCTCAAAGCGGTGTCGAGCTCGCTCGCCACCATGCTGGGCCCGCTCGCCACCGGTCCCGGCATCATCCAGCCGGTCTTCGGCGATATCGCGCTGCTGGTCGCGCTCGCGATGGCGTCCTTCGCGATGCTGTTCGGCACGCGCCATATCGACGCGACCGAGCACCAGCACGGACTGATCCTGGCGATCGCGGCGGAATCGCTCATCAAGCTGGTCGCGTTCCTCGCGGTCGGCATATTCGTCACCTTCGTGATGTTCGATGGGCCGGCCGCGCTCTTCGCCAAGGCGATTGAACATCCCCAAGCCGGCGCCATCCTGGCGCGCGCGCCGAACTTCGGGACCTTCGCGGTGATGACGCTGCTGTCGCTGTTCGCGATCCTGCTGCTTCCGCGCCAGTTCCACGTCGCCGTGGTCGAAAACAACAACGAGGACGAGATCAGGCGCGCCGCCTGGCTGTTCCCGCTCTATCTCGTGCTGATCAACCTGTTCGTGGTCCCGATCGCAATCGCCGGCCTGTTGACCTTTGCGCCCGACAAGGTCGACAGCGACATGTATGTTCTGGCGTTGCCGCTCATCGCCGGTTCCGACGTGCTGGCGATCGTCGCCTTCGTCGGCGGTCTCTCGGCCGGCACCGCGATGGTGATCGTCGAATCGGTCGCGCTCGCCATCATGGTGTCGAACGACATCGTGATGCCGATGGTGCTCAAGCGCCGCGAAGCCTATGTGACCGGACCCGCCGACATCGGAACGCTGCTTCTCGCCGTACGCCGGCTCGCCATCTTCGCGATCCTGCTGCTCGCCTATCTGTATTACCGCTTGGCCGGCGACGCCCAGCTCGCCTCGATCGGGCTGTTGTCCTTCGCGGCCGTGGCCCAGCTCGCTCCCGCCTTTTTGGGCGGCCTGATCTGGCGGCGCGCGACCGCGCGCGGCGCGATCGCCGGCATGTCGGCCGGCATTCTGGCCTGGGCCTATACGCTGCTGCTGCCGAGCTTCGCCGACGCCGGCCTCGTCGATCCCGGCATCCTGGCGCACGGCCCGTTCGGCCTTGCGATGCTGCGGCCGCAGAGCATGCTCGGCCTCGACCTTCCCCCGCTGGTGCACGGCGTGCTGTGGAGCCTCTCGCTCAATATCGTCGCCTATACGGGGTTCTCGCTCGCGCGCGCGCCGGCGGCGATCGAACGCCTGCAGGCCGATCTTTTCGTGCCGCCCGACCTCGCCCCGATGGCGCCGAGCTTCCTGCTGCGGCGCTCGTCGGTGACGGTCGCGGAGCTGACCACGACGGTCGCCCGTTATCTCGGCGAGGAACGCACCCACGCCGCGCTCGACAGCTTCGCGGCGACGCGGCGCATCAGCCTCGCCCCGGAGGCGCCCGCGGATTTCCAGCTGCTGCGCCATGCCGAGCACCTGATCGCATCCGCGATCGGCGCCGCCTCCTCGCGCCTGGTGCTCTCGCTGCTGCTGCGCCGGAGCACCGTGTCCACGCAGGCGGCGCTCAAGCTGCTCGACGACGCGAGCGCCGCGCTGCATTACAATCGCGAGATCCTGCAGACCGCGCTCGATCATGTCCGTCAGGGCATCGCCGTGTTCGACAAGGACACGCATCTTGCGTGCTGGAACCGGCAGTTCGGCGACGTCCTCGACCTGCCGCACGAGTTGGTCCGGATCGGCATCGGGCTCGACGAGATTCTGCGCTTCAACGCCGAAAAAGGCGCATTCGGACCCGGCGACGTCGACGCCCTGGTGGCGGAGCGGATCGCCGGCTATGTCGGGGCCGAGCCGTTCCTCGAGCGCTTTGCCGACCGCGGCCTCGTGATCGAGGTGCGGGCGAACCGAATGCCGGGCGGCGGCATCGTCATGACCTTCACCGACATCACGCCCAGCGTCGAAGCGGCCGAGGCGCTGGAGCGGCGCGTGCACGAGCGCACCTACGAGCTCAAGCTGCTCAACGACGAGCTCCTTCGCGCCAAGGCGGCGGCGGACGAGGCCAATGTCTCCAAGACGCGCTTTCTCGCGGCGGCGAGCCACGACATCCTGCAGCCGCTCAATGCGGCGCGGCTTTACGTCACCAGCCTGGTCGAGCGGCAGAGCGGCGGCGAGGTGGCGCGGCTCACCGGCCATGTCGATGCGTCGCTCGAGGCGGTCGAGGAAATCATCGGCGCCCTGCTCGACATCTCCCGCCTCGATACCGGCGTGCTCAAGCCCGATATCGCGAACTTCCGCATCGACGAGTTGCTGCGCCAGCTCGAGGTCGAGTTCGCCCCGCTGGCGCGCGAGAAAGGGCTGCGCCTCGTCTTCGTCCCCTCCTCGCTGACCGTGCGCTCGGACCGCCGGCTGCTGCGCCGCCTCCTGCAGAACCTCGTCTCCAACGCGGTCAAATACACCAAGGCGGGACGCGTGCTGGTGGGCTGCCGCCGCCACGGCCGCCAGCTGCGCATCGACGTCTACGACACCGGCATCGGCATTCCGAAGTCGAAGCAGCGGATCGTGTTCACCGAATTCCATCGCCTCGAGCAGGGCGCCAAGGTGGCGCGCGGTCTTGGCCTCGGGCTCTCGATCGTGGAGCGCATCGGGCGCGTGCTCGACCACAAGGTCAGGCTCACTTCCGCCGTCGAGCGCGGCTCGCATTTCTCCGTCGAGGTTCCGCTCGCGCCGGCGGCCGCCAAGCCCCGCAGCCGCAGCGAGCCGAAATCGGTCGACATGCGCCGGCTCACCGGCATGGCGGTTCTGTGCATCGACAACGACCTGAAAATCCTCGACGGAATGAAGACCCTGCTGGGCGGCTGGGGCTGCCGGGTGATCGCGGCGACCGACCTTGCGGCCGCCGCCGACGCGTTGCGCGACGAGAAGGCGGCGCCCGCCGGCCTCCTGGTCGACTATCACCTCGACCGTGGCGACGGCATCGCGGCGATCGCGGATCTGCGCCGCCGCTACGGGACCGGCATGCCCGCCATCCTGGTCACCGCGGACCGCACCGCAGCCGTGCGCGAGGCGGCAAGCGCCCAGGACATCCAGGTTCTCAACAAGCCGATCAAGCCGGCGGCGCTGCGGGCATTGCTCGCCCAATGGCGGGTGCAAAGCGTGGCAGCCGCCGAATAACCGGCCGCGGCCCGAGCGCGGTTCGCCCACTCCTATCGTTGGAGCATGATCTTTTCCGAAAACCGGCACCCACTTTTCGGGATCATGCTCTACTGCAGCGGCGCCGCCTGCGGCCAGTTGCCGACCTCGATCTTGGCGGCGGCGATCACCGCCTGGGTGCGGCTCTCGACCCCGAGCTTCTGCAGGATCGCCGAGACATGCGCCTTGACGGTCGCCTCCGACACGCCGAGCTCATAGGCGATCTGCTTGTTGAGCAGCCCTTCGGACAGCATCATCAAGACCCGCACTTGCTGCGGCGTCAGGGTCGCGAGGCGCGCCAGCAGCGCGGTCGTCTCGGCGTCCGCCACCGAGTTGAGGTCGACGTCGGGCGGCGTCCACACGCCGCCCTTGAGCACGCCCGCGATCGCGTCCCGCATCGCCTCGACGCCGAGCGTCTTCGGGATGAAGCCCGATGCGCCGAAATCCATGCAGCGGCGAATGACCGCCGGCTCGTCATTGGCCGAGACGATCACCACCGGCACGCTCGGATACTGGGCGCGCAGATACATCAGCCCGGAAAAGCCGCGCACCCCCGGCATGGTGAGATCGAGCAGAATGAGATCGACATCGGCGGCGCGGTCGAGCAGGGTCGCCACCTCCTCGAGGGTTCCCGCCTCGGCGATATCGGCCCGCGCGAACAGGCCGGAGACCGCCTCGCGCAATGCTCCGCGAAACAGCGGATGATCGTCGGCAATCACCAGACGATATTGTGCGGCTTCGTTCAACCGAACGTCCAATTCTTCCTGTCATCCGATGGAGCGCGGCTTGCACGGGCAGAAGCCGGGTCTGGCGTCTGAGCGCGCTCCAGCATTCAACGCAAACACGGCGGCTGACCGCGGCCCCCCGGCCGGACAGCGCGCAGGGCATGAAAACTCTAAGCCGGTATTTCCATGACGACAATGCCGATTTTCCGGCCGCCTCTGCCCGCGCAAGCCGCATGGTTACCCATTGTTAACACCCGCGGCCCAGACTTGACGATCAAGGCTCCGCCGTAACCACCGGCAGGAGCCGGGCGGCACGTCCTATGCATGAGCGCAGGACAGAGGCCGTCGCCGGGCGGCGTCTTCCAGATCGGGGTCGGGCGAAAGCCCTGCCCGAGCGCGACAGGCGCTCTGAAAGAAGGACCCGGACGATGCAGAATGCGGTACATCCCACGCCCATCTGGGCCGATCTGGCCGAAATGACCCACAGCCTGGAGCGGCGTTTCGGGCTCAGCCGGCTCAAGCGCGGCATGCTCGCCATGCTGGCGGGGTGGCTCGGCTATTTTGTCGTGGTGAGCATGTCGGTGCGCGCCCTCAACAAAGTGACGGTGCCGTTGCTCGACATGCCGCTCGGCGTCTTCCTGGCCGCCCAGGGAACGGCCGTCATTTTTCTGGCCGCGCTCATCCTGCTGGTGAAGACGTCAGGACGCACGACCACGGCGCGCTGACGGCGCCCAGCCGCCGCGCGAGCATTTTCGGCGAGGGGCCCGCCCGGATTTCGGCGGATCGCGCTTCGCCGCGACCCGATCGCGTCCCGATGCCAGGGCCTTACGCGCGACTGCCGATGAATTGCATGAGCACCTCGCGCCGATGTGGGCGCAAGCGGTGTTCGGCCACGTAGATGCCCTGCCAGGTGCCGAGCCCGAGCGCACCTGCGATCACCGGAACATGGAGCGACACCCCCGTCAGCATGGTCTTCACATGGGCCGGCATGTCGTCGGGGCCCTCGACGTCATGAACCCACGGCGCATCGGAGGGAGCGAGGCGTCGCAGTGCCGTGACCAGGTCGGTGCGCACGTCGGGGTCGGCGTTCTCCTGCACGGTGAGCGACGCCGACGTGTGCCGAATGAACAAGAACAGCATTCCGTCGCGGGCGCCGATCTCCGCAACGAACCGCGCCGCGTCGCGCGTGATCTCGACCAAACCCTCGCCCTCGGTCTCGACCGTCAGCGTCGCCGTCGCGATCGCGTCCGCAACCGTCGCGGTGACGGCCGACATTCGGGTCATGGCGGGGCGGGCCATAGGGGCGAGCGCCGGCTTCACGTCTTCTTCATGAGGTCTTTCTGCAGATTGGCGAACATTTCGACCAGGCGCCGCCAGGCCTTCTCGACCGCCGCCATCATGCGATCGATGTCGGCATGGCGCGGCAGCTTCAGATCATTGTCGGTGTTGCCGGCAACCGGCGGCACCGAGGTGACGGCGCCGGGGAGCGGCAACCCGCGGTCGAGCAGCGATTTCTTCAACGCGGCGTTCTCGTTCTGCAGCCGCGCGATCTCGCCGTCCAATGCGGCGCGCTCGTCGGGCACGGCGCGGCAAGCCCAGCCCACCTCGCGGCGGGTGCACAGCGACACCTGCCCGGACTTGAGATCGAGCCGCAGATAGCCGTCATCGACCCGGTTGAGCTGGTAGCGGTTGTCTTCTGTGTCGGGGCTTTGCGCGTGGGCGGCCGAAGCGATCAGCGCGCCCGCAACGGTCACCGCAAAGAGATATCGGATCATGGTGCTCTCCACCGTCCCATAGGGACCAGGTTTGAGGCGACGCCGTGGCGATTCGCCTTCGCGTCTCGCTTGGCACCGCCGACTTGACCAGCCGCCGTGACGCTAGCATCGCACGCCGCCGGCCCAAAGCCCGCCCCTGCGGCCCGCCGGCGTGACACCGGCGCAACGGCGGCCGAGGCCCCGTGGCGCGCCCGCAAGCGGCCTGGTCCAGGAGGCTGTTTTGTCCGCGGGATCAATCCCTTAGTGCAAAATCAACGATTCTTGACTCACCCCGACCCAGTCAGTATGGTCCGCGCGGCCTCGAGGGGGCGGAACGTTCGAATTGGTCTTTTTGGACCGCGGGTGTCGGCACGATGAGCGACGACACGGGCGGAAAAAGGGATCCGGACCGCCAGCTTTCCGATGAGGCTGCTCTCTCCGCGAGGCTCCGGCGTCTCGGCGACCGGCTCGCCCAAGATCGGGCGGGTCAGCGTTCCGAACCTACCCCCGACGCCAAGCCTGCCGCCGACCGTTCGGCGATGGCGCGCGGCCTGCGGCTCTCCTCCGAGCTGGTGGCGGGCGTGCTGGTAGGAGCCGTGATCGGCTATATGCTCGATCGGTGGCTTGGACTCTCGCCGTGGGGGTTCATCGTGTTCGTGTTGCTCGGCTTCGCTGCAGGCATCCTCAATCTGATGCGAGCAGCCGGAGTTGCGGCGAATTCCGACGACCGCGCACCGTGACGGCGCGCGCCGCCGGAGATGATGACCTCGAGAAGGGACCGTTGCGGCCATGGCCGATCCGATCCATCAATTCAAGATCGACGAGCTTTTTCCCGTCGTAAAGATCGCCGGGCAACAGATCCACTTTACCAACTCGGCATTCTACATGCTGCTCACGGTCGGCCTGACCGCGGCCCTGATGCTCGGCCCCACGACGGGGCGGCGCCTGGTGCCGACGCGCATGCAGTCGCTCGCCGAAATGTCCTACGAATTCATCGCCAATACGATCAGAAGCACCACCGGCGAGCAGGGGCTCAAGTTCTTCCCGCTGGTGTTTTCGCTGTTCATGTTCATTCTCGTCTCCAACGTGATCGGGCTGATCCCCTTCACGTTCACGGTGTCGAGCCACATCATCGTCACCGCGTCGCTCGCTTTGCTGGTGTTCTTCACCGTCATCGTCTACGGCTTCTGGAAGAACGGCTTCGGCTTCCTCAGGCTGTTCGTGCCGCGCGGAATTCCGATCTATATCCTGCCGCTGATCGTCGTCATCGAGCTCCTGTCGTTCCTGTCGCGCCCGATCTCGCACAGCGTGCGACTGTTCGCCAACATGCTGGCGGGTCACATCACGCTCAAGCTGGTGGCGAGCTTCGTCACCATGATCGGTGCATTCGGATACTTGGGCTGGCTCGGCGCCACGCTGCCGCTCGCCTTCACGGTTGCGCTGACCGCGCTCGAATTGCTGGTCGCCTGCCTGCAAGCCTATGTGTTCACGATTCTGACCTGCATCTATCTCAACGATGCGATTCATCCCGGACACTGAGCGCGCAAGTCCTTCATTCCCTCTCCTCCATCCAGCCTCTCTCGAAAGGAGTTTCACCATGGATCCCCTCGCAGCCAAGTTCCTGGGCGCCGGCCTCGCGTGTATCGGCATGGGCGGCGCGGCCATCGGCGTCGCGACCATTTTCGGCCAGTTCCTCGCCGGGGCGTTGCGCAACCCGTCCGCGGCGGCGGGCCAGACCACGACCCTGTATCTCGGCTTCGCGCTCGCGGAAGCGTTCGGCATCTTCTCGCTGCTGATCGCGCTTCTCCTCCTGTTCGTTCTCTGAGGCGTCGGCGGATGACCTCCGCCGCACGTCAGGGAGTGGCCGATGGCCGCTGAAAAAACCACCGCCCATACCGAAGCGCCGGGCTCCGCCCACAGCGCCGTGTTCCCGCCGTTCGAGCGCGAAACTTTCCCGTCGCAGATCTTCTGGCTGGCGATCTGCTTCGTCGCGCTCTATTTGATCACGGCGAGGCTGGTGCAGCCGCGGGTCGGCGGGATCATCGAGAACCGGAAGAGCCGCATTGCCGGCGATCTCGCCGAGGCGGAACGCTTCAAGCGCGAGGCCGACGCCGCCATGGCGGCCTATGAGAAGGCGCTCGCCGAAGCTCGTGCCCGCGCCCATGCGATCGCGACCGAAACCCGCGACAAGCTTCACGCCGAGGCGGAGCGCAATCGCAGGATTCTCGAAGACCAGCTCAACGCTCAGCTCGCCCAGGCCGAAAAGGCGATCGCGGCCACCAAGGCTGCCGCCATGGCGAATGTGCGCGAGATCGCCGTCGAGGCGGCGGTCGCGATCGTGGCCCGGCTTACCGGCGTAACCGCATCGGAGACCGCGGCGGCTGCGGCGGTCGACGCCGCGCTCAAGCGTCAAGGAACGTGACATGTCCTTCGACTCCGAATTGATCGGCGAGCTCTGGGTCGCGGTCGCATTCGCGATCTTTCTCGCCGTGCTGGCCAAACTGGGCGTGCACCGCATGATCCTGGCCGCGCTCGACGCCCGCAGCGCCCGCATCAAGACCGAGCTCGACGAAGCCCGGCGCGTGCGCGACGAGGCCCAGGCGCTGCTCGCCGCCTATCAGCGCAAGCGCGCCGAGGCGGATCGCGAGGCCGACGCCATTCTGGTCGCCGCCAAGGAGGAAGCCGAGCGCCTGGCCGCCGAGGCCAAGGCCAAGGTCGAGGAATTCGTCGTCCGCCGCACCAAGATGGCGGAGACCAAGATCGCCCAGGCCGAGGCGCAGGCGCTCGCCGATGTGCGCGCCGCCGCCGCTGAAGCTGCCGTCGGGGCGGCGGAACGAATCCTGGCCGAGACCACCAAGGGCAAGGTCGGCGAAAACCTGATCGCGCAGGGCATCCGGGACCTGAAGGCCAAGCTGAATTAGCGTGCGGGCAGACGCCGGCGGGGGATTGTTGCCCGGCACGCCGGATTTAGGGCCAAAGCGGTATTATTATGCCCGAATTGGCTTCGCGGGCTTGTTGTTGCGGCCGTCGCCTACCTATGCTCATCGACGATTCGCGCCGCCTGGAACCGCTAATGTGCCCGCCGGCCACCGCGGACTCATTTGTGCCATGTCATTGCGTTCATGTCGGGTGTCCGATTTAAGGTTGCGTCTCCCCGTTGCGTCAACCTTGTTGCGTGCTGGTTGCGTTGATGAGTGCGCGGCATTGCGCCAATCGGTCGCTCGGGGGAGCCAGTGGTCATCTTCGATTGCAACGGCGTTCTGGTCGACGGCGAGCAAATCTCGGCCGCGGTCGCGGCCGAGGAGTTCACGCGCGCCGGCATACCGATGACTTCTCAGCTGGTTGCCCGCTTCTTCACCGGGCGACGCGTCACCGACATGATCGCCGACATCGAAACCGCAACCGGTCGCAAGCTGCCCGCCAATTTTGCGGGTGTTCTGGCGACGGCGACACTGCGCCGCATTCGTGACGAGCTGCGCGCGACGCCGCACGCCGCCTATGCGTTGACCTGGCTGCGCGGGCCGAAATGCGTCGCGTCCTCGACCTCGCTCGAGCGCATCCGTGTGAGCCTGGAGACCGCCGGCCTGCTGCGCTTTTTCGAGCCGAATCTGTTCTCGGCCAGCGACGTGCCGCACGGCAAGCCCGCGCCCGATCTGTTCCTGCACGCGGCCGCCCAGATGGGCATCCAGGCGAGCGACTGCATCGTGGTGGAAGATTCGCCCGTGGGCGTGGCGGCGGCGGTCGCGGCCGGCATGACGCCGGTCGGCTTCGTCGGCGGCAGCCATGTTCAATCGCAATTGCCGGCCCAGCTCACGGCGGCAGGCGCCCGCACGGTGATCGCCGACATGCGCGTGCTCAAGAGCACCATCGTGGCGCTGCGCGGCTGGTGAACAGCTGGAGCGCGCTGACTTTTCTTCGAATCGTCATCGCGCTCCAGCTTGATGTTGGCGCATGATCTTTTCCGAAAACCGGCGCCCACTTTTCGGGATCATGCTCCATTACCGGTTCGGCTTCGACGGCGGCCTGGCGGGTTTCTTTTTCTCCAGCGCCGCGCCTTCAGGATCGAAGCCGACGTAAATCACGTATTGGTCGAAGTCTTTGCTCGACGGCATCGGGACCGTCAGGTCTTCCTCGATCTGGGTGAACAAGACATTGGGCTGGCCGGGCGGCATCGTCACCGGCACGGAATAGAACTTGGTCCAGATCGTCCTGGGCTCGAGCCCTTCCTTCACGACGGCCAGACGCATCGGCAGCGCGATCGGACCCGATATGCCGGCCGGCCCGACAATGACACGGCCCTGAACGCCGACTTTCATCGTCATGTTTGCGCCGCGCAACGCGCACTCCCGCGCGGTTCTCACGAAACTGGCCTGGAAGCGCAGCGATAATGCGTTCGAGCCGCTCTCCTGCGCCGACTGCGCGAAAGTGGAAGCGCCCTGGCGGATCTCGACCGTCGGGCAATCGAGCTCGGGCGGCGGCGGCGCGCCGGCGCCCTCCGCGACGGTGGTCGATGGCGTTCCAAGCAGGAGATTGTTGAACCGGTCGCTGAAAGAAGAGGACGACGATCCGGTCGCGCCGGCCGGCGAGGGCTTCGAGCCGAGCAGGGCGTCGTAGGACGAACAGCCGGACAGCAGCACGGCCAGTCCCACGGCCGCCGCCACCCCGCCCCCTCTTGGTCGACTCCCAACCCGCATCGTTCCGTCCGTCTATGTGGCCGCCGGAGTTATATCAGCCCGACCGTGGCAGACCCAAGGCCACGGCGCCGGCCGCCGCCGTCGTTCATGTCCGCATGGCCCGAACACGATCTTATGGCGCATCGTCCTTGAGGCGCGCAAACAGCAGATGATCCTGCCAGACCCCGTTGATGCACAGATACTGGCGCGCATAGCCCTCGCGGAGAAAACCGCACCGCTCGAGCAGACGGATCGAAGCCGTATTGGTCGGGATGCAGGCCGCCTCGACGCGGTGCAGCCGCAGCGTCTCGAAACAGAAGGGCAGCACGCCTTTGACGGCGGCGGTCATGTAACCGTTGCGCGCGAAACGCATGCCCAACCAATAGCCGATGCTGCCGGCCTGAGCGACGCCGCGGCGGACATTCGCGAGCGTGAGGCCGCCGAGCAGCAGATTGTCCTGCTTGCGGAAGATGAAGAAGGCGTAGGATTGATCGGTGCGCCAGTCCTCGGCGTAGCGCTTGAGGCGGCGGCGGAAGGCGGCGCGGGTGAGGTCGTCGGCCGGCCACGACGGCTCCCACGGCGTCAGAAAATCGCGGCTCGCCGTCCGCAGCGCCGCCCATTCCTCGAATTCGACCATCTGCGGCAGGCGCAGCGTGACGCCCTGGCCTTCGATGGTCGGCAAGGTCTCGGCAAAAGCGACAGTGCGGAAAAACGCCATACAGTCGACCGATCCTCAGGCCGCCTTGCGAACAAGCGTCTCGGCAATCGCGGCGGCGCTCTCGAGGCCGGCGGGGCCGAGCGCCGCGACCGCCGGATGGCCGCGCGCGATCAGATCGCGCCCGGCCGCCCGCGCGCTTTCGACCGTCACGGCGTCGATCCGGCTGACGATCTCCTCCAGCGGAATCGGCCGTCCATAGATATGAATATGCCGCGCCAGCTGTTCGGCGCGCGCACTGGAGCTTTCGAGCGCCATCAGGAGGCCGGCCTTCATCTGGGCCTTGACGCGCGCGACCTCGGCGCCGGTGAGCGAGTCCGCCGCCGCCGAAATCTCCCCGACCACGACCCGCATCAGCTCGGCCGCGTCGGCGACGTCGGTTCCGGCGTAGAGACCGAACATCCCGGTGTCCGCATAGGCGGCATGAAAGGCGTAGATCGAGTAGCAAAGACCGCGCAGCTCGCGCACCTCCTGGAACAGCCGCGACGACATCCCGCCGCCCAGTACATTGGTGAAGACCTGGAGGCTGTAGATCGACGGATCGCATTGCGGCACGCCCTCGAGCGCAAGCGCAATATGGACCTGCTCGAGGTCGCGCGGCTCGACCCGCACGCCGCCGCCAAACTTCGCCGGCGGCGGCGGCGCGCTCGCGCTCCCCGTGAAGGCCGCAAACTGGCGCTCGGCCTCCTCGACCACGATGCGATGATCGACGCCGCCCGCCGCGGCGATCACCGTGTTGGGGGCCCGGTAATGGCGCGCCAGATAGCCCTTGAGCCGCTTGCCGTCGAACGAGCGCACGGTCGCCCGCGTGCCCAGGATCGAGCGGCCGACCGGCTGATCCGCATAGGCGATCGCCTGCAGGTATTCGAAAACCAGATCGTCGGGCGTGTCCTCGACCGCGCCGATCTCCTGAACGATGACGTTCTTCTCGCGCGTGATCTCGTCGGGGTCGAAGGCGGGAGCGGTGAGAATGTCCGCCAGAACGTCGAGGGCGAGCGGCACGTCGGCCTGCAGGGCGCGCGCATAATAGGCCGTCATCTCGATGCCGGTCGCCGCATTGAGGTCGCCGCCGACCGCCTCGATCTCCTCGGCGATCTGACGGGCCGAGCGGCGCTTGGTGCCCTTGAAGGCCATGTGCTCGAGAAAATGCGACATGCCATGCTCGTCCGGCTGTTCGTCGCGACTGCCGCAACCGACCCAGACCCCGAGCGAAGCGGTCTGGAGATGCGGCATGGCGTCGGTGACGACGACGAGTCCGGAGGCGAGACGGCTAACCTCGACGCTCATGCGGCTGCTCCTTCGCGCGCTGCGCGGCTGACTTCCAGAACGAATCGCTCGACCGCCCCTTGATCCGGCGGCAGCACCGTCATGCGCTCCTTGCGCCGGCCGAGATCCCCGAGCCAGTCCGGCAAGGCCGGCCGCACCCCGCAGGCCGCCTCGACCGCATCGGGAAATTTCGCGGCATGCGCGGTCGACAGCACGACCATCGGCACCGCCGGATCGCGCGTCTCCTTCTCGGCGACCGCGATCGCGACGCCGGTATGCGGATCGATCAGGTTGCCGGTCTCGCGCAACGTGGTGCGGATGGCGGCGGCGGTCTCCGCCTCGCTGGCGCGATCGGCCGTGAAGCGCGCCCGCATCGCCGCCAGCGCCGGGCCGGCGACCGAGAAATGGCGCGACTGCGCGAGCGACGCCATGGCGGCGCGCACCGGCTTGGGGTCGCGGCCATAGGCCTCGAACAGCAGCCGTTCGAAATTCGACGAGACTTGGATGTCCATCGACGGCGAGGCGGTCGCCACCACCTCGCGGATCTCGTAGGTTCCGGTCGCCAGCGTACGGGCCAGGATGTCGTTGACGTTGGTGGCGACCGTGAGCCGGTCGATCGGCAGCCCCATTTGGGCCGCCACATAGCCCGCGAAGACATCGCCGAAATTCCCGGTCGGCACCGTGAAGGCGACCTTGCGGTGCGGCGCGCCGAGCGCGACGGCCGCGACGAAGTAATAGACCACCTGAGCCGCGATGCGGGCGAAGTTGATGGAGTTCACCCCCGACAGGCCGACGCGATCCCGGAACGCATGATGATTGAACATCTGCTTCACGATCGCCTGGCAGTCGTCGAAATTGCCGTCGATCGCGAGGGCGTGGACATTGGGGTCGGTGGCGCCGGTCATCATCCGCCGCTGCACGTCGGAGATGCGGCCGTGCGGAAACAGCACGACCAGATCGACATTGTCGAGACCGGCGAACGCGTCGACCGCGGCGCCGCCGGTATCGCCCGAGGTTGCAACCACGATGGTGGTGCGCTGCGCGCGCTGCGCCAGCACGTAGTCCATCAGCCGCGAGATCAGCTGCATCGCCACGTCCTTGAACGCCAAGGTCGGGCCGTGGAACAGCTCCAGCACGAATTGATTGGGACTGGTCTGGTTGAGTGGCACGACGGCCGGATGGCGGAACGTGGCATAGGCCTCGTTGGCCA
>Ga0209106_1000011_pt1 | contig 14125 bp, 11 predicted proteins | sample MedBloCAOM1_M3_FD_187713 | JGI IMG/M metagenome (GOLD analysis project Ga0209106, IMG submission 187713) | Forest soil microbial communities from El Dorado National Forest, California, USA - Mediterranean Blodgett CA OM1_M3 (SPAdes) (version 2) | ecosystem: Environmental > Terrestrial > Soil >...
ATTGCCGCGTCCTACCGGATGAACCCGTCGAAGAAGTTCAGAAGACTCTAGTCCGAGTTGTGGACGATGCTCAGATTACCGTCACTCCCAGGTGGACGCATGTTTACAGCAAGCCATCGCCCCTCAGCCCTGGAATCGTACAAGCCGTGGAGCGAGTGACGGCGGAATTCTGGCCGGGCATTCCGGTCATCCCAACGATGAGCACTGGCGCAACCGATGGCAGTTTCCTGCGCAATGCGGGCATCCCGACCTACGGCACTTCCGGACTCGCGGGCGATATCAACGATGTCCGCTCCCACGGGAAGGACGAACGGGTTCTCGTCAAATCTTTCAATGACGGGCAGGAATATTTGTACCGTCTCGTGAAAGTCTTGTCTTCGAATAAGTAATCCGAGCCGCGGCTTGCCGAAAAACATGGCCCAAATGAGATGGGCTGGCCTGGACCTGGCAGCCTCTAGCTAAGTTTAGCGACCTGTGGCAAGCTGTAAGCATGGGAAACAAGAACGCACCAAAACGCGAAAAAAAGAAGCCGAAGCAGAATAAAGATAAACGCCAAACCTACAGCCCGCCTGCTCCACGAATTGTGAGAGAAGCGCCCAAGGCGTAAGCCAACGCGTTCAACTTTTTTCTGAGAGCGGAATATCTGGCGTCTCGAACTTCTTGGGCGGCGGTTGATGAACCATTGAGAAAGCCCCCAAGCTGGGTCAAGGAGTTTCGGTATCTGTTCCACCGTTATTGACCAGCCAAAATTGCTTCGTTCACACGTGCTCCCACTGAAGTTCTACTCTGCTTGTTTCCAGGAGTCTCTCCCGCACCCTTGGTGCGAAAAGAGTTCGCGCGCACCTGGGCAGGCCGATGCAAGGAGCCAAAATGAGAAGAGCCACATGGGGAGGAGCGGTGCTGGCGGAAAGCGATGCTTGCGTGATCGTCGAAGGGAACTCCTATTTCCCCGCCGAAGCGGTCGCGCGTGAATACCTGCGGTCCAGTTCGACGACAACAGTGTGCCCATGGAAAGGCGTCGCGCACTATTATGATATTGAGGTGCAGGGCAAACGGAATCCCGACGCCGCCTGGTACTATCCCGATCCAAAAGACGCCGCGAAAGAAATCAAAGGCCGCATCGCGTTCTGGAAAGGCGTGAAGGTGGAGGGGTAGGTTTTCCCGAGTGGTGCGGCCAAGGAAAATTTTGGAACGAATCGCCGCTCAAGTGTGGACGTTTGCGATTCGCTTTGCGATGTATTCACGCATGGCTGCGCCAAACTCACGTTCCAGTTTCTGCGCGATTGGGCCGGGTGCGGCGGCGTATTTGTGGCCGGCGACTTCGCTTACTCCCAGCAAGCTGCGGTTAGTCGAGGTGATGAAAACTTCATCGGCGGAATAGAGGTCTTCCGGCGTCAGGGTTTGTTCGATCATCGGCACGCCGCATCGAGGAGCAATTTCGAGCAGGACACTGCGCGTCACCCCTTCCAGGCAACCGGATGACAGCGGCGGCGTTGCGACTATGCCGTCTTTCACGGTAAAGATATTCGCGGTCGTGCACTCGGCCACTTCCCCGCGTTCATTTAGCAGCACGACTTCGCTCCAGCCTTCTTTCTGGGCTTCGGCCAGGTGCCAGACGTTGTTAAGCCAGGAAGTGACTTTCACGCCGGCGAGCGGTGAAGCTGCGTGGCGTCCGTGCGCGGCGATGGCCAGTCGTGCTTGCTCGGGATGAGCTGGCAGTCCGGCCGTGCAGAGAATCAAGTCCACCTGTGGCATGGGTTCATCGCTCTGCCAGAAGCCAACGCGGTTATAGATCATGTAGATTCGAGCGGCGCCTTCTACCACTTGATTGGCGTTCAACAGTTCGCCCAAATGCCGTCGTACTTGCGCGGGATCGAATGGGAAAGGAAGACGGGTCCGGCCAGCGTCTTTTTCGAGGCGGCGCCAGTGGCGTTCATAGGCGAAGGCTTCACCCTGAAAAATACGCATTGTGGTGAACAGGCCCCAACCGCTCAGCAAGCCGGCTTGGCCCGGCGAAAGGCGTACCTGCTCGATCTCAACGAGGCGGTCATTGTGGAACACATACCGATGGATCACTTGAACCTCATGGGCGGCTCGTGCGCCATTTGCTTAAACATTCTAACCCAGGTCAATCTTGGCAGAATTATTCGCTGAGCCTTCACTGATGCAGAAAGCAAAAGGGCGGAAAGGCAGCCACGGGGGATCATCCAGCCGAAATGCGGTCTTCCGTGACTTCCACTTCGCTCACGCCGCGAAATGAAAATAGCAGTTTGATCAAATACTTCGGCGGATCTTGCGACGTCTGTCGGAGGATATGACCAACCGCAGCGTTAACCGCAGCGTGAAAGAGAACAGCGCCAACCTGCACGCCTTCGAGATTGACGCGAACCGGCTGTCCGGGTTGAAAGGAAGCCATTTCTTCTCCCCATCGAATTGTGGTCCGGGGCCGGGGGAATTGCAAGATGGCGGGGGTTGTTACTGAAGCCGACGCGAGATAACATGCAGCGGCGCGCTTACTTTGTATGCTAGAGATGGAGGCTGTTATGTGCTTCTGCAAAATTCGGAGTCATTTGCCGGGTTTCCTATTAGCCGCCAGCCTGGGGCTCCTCTTCAGTTGCTCCGGCGCGCCCAGTGCTCCCGACGCGGCGTTGCGTTCCTTTTCCGCCGACCGCATCCTTGGCCATATTCGCACGCTCTCTTCGGACGAATTTGAAGGCCGCGGCCCCGGCTCGAAGGGCGAGCAACTCACCATCAAATATCTCGAGGATCAATATCGCTCGTTCGGCCTTGAGCCCGGGAACCCTGACGGCACCTATCTGCAGAGCGTGCCCTTGGTGGGCATCACGCCGGACAAAGGTATGAAACTGACGCTGGCGGGGCATGGCCGGACGCTCGAGCCGAAATTTCAGGATGACTACGTCGCGTGGTCCAAGCGCGTAACGGATTCTCCTTCCGTGGACGCTGATTTGGTCTTCGTGGGCTACGGCGTTCAGGCGCCGGAATTCCAGTGGGACGATTTCAAGGGTGTGGACGTCAAGGGCAAGGTGATTGTCGTGCTCATCAACGACCCTCCTTTGCCCGACCCATCCGACCCCACGAAGCTTGACCCAAAGACATTCGGCGGCACGGCCATGACCTACTACGGTCGCTGGACCTACAAGTTCGAGAAGGCGGCACAGTTGGGCGCGGCGGGATGCATCATCATTCACCAGACGGATCGCGCCGGGTATCCCTGGGAAGTCGTGCGCAATAGCTGGAGCGGGACGCAATTTGACCTGGCGACGCCGGACAAGAACATGGGGCGTCTGGCGGTGGAAAGTTGGATCACTTCAGATTTCGCCAGCCGGTTGTTCCGCCTGGCCGGCCAGGACCTGGACAAGCTTATTCAGGCCGCTGCCCGCCGGGATTTCAAACCAATCCCACTCGGCATCCATGAGAAATTGACCATTCACAATTCGCTGCAAACGATCGATTCGCACAATGTGATTGCGAAAATTACGGGAAGCGATCCGGAGTTGAAGAATACCTACGTCATATACACAGCGCATTGGGATCACTTCGGAATCGGGCCGGAGGTCAACGGCGACAAAATCTACCACGGCGCTGTGGACAACGCCTCCGGATCGGCAGCGCTGCTGGAGATGGCGCGCGCCTACAAACAGCTCAGCAGACCGCCGTCCCGAACGATCCTGTTCCTTTCCGTCACCGGAGAAGAGCAAGGTTTGCTCGGCTCGCAATATTATGCGGAGCATCCGTTCTATCCGCTCGCGCGCACGGCCGTGGACATCAACATGGATGGGATGAACGTCCACGGTCTGACGCGCGATATCGTGCAGATCGGCCGCGGCGCATCGTCACTGGACGAAATTATCGAGGCCGTTGCGAAGGAACAGGGCCGCGTCGTAAAGATGGATCCCGAACCTGAAAAGGGCTTTTACTATCGCTCCGACCACTTCGAATTTGCCAAGAAAGGAGTCCCTGCTTTTGATCCCGACGAAGGGGTGGATTTCATCGGCAAACCTGCCGGGTGGGGCCTCGAGGCTCGGCGCAAGTACACCGCTGAGAACTACCACAAGCCGTCGGACACGATTAAACCTGACTGGGATCTGAGCGGCGCCGTTCAGGACTGCCAGCTTTATTTCCTGGTCGGCTATCGAATTGCTAATGATTCGCGCATGCCCGAATGGAAATCGGGCGCGGAATTCAAGGCAATTCGTGACGCTTCGCTAAATTCTGACGGGAAGGCCCGCTGAGCGGTGGAGAACGACGTGTTTCGGCGTCAAGACGCCTGAGGTTAGGACTCTAATCCCAAAAACTATTGATGTTCCCAGAGGGTACCCTTTACGCGTACAACCTCAAATGAAGATTGACAGTATGGCCGCAGCTTTCTACTCTTGTGGCGTAGCCCTCTTGGAGGATTTTGCGCGTGCACTGGGTATGTCCGCTCGGGTTTTCGTGCTAAGCGTTTCGCTCATCGGAATTCCCGCGATGGCAACACCTGCGAATCCGGCGTCTGCTCCGCTGGGGTGGATTTTGCAAGCGGAACGCGCCCATGTGGGCGCTGACATCACGTCTGGCGGGGCGACGATTTATGACGGCGATCGCTTGGAAACCCAGGAAGACGGAACCTTGCGCGCCCGTTTGGGGAATTCGCAAATGTACATGCGGCCAGGCACACTCGCTGAGGTCCATGGCCTTTCGAACGGTTTTTCTGCCAGCTTGTTTCGTGGAACCGTAGTCGCGTCGGCGCCCGAAGGCCAGACCTTCCAAGTCCTGGCCAATGGTGCGACCATTCGTCCCGTGGGCACGAAAGCAAGCGTAGCGCAAGTGACTTGGGTGAACGCCAAGGAACTGCTGTTGACCAGCAACGTTGGAGCAGTTCAAGTTTCGTTGGACGGTGGTGATGTCAAGACGATTGAAGCCGGCAACTCCTTCCGCATGGAAATCCAGCCTGAGGCCGCGAGCCCTGGCCAGAATGGTTCTGGTGGAACACCGGCCGGCGGCCGTAACCGCGCCATTTATTTCTGGATCGCTGCAGCCAGCGTTGCCGCAGGCGTCGGTATCTGGCGTGCGATGATTAGTGAAGAATAAAAATCCGCTCAAATAAAGATCTGCTCCAGGAATTCCAGTAGATTAGCAGAAAAGTCTCAGTCGTGAGCCAGAGTACACTGTAAGCCCTCCGGTTCGATCCAGATAAGTCATACTCCCCTCACACCACTCCTTCACTTCATCGCTGATTGACCGCACGGCATCCTGGTGCGCAGGCAATTGCGCCAGGGAAATCGGCAAGACCGAATTCACGTGAACAGAGAATTGAGGTAGAAAGTTGAGTCAGCGGCATTTTGCGGTTGCACGTAGCGCAGAGGTCTGCGATTAAGTTTTAGCCGGGAGAAAGAAACGCCGAGGAGGGAAAAACAGTCCCCCTATTTACCGAACTCAGGCTCATCCACACTTGGCGTTCGATCCGCGACGGAATGTTCTGAGGCGTGAGTTTAAGGTGATGTCGAATAGCCGGGCGACTGACGCCGCACGTCGCGCATCGGACGATGGGCCGGGCCCAGTCGGTGTGAATTATTAAGAAGCCGGAATGGCAGCGGAGGCCTCGTTGGAGTCAATGCTCTCCGCGCCGGCCGCCACGGAAGTAACTACATAGTAATATATTTGGCTGAGCTGCACGGTGGAATCCGTGTACGAAGTGGGCAGGACGAGGGAAGCGTTCAATTGTGCGTACGGTCCGCCAGAAACGGTGGAACGATAGACGTTATACCCCGCCACCGCCGTCGTGCTGGGGGTCCAGTTCAATGTCACGGAATGCGAACTGGAATTTACACCTGATCCGGAGAGCGAAATAATGGTGGGCGAATTTGTGGCGTCGCTGGCTATGGTGATGATCCCTGTCAGGTTTCCGGCCGCTGCCGGTGCGAAGGCCACGTCCAACGTTGCGTTCTGTCCTGGCGCAAGAATCATCCCCGCCGAAACGCCGCTTGTTGTGAATCCCGCACCAGAACTGCTGACTTGGGAGATGGACACATTGGAATTTCCAGCATTGGTGATCGTAATTGCCAAAACGCTAGTGCTACCGAGGGGCACATTTCCAAACGTCAAACTCGATGAGTTGGCATTCAACAGGGAAGTGGTGGAGATGCCCATTCCACTGACAGTGACGGTGGCCGGCGAGTTTGCGGCGTTGCTCATGACGGAAACGACGCCCGAGGCTATCCCTGTGGCCGCTGGCGAGAATAATAAATTGATTGTGGACTGTTTGCCCGCACCGATGGTCATCGGAAGCGATACATTCGTCATTGTGAATCCCTGAGCCGTAATACTCTCCTGCGTAACGATCAGGTTCGATCCCCCCGTATTCGATATGGTAATCGACTGGGAAACGGTGCTGCCAACCGCGACCGATCCAAAGTTAATGGATGGAGGCGAGACCGAAATGGCGGCCGCAGTTCCCGGGGGGGGCTGGTTTGGCTGCCCGGACGGATTCGCCGCGCCAGCGAGGCCGGCGCAACCGGAAATTGATAATGTTCCGACAACCAGAAGACACAGGGCGAGGAGGCTCGTTCGGCCAGCCCCTACCATCAATTTCCCGGCAGGCTCCCAGTAGAGCCCGCACCCCGAAGCCTGGGAATGCTCAGACTCGCGGTGAAACCCGGGAATGATCGGGTTAGACACTATCGGCAAAATTGTGCGCCAGCCAATGTGGCGGGAACTACTGTCCCTAGGTACAGGTAAAGGACAGGTTTGGGAACCTGTCCCTGACGCGGGAGCCAAAGGGATGGAAATCTATCGGTGAACGGTGGATTGAGTTGGCTGCCCGCTCTACCGATTTCGGTCCGCCCCGCCCCCCGCCCCGTCACTTCGCCTCAGAACTTTTTGGCGCCAGTTGGCGTCGTTTGGGGTTGGGCGTATTCGATTTCATGCCTCAACCAGTTTAGAGACCGCTCGCGACGCCTCGCTACTGGTCGGGGGAACAATGGAAGGACAGGCAGTTCATCCGTCCACGGGGACATAAGTGAACCAGTCCTGTTTACTGTAGTTGAGTTCTCAAGAACGCCCGCAAAAATGACTTTATTCCTGCCTTACTATGACTAAGACCTGACTGGACAAGACTTTAGCGGAGACATCCACGCGGACGGGCTGGACGCTGAGTCATGTTAAACTCAAAATGATTGGCGAATGAGTTATGGTTCTGGACCCATAAAAATGCAATCCTCCCAGCCCCCTCAAGCTTGGTCCCAGTGGCCGAATCGTATCCTGATTCTTTCTCTCATCGGTATTGCTTACCTGACGTTATTTCCTTTCCGGTTCGATTTCGCCTTCCCGCAATCCCGCAACTCGTCTCCCTTTTTTCTGGGGCCGCCTCTCAAGCACAGCGACTCCGTCCAAGTTTTTTTGAATGTTCTCCTGTTTGTTCCGTTCGGTTTTGGATTTTCCGCGCATCTACGTAAGCGTGGCGTCAGCAAAGGCCTAACGCTAGTTCTGGCGTTGGCCACCGGCGCCGTTACTTCTTACGTAGTCGAGTTCCTCCAGTTCTATATCCCGACGCGCAATTCGGGTTGGGACGACATCACTCCGAATACCTTGGGTGCGGTGGCGGGTTGCCTCCTGTTCGGTCAATGGGGAGAAATGTTGTTGACGCCCCTGTCCGCGTGGGAAAGCAGGGCAGAGGCCTGGTTATCCTTGCGACGGGCCTGTGTCTTCCTCTTGGCCTACTTCGGTTTTTTCATCATCCTATCGATTCTCATGCAGAGAGAGACTCGCTTGAGCAACTGGGACACCGCAGTTCCCATGTTTGTCGGGAGCGATGGGACAGCGCGGCACGCGTGGAAAGGGCAGATCGCAAAGCTCCAAGTGTGGAACCGGGCTCTCTCAGACGAGTTGGCGCGGAAGCTCACTTCCGGCGAACCCGCGCGAGGCACGGAAACGGGCCTGCTGGCTTCCTACGAGCTCACTGGGGCGCCTCCCTACGACGACCAAACGAAATCTCTTCCCGCACTAACTTGGATATCGTCTTCGCCGCCGCGAGATTTAAAAACGCTCGACCTGAACGGCAGTTCCTGGCTCACCACGAAGGTTCCGGTGACAAAATTGACGCAGGAATTGAAGAGAACGAATCAATTTGCCGTGAGGGCCATCTGCACGCCAGCGGACGTCGCAGATCTGGTTCAACACATCGTTTCCATTTCGCAGGTGTACGGAACTCCAGACCTCTACCTTCGGCGGGAAGATGCCGATCTGGTGTTTTGGTTCCGGAATCCGCTTTCGATGCATCGGTCCATGCTGGCGTGGCGTGTGCGAAGCGTCTTCGTCCCCGGGCAGACTCGCGACATCCTTATTTCCTATGACGGTTCAAACGTCTCGCTATATATGGACGGGAAAAAAGAGACTCGAGTCTACCATCTCAGCCCCGGCGCGGCCCTGGCGCACAAGTTCTCTCGAGTGTTCGCCAGTAATTTAATCGGTTATCTCGTATCTTATGATGTGTTGACGTTTGTTCCGGTGGGAATGTTACTGGGAATGATCGCCAGAAGGGAGCCTTTCCGGAAACCGGCGGGAAGGTTCTTGCTGCTACTTGGGTTTCTGTTGCCGCCTATCTTTTACGAATTGATCCTCGTTTGGGTCAGCGGAAGGGCTTTTTCGTTGTGGGAAATAATTTTGTGCCTGTTGTTGACTCTTCTGGGCGCCTGGCTGATGAATGCAGACCGGAGCGATGGAGTCCCGTTCCGTGTTTCATGAAATTGCATTCTGGAAAATGAGGGATCATTCGACCACGTTGGGGCGCTGGACCAGTGCGCCCTGAACTCAGTTGGCGGCGGCGATTGCCGTTCCCCACTTGTCACGAAGAGAAGTCTCAAGCTTGCGGAACAAGATGCTGTCTACCGCGTATCCGATTCCGGCGATAAGGACCATGACGACTACAACTTGATTGATGTCATTCAAATCCCGGCCCGCCACCAGGAGCTGCCCAAGGCCAAGGGTGACGTAAAGCATTTCACCCTGAATCAGGGAACGCCACGCGAATGCCCAACCTTGCTTCAGTCCGTCCACCAAATACGGCAGACTCGCCGGGAGCAGGACATGCCAGAATAATTGCGGCCCTTTCGCGCCCAAGTTCCTGCCCGCCATGGACAAAATGCGGGGCACGTTGTCGAACCCAGCCTTCGTGGCCTGCGTTACTGCAAGCATGGAACCCATCACAGTCACGAATATAATCGCCGTCTCCGACAAACCAAACCAAAGCAGGGCCAGCGGCACCCAGCAAATACTTGGCAAGCTCTGTAAGCTTAGGATCACGCCGCCTAACGTATCTTGAAGGAACTTGCTCCAGGTGATCCACATGCCGAGAAGTATTCCCAATACAACGGAAATGGCGTATCCGATTGCGACTCGCCGCAGGCTGACCGCGATTCCAATCCAAATGCTGTGATCCGCTATGCCGGCCCAGAAGGATTCAGCCACTCCCCGCGGTGTGGGAAACACATAGGGAGGCCAGAGTTTGAGCAGGGCAAGGCCCTCCCATACCACGAGCACACCCGCGGCAAAAATCAACTGATTAACGCTTTTCTTCACGGGAATACTCCGCATTGAAAGATCGATCGATCTCTTCCCGAAGCTGTCCGAGAATTTCCTTCGACAGGCAGGCGACGTCGGAATCCTCGACATGCCTCGGCCGGGGCAGCGTGACTTGAAACTGACTCTTAATCCGGCCGGGCCGAAAACTCATCAGAAGTACCCGGTCACCCAGACGCACCGCCTCGCGGACGTTGTGGGTGACGAAAACGATCGTCGGGGAAGTCTCCTTCCAGAGGCGTTCCAGTTCATCGTGCAGCATATCGCGCGTTTGCGCGTCGAGCGCGGCAAATGGTTCGTCCATCAGGAGGATTTTCGGCCGCAGCGCCAGCGAGCGCGCGAGAGCCACCCTCTGCTTCATGCCGCCGGAGAGTTGGTGAATGTAGTGATCTTCAAAGTGGGAAAGGTGAACCATGCGCAGGAATTTCCGGGCGCTATCCTTCCGCTCATCCCGCGAAATGCCCGCCATCTTCAAACCGAATTCCACGTTTTGGCGGACCGTGAGCCAGGGAAACAAACCCAGTTCCTGGAAGAGCAGAATTCTATCCGTGCCAGGACCTTGAACGGGATTGCCGTCCACGGTGATTTCGCCCGTGGTGGGCCGATCGAGTCCAGCTAACAAATGAAGTAGCGTCGATTTTCCGCAGCCGGATGGCCCGACGATGCAGACGAATTCACCCTGCTCGATTTCGAGATCGATATTCTGCAACGCGGGCGTGAAGGAGCCCCGTGAATTGGCGTAGCTGCGAAAAACTCCACTCAGAGCGATACTTTCTCTTTGAGGAACTGGCGAAGCGTTCGGAGCCGTCTCACCTGTGGGAGCGTCTTTGCGCGGTTTGACTCGCTCCGACAACTCGTCGCGTTCAGGCAGCACTCGTCCTCCGGCAATGGAACGGCTGAACAAATCTAGGACGTAATTGCTCATTGTACTGGTCTCGCCTTCTTTTCACTAAGGACTTCATTGAGGAGTGTCAAATCATATAAACTGGAGAGGTCCGGCTGCGTTCTGCCCAGGAAGCCTTCGTCAAATGCCTGTTGAGTGGATTTCAGAAGCGACGAGTGGATCGGATCGTACGTCACCTGCATCCGTGAAAATGCCTCATCCAAGACTTCAGCCGGCAGGGCCTTGCCCGTTTCTTTCTGCAGTTGTTGATTCATGATTTGCTTCGCCTGCGCTGGATTTTTGTTGATCCACTCGGTGAGCTCCACATGCGTCCGAAGGAAATTCTTCACCACATCCGGATGCTCCTTGAGAAACTTCGGGCTGACGATAATATTCGTGATGACGAACTGATGATCCGGCCACAAATCGCGCTCGTCGAGGAAAATGCGTCCGCCGCCTTCGTGGACCAAGCGCGCCGCCCACGGCTCCGGCGCCCACGCCGCGTCGATTTGCCCCTTCAAGAAAAGCGTGAGTTGGTCGGGATTAGAAATGGGAATCACCTGAACGTCGCCGCCTTTTTCCCGTGACTTGAGGCCGTTCGCGCGCATCCAGGATCGCAACGCCACATCCTGCGTGTTGCCGAGTTGCGGCGTGGCGACTTTCTTGCCATGAAAATCCGAAGCGCTTTGGATTCCCGCGTCCTTGCGCACCACCAGGGAAGCGCCGCCGCTGGCCGCCCCGGCGATCACGCGCACCGCCGCCCCTTGCGACCTGAAGTACCCGGCCACCGTCGGATTCGGGCCGACATACGTGAGGTCGATGGCGTTGGCGAACAGCGCTTCGATCGCCGACGGCCCGGCATTGAATGCTTTCCAGTCCACCTGGACACCTGCCCCGAGAGACTTCTCAAATTGGCCGTTGGCGCGGCCCACCAGCGCTTGTGCATGCGTGATATTTGGAAAATAACCCACGCGGAGGACCGTCGGTTTCTGCTGCGCATGGAGCGCGGACGCGGCAATCAAAAGAATTGCCGCCATTGCGCCGAAGTTCGTTTTCATCTTTCTCCTCTTTGTTCCATGCAATTTCATGTCCGCCGCCTAGAATTTGTACGTCACGTCAAATTGCAGCCGCTCCCAGAGAGGCTGAACGGGCGGAGGGCTGCCGGCCGTCACCAAGGGCCGGCCGATCAGCGCATTCAGTTGCAGCGTCACGTTCCGAAAAAGTTGATACATGACTTCGGAACGATGAATCTCAACATTGTTGGCCGGGAAAATTTCACTGTAATTGAAGGCGCCGATGACGGCTTCCCGCTCGATCACCATCCGGGTATAGCCAAATTGCCAGTCGCCCTTGCGGTCGGTCCGCCCGATGCGGCCTTCGAGCCAATACGCATGGCGTGCGTGCGTATCGCAAGGCGCCGAAAAAACCGCCGCGACGGGAATGTTCCGCAGGTTCTCGCACGCCCGCGTATTCTGCGCGAAATCGCCCACGAAGATGACCGGCCAGCGTTCGTAGGGAGTCCGAATGTCAAATTGTGCCAGCGAATCGAGGATTCCGAATTTCGAAGCAAACTGGGCGGAGGTGATCGTCTTGGCGCCGGTGACCACATTGGTGGTTGTCACTGTCGCGATGGAATTTTGCAACCCGTTGCTGTTCAGCGCCAGCAGTCCATTGTCCGGGCTCGCGTTGTTTGCCGTGGCCACTGAAAGCGCGATGGAATCGGCATATTTCCAATCGTAAAAGCTTGCATAGGCGCTCACCTTGATCCTGCTTCCGAGCTGCCAAAATGTCTGCAACTGCTCTCCATAAACCATCGTGTTGTAGAAACTCTTATCATTCACCGCCGTCCGCTTGTTCTCCGCGAAAGGCAACTGGAACCCCACAACGCTGAATTTTTTGAGAATGGGCGTTTTCACATGGAACGCCAGGGTCTCGCCCGCCCCCTCCGGGTTCAAATCCTTATCCCATACGAGCTCCGTGTTGAACCACGGGTAGGCGAATTTTCCGCCAGTGACAGTGAGAGGACGGAACCAGCTCGGGTTATAGGTGGCATACGCGCGGTCGATGGCGAGGGGTTTTCGCGTGGTGTACTGATTCGCGGTCTGATTTGTGGAAATCGGATTATTCAGATCTCCGGAGGCAAACGAGAAGCCGCCTTTGAGTTGATCGTTCAACTGCGCCTCCGCATTGAAACGCAGCCGGATCCGTTCCCGGAACCGATCCTGCGACCGGTCGCTCGGCCCTCCGAACGTGGGCTCCGCGCGCAAACGGACATCACCGCTGAAGACAAATGGGCCCAATGTCTTCAGTCTGCCTTCCACGTCCTTTTGCGAATTCGCCAGCTCCGATTCGAGTTTGGCGACTTTCTGGGCGAGATCTGCCTGAGCGGCGCTGGACGGGGAGGCCGTCACGGTAGCCGCAACCGGTTCCACAGCAACCTCCGCAACAGTCCCCACAACAACAGGTCCCGTTCCAGTAGAGCTGAGTTTAGCTGCGAGCCGCGCGGTCAGTTCCTGCTGTTCTCGCAGTGCTGCCCTCAATGTCTCGAGTTCCCGGCCTTGGGCCCGCAGAAGCTCCATCACTTGCTCGAGCGAAGGCTCAGGGTCGGAGCGACCAGGAGGAGTGCCGGCATTCGGTGTGGCCGGTTGGGTTGAGTCAGAAGGAGCCACGGCCGTCAACAGTTCTTTCGTTGAAGGCTGCGGCTCCGCAAATTTACGAGAGCTGCCATCTTCAGCCTGAGTGGGAATACTCACCGCGGCAAGGAGTACACCGGCAACCACTTTCCAAATCGCTCTGCCGACGAGCAGCCGGACCATGGAGGTTCTTTTCATTTCGATTTATCCGGCCCCAAACCTCCAGCAATCTGGTCGGTTGGCCGATATCTCCCTTTTCTGCCTGCACGGGTGCAGGCTCCACTCCTGTTCTGAACGCCCCGCTCTAGCCGGGGTCTGGAGCCCGCCGGAAAGTCTTAGGCAGGCTTCATTCAGTTCCCGGAATCTTGGCCCCAAAAACAAAAACCCACCGCCAGATCGCTTCCGGCGGTGGGTTTCTAGAATTGCTCGTTATGATTCTAGAGTATTTAGCCCCCGGCGCCAGGAGACGCACACATACAGCAGGTACAACAGAGGCAAGCCTGCTTGGTCTTCTGGACGTCGGAAATCATTTAATGAGGGTACAGAAACGACGCTTCGAAGTCAATGCAGCAATTGCCGGTGTTCTATCAAATCGGGATGGCGATGGGGGCCAATCCTGGCCGTAAATTGGGATGCGTGGGGTGGAATCGAACCGCCGATGTGGGCCTTGCAGAGGACCGGTCGTGGGTTTCTTCAAACCGGCGACGCCGATCCTTTCAAAGTCTTAAAGCGATGGGAAGACCGCTGCCTTGCATCTATATAAGAAAATATGTTGTTCCAGTGTGCCATCGCGGAAAATATGCGGAGTTCGGGCCTGCCTTGAAAACTGCTTCCTTGGAGGCGCGGGACGGGATCGAACCGTCGATAAAGGTTTTGCAGACCTTTGCCTTACCACTTGGCTACCGCGCCTCAGGTTGACCGATTTTACCAGACAGTCGCGCCGGGATCACCCTTCCGCGAGGTTACTTTCCTAAATAGCACGACGCGGTTGGCGCCATGCGCTACGCCGGAATTTTGGGAACGACCAGATGCA
>Ga0209106_1000014_pt1 | contig 13838 bp, 13 predicted proteins | sample MedBloCAOM1_M3_FD_187713 | JGI IMG/M metagenome (GOLD analysis project Ga0209106, IMG submission 187713) | Forest soil microbial communities from El Dorado National Forest, California, USA - Mediterranean Blodgett CA OM1_M3 (SPAdes) (version 2) | ecosystem: Environmental > Terrestrial > Soil >...
AATCGCGGTCGGCTTGATCCCGACTGAAAAGGTTTTCGGTGCGACGAAAGTTCCGTCCCCCTTGCCGTTTACCACATGGCCGAGCAGAATCGACACTGATCCCTGAACTGAGCCAATACCCTGGTTGACTACGGCAAGATCCAAAACGCCGTCGCCGTCAATGTCGATTGCTAACAGCGCGACTGGATTGCCGACAAGATTAGTCCCACTCTCGGTCGCGTAGGTCACAGGCGGGGTGAAGCCGCCGCCGACTTTGCCCAGCAGAATCGCCACGTTGTTGTTGGTCGAGTCCGTTACTGCCAGGTCCACAATGCCGTCCCCATTGAAATCGCCCACGGCAACCGCCGAGGGCGTGTTGGCCACATTCTGGATGACAGTGGCGGGCTTGGTGAACGTGCCATCACCGGCGCCGAAAAAAATCGAGAGGGTGCCGTCCCCCTGATTCGCGACGACCAGATCCTGATGGCCGTCCCCATTGAGATCGGCGGTGGCCAGCGCGACCGGAGCTACCCCTGTCGTGTAAGTCGTCTGGGGTAAAGAGCCCAACAGAAGTGCCGCTGCGAGCGCCGACGTCGTCGTTGTTGCCAGGCTGTTCGAGAGCACTCCCAAAGAGATGGGATAGCGGTCGCCGACGAAAAAGGTGGCTGGTTTTCCATCCTGCGCGCGCAATAGGATGCGGTCCGCGCTGCGCACCGCGCTGAGCGTCTGGCTAAAATGCGCGGTGGCGCCGGGCACGGTCGCGAGAAAGATCGTTTTGCCTCCTCCCAACACAATGAGCGGCGGCAGGACGGTCCCCAACCCTCCAGCAGCCGCACCCAGAGCGCTGTTGCCGCCAAAGATACTTTCCAGAACACTGAGTAACGTTCCGTTCTTCTGTGCCTGCTGGAGTTGAAGGATCTGGTTGGGGCTGAGCGTGAATACGGTCGAAGACGGCGGGGGTGTAATGCCCAATTGATGCGCCGATGCGCGGTTCACTTGAAGAATTTCAATTTCGAGCATCAAGTCGCCGTGTGGCTGCTCGATTTGTTCCACGAGAGCCTGTGCCAGCGCGACGTTCTCCTCCGTGCTCCTCACCGTGAGAGTGCGCGTAGCTGTATTGAGTTGCGTCCTCGTGATCCCGGTCATTTCGCGGATCGTGCGGACGGTTTCGTTCATTTCGTCCGAAGTAACTGATGCAGGCAGCAGCAGGCTTTTTTCGATTTCGACGGCGTATTCCCGCACCTTCTGGGCGTTATCATCGGTGACGAACAGCGTATGTTCATCCACGACGCGAGTGAACGTCCGCGTTTGGCGCGACAGAACCAGCAGTGCCGTCTCAAAATCCACATTCGGCGCCCGGAACCGCAAGACTCGGTCGGCCAAATCTCCGTCGAACGCAATCGTCACACCGAATTGGCGGCCCAGCTCTTCGTACGCGCTCCGCGTGGTGCCCCGGTAATCGAAGTCCCGCGTTCCTGGCTTAGGATGGAGGCGGGGCAGACCGGCGAGTCTAGGCCCCTTTTCCTGTGTCACGCTGGGGGAATCCGCAGGCAGCTCCGCGAGGCGCTCACGCGCAATCGCGTAGTTTGGATCGATTTCAAGCGCGTGCACGAGCTGCGCGCGCGCGCCAACGGCGTCTCCGGCAAGCAACTGCCGTTCGCCAAGATCGGCGAGCCCCTGAACCAGCTGGAAGCGGGCGTGTTCCCGTAACAGGGAGTATTCCTTTTCCGCCGGGGCATAGGCAGTCGCCTCGGAATACGAAGTATAGGCAACGTTCCAGTCGCCTGCCTGTTCCGCACGGCGTCCGGCCTGGTAGGCAATCTGCGCACGGTTTTTATCGGGCCGAGAGGCAGACGCCTCGGGAGTCTTGGCGCTGGGACGGGCCGAGGGGACCGATGCACCGCCAGGGGATTGCGGGCTCGCGGAGACCGTGACGAGTAACGTTGTGAGGGTCAGAGTCACAATAGGCTTAACCCACCTTGCTGGCAGGCTTTGGGCCCGCGCAACGAAGAAGCCCCGCCGCGAATGAGGGTTACACATCTCCATGTAGATGCTCATTCTACCTTATCAGGCGGGCTCCAAGTGGAGCCCGTACCCGTAGAGGTCACAGAGCCGGTAAAATCCTTGACGTTCCATTGTGGGGCGTGTAAACTCAAAGTTCCAGTTGCTACTGGGTTGCAACTGGGTGCGCGGCCCCATGGGCCCCGAAAAGGACACGCCGTTTGCTCTCCTCATTTCTGATCGCTCTTCGGGAAGGCGTCGAAGCCGCTCTGGTCGTCGGCATCGTGCTTGTGTACCTGAATCGCACGGGACGCGCGGCCCTGGTGCGCTGGGTCTGGGGAGGCGTGGCCGCAGCGACTGCTTCGAGTCTCGCGGTGGCCATCGCCTTGGAACGGTGGCGCGTGAGCGCGGATGGATTTGAAGGGCTGCTGCTGCTCACCGCCGCGGTTTTTGTTGTCACGATGATTCTCTGGATGAACCGCGTGGCGCGCCACCTGAAAAAGGAAATCGAGCAACGTGTAGAGGTTTATGCGGGAAAGAGCACATTCGGCGCGGGGCTAGGTCTGGCTACGTTTGTATTCCTCATGGTGGTCAGGGAAGGGGTCGAACTGGCGCTGATTCTGCGCGCCGTGGAGCTATCGAGCGAGGGCCTCGCGGTCTGGATCGGCACGAGCCTGGGCCTGGGCGTTGCGATTGCCGTTGGGTGGTTCTTCTTCCACGGGACGCTGAAAATCTCCCTGGGGAAATTTTTCGGGGCCACCAGTACGATTCTCATTCTTGTAGCCGTTCAGCTTGCGCTGACCGGCATTCACGAATTGAGCGAGGCGATGTGGCTGCCGTCGAGCCGGGTTGAGATGGCATGGGTTGGCCCAATCGTGCGCAATGAAGTTTTCTTTTTCGCCGTGATTCTCGGCGCGGCGGCGATCCTGGTCCTCCGTGAATGGATCGCGGCGCGCGGCCAGGCGGCCTCGAATGGTTCCGACCCCGCGGAACGCCGGCGTCTGGAGTGGGAGCGCCGCAAGCAGCGCCGCTGGGCCTTTGCTTCCGCGTTGACCTGCACGGCGGTCATTTTGATTCTTGCCGCTGAGTTTGCATACACTCGGGTGACGGCTACTACAGAGGCGCGCGCGATAGAAGCCGCCGGCAACGAGGTTCGCATTCCTCTCGCCGACGTGAATGACTCGAACTTGCACGTCTACAGCGTCAATGCGAATGGGACCAGCCTGCGCTTTCTGGTGATCCGCAAACCCAACGGAAGCTGGGGCACGGCGCTGGACGCGTGCCTGATCTGCGGCACGGCCGGCTACCGCCAGGATGGTTCAAATGTGGTCTGCCGCAACTGCGCTTCCGCAATCTACATCCCGACGATCGGAGAAGCGGGCGGGTGCAATCCTGTCGGCGTTCCCTCGCGAGCGGAAAACGGCGCGCTGGTGATCGACGTCTCGACGCTCGCCGAAGCGAGGAGCCGGGTCTCTCACTGATACCTAAGTATATAAATAATTAAACAGTTATCAGCCTGAGGGAAGATTTGTGAGTCGGACCTTTTCATCCTGACGTAGGAAGGGCAGCTCCGACCCACAAACCGAAGAGTCAAAACCGAAGAGTCATTTACTGAGGGATTCCGGCCACTATGTTTCTTCGCATCGTCAGCGATTCATTTATGCGCAAGCCGCGCCGAAAGGCGTTGACGGCTGCCGCGCTCGCGTTGGGCATGGCGGTAGCGACAGCCACGCTCGAAGTTGCTCTCGACGTTGGCGACCGACTGGCGCATGAATTCCGCTCTCTCGGCGCAAATCTTCTTGTCACGCCTGCCACGGATACGCTCCCTCTCGAAATCGGCGGCGTCGATTACCGTCCCGTGGACGCAGGCGCTTACTTGCCCGAAGGGGATCTTGGCAAGCTGAAAACGATTTTCTGGCGTAACAATGTCATCGGATTCGCTCCGTTCCTCGATGTTCCTGTCGAGATCGCAGCGGCCTCCGCGCGCGGCAATCAAGCACAGGGTCCAGGCTCGCGGAAAATCGTTCGAGAAACCGCTGGCGAAACCGTTCGAGAAACATTGATCGGAACGTGGTACAGCCACACGGTCGCTGTTCCCGACGGCAGCAAATTCGTAACCGGCGTTTCCTCAACCGATCCCTGGTGGCATGTCGATGGCCGGTGGTTTTCCGATGGCGCAGAGGAATCACTCATCGGTGCGGGGCTTGCCCACCGTACAGGCCTGCGGGTGGGGGACACGGTCACGGTCCGCTCCGGGGAACGCGCGCACACGCTCACCGTTACAGGCATCATTTCGACCGGCGGCCGCGAAGACAACGCCATCCTCGCGCCGCTCCAGGTTGCGCAGAAACTTGCCGGCCGTCCCAGCAGCTATCGCCGCCTGCTGGTGAGCGCTCTGACCAAGCCGGCGGACTCGTTCTCCGAGCGCGATCCCACCAAGATGACGCCGGCAGATTACGACCGCTGGTACTGCAGCCCATACATTTCCTCGATTTCGCACCAGATGCAGCAGGAACTTCCGGGGATCGAAGTCCGCGCGATTCGGCAGGTCGCCGAGGGAGAAGGCCGAATCCTCACGCGGGTGGGCAGCCTGATGTGGCTGGTCACGTTCGCTGCGCTGTTTGCGGCGGCGCTCGCCGTGGGTGCCACGTCCGCGACTACCGTTCTTGAGAGGCGTTCTGAAATTGGATTGATGAAGGCGCTGGGCGCGAGCCGCCGCGCGGTCGGCTTATTTTTTCTTGCCGAGCAACTACTCCTGGCGCTCGTTGGCGGAATTGCGGGCTACGCCATCGGTCTGGAGTTGGCGCGAGTCCTCGGCATTGGAATTTTCGGCATCGCTCCCACCGTTCGATTGGTCCTCTTCCCCATTGTGCTCGTGCTGGCCGCCGTCGTGGCGCTGCTCGGCAGCCTGGTGCCGCTCGAGCACGCATCGCGCGTCGATCCGGCGCCCATACTGCGGGGTGAGTGAAGACGTGACGCCCCGCTCCCGGTCCATGTTCTGGAGAATCTTCCGGCAACTGCTACGCGCGAGCCGCGGGCGGCTCATCGTCGCTCTGATCGCGCTTTCGAGTGGAGCGGCGATTTCCTCGGCGCTGCTGAATATCAATCTGGATGCGGAGCAGAAGTTGACGCACGAATTTCGCACGCTTGGCGCCAACGTGGTCGTCGCGCCGCCTTCGTCGGGCAGCGATGCCGCGCTGGCGGATGCCGCCATCATGGATCGCATTGTTGGGCCGCCGGCTCCGCAGATTATCGCCGCGGCGCCCTATCTTTACGTGGCCGCAAATTCCGGCGCGCAGCCCGTCATCCTGGCGGGCACCTGGTTCGACCAGGTGGCAAAGATGAACTCCTGGTGGAAGGTGGATGGCGCATGGATCGCCTCCCGCGATGACCGATTGCACTGCCTGGTGGGCCAGGCTGCGGCGCGCCAATTTGGCCTCGCACCCGGGAGTAAAATTGATTTGCGCGCCGGCGAACGCAATGTTTCGCTCACCGTCAGCGGAATCATCACGTCGGGCGGCGCCGAGGATAGTCAAATTGTCACGAGCCTCGATATCGCGCAGAATCTTGCGGGCTTGCCCGGCCGCGTGAGTCTCATCCAGTTGAGCGTTTCGGGAACGCCTCCGGAGATAGAGACGTTTACGAGCCACTTGGCCGCCGCACTGCCGGGCCTTGAAGTTCGCCCGGTGCGCCAGCTCGCGGCCGCTGAAGGATCGATTCTGGCGCGGATTAACGGCCTGATATTGTGGACGATCACACTCATCTTAGTTCTCACAACGCTTGGAGTGCTCGCGTCGATGGCGGCCCTGGCGATGGAGCGCAGCAGGGACGTTGGCTTGATGAAGGCGCTTGGAGGGTCCGTGGAACGGATCATGCACCTGTTTCTGGCCGAGGCTGCCGCGCTGGGGGTTGTGGGCGGCACGATCGGATTTGCGATCGGCATCGTGCTTGCGCGATGGATCGGAGGGCGCGTCTTCGGCGTTGCCATTTCACCGCGGTGGCCCGTCTTTCCGGCGACCATCGCCCTGGCTGTAGGCGTGGCACTGACGGGTGCGCTTCCGCTGCGGCTGCTCGGACGCGTGCGCCCGGCGGAAATATTGCGGGGAGAATGATGGCGCCTTTGGTCCAGGTCGAAGATCTCGAAAAGCGGTTCGATGCCGTCCGTGCTCTCGGCCACGTGAGTTTCGAGGTCGAGTCTGGCGAATGGATCGCGATTATGGGGCCGTCGGGTTCCGGCAAGACGACTCTCATCAATATCCTCGGAGGTCTCGAACATCCTACTTCAGGGCGCGTCGTGGTGGATGGCATGGAAATCGGGCAGCTCGGTGAGCGCGAGCTGACCCGCTATCGCTCCGACAAGATCGGCTTCGTTTTCCAACAATTTCACCTCGTGCCCTATCTCACGGCGCTTGAAAACGTCATGCTGGCGCAATATTTCCACAGCATCACCGATGAGAAAGAGGCCGCCGAAGCGCTGCGGCGTGTTGGTCTGGGAGACCGCCGGGAACATCTTCCCAAGCAGCTTTCGGGAGGCGAGCAGCAACGCGTGGCCATCGCGCGCGCGCTGATCAATCATCCGAAACTCATTCTTGCCGATGAGCCGACAGGAAATCTCGATGAGGAAAACGAGGCCACGATCCTGCACCTGCTGCGCGATCTACACTCCGCGGGGCACACGATTCTCGTCGTTACGCATTCGCAGGCCATCGGAAATCTCGCGGACCGGCGCATTGAACTCGAACATGGGCGTCTTGCGCGAATCAGTGTTCCGGTAAGATCGGGTGCGGGTTCTACTTGAAGCCCGCCAGATTAGAGTCTGTGGGGGAACCTGGGGCCAGGTCCTGTAGCGCTCACCTTTGGGTAAGTATGTGCTTGAATTTACAGTGCCCGCCTGAAGGCGGGCTCTACAAGAGCGCCTGAAATCTGGGTGCACACCCGCACGCAAGATAGCCGTCCTATGCCGATACCTCTCGATGAAAGAAGAAAACCCAGCGGTGTGAAGGTGCACGTGTCGTCGGGGGCCGGCGTCGACATCACTTGGTCCGATGGCCATGCCAGCCATTACGGCTTCGCGTATCTCCGGGAAAATTGTCCCTGTGCGATGTGCAACGATGAGCGGGGGAAAAAAGAAGAGAAGCGAAAAAACGATGAGCGGCTGAGAAAGGAAAATCCGCACGGAGCGCCTCCGTTGTCGAGCTCACCGGCGCTTCCCATGTTCAAGCCCAAACTCAGCGCCAAGGCCGCGCATGCCGTCGGGAACTACGCTTTGCAGATTGATTTCAATGACGGGCACACGACGGGCATCTACAGCTTCGATTATTTGAGGACCATTTGCCCTTGTGAAGACTGCGCGCGCGAGTTTCGAACACCCTCTGACTTATCTTCACTATAGACAAAACAAATAGCCCCGCGCTAGACATCGCCGCATAAAGATGCAATTATAAAATCCCTATAAAATCTTGACGTCTCATGCCATCAACTACCAAGGACCCAAATCCTGAACCGTCACGCATCGTGACAATTCCTCGCGTCATTGTGGCCACTACGGCCATGCTGACGTTCATTTCCTTCTGGCGTGCCGCGGCCATCGTTCTGAACGACCTGGCGTCCTCGGCCTATTACGCCGGGGGTGAATCGGAAAGTTTCATTGGCAAATCGGCGCCTTGGTTCATTCTCGGCGTAATGTTGTTTTCCTACTGCGTGCGCGCGGTCTATGTCGAAAGCTGCAGCATGTTCGTGCGCGGCGGCGTTTATCGCGTCGTTAAGGAGGCGCTGGGCGGGACTCTTGCAAAATTTTCCGTTTCCGCATTGATGTTCGACTACGTCCTGACCGGCCCGATCAGCGGCGTTTCGGCCGGACAATACCTGGCTGGGCTTCTGAATGAGCTGTTCGCCTACTTCCACGCGGGCATCGTCCTGTCCGAGAATTCGACGGCAGCGTTTTTTGCGGTCCTTGTTACGCTCTATTTCTGGTATGAAAACATCAAGGGGATTCCGGAGTCGAGCCACAAGGCGCTGCGCATCATGCAGGTCACGACGGTGATGGTGGCGCTCCTGATCGTCTGGTGTACGTATACGGTCTGGGTGCGCGGCGCGCATCTTCCGCCGTTTCCCTGGCCTTCCAATATTCAGTTGGACAAGAGGTCCCTCGGATGGCTCTACGGCAGCCAGATCGTGAAAATGATTCCGATGATCGCGGTTTTTGTGGGCATCGGGCATTCTGTCCTGGCCATGAGCGGCGAGGAATCTCTCGCGCAGGTATACCGCGAGATCGAGGCTCCCAAGCTGCCGAATTTGAAAAAGGCCGGATTGATTATTTTCATCTACAGCCTGTTATTTACTTCGCTCGTATCTTTTTTCGCCGTGATGATCATTCCGGACGGCACGCGCGGCAAATATCTGGAGAACCTGATCGGTGGCCTGGCCATGAATCTGGCGGGGCCCTTCACGTTGCGGTTGGCGTTCCACGCCTTCGTGGTGGTGGTGGGCACGATGATCCTGGCGGGCGCGGTCAATACGGCGATCGTGGGCTCGAACGGCGTGCTGAACCGTGTTTCCGAGGATGGCGTGCTGGCCGACTGGTTCCGGCAGCCGCACCGTAAATTCGGCACTTCGCACCGCATCATCAACATGGTGGTCGCCTTCCAGATTCTGACGATTCTCCTCAGCCGGGGCGACGTCACGTTTCTCGCCAACCTGTATGCCTTCGGCGTGATCTGGAGTTTCACCATGCAGGGCATCGCGGTTCTCGTGATCCGGTACACGCATCCCGGCGACCGGGAATACCGCGTACCTCTGAATTTCCGGCTGTTCGGCAAGGAGATTCCGGTAGGACTGACGTTGATCACGCTTGTGTTGTTTTTGATTGCTATCGTGAACTTGTTTACCAAGCCCAGCGCGACCGTTGCCGGCACGATCTTTTCATTGGTCATGTTCGGCGTGTTTTCTGTTTCCGAACGTATCACGCACCGGAATCGCGGCAGCGCGCATGTGGAAATGGACCAATTCAACGTGACCGCGCAGGAGGAGCTCTCCCCGCAGAGCGTCGGAGTGCGCCCGGGCAACATCCTGGTTCCAGTGAGCAATTTTCACGCGCTCTATCATCTGCAGGCGGTTTTAGATCGAGTCAAGCCCGAGCGCCGCGATGTCGTCGTGCTCCACATCCGTCTTCTTCGCAGATCCGCCTCCGGCTCGAGCGAATTGGAAGCTGAACAACTCTTCGGAAGCGTCGAGCAGTTTTTGTTCACGAGGGCGCTGTCACTCGCTGAAAAACGAGGAAAGACCATCCGCCTGGCCGTCGTCGCTGCGAATGACATGTGGAGCGGGATTTTGAACGCTGCGGTGAAGCTCGAATCCAACACCATCGTGCTGGGGCGGTCCGGGAAGGTGACCGTGGCGGAACAGGCGCGCGAGATCGGCCTCGCGTGGGAGCAAATCCCCGACCCACGGCCGCAGTTCAATCTCGAAATTTTTGCCCCCGGCGGTCAGCGGGAATTTTTCCTGTTAGGACCACATGCGCCGAATTTGACTTCCAACGAGGTCCGGCTGATCCATCGTCTCTGGCTGCGCTTTAGCGACTTAGTCGCGCCCGACGAGCTTCACCATCACGACATCGTTCACTTCGCTCTCGATGAGGTGTTGAACGAACTGAAAGAAGGCAAGGAGGCAGATGTTGTCGCTCGCCTGAAAAATCACGTTGAACGGAATAAGGCTGCGCACGATAAACCATCGTAACTGTTACCAGGCCGTGCCGAGCGCCTGCCGGTCTGCCGAGAAATGAGCTGATTCCTTTTCGTCAGGTTCTCAACGCCTGCTCATGATTTTCCGGGGGCAGAGTGAAAGGGATCGGGTTGCGGGGATATCGGCCCTGACTCGGGGCTGGGAATATCCAGGTTGACGACAATGGGTTCCTGCCCGCTTCGCACGACGACAGCTTCTACGGGCTGGTCCCGCCTCGCGTTGAGTTCCTGGTGGGGCACGAACGGCGGCACGTAAATAAAATCTCCGGGGCCGGCCTCATCCACAAATTCCAAACGGTCTCCCCAGCGAAAGCGCGCACGCCCTCGAATGATATAGAGCACCGTTTCCAGTTCTCCGTGGTGATGCGGGCCCGTTTTGGCGTCTGGGTGCACGACGACGGTTCCTGCCCAGAGTTTCTGCGCTCCGACTCGCGCATGGGAAATGGCTTCGGCGCGCGTCATTCCAGCGGTTTGCGGAGTATTCGAATCCAATTCACCGCTGCGAACGATTCGAATGCCATGCTGCTTCCAGTCGGGTTTGTCGTTCGACTTTGGATCGGGCATCCCCTGCTCCTTTTTTTTGCGGCCGGTGTATCTAAAGTTAAATATTCGACGGTTCTTCAGGCAGTCCGCAGCTCGGAGGTGCAATGCGCGCACTTCGTCGCCTTGACTGGCACGGCCGACAGGCAATAAGGGCAGTCACGCGTGGCCGGCGCTGGAGCCGGTGCTGGTTTCGGCGCCAGGCGATTCACTTGACGCACCAGCAGGAACACGGCGAACGCCACGATCAGAAAATTAATTACCGTGTTCAGGAACAGGCCGTAATTGAGCGTCGCGGCACCCGCGGCCTTTGCCGCCGCCACTGTGTCGTAGTGCGTTCCGGACAAACTCAAGAAGAGATTTGAGAAATCCACGTGACCGAGCAGCCTGCCGATCGGCGGCATCAGAACGTCCTGGACGAACGAAGTGACGATTTGTCCGAACGCGGCGCCGATAATAATGCCTACCGCCATATCGAGCACATTTCCCCGCATGGCAAATTCCTTGAACTCTTTGATCATGGTGGAACTCCTTCCGAGCAGGCACGTCGATGGGAAACTAGTCCGTCCGGATTGAGAGCCCGGCGCTGACCAGGCCGCGAAGAATAAGAATGCCGCCCGCCATCGCCAGCACCGTCCCAACCCAGCGGAATTCTACAAATACCAAGCTAAGCATCATCAACCCTACCAGTGCCAAAGACGCTCCGCCCACGCGCACCGCCGTGCGTTCGGCTGTTCGCGCGGCATGCATTGTTTTCATCCATGCCCGGGCGCCCCAATACACCAGCACAGCGCCCAGCCCAAGCCATGCGGGTTTCCGGGGATCAAACATGAATCGGCTGCTCAGTCCGACCCAAACAAGAATCCCTCCGAGCAATACAAAAAGAATCTCGGTCAACATCCGGAACAAATTAGCCGGGTTAAACATGGCAGCTTCGCCGGGAATCAGACCCGCTCGATCTTCAGCGTTTTCAGGACCACGGGTTGTTTCGGCTTATCGTTGGCGCCGCGAGGCAATTCCGAGATTTTAATCGCCAGGTCCAGCCCCTCGACCACTTCACCGAAGATCGCATGTTTGTTATCCAGCCAGGGTGTCGGCGCGACGGTGAGGAAAAATTGACTTCCATTTGTGTTGGGTCCGGCGTTGGCCATTGAAAGTTTACCCGCCTTGTCATGCCGCAAAGTGGGATGAAACTCGTCGGCGAAGCGATAGCCAGGGTCGCCGGTTCCCGTCCCGAGCGGACATCCGCCTTGAATCATGAATTGCGGGATTACGCGATGGAAGGACAGCCCGTCGTAAAATGGCCGCTTCACCTTCTGCCCCGTGCGCGGGTCCGTGAATTCCTTCGTTCCTTCCGCGAGGCCGACGAAATTCGCAACAGTTTTCGGGGCCTCCTTTTCGAATAAGCGGCAGACAATCGTCCCCTGTGAAGTTTCGAATACGGCATAGGTTCCTGGCGCGCGGCTCAAGGTTTCCTCCTCAGGAAAGCAAAATGCGGAGGCATTATCACCCATTCTGCCTGGCGAGGCCAGTGACGTGTCCGCCTTTAAAGGGCGAAGGAAACGGACCGGCTTAGGGGAGGCGTCGACCTACGATTGTCATTAAAGAGGCACTTGCCACTGGAAGGGGTGGAACTGGGCGAGGCGGCCAAAATCCCGTTCGTTGGCCGTAATGACTGTAATCCCGCGCCGCGCCGCGCTCATCGCCACCAGGGCATCATTGGTTAGACGAGCCTGCCCAATCTGTTCATAACCATATTCGGCAGCCAAGCGAGCCAGTAACTTTCCCGTGAGGGTCCAATCGCTGAGGTTAGGTACGAGCATCCGTCCGGCCTTGTCGAAATCGCGTTCCAGGCGCTCGACGATTCGAGAATCCCGGGGCTTCACACCAGCATACAACTCCTCCAGCACAACGGAGCTCAGCCAAAGCGGCGCCCCCGGGGTGAATCGCCGAAGCTTGAGGACAGCATCGTCACCCGCTCGCAACGCGGTGATATATATGGAGGTGTCAAGAAGGACCGGGCCCATCTACTTGGCCAACTTGCCGTACACATCCTTGATCCCAATGCCGCTCTTCACAAATCGTTCGTTGGCTTCGATGGCCAGCCGGTTGCGTTTATGTTCGGCGATAACTGCATCCAGAGCACGCTCGATCGTCTCGGTTTCCGTTTTCGCCAGCAAAACTTTTTGGGCACGCCGAATCTTTACGGGGTCGAGCTGGAAGTGCTTGTGTGAGACGCGGTTTCTCGTGGTGGACATACGTCCTCCCTTCCAGAACACTCTAGCATCCTATGAACATAAATGGAAGAGTTATGAACATTGCTGGAATGACGCACGGTTGGTGATTGGTGAGGGTAAGGCCGGCGTTTCCTGATGCATCTAATACCCGGCCCCTCGTGGTAAACTTCCTTGTTTTGCGGCTTGCATCGCGGCGGCCAGTTGATGAATCCAATGACGGGTAGGGAGAACATCCATTGAACAATGTCATCATCATTGGCAGCGGCTGCGCCGGATTGACGGCTGCCATTTATGCCGGGCGCGCTAACCTTAACCCCATTGTGATCGATGGTTTCGAGCCTGGCGGCCAGCTTTCGCTTACGACCATGGTTGAAAATTTTCCCGGGTTCCCGGATGGCATTCTGGGCCCCGATCTGATTGAGAACATGCGCAAGCAGGCGGCGCGATTTGGGGCGGAATTCAAAGCGGGCGCCATCACCGATGTGGATTTAAGCAAGCGGCCCTTCAAAATTTCTACGGCACAGGAAGTGTTTGAGACACGCGCGCTGATTATCGCTTCCGGGGCGTCCGCGCGCATGATCGGCCTCGAGTCCGAACGTAAACTCGTCGGGTACGGGGTATCGACTTGCGCGACTTGCGACGGATATTTTTTCCGCGGAAAGGAAATCGCGGTCGTTGGCGGCGGGGACACAGCGATGGAGGAGGCGAACTTCCTTTCCAAATTTGCGAGCCGCGTTCATTTGTTGCACCGCCGGCCGGAATTTCGCGCGTCGAAAATTATGGTGGACCGTGCGCGCGGCAATGACAAGATTCGGCTTGTCACTCCTGTTGTAGTCCAGGAAATTTCAGATGTCGCAAAAGGCGGCGTCGAAAATGTGACGCTGCGCAACACGCAAACGAACGAAATCACAACCTTGCCGGTGGAAGGCGTCTTCGTGGCCATCGGCCATGAGCCGAACACGAAGAGTTTTCGCGGCCAACTGGACATGGACGGAAACGGCTACTTGATCACGCATGATGGCAGCGAAACCAATGTGCCTGGCGTGTTTGCCGCAGGCGACGTGCAGGATCATCATTACCGCCAGGCGGTAACGGCGGCGGGCTCAGGCTGCATGGCCGCGATCGACGCCGAAAAATTTCTCGACGCCCACAAAAATGTCTGACGCCGCCTGTGATTTTCCCGGAATCGTCAGACGCAAAACCTGATGTTGCGCGCGCTCCTGCTCGAACTCGCAAAAAGCACCCGTCTCCGCCGCTGGATCGCTTCCAATGGCACGACGCGCCGCCTGGCGCAACGGTTTGTCCCCGGCGAGGATCTCGCCCCCGCCCTCGAAGCGGCACG
>Ga0209106_1000017_pt1 | contig 13319 bp, 13 predicted proteins | sample MedBloCAOM1_M3_FD_187713 | JGI IMG/M metagenome (GOLD analysis project Ga0209106, IMG submission 187713) | Forest soil microbial communities from El Dorado National Forest, California, USA - Mediterranean Blodgett CA OM1_M3 (SPAdes) (version 2) | ecosystem: Environmental > Terrestrial > Soil >...
GAGCGCAAAGCGCACGCCGACGAAGATCGACGGCAACGCGCCCGAAAAAATCACCCTCCGGAATAATTCGCCATCGGTCATGCCGTAGATACGGCCCATCTCGATCAGTTGCGGATCGACGGTGCGAATGCCGTGCAGGGTGTTGAGATAGATCGGGAAGAACACCCCGAGTGCGACCAAGAACAGTTTCGCCGATTCATCGATGCCGAACCACAGAATCACCAGCGGGATCAGCGCGAGATGCGGAATGTTGCGCACCATCTGCAGAGTCGTATCGGTCAACTTGTTGCTAACCTGCGACAAACCATTGGCTAGCCCAAAGGCAAAGCCAATGCCGCCACCAATGACAAAACCGACGCCGGCGCGCCAGAAGCTGACCCAGATGTTGCGCGCCAATTCGCCCGACAGCAGCAGCTTCCATCCCGCCAACGCCACGTCGCTCGGCGCCGGCAGCACCCGCGCAGGGACGAATCCTGTCACGCAAGCGGTTTGCCAGACAAGAACGATGGCCAGCGGCACGATCCACTGGATCAAGGCGTCGGCACGCGGCAACCGTGGGCTGCGGACACGCGGAAGGCTTTCGATCACGCTCATGACTGCGATGTCTTCACCAACGGCCGGTGCTCGTTAGCGATGGTTTCGCCGAACGGCCCGGTATTGACGCGAAGCGGCGTCACATTGTTCGATTGCTCAAGCGACAGCAGCGGAAACACCAGTTCGGCGAAGCGATAGGCTTCCTCAAGATGCGGATAGCCGGACATGATGAACGTATCGATGCCGACATCCTGATATTCCCTGATGCGCGCTGCCACGGTTTGTGGATCGCCCACGAGTGCCGTTCCCGCGCCGCCGCGCACGAGACCCACACCCGCCCAGAGGTTCGGGCTGATCTCGAGCTTGTCGCGGCGTCCGCCATGCAGTTGCGCCATGCGCTGCTGGCCGACCGAGTCCATGCGGGAGAAAATCTTCTGCGCCGAGGCCACGGTATCGTCGGTGACGTGCTGAATCAGTTCGTCTGCAGCCTTCCAGGCTTCGGCATTGGTTTCACGCACAATCACATGCAGCCGGATGCCGAAACTGAGCTGGCGTCCGCGCTTGGCGGCAACCGCCTTCACGCGATCGACCTTTTCGGCGACCTGCGCCGGCGGCTCGCCCCATGTCAGATATTTATCGACGGCATCGACGGCGACATCGATGCCGGCGTCCGACGATCCGCCGAAATAGAGCGGTGGACGCGGCGACTGCACCGGCGGAAACAGCAAGCGTCCATCCTCGATGCGGATGTGCTTGCCCTCCACGTTGACGGTCTTGCCCGCCAGCAGGTCGCTGTAGACATTGAGAAACTCGCGGGTAACGGCATAGCGCTCGTCGTGATCGAGGAAAATCCCGTCGCCCTTGTTCTCGACGGGATCACCGCCGGTGACGACGTTGATCAGCAGCCGTCCGTTCGACACCCGGTCGAGCGTTGCGGTCATGCGCGCGGCGACGCTGGGCGATTGCAAGCCCGGCCGCACCGCCACGAGATAACGCAGCCGCTCGGTCCATGGCGCCACTGCAGACGCCACCACCCAGGAGTCCTCGCAGCTTCGCCCGGTCGGCAGCAGCACGCCGAAATAGCCGAGCTGATCCGCGGCCTGCGCGATCTGGCGCAGGTAATTGAAATTGACCTCGCGTCCGCCGGTCGTGGTGCCGAGATAGCGGCCGTCGCCGTGGGTCGGCAGGAACCAGAGAATGTTGGTTTTCGATGACTGATGGCTGCTCATGTACCGGGCCTCCGTGCCGCGTCGGAAATCTTAACTTGTTTCGGCAGCAGGCCGAGCGCGAAGAACGTGTCCGCTACCTGCTGCTGATCTGCGATCACGCTGTCGGTGATGGGCTTGATGCCATAGGCCTGTCGCTTCAAGGCAGTTTCGACAACCGGCACCGGAAGTCCTATCGCCGGCGCGAGCTGTTCGGCGACGGCGTGAATATCGCCCTTGGCCCAGTTATCGACCTCGCTGAGTTGGGCAAGCACCAGATCGACAATCCTGGGATCGCTCTCCAGGAATTTCTTCGAAGAGAAGTAGAACTGGTAGTTCGTCACGACGCCGGTGCCATCGGCCAAAGTCCGCGCACCGGTGGCTGCCTCGGCGGCAGCCTGGAACGGATCCCAGATCACCCAGGCATCGACCGCACCGCGCTCGAACGCGGCGCGCGCGTCAGCCGGCGCGAGAAACACCGGCTCGATCTCGGAATATTTGATTCCGGCCTTCTCCAGCGCCTTCACCAGGAGATAGTGAACATTGGAGCCTTTGTTCAGCGCGACCTTCTTGCCCCTGAGATCGGCCACGGAGGCGAGTTTGCTGTCCTTAGGCACAAGGATGGCCTCGCCTTTCGGCGCAGGCGGCTCATAGGCGACATACCGGATCGGTGCCCCCGCGGCCTGCGCGAAGATCGGCGGCGCCTCGCCGGTGTTGCCGAAGTCGATCGCCCCGACATTGAGCGCTTCGAGCAACGGCGGACCCGACGGAAACTCCGTCCACACCACCTTGTAGCCCGCAGCCTTCAATTTATTCTCAAGCGTGCCCTTGCTTTTCAGCAGCACCAGCTTGCCGTATTTCTGAAAGCCGATGCGGACGACCTTCTCCTGGCCGTACGTCGCGCCGACGCCGGCCAAGGCCGTACTCATGGACAGCACCGCAACCGCGATTACTTTCTTAAACCAACGCATGTTTCATTCCTGTGGGAGGAGGCGATGCGATCAGCTCAGGTCTGCACCGGTTTCCAGACCGCGTCCCGAACCACGACCGGTTTCGGAATTAGCCCAAGCTTGAAGAAGCGATCGGCAACGCCTTGCTGGGTCGCGACGATGTCATCGGTGATGGGCCCTACCGCGAACGACGAGCGGTTGGCGGCGACGGTCTGGATGTCGAGGGGAATACCGGTGATAGCACTCAACGACTTTGCGACGTCTTCGCGGTGCGACTCGGCCCACCTGGCGGTCGAGGACGTCACATCAATGATTTGCTGCAGAACCGGGCCGTGGCTTTTCGCAAAATCGCGGTTGGCGATATAGAACGAGTTGGTCTTGGTGATTTCGGAGGCGTCGACGAGGATACGGCCGTTCTGTTTGGTTTCGCCGATCGCGAAATACGGATCCCAGATCGACCAGGCATCGATGCTTCCGTTGGCGAAAGCTGGACCCGCATCCGGCGGCGTCAGATAGACCGGCGTGATATCGGCATAGGTAAGGCCGGCTTTTTCCAGGGTTTGCACGACAATATTGTGAGCACTGGAACCCTTGGTGAAGCCGACACGCTTGCCCTTCAAATCCGCAATCGTGCGGATCGGGGAATTGCCCTGAACCAGAATGCCCTGCCCGTTAGTGATCGGCTGACCCGCGGCATAGACGATGGCTGCACCCGCTGACTGCGCGAAGATCGGCGGCGAATCGCCGACCGCGCCATAATCGACGCTGCCGACGTTCATCGCCTCCAGCATCGGCGGTCCTGACGAGAACTCAAGCCATTTCACGGCAATCCTCTGGGAGGAAAAATGCTTCTCAAGGGTGGCCTGCTGCCGCGCGATCACCAGCACGCCGTTCTTCTGATAGCCGATGCGGATTTCCTTGACGCTGGCCTGCGCGCGCACCTCGCGCGACAGCGCCGCGAGTGCCGCGGTACCAAGGGACAGTTTCAAGAATTCCCGACGCTTCATCACGATCTCCTGACGAGAATGCCGCGATTGCGCGCGATCATTCGATGTCACGATGATGGTGCTGCTCTCAAGGCAAGTCGAGTGCCCTGCAAAAATAGCAATGACAACGCTACACAGTGGGTCTGGGACGATGTGTTTATTGCCAAATCATGATCCGTTGCGGCTCATTTTTATTGACGCTCATGTCGTGCAAACTTGTTAATCTTAAAATGGGCAGAGGAACTCGATCTGCATAAAGGTGCAGCTGGAGCACTATCGGACGATCGTTCCGGGAGACAAACCGGATTGGGATTCGGCTGGCCCGCGCCAACCCCCGGGGCTAACAATCCAAGTACTTTTATGGCACACCGTGCTGCAGCCCGAGATATTTGCAAAACCGCATCATTTCTGAGTTCAACATGCCCACACCCAAGCCGCCCGCTTTCGAGACCCTGAGTCTCCATGCAGGTCAACATCCGGATCCCGTCACCGGCGCGCGTGCAGTCCCGATCTATCAGACGACATCCTATGTTTTTCAGGATTCCGAGCACGCCGCGGCGTTGTTCAATCTCGAACGCGCAGGACGCATTTATACCCGGATTTCAAACCCGACCACGGCGGTGCTCGAAGAGCGACTTGCCGCGCTCGAGGGTGGTGTCGGCGCTATCTGCACGGCGAGCGGCATGGCCGCGTTGCATCTCGCCATCGCGACCCTGCTTAACGCCGGCGACCACATCGTCGCCTCTGCCTCGCTCTATGGCGGCACCATCAATCTGCTGACGCATACGCTGCCACGTTTCGGCATCACGACCACTTTCGTCAAGCCGCGCGCGCTGGACGAATTCCGCGCGGCAGTTCAACCCAACACCCGACTCGTGATTGGCGAAACCATCGGTAATCCCGGTCTCGAAGTGCTGGATATTCCCAACGTTGCGCAGATCGCGCATGACGCGAAAATCCCGCTGCTGATCGACAACACATTCGCGACACCCTATCTCAGCCGTCCGATCGAGCTTGGCGCCGATATCGTCATGAATTCGGCCACCAAATGGATCGGCGGCCATGGCATCGCCATCGGCGGCGTGATTGTCGACGGCGGCCGGTTCGACTGGCGCGCCTCCGGCAAGTTTCCGGTTCTGACCGAGCCCTATGCCGGGTATCACGGCATTGTCTTCGACGAGCAATTCGGCCAGGCGGCGTTCATCATGCGGGCGCGCACGGAAGGTCTGCGCGACTTCGGCGCGTGCCTCTCGCCGAGTAATGCGTTTCACTTGCTGCAGGGAGTCGAGACTCTGGGCGTTCGCATGGAGCGCCACATTGCAAATACCGACGCAGTGCTTGAGTTCCTCAACGCGAACAAGGCAGTCGACTGGGTGCTTCATCCTTCGCTGGAGAGCCATCCGGATCATCAACTGGCAAAACGATTACTGCCGCGTGGCGCGGGGTCGATCGTCAGCTTTGGAATCAAGGGCGGGCGGCCTGCCGGCAAGAAATTTATCGAGTCCTTACGGATGATCAGCCATCTGGCCAATGTCGGCGATGCCAAGACACTGGTCATTCATCCCGCCAGCACGACCCATCAGCAGATGGATGCCGCCCAACTCAAAGCCTCGGGCATCGGCGAGGAACTGGTACGGATCTCGGTCGGTATCGAAGCTGTTCAGGACATCATCGATGACCTCGCTCAGGCGCTCCGTATTTCGCAGAAGGCCTGAGCCATGCAGATGTCAGTGAACGGGATTGAAACGTTTGTCGCTACCGGCGGTCGGGAATTCGATCTGTCCCAACCCACCATCGTGCTGCTGCACGGCGCCGGTTTCGATCATACCACCTGGGCCTTGCAAAGCCGATGGTTTGCCCATCACGGTTATGGCGTGCTGGCGCCGGATTTGCCGGGCCATGGACGTTCGTCCGGCGCATCTCTGCCTACGATCGCCGACATGGCCGACTGGACCGCTGCATTGCTCGATGCGGCCGGTGCTGCAAAGGCAAGGCTTGTCGGTCATTCCATGGGATCGTTGGTTGCGCTTGAGACCGCTGCACGGCACCCGGCAAGAGTCTCGGCCCTCAGCCTGATTGGAACGGCGGCAACCATGACGGTTGGACCCGATCTGCTCAAAGCCGCGGAGGCCAACGACCATTCAGCCGTCGATATGGTCTCAATCTGGGGTCTTGGCTTTCAGGCGGAACTTGGCGGTAGCCTCGCGCCTGGTTTGTGGATGCACTCTGGCGCCCAGCGGGTTCTTGAACAGAGCCGGCCCGGTGTGCTGTTCAACGATCTCTCCGCCTGCAACGCCTATCAGAACGCACTTTCCGCCGCGGCACAAATTACAATCCCGACCACGTTCATTCTCGGCGAACGCGACATGATGACGCCTGCAAAGGCTGGCAAGACGCTCGCCGCCGCGCTGCCGAATTCACGCACGGTTGTGCTGCGCGGCGCCGGCCACATGATGATGGTCGAGCGGCCCGACGAGTTGCTCGCAGCTTTGCAAGGCTGATCGGGCCTGCTATCCCGCCACTGCTGCGGTCGGCTTTGGCGGCACGACGCTCACCGCCAGCTTGCCGTAGCGATCCCTAAAGGCTTCGGTGTCGATCTCCTCGAGCTTGATCGCACCGCTCATCACGCCGGCTTTCCAAGCGTCGTGCTCGGGATCGACGCGGAATTCCGGCATCACTTCCTTGGCGAACAGTTCGAGCGAATCGCAGATGTGCTCGTGGCTGTTCTTGCCGGCCTGATTGAGCAGGATCACCTGGTCGATGTGCGAGGTCCGGAACCGCCGCAGTTTCCTGGCGATGGTTTCGGGCGATCCGATCAGGCCGCCGCGCAACGCCGCTTCCTGGGCTTGCGGATTTTCGCGCTTCCACTGGTTGTATTCGTCCCACATGTTGACAATGCCCGGCGCGGGACGCTGCCGGTTCTGCGATGCGCCGTAAAAGCGCAGCGCGAACTGGAAGAACGTCGCGCCGTCGGCGCGCGCCCTCGCCTCCTCGTCGGTTTTGGCGCACATGAAGAACGATACCAGCGCCATGTTCGGATTGATCTCGTAATCCGCGAGCTTCTTAAGCCGCTTGGTGATGGCGTTGTAATAGGCGTGCACCCAGGCGTGCGCCGCATCGGCGCTGACGAACTGGAAGCCGAGCGCGCCGAAGCCGTTCTGGCCCGCGCGTTCGATGGTCGGAAGCTGCGAACACGCCATCCACAACGGCGGATGCGGCTTCTGCACCGGCTTCGGCACCACGTTGCGCAGGGGAATGTCGAAATACTTGCCGTGGTGCTCGCTGCCGCCTTCCCGGAACATCGGAAAGATGGCGCGAACGGCTTCCTCGAATACTTCTTTCTTGGTTTCCATGTCGCGGCCGAACGGCGTCAGTTCGGTGATCGAAGCGCTCTCGCCCATCCCGAATTCGCAGCGGCCGTTGCTCAGGAGATCTAGCACTGCAACGCGCTCGGCGACGCGGGCGGGATGATTGGTGGTGAGCTGAAAAATGCCGTGACCGAGCCGGATGTTCTTGGTGCGCTGGCTGGCGGCGGCGAGAAACGATTCCGGCGACGGCGAGTGCGAATATTCTTCAAGAAAATGATGTTCCACCACCCAGGCATGGTCGTAGCCGAGCCGGTCGGCGGTCTCCAGTTGCGTCAGCGCGTTCTGATAAAGCTTGAGTTCGTCGCCTGCCTCCCACGGGCGCGGCAATTGCAGCTCGTAAAAGATGCCGAATTTCATGGACGTCTCTTCCCGCGATCGGGTTGTTTATTGTCTCAGTGTATTCGCAGGCCGGCCCGAGTCCAGCCTTGGACCAATTCCGCGCGGCGGAAGCTGGCTTGCACTGGGCCCACGAATGGTTAGTTTTGCGGGCTGTGAGTCGTCGCCAGGTGCACGACCTTCCCCTACCGAGATCCCATGCCCACCTTTACGCCGCACCAGGATTCCGCGCTCAAGGCCGTTGCCGACTGGTTAAAGGCAAAACCCGGCAAGAATGGCACGCCGCCGATATTCCGGCTGTTCGGTTATGCCGGCACCGGCAAGACCACGCTGGCGCGACACATCGCCGACGGTGTCGATGGCGAGGTGAAATTCGCAGCCTTCACCGGCAAGGCCGCCTTGGTGATGCGCAACAAGGGCTGCGACAACGCCTCGACGATACACTCGCTGATCTACCGCGCGCGCGAATCCGGGGTGGAGCAGCCGAGCTTCGAACTGTGGGACGACGCGCCCGCCTCCAAGGCCAAGCTGATCGTGGTCGACGAATGCTCGATGGTGGACGCCGAACTCGGCCGCGACCTGATGTCGTTCGAGTGTCCGCTGCTGGTGCTCGGCGATCCCGCGCAACTGCCGCCGATCCAGGGCGGCGGCTTTTTTACGGACTGCGAGCCCGACGCGATGCTGACCGAAGTGCATCGTCAGGCGCAGGACGATCCGATCGTGCGGATGTCGATGGACGTGCGCGAAGGCCGCGAACTCGATATTGGCCGCTATGGTGAAAGCGAAGTCGTATCGCGGGCCGAGCTCGATCCGGATCGGGTGATGAGCGCCGATCAGGTGCTGGTCGGGCGCAACAACACCCGGCGCTCCTACAACATGCGGGTGCGGCAAAAGCAGAACATCGAGGATCCGTTGCCGGTCGCTGGCGACAAGCTGGTCTGCCTGCGCAACAACCGCAAAAAGGGCCTGTTCAACGGCGGCCTGTGGCGGGTGAAGTCGCGCGCGCAGTCAAAATCGAAAATCATCACCATGCGGCTGTCGCCTGACGAGGACTTCGGCTCCAAGGTGACGAAGGTCTCGGTCCGCGGCGACTGCTTCGGCGGCGCGATCGAGACGATCCCGTGGGAGCAGCGCAAGCCTTATGACGAGTTTGACTACGGCTATGTGCTCACGGTGCACAAATCGCAGGGCTCGCAATGGGACGACGTGGTGCTGTTCGACGAGAGTTTTGCATTTCAGGACAGCCGCGCCAGATGGCTATACACCGGCATCACCCGCGCCGCGAAGCGTCTGAGCGTGGTGGTGTAAGCGTTCCTCGAATGCGCAGCTACTTCGGATTTGTGTCGTCGATACCTTCGTCCGGCCGCTGATATTTCCCCGCGCGGCTTAGTTTTACGGCGCAGGCCAGCGCACGCGCGGCGTTACGCGTCTCCTCCTGAAAGTACTCGTCCTTGTCCAGCGCCTCATGGGAAGTGGCGTAGGGCTCCATGTAACCGATGTAACCGTCGACTTCCGCGGTTCGGGTCGCCTGAACCAGCGACATATCAGTAAGCCAATCCACCAGCGAGCGCCGCAGCGTTTCGGCACCGGCGCTGTCGCCGTGAACGACGACACCGAAATGCCGCCCCGCCAGATGCCGCGGATAGGGCCAGCCGTTTAGTTCGAGCGCCTTGGCTTCGTTGGCTTTCTTGCCGTGGGTCGAGGATGGATCGGGATTGCCGCCATCGGCGCAGACCAGCCGATCTATCATCGCCTTCAATCCGGTCGGCGCGTGATACCAATTCACCGGCGCCACGATCATGATGCCGTGCGCGGCGACCCACAGCGGGTAGATCTCGTTCATCCAGTCGTCGGTCTGGCCAAGCGCATAGTTTGGATAGCAGCTGCACGGCCAGTGACACAGCGCCATCGAGGTCGCAACGCAGGATTTGCAGGGGTGAATCTGCTTGCCGAATTCGGACGTGAGCCGGCTTAGATCGAGAATGTCGACGGCAAATCCCGTCTCCTGAAACACCGGCTCGGCGATCTTGACCAGGCGCCAGGTCTTCGACATTTCGCCAGGACAGGTATGTTCGCTGCGTGAGGAGCCGTTGATCAGAAGGATGCGCGGCGTCTCGCTGGCATCGTCGTGCCGCCGCTGCGCGGTGAGAACCGCCTCGCGCGCCGCGAGCCAATCAACCGAAATCTCGTAGTCCGGATCGGCGAAGCCTGGCCCGGCCCTGCTGGTTACCGGAGCCTTTCGTGAGTTCGCGTAGCCGTCCCAGGCTGCGGTAATGATGGCATCAAGCTCGCGCTGCAGCGGCCTGAAAGCGGGATCGACGAAGCGGCTGCGGTAGCGACTTTCAAATTCCTCGCGCGATAGTTTGACGGGAGGCATTCCCTTGCGGACATCGACGGGCGCCATCAGTTGATTCCCGATTTGCCATCATTGAGGAATTCGTCGCAGCTGGTCCAACGCCGCGCCGCAACCGGCGGTTCCCTTCAGCTAACGCCTTGGATATACGTAGATCTTATTCACGAACTCGTGTGCGCCTGATGGTAACAATGTCCGTCCCGCCGCGTATCTTGGGGATCGGGAGGCCGAGGCCGATTGCGAACGGCGATTGCGGCTTTAAACTGCTCATCAAATCCGCCTATCCCTGAGAGGAAGCCCCATGCGCCGTAGCCAATTCAGCCGCCTTTCGCTCTGCGCCGCCGCCATCGGCGCGCTGGCGATCACTGCATTCGCTGTTGCGCCCTCACGCGCCGCGGAAGACGCCGTCGTCATCCCCGCTCCCGCCGCGGACGTTCAAGCCTCCGACGGCATCCAGACCGCCGTCATTGCGGGCGGTTGTTTCTGGGGCGTGCAGGGCGTGTTCCAGCATACATCAGGCGTCGTGAACGCCGTGTCCGGCTATGTCGGCGGCAGCAAGGCCACAGCCGACTACAGCATGGTCAGCACCGGCACGACAGGCCATGCCGAGTCCGTCCAGATCAAATACGACCCGAAGAAAATCAGCTATGGCAAGATTCTGCAGATCTTCTTCTCGGTCGCGCACGATCCGACGCAGTTGAACCGTCAGGGTCCGGACAGCGGCACGCAATATCGCTCGGCAATCTTCACTACCAGCGACGAGCAGAGGAAGGTTGCCGATGCCTATATCGCACAGCTCAATGCGGCAAAGGTCTACAAGAAGCCGATCGTGACCAAGATCGGGCCGCTGGAAGGGTTTTATCCGGCGGAGGCCTATCATCAGGACTACCTGACGCTGCACCCGAACCAGCCCTATATTGCCTATAATGACATCCCGAAGGTCGAGAACCTGAAGAAGATCTTCTCGGACAACTACATCGAGAAGCCGACCCTGGTGAGCAGCGCAAAGGTCACCAACTGACGGTCGTTTCGTAGTTCAAGGAGGCTCCATGTCCGACACCAAGACAATGCCCGGCAAGATCGAGAAGAGCGAAGCGGAATGGCGCAAGGAACTGACGCCGATGCAATATGCGGTGTTGCGCGAGAAGGCGACCGAGCGGCCGTTCTCCGGCGAATACGAGCATGAGCAAACGCCAGGCACCTATACCTGCGCCGGCTGCGGACAGACGCTGTTCGAATCCGACGCCAAGTTCGATTCCGGCTGCGGATGGCCGAGCTTTACGCAGCCAGCGGCGGAGAGCCATGTCGACGAAGAACGCGACATCAGCCACGGCATGATGAGGACCGAAGTGCTTTGCTCGAAGTGCAACGGCCACCTCGGCCATGTGTTCGAGGACGGACCCGGCCCGACCGGACTGCGTTACTGCATCAACTCCGCAGCGTTGAAATTGCAGCCGAGATAGGCGCTCGCGGTTCCTTGCATGGAACCATACCCCGGAATGTGCTTTGTTCTCAATGGGCGGGGCGGCGGGATTCCGTTCGCCGGCCGCCCTTTGGGGAGAGCGGCATGTCGCTAGGCACGATACTTATCATCATCCTGATCATCTTCCTGCTGGGCGGCTTCAGCGGCCGGTTCGGCGGCTACGGCTACGGCATGGGCCACTCCGGAATGGGCCTTGGGGGCGTCATTCTGATCGTGCTGATCATCCTGCTGCTGCTCGGCAAGCTCTGATTCGAACAAGCCATTGAAATAACTTGCCTTATTCCGGATCTGACCTCGGCGTGCCCGGATTGACCATCAGGCCCGTCAGGAGTCGCATTTCTGTCAAACGAGCTTATATTGAGGACTGTCCTGAAATGACGTGTGCCGGCGCCGCCCGCTTGGCGGGCCCGTACGATCCGTTCGCGATTAGGTTCGCGCTCTCACTAAAAAGATAAGGGTCACTGACCATGGCTTCCTTCAGCTACAACACTGCCGCCGAACTATTCCCCGCCGCGATCCGCAAGAAAAAGCGCGCGGGTTTCGCGTATCGCCGTTTCGACACCGCGGCGGCCGCGGTGCAGTTCGCGATCGAGGAATTGCCGGCGGATTCGCTGAACGGCGCCTACCTGCAGGTCGATGAAGCCCGCTTCGACCAGACCGGCATCCGCACGCTGTATGAGAGCCAGGATTTTCCGCTGCCGCGCCGCCCCCGTGCGCCCGAGCCCGTGCCTGCCAGCGATAAAGCGGACGCCGACGCGGACGCGGCGTAACTTGCACTGATCTGTTGAGGCGCTCCTTGTTTGGCGCATGATCTCTGGACAAACGACTCGTTTGTCCAGGAAACCGCTATGCACTTTTCCGGATCATGCGCTAACGCGGCTGCTTGTCCATCCAGCGCCGCAGCAGCCGCACGTTGCGGATGTTGGCGCGGAACATCACGTCGAATGCGTCGCCCGCCAGCGGCACCATCCCGACCACGCCATCGAGCGCGACATTACCGAGCATCCGAGCCGTGACATGCCAGGGCGCGCCGAGCGCGCGCGCCTCGCGCACCAGCCACAGCGAGATCGCGGTCGTGATGAGATCGCCGATCACCGGGATCAACCCGATCAGGCCGTCGATGCCGTAGCGGATATGGGTGCCGGGTACGATGAAAGCGACATCCAACAGCTGCGCCAGCGCATCGAGCCGCGCCATCCGCTGCTCGCGGGTAAGATTGGCGAACGGGTTGGCGCTGGAATTGCCGAAATCGAACCGGAAGCCGCCAAGCTGCGGACCAAGTGCCTCCGCGGGAATTTCGCGCCCCTCCTGATCGATAATCGGGCCGTGCGCCTTCGATCCGCGAAACGGTGCTTGCGACCGCGCGGTGGTTCGGGAGTAAATCTGGTCGTTCGACATCGCCATCAGATGGTAACGCGAAAAGCCTGCGCAAGTTGCGTCATGCTGTCACTCTCCCTCGTTGAGGGTCCATTACGCTTTATCGCCCCCGCGCCGCCGAGGGCGTCAGCCCAAAACGGCGGCGAAAGCAGCGGTTGAAATAGGACAGGTCATTAAAACCGCAATCGAACGCGATGTCGCTGATCCGGCCCCCGCCCGCACGCGTCAGCAGATCCGCCGCCTGGCGCAGCCGCAGTTCGGTAAGCCGCATCGTGAAGCTGGCGCCGGCCTCATACAGCAATTCGTTGACATAGCGCTCCGACAGCCCGGCGGCGGCGGCAAGTTTGTGGGCGGAAAAATCCGGCTCCGCAAAGCGCTTTTCCAGGATCGTCAGCACCGCCTTCAGCCGGACCGCGCGCAAGCCGCCGCGGCGGGCCGCGAGCGCGAGATCGCCGCGGGCGCCGAGGCCGAGGCTGACGAGATCGGTCAAATGCGCGGATATCGCCATCCCGGCTTCATCCACCGCAGCCGGGTTGCGGAGCAGAAGATCGCTGTAATCCATCGCCAGCGACAGCGCGCCGCCGGCCTCCAGCTCGCGGCCGACCAGATCGTCGACATCGGCGACCATGGCCTTAAGCGTCGCCATCGGCAGATGCACATTGGTGAACCGCTTGTGGCTGGCGCCATCGGCGCTGAAGAACGGCTCGTCGAGCTTGAGCAGCACCAT
>Ga0209106_1000019_pt1 | contig 12826 bp, 13 predicted proteins | sample MedBloCAOM1_M3_FD_187713 | JGI IMG/M metagenome (GOLD analysis project Ga0209106, IMG submission 187713) | Forest soil microbial communities from El Dorado National Forest, California, USA - Mediterranean Blodgett CA OM1_M3 (SPAdes) (version 2) | ecosystem: Environmental > Terrestrial > Soil >...
GGCAAATAACGTGCTCGCCAGGCTCGCACCCAACACCGGAGTCAAGAGTTGATAGGCCTGGCTGATGTCAGCCACGGTCGTCATGCCGCGTTGATGAAACGCCGCCGCGCCCAGGACGAGGATGGCTGCGTTGATGAAAAGAGAAAAACCAAGGGCCAGCGTGGAATCGAGTGTGGCGAAGCGGATGGCCTCGCGTTTTCCTTGCGCGCTTTCCTTGAATGCGCGGGTTTGCACCAGGCTGGAATGAAGATACAAATTGTGCGGCATCACCGTGGCTCCAAGGATGCCGATTGCGAGATAGAGCATTTCGCGGTTCCGCAGGATTTCCGCGACCGGGAGAAACCCGCGCGCCGCTTCGATCCAGAGCGGGCGCGCAAAAAAGATTTCGTAGGCGAAGCACCCGGCGATGGTCATGATCAGCGTAATCACCAGCGTCTCCAGCACGCGGAATCCGCGGCCCTGCAGCCCCAGCACCAGCAGCACGTCCAGACCCGTCAGCAACACGCCGGCAAGGAGCGGCAATCCGAAAAGCAATTTCAGGGCGATAGCGGACCCAAGGACTTCCGCGAGGTCGCAAGCGGCGATGGCGATTTCGCATAGCACCCAGAGAGCGATTCCCGCGCGGCGGGAGTAATGCTCGCGGCATACCTGCGCAAGATCGCGGCCCGTGGCGATCCCTAGCTTGGCGGAAAGCGCTTGGAGAAATATGGCCATCAGGCTTGAAATAAGCACGGCGCTCAGCAGGGTGTAGCCAAACTGCGAGCCGCCGCCCAGGTCGGTCGCCCAATTCCCCGGATCCATGTAACCGACAGCAACCAGGTAGCCCGGCCCCGCAAAGGCGAGCATTTTCCGGAAGAAAGAAGCACCAGGCAAAATGGGGATGGTGCGGTGCGACTCGGGAAGCGAGGGAAAACGGACGGGTTGTCGTATGGCAGCCGGAGGCGCGGAATGCAATTGGTCTGGACCGTCGCCGCCTGGAAGGGAACTGGGCGGCGCGGCTGGAGTGGGTGGACCGGACATCGTTAACTTCGATAAACTCTCCGAATAAACTAGCATTAACCTATCCCGGAGTCAATCGTGTTGTGGCCACAACGCGCGGAAGGGACAACGGCCATCCAGGAAGGCATCACAGCGACAGAAACCCAGGCCGAGTTCCTGATGCCGGGGCTTCAAAGATTGTGATAGTGTCACGAGGGGAAAGCGGAGGGAGTCATGGCGCAAGCTGGCAGCGAGCAAGTGCAGGTCCAAATCAAGGCGGATGAAAAAGAACTGGTCGGACAATTCTGCAATCTGGTGATGTTCCATCACAATCCGGAAGAATTCACGCTGCACTTCATCTATGTGTTTCCCAATGTGCCGCAGGGCAAGCTGCTTTCCAGCGTGATCGTGAGCCCGGCGCACGCCAAACGCATTTTGAAGGCGCTCGCGGAAAATATCAGCCGGTATGAAGCTCAATTTGGCCCCATCCGCGAAGCTCCCGACCCGAATCCCGTTCCCAACGTAGGTTTCGTTCAGTAGAGGACGGCGCCAAGCTAGCGCGGGTACGGGATGTACGCTCCGTCGCCCTAGCGCTGGCTTCCCGCTCGTCGCGCTGTTTTGGCGGGCGAGTGGCGCGTCGGCGACTTACAGCCCGCCAGAAGAACGATTGGGCGCGCAGAAAATGTCGAAGTGCCGCCATTTGTTGAGGTCCTGTTCCGCAAGAATTTCCCCAAAATAGCCGCCATCTTCGGCGATCTTATGGATCGCGTAGCCGTATCCGGCGATGGACCGGTACAATGCGCGGCGCTGCTGATCGTCCAGTTTCCGATAGACCTCGACTTTCATAAACGGCTTGCACTCCGTTATCAGACTGGCGAGAGACTGAAGGACAACGGATTCGTATCCCTCGGTATCGATTTTTATGTACCGGATTTTAGGAACCAGTTGTGGATACATCCCTTTCAGGAACGATTGCAAATTCTTGCCCTGCACCGCGAGTTTGAATGCGTGCCCGTGCAGCCATTTGCTCATTCCTTCAAACCGTCCGCCGTTGCAGTATCCCGAATCCGAGTATTGGAATTCCATTTCCGCATCTTCCGGAGTCGCCGCAAACATCAGCGGAATGATGTTCGTCGTCGCGGCGTTCAACTCCGCGTTTTTCTTCAATACGGGAAAGACGTAGCGATTGGGCTCCAGGGCGAAAACGCAACCCGTTTTGCCGACGGCAAGCGCGATGGGCACGGTGGAATCGCCCGTATGCGCCCCGATATCGATCGCCACATCGCCGGGCGACAAGAACTTGCGCAGATCATTGACGGATTGCTGTGTGATTTCTTTTTCCGTTTCGTGAGGATGCAGCCACTGCGCGTATTCGATGATGCCATCGCTGGGAAGGTCAAACTTCTTTAGTTTGTGGGCATACGTTTTGGGCCCCGGTTGCAAACCCAGTAGGTACGGCAATTCCTTCAGCTTCACTTCACGCGCCTCCCGGCCGCAAAACCAGGGATATGATCTACGCACCGGGCCAAATATTCAACCCGCACCTCGAAACACAAGACGGGTGCGGGCTCTACTTTTAAACTGAACGCCCCGGCCAGGCCGTAGAGCCCGCCTAAAAAAGATTCTGATGAGATAGAATTGGGTCCGCTATGAAGCGAATCCTCCTATTGCTTTCCCTGACGTCTGCCACCGTAAGCCTGCACGGGCAAGACCATCCGCGGCCTCGCGTCATGCCAAGGAAGCAGCAGCCGTTCAGCGTCGTAGAAGCCACCATTCCCGAGATGCAGGCCGCGATGAAACAAGGGCGCGTTACTTCGCGCGAGCTGGTTGTGCAGTATTTAGTACGGATCGCTCGTTTCAACAGGCGTCTGAACGGGGTCATCACGGTAAATCCACGCGCGCTCCAGGAAGCCGATGCGAGAGATCGCGAACGCGCTCAGGGCAAAGTACGCGGCACCCTGCACGGAATTCCAATCGCCCTCAAAGACAACATTCAGACGACGGAGATGCCGACGACGGGCGGGGCACTGGCGTTTGACGCGTTCGTGCCGCCGTTCGAGGCGACGCTCGCTAAAAACCTTCGAGACGCGGGAGCAGTAATCATCGCCAAGACAACCATGACGGAACTCGCCAACTGGGTCGCGGGCGGGCCCACTCCGATGCCGGGCGGGTACAACTCGCTGGTTGGATTCAGCATGAATCCCTACGATCCCCGGCGCGACCCGCGCGATTCCACCTTCGACGGCCGCCCCGCGCTCGGTACCGGCGGGTCAAGCTCAGGAGTCGGCACGACGGCGAATTTCTGGGCCGCCAACGTCGGGACTGAGACTTCAGGTTCCATTCTTAGCCCGGCGAACCAAAATATGCTGGCGGCCATCAAGCCGACAGTGGGCCGCATCAGCCGCTACGGCATTATTCCCATCACCGCCGATCAGGACACCGCAGGCCCGTTGGCAAGGACCGTGACCGACGCAGCCATTCTGTTCGGTGCGCTGGAAAGTCCTGCGCCCGACCGTAACGATCCAGCCACTCAGAAGTGCGCTCCCCCGCCGGGCCGCGACTATACGCGATTCCTCAAACCCGATGGACTGAAAGGGGCGCGCATCGGCATCCCGCGGGCGTTCTACTACGACGCGGTGATCCCGCCGGGTGAAAAAGAAGTCCGCGGCGGCCTTCATGCGGATCAGAAAAGCGTGATGGCCGAGGCAATTGCGATCCTCAAGCAGCGGGGCGCCGTCATCGTCGATCCGGCCGATATCCCGAGCGTTATTTCCACGGACCCGCAGAATAATCTGCTCAAGTGGAACACCTGTTCGGGCCTGGAAAATAGGAAGGGCATGGATGAGTCCTGCTCGATTGTGCTCAAATACGGCATGAAGCGCGACTTCAACAAGTGGCTTGCCTCGCAGGGCCCTGCCGCACCCGTAAAGACTTTGACCGAACTCCGCAAATACAATCTCGCCCACACCGCCGCCGGCACGCTCAAGTTCGGGCAGTCGCAACTCGATATCTCGGATGAGATGGACCTTGACGCGGATCGCGCGCGCTACGAGGCCGACCGCGCGAAGGACCTCGATCTTGCCGGAGCGAAGGGCATCGATGCAACGCTGAAGGAAAACAATCTGGACGCACTCCTGTTTCCCGGCGCCACAGGGGCGGCCATCGCAGCGAAGCCCGGATATCCCACCGTCATCGTTCCTTTCGGATTGGTCGCAAATGCTCCGGACGTTCCGTTCCCCGATGGGTTTAACGCGAAGCCTGCACCGTTCAGCGTGAGTTTCACGGGTACAGCGTGCAGCGAACCTCGTCTCCTGGAACTCGCATATGCATTTGAACATGCTACAAAACGACGTGTGCCGCCTCCTTTAGCACAATGACAATATTACGTCCGCCCAATGGCCACCTTCCCCGCAGCACCCGCACGAAGGGGCGGTTCCCGCCCCGTAACTCATCGGGTGACGCCACATCTTAGCGGGAAGCAGCCGTGGTAAATTGGGTCCGGAATCGTGGGGGCTAATGAAGGCAGCTTGTTCGACTTGTGGCGCGCAGCACTCGCTTCCAGATGCACAGCTTGTTGGGCGTCCTCGTGTGCAGTTTACTTGTGCGAAGTGTGGGAAAACCACGTTAGTCGAAGTCGCGCAAAATCCGGATGCGACCCAGGTGCTGTCGCCTCTGCCGGAGTTTGCGCGTAGCGCCGGCGCGCCGAGGCTCGCGCGCGGCAGCAACGTTGAAGATATCGGCTTGCGCCTTCCGGAAGGAAAAGCCATCGGCCTTTCCGTCATTGCGGGTCCCGCCAAAGGCCTGGTCTATTCCGTGCAAAAACCGCGTGTCGTGATGGGACGAGCGGACGCGGACATCATCATCAACGATAAGGAAATCTCTCGCTGGCATTGCGCTCTCGAGATCAAAAACGACGTCATCCGGCTGCGCGATCTGGAATCCACGAACGGCACATTTTTTGAAGACGAACGCGTCCGCGTGGCGGAGTTGAAACATCTTTCCGAATTCCGCATCGGCGGGTCCGTAATCCTGCTGAGCGTGACGCCTAAACTTGCTGTCGCGCGCTAAGCGTAGCGCGTCGGCCCACTTCCCGCGGACTCCACGTAACGCCGGCCCCCGTCTCGTGCTACCGTATCGTTTCGGAACCCCGATGCCTGCGCTGACCGCGATCCTGATCGCATATAACGAGGAACTGGATTTGCCTCGCGCACTCGCCTCGCTCCAAGGCGTGGCCGACGAAACGATCCTGGTGGATACCGGTTCCACCGACCGCACTTGCGAAATTGCGCGCGCCTTTGGCGCCCGCATCTATGTGCGCAAGCTGGACAGCCTCGCCGAACAGAAGAACTATGCCGCTACGTTTGCATCGAACGACTGGCTGCTCTCGATCGATTGCGACGAGGAATTAAGTCCAGAGTTGCGTTCGTCCATCCTCGCGTGGAAACAAAAAGCCCCTGACAAAACTGGATATGATTTTTCCCGGATGACAAATTATCTCGGCGGCTGGATTCGGCATTCGGGGTGGTATCCCGATTATAAAGTGAAGCTGTACCGGCGAGACCGGGGCAAATTCGTCAACGTTTTGCATGAAAGCGTGAAGCTGGACGGGCCGGCCGGGCGTCTTGAAGGCCACCTGCTTCACTACACGGCGCGATCCTACGCGGAGCACAAGGCCAAGTTGGAATTTTTCTCCACCATGGCCGCGGAGGACATGTTTTCGCGCGGCCGGAAGGGCTGGCGGGCCGCCATGATCTTCGCCCCTCCCTGGACTTTCTTCCAGAGGCTGTTGTTCCAGCTGGGCGTGCTCGACGGGCGGCGTGGCTGGCTGATCGCCTGGCAGTCGGCGAACTACATCTACATCAAGTACCGCAAACTGGGCCGGCTGCGCGCGGGCGAGAAACTGACGCACCGTTCGTGGCCGAATCCCGGCGAGGCTTGAGCGTGCGTCCGCTGGTTGTCGACCTCGGCCGGGATTACCGTGGAGGGCAACACCAGGCACTCCTGCTCTTGCGGGGGTTGCTGGCGCGCGGCCACGCCCCTGAATTGATCACGCTTCGCGATTCACTGCTGGCTCGCCGCGCGAAGGATGCAGGCGTCTCCGTGCATGGTGTTCCCCCGGGATGCCGGCGCCTTGGTGCCGCGCTGGCGATCCGTCTTCTGGTTCGAACGCGTCGAGTGGACATCGTCCATTCCAATGAACCTCACGCGCTGAGTTCGGCTTGGCTGGCGCGAGCGCACCGCTCCGTTCCCTTGGTCGTGTCGCGACGTATAGCCCGCCCGCTGTCGACGAATTCGTTTTCTCTGGTGCGATATCGCGCAGCAGCACGCATCATCGCTATTTCGCAATTTGTCAAGAAATCCGTGCTCGCGAGTGGTCTTGCCGAAGACTCTGTCGAAGTCATCTACGATGGCGTGACAATTCCGGAGAGGTTTTCGCAAGCGGATTGTGACCAGGCGCGCGCCCGATTTGTAATCCCGGAAGAAACGGTGTGTATCGGAAATGTAGCGGCCTTCGTGCCTGAAAAAGGGCACGTGCTCCTTATTCGCGCTTTTGCGGATTTGCGCGCGCAGTTTCCGAAAAGCGTTTTGCTGCTTCCGGGAGAAGGTCCGGAAAAGACCAAGTTGCAAGAAGTTGCGCGACATCTGTTACCCGAAGGTGTTGTGAAGTTTCCAGGTTTCGTTCCCGACATCGAAAGCGTGTATGCCGCAACGGACCTCTTCGTTTTTCCTTCCCACGAAGAGCCGCTGGGCAGCGCGCTGCTTTCGGCCATGGCGCACGGACTTCCGGTCGTGGCAGTCGCGCGCGGCGGAGTTCCGGAAGTCGTGGAGGACGGCAGGAACGGCCTTCTAGTGAAGGAACTTGATCCGGGTGCTCTGGCAGCCGTGATCGCGCGCCTGCTTTCGGAGCCCACCGAAGCGCTGCGGCTCGGCGACGCGGCGCGCGAAACCATCTCGTCGCGCTTTTCCGCGGATCGGATGGTGGATGCGACCCTCCACCTTTACGAACGCCTCATCGCCGCTCGATGAAATCAGCGAGCGCTTTGCATCCAAAGTCTTCAAAAAGCCAATGAGCCGAACCGCCCGTTCCCGCGGGCTGCCCGGCTCATTGGGTAATAATTTATTACGCCAGTTTTTTGCCTTCGCGTGTTCCTCCTATCCTTGCAGCGGTTTCCCTGAGATAGCCGGGGTGTTGACTACCCACCGGCCGGACGGCTCTAGGAACTCAAGTCCGATGACAAAGCCTTCGCTTTGTGCCTGGCAGTACGCGACGCGCGCTTTGGCGCGGAAGTCGCCTGGCAGGGACGCGATTTCCAACATTTCGTTGGGCCGCCAGCGGCGTGTGCTGGTCACGCGCGCGCCGCGTGAGCTGACGTTCTCGGTGAACGTCGTCTCCGTGCCAGGTGCACGCTCATGCCCGGAAATGTGAACCGCAATCGCCATCGGAATTCTTTTTTCGAGGCGGTCGACCCCGATCGTATTCGCCATCATTCCCTCAATCGTCCGGCGGGCTTCTAAATAAGCCCGCAATCGCCTTAGAGGCATGCAGCAATCCGAGCCAGTGTTTGAATGCCGTCCGAATGGCCCTTCATGCCGTAGAGCGCCCGGTCTGCCGCATTGAAGAGTGCGTCGATCGTGTCACCGTCTCGTGGAAATACAGCGGCGCCGACGCTGACGGTGACAGTTGGAATCTCGCCGTCCTTCGCCAGCCGCTCGCATATGCGCCGGCTAACTGCCGCCGCCGCTTCTGAACTGGCCTCGGGCAATACCACTGCAAATTCGTCCCCGCCATAGCGCGCTGCCGTATCCATCGCGCGCGAATGCACTCGCAGGACATTCGCCAGTCGGCATATGGCCCGGCTGCCGACCAAATGGCCGTGACGGTCGTTGATCCCTTTCAGGCGGTCAAGGTCCAGCAAGAGGATGGCGAAAGAACGCCCGGTGCGGCGCGATCGCTGGATTTCGGAATCCATCACGTTGATCAACGTGCGGTAGTTGGACAATCCCGTAAGAGAATCGGTCACCGCGAGTTGGCGGACCTGATCAAAAAGCCTGGCGTTATCCAGCAGAGCGCCACCCAACACGAGCGCATAACTGCTGACTTTCAGCACCTGCGCCAGTGTGAAGGGCGCGTCGAGCAATCGTTCGGACTGACTCGCGGCGACGTGACACGCGACATTCATCCATATGGCTGCCAAAAATATTCGGTCCACTCCTGAAGCTGCGCGCCGCTGCCTTCTTCCAAAGCCGATACCAGCGACGGCGAACAACAGCGCGGGAAACAGGTCTCCAGGCCTGGCGACCCAGGCGTGGGGATGCATGCCTGGCTCAAGCGGAGAGCCGAGATAGGCAGCGCTCGTCAAATACGCCACGGCTACCACGACTATCAGTGCGATCGCGATCTCCCTGCCGGGATCCCGCGAGTTTGGAACGCGGCGTTCCACCACGAGCGCCGCAATCAGCACGAAGGCGAGCAGAGTCCGGCTGACCATCCACGCCAAAGGCACGCGCAATTGGCCGGACGCGCCTCCAGCGAGAATGTCGTAAAAGTTGAAGGTCGCGACGGTTTCAATCACGCCGGAAAGTACAAAGCCAAAGGCAAGAATCAGCGTTCGCCGGTCGTGCGTGCCGCGGAATCGCACCATGGCGTTTGCCGCATAGGTGAAGCAGAGCAGGCTGCCGACAATTTGCAGGTAGGAATAGAGAATGGGTTCGGAAGAGAACGGGAGTTGGCGCAGCCAGACCGCTAGGAAAACAAACACGATCCCCGCCGCCCCCGCTAGAATCCAGCGGAGACGCCAAGTCCACACCCGGATTTGATTCCACACACGCACCGCTCCCCCAGTCGAGCAGTCTCAATCGCCTATTTGCGACTGATGCTGGTTGGGGATGCAACTTCATCACCTTTGGCCCAGAGCTACGAAGGAGTTAACATGTATGAGAAAATAGAGGAGTTACTTAGTTGCCCGAAATCGACCCAGGAGTCAGCGGGGCAAGACTTTCAGGGATGGTGGGTAGAAATGTTACCAGTACTCACTTTCGTTTCCCAATCTGACACATGCCAGTGGCGGATTTGGCACATGGGTGCACCCTCTTCTTGGAGCAGGCCGTTAATTGTTCGCGCAGCTTAACGGTGATCCGGAAAATCATTCCCGGGCAGGGTGGTTAGACTTGAGGTTTCGGTGGGGGAAGCTCGCGAGCCTGCTGCTGGTCCTGAAATCCGGCCGCCTTGTGAGAGCCGTCGCAAAAGGGCTTGTTCGCCGAGTGCCCGCAACGGCAGAGGGCGATGGCGGTGCGTCCTGCGAGGCCGTACGGCTGGCCCTGCATATCCACCAGCTCGATTTCCCCTTCGACGCGCAATGGGCCATCATTTCGAACGATTATCTTTGTTGAAGGCATTCTTCCTCCGCTGCTAATTCGTGGACCAGGCAAATAAACCTGCAAGAGAGCGCAGCCCGGTTTTGCCATCTGTAGCCCCCGCCTTCAGGCGGGCTTGTTCTTGAATCCACGGTGTCGGCCTGAAGGCCGACGCTACAACTAGTACTTCGGCATTGTGGGGTCGACTTCGTCCGCCCATGCCAATACGCCGCCCTTGAGGTTCAAGAGTTTCTTGAAGCCGGCTTTCTGCAAAAACTGGATCGCATCGGCCGAGCGCTTCCCGCTGCGGCAATGTACGACCATCTCCCGCGAACTATCAAGCTCGCTCACGCGCCGGGGGAGTTCTCCGAGCGGGATCAGCTTCCCATTTAGATTGCAGATCTGATATTCGTGGGGTTCGCGCACGTCCAAAATGAACAGGTCGTCGCCGCGATCCTGCCGCGCCTTCAAATCCTTCGGTGTAATTTCCGGAATGCCATTCGTCATAGGTGGAGCCTCCTCACCGCGAATCCCGCAGAACTCTTCATAGTCAATCAGCTTCGTGATCGTCCGATGCTCTCCGCAAAGCGGGCAAGCGGGGTTTCTGCGCAGCTTCAATTCCCGGAAGCGCATGGCCAGCGCATCAAACAGCAGCAGCCGCCCGACGAGCGGCTCTCCAGTACCGAGGATCAGCTTGATCGTCTCCATCGCTTGAATCGAGCCGACGATTCCCGGCAGGACGCCCAGCACGCCGCCTTCAGCGCACGATGGCACCAAGCCGGGCGGAGGCGGCTCCGGATACAAACAGCGGTAGCACGGCCCGCCCGGATAGCCGAACACCGTCGCCTGTCCTTCAAAGCGGAAAATTGACCCGTAAACATTGGGCTTGCCAAGCAGCAGACACGCGTCGTTCACCAGGAAACGAGTGGGGAAATTATCCGTGCCGTCCACGATGATGTCGAAATCGCGAAACAGTTCGAGAGCGTTTTCGCTGGTCAGCCTCGTTTCAAACGTCTCGATCTCGATGGTCGGATTGAGCCCGGAAAGACGCGCCTTGGCGGCTTCTGTCTTGTGCTTGCCCACATCGCCTGTCGCAAACGTCACCTGGCGCTGCAAATTTGAGAAATCCACGACATCAAAATCCACCAGCCCCAGATGACCCACGCCGGCCGCAGCCAGGTACAATCCGAGAGGCGCGCCCAGGCCTCCGGTGCCGATCAGCAGCACTCTGGCGCGCTTCAGCTTGAGCTGCCCTTCGAGTCCAACCTCAGGCATGATGAGATGCCGGCTGTATCGAAGGACCTCTTCATTCGAGAGCTTCACTTCTTGTTTCGGTAGCGTGTCGGTCGGAATTGCCACGGACGTTCTCCTCTAAACTCTATTCGTTACTTCGGTTCAGTCGATCCACCGGCGATCGAGGGCACGATGCTGATCGTGTCCCCATCCTTGGTTCGCGTATTCTCTTTGTCGAGGAAGCGGATATCCTCATCGTTCAAATACACATTTACAAAACTGCGGATTTTTCCCTCTTCTGTGTAGAGATGCTTGCGCAGTTCGGCGAATGTCCCCGTCAGGCTGCCGAGCGCCTGTCCTACCGTTGCGGCATTACATTCGATGCTCGCCTGTTTCCCGGTGAATTGGCGGAGCGGCGTCGGAATCAGGACCTTTACGGCCATACGATAATTTCCCTCCTCGACAAACATCTCGGGTGCGGACTCGACTTTTACGCTGAACGCCCCGGCCGGGGTGTGGAGCCCGCCGGCATTTTGTCAGGTACCGCATCGGATGCGCGAACCGCAGCGGAAGTTTCAGCCGCGAGTCTAAGTCACTGATGTTAAGCAACCTAGCGTGGACATCCTAGTTCAGCCCTGCTTCCCCTGGCTTGCAGCCCGCACCGGCAAAACTTCCTCCGGCTGAAATTTCGAGCGGTCATCCTCGAGCCGCCAGGAGGTCAAATCCTTAGGATTTCCCGCTTCCACGCTTACGATCACATAGCTGTACCACGGCCAGGCATGCTCCCGATCGAACTCGCTCGGGCGCGCCGGGTGATCGGGATGAGAATGATACCATCCCAGCAGGTCGAGTCCACGCTCCGTTGCAGCGTGTTCGGCCGCGCGAAAATCTTCCGGTGCGATCGAAAATCGATTGCGCGGAGAATCGTCTCTGCGGTTGATCAGCGGAAATAACGAACGAACTTCCCGCCCCGCATCGCCATCCGTCCCCAGCATCGCGCCGCAGCATTCGTGCGGATAATCCTTCGCGCCGTGTTCGCGGATTTCATTTTCCAGATTTGTAGCCAACAATAGCATTACGCGATTCTCTCCTGGGTGAGATTACAATTCGTTCCAGAAACGCTCGCTCAAATACTTCGTCCCGGAATCCGGGAAGATCGTCACGAATACGGCGTGTTCCGCGGGGTCGAGCGATGCGGCAACCTGGAAACAGCCGTCGAGAGCGGCGGCGGCGCTCGGGCTTAGTAGCAACCCTTCTTCGCGCGCGGCACGCTTGACCAGGCGATACGCGTCTTCCGTCTTGACCGTGAGGTTGGAATCGGCGAGCGTCGAGTCATAAATTTCCGGCACGATCGCTGTCGGCATGTGCTTCCAGCCTTCCAGACCATGAAACGCGGCGTCCGGCTGAAGGCTGATGCAGCGGATCGCCGGATTCAATTCTTTCAATCGCCTCGTCGTGCCCACGAACGTTCCGCTGGTGCCAAGTCCCGCTACAAAGTGAGTCACCCGGCCGCCCGTCTGCTCCCAAATTTCGTTCGCCGTGGTCTTATAGTGGGCGCGCCAATTTGCCGGATTCCCATACTGATTTGGATAGAAATATTTTCCCGGCTCGGCGGCAATAATCTCCCGCGCGCGAGTGATGGCCCCGTCGGATCCTTCATCTCCCGGCGTGATCACGATCTCCGCGCCATAGGCCGCCAGAATCTTTTTGCGCTCTTCGCTCGCGCTGGCCGGAAGGCACAGCTTCACGCGGTATCCGGACGCCGCCGCGATCATGGCATAGGCAATTCCGGTATTGCCGCTGGTGGCGTCAAGAATCGTCTGCCCCGGCTGCAGCTTGCCAGTGCGCTCTGCTTCCCGGATCATCTCCAGCGCCGGACGATCCTTCACCGAGCCGCCCGGATTGAGCCATTCCGCCTTCCCAGAGAACTCGGCGTTCGGGAAATTCCTGCCCAGCCGTTCCAACCGCAGCAACGGCGTATTTCCGATGCAGTCGAGAAGATTTTTGCCAATGGCTCCCATGCTTGCCGACGATTCAGTCCAGAGAGGATTCTTCGCTGTGTGCATACGCGCCGGTGTTCCCTGCCTTGTTTTGAACGGCCCTGGAATGCCAGAGGCCCAAACCCACCCGAATACAGATGCGGGACACGTTTAAGTGTATTCTGCTAATTTAGCACAACTTAGGTGATCCCGGCCCGAATCCCGGGGCGGCGGTGACCCCATTTGGTTCTGGAGAAAACGAACGACTGCCCGACCCAAGA
>Ga0209106_1000023_pt1 | contig 12183 bp, 8 predicted proteins | sample MedBloCAOM1_M3_FD_187713 | JGI IMG/M metagenome (GOLD analysis project Ga0209106, IMG submission 187713) | Forest soil microbial communities from El Dorado National Forest, California, USA - Mediterranean Blodgett CA OM1_M3 (SPAdes) (version 2) | ecosystem: Environmental > Terrestrial > Soil >...
CTTGCCAATAGACAGCACTCACCCCGCTAGCATGTATGGGAATAGTGACTTCGACATTCGTCATCGCGTAACCCTTACGACTACATACGTCCTTCCCAGGAAGAAGTCGCCGGGTCAGCTCCTGGAAGGATGGCAACTCAATTCCGTCGTGACAATACAAGGTGGGTCGCCGTGGACTGCACAAGACCTAAGCAATGACTTCAGCGGGACAGGCCAGGTGAGCGAACTCGACACCTTTGGTCAATTCTGGAATATTTCTGGCCCTCCCAGCGGCTTCAAATCTGGCTCCCAGGCACTTCCATGTTTCGGTGACGCGCTTTGCGGGAACACTACGAGCATTCCGCAAGCCTGTACCGACGCCGCCAATAGTTACGGCGCAGGCGCCTCACTCACTACAGTCGGCGGTTGCTACGTGCAGGGCAACACAATCCTGACTCCCCCGGCATCGGGGACCATTGGTAACGCTGGCCGGGGCATCTTCCGCGGCGCAGGCTTCAAGAACTGGGATGTCTCGGTGGTCAAGGATGAGAAATTCAAGGAACGCCTCACCGCCCAATTCCGCGCCGAGTTCTTCAATGTGCTTAACCATCCGAATTTCTACAATCCCACGGGGCCGGCGGGCGCTGGCTTCAACGATCCAACTGCGTCAGGCACCTTCGGGTGCGGATGTAACACACCCGACCAAGCGTCTCCCAATCCGGTCCTTGGGACGGGCGCAAACCGTTCGATCCAGTTGGGCTTGAAACTGATCTGGTAACCGCGGCAGGCTTTTTCGCAAGCGAAGGGACCGATTCTAAATCGGTCCCTTCGCTATTTTCTCCGACACGCTGCTCATTTTCGGCAAGTAGATCATCGGATATGTCGATTCACCGGTTTGCCCGTGCGGAGGCAGGAACTGAAGGTGCAAGAGGATCGATTCATGCACTCGTGTTTCTCGCGATTGCCATGATCCTCCTTGCGCCGCTGCCTGCCTCTTGGGCGCAGGATTCATCGAAGACAAATGACGCCGACTCCGCAGCGATCAAGCAAACCTTCGCCGATTTCTACGAAAGTTTCAGCCACCATGACGCGCACGCCACGGCGATGACCTTTGCCGAAGACGCGGACTTCACGAACATGCGTGGAGTTCACCGCCATGGCCGCACGGATATCGAAGCTTGGTTTGCATCCCTCTTCAAGGGCAATCTCAAAGCCTCGAACCGCACGGACACCGTGCGAAGCATTCGCTTCTTCACTCCCCAGATGGCGACCGTCGACGCCGATACCGTAATCACCGGAACGAAAGCAGCCGACGGCTCCGACGTTCCGCCCCGCAAAGGCCTGATGATCGTCACAATGACCAAGCAAAACGGCCGCTGGCTGATCAGCGTCTTCCATGAAGCAGAATTCCCCGCGCCTCCAACCGCCACGAAATAAGTTACGCGTGATTCGCATTTGCCCCGTTCAAAACGCGGGCGAGAATCTGTCCCGTATACGATTTCTTCACTCGGGAAACTTGCTCGGGTGTGCCTTGCGCGACGATGCGGCCTCCGCCTTCGCCGCCTTCGGGGCCGAGATCGACGATCCAGTCGGCTTGCTTGATCACGTCCATGTGGTGCTCGATGATCAGGACTGTGTTGCCGAGATCGGCGAGGCGATTCAGGACGTCGAGCAATTTCTTGACGTCGTCGAAATGCAGGCCCGTCGTGGGTTCGTCGAGAATATAAAGCGTGCGGCCGGTCTGGCGGCGCGAGAGTTCCTTCGCGAGCTTGATGCGCTGCGCCTCGCCGCCGGAAAGTGTCGTCGACGATTGGCCGAGCTGGATATAGCCGAGGCCAACGTCCACCAGCGTCTCTAGCTTCTGCCGAATCTGCGGAATGTTTTCGAGAATTTTCAGCGCGTCGGCAATCTGCATGTCGAGCAGATCGGAAATCGAGTGGCCTTTGTAGCGCACGGCCAGAGTTTCCGCATTGTACCGGCGCCCGCGGCAGACTTCGCACGTCACGTACACATCAGGAAGAAAATTCATCTCGATGCGGCGCAGGCCGTCGCCTTGGCACGCTTCGCAGCGCCCGCCTTTCACGTTGAAACTGAACCGCCCGGGGCGATATCCGCGCTCCCGCGATTCGGGCAGCATGGCGAACAGCTCTCGGATGGGAGCGAAGACGCCGGTGTAAGTGGCCGGGTTCGATCGGGGCGTGCGTCCGATGGGCGCCTGGTCGATTTCGATCACCTTGTCGATCTGCGCGGCGCCTTCGATTTCGCGGAACGCTCCGGGGCGTTCCATCGACCGGTAGAGCGATTGCGCCAACGCGCGGTAGAGAATATCGTTCACCAGCGTCGATTTCCCCGAGCCGGAAACGCCCGTGATGACGGTAAGCAATCCGAGCGGCAATTCGAAATCCACATGTTTGAGATTGTTGGCGTCACAGCCAAGCACTCGGATCATCTTGCCATTCGGCGAGCGGCGCTTTGCAGGGACGGCAATCGCCTGATCGCCGCACAAGTAGCGGCCGGTGAGCGAATTGGCATTGCGCGCGATTTCTTCCGGGCGGCCCGTCGCGACCAGGTGGCCGCCGGCATCGCCCGCCCCCGGACCCAGGTCCACAACGTAGTCGGCGCGGCGAATCGTCTCTTCGTCGTGCTCGACGACGAGCACGGTGTTGCCCAGATCGCGTAAATTTTCGAGGGAGGAAATCAGACGTCCGTTATCGCGCGCGTGCAGGCCAATGGAAGGTTCGTCGAGGACGTAGAGCACGCCGCGCAGGCGCGAGCCGATCTGCGTCGCGAGCCGAATGCGTTGCGCCTCGCCACCCGAAAGCGTGGCGGAGGATCGATCGAGGCTCAGGTACCCAAGGCCGACGGCGAGAAGAAAATCTAGACGCGCCGCGATTTCGGCCAGAGCGCGCCCCGCGATGTCAGTCTGCCGCTGCGTCAATCCTTTGCGGATCTGGTCCACGGCCGGGCGCGCGTCGGAGATCGCGAGCCCCGTGAATTCGGAGATGGAGCGGCCGCCCACTTTCACGGCCAAGCTTTCCGGACGCAGACGCCGTTCGCCGCAGACCGCGCACGGCGCGGGCGACATGTATTGTGTGATCCACTCGCGGTAGTTGTCCGAGTTCGACTCTTCGAGACTGTGTTCGAGAAAACCGGTCACGCCTTGAAAGTGCAGGCCCGGGATACCCTTCGTATTGCGGGAGGGCTTCCCGCTGCCCCCCCGGCCGTTTTCCTTCAACGAAAGATTCGAAGGGGGATTGCCGTACAGAATCAAGTTCTGCACCTGGCTCGGGAACTTTTCGAATGGCGTCGAGAGGTCGAAGTCATGTGCCAGCGCGCCCAACTCCAGGCTGCGCTTCAGAAACACCGAGCCCGAGCCGGGGCCTAATCCTCCTTCGAATAGAGGGCGTGACCAATCCACAATGATTTTGGCCGGATCGAAGTCGTACTTCGAGCCGAGGCCATTGCACGCCGGGCAAGCGCCGTATGGCGAATTGAAACTGAACGAGCGCGGCTCGAGCTGCGGGACGGAAATGCCGCAGTCGCTGCAGGCCATCTTCTCGGAATAGACTTGCTCGGTGCCGCCGACGACCACGACGGTCACGAGCCCCTTCGCCAGTTTCAGCGCGGTGGCGATGGATTGCTCGAGCCGCCCCGCGATGCCCGGCTTCACCAACAGCCGGTCCACAACGACGTCGATATTGTGATTCTTGCGCTTATCGAGGCGCGGCGGATCGTCGAGCGGGCGCAAATCACCATCGATCCGGGCGCGAACGAAGCCGTCGCGCGCGAACTTCTCCAGTTCCAACCTGTACTCGCCCTTGCGCCCGCGCACCACGGGCGCGAGGATCATGATGCGGTCGCCGGGCTTCGCCAGCTCGCCGTGCAGGATAGCGCGCACGATCTGGTCGGTGGATTGGCGCGAAATCGGCCGGCCGCAGTTCGGGCAGTGCGGCGTGCCGATCGAGCTGTAGACCACGCGCAGGTAGTCGTATATTTCAGTGATGGTGCCGACAGTCGAGCGCGGCGAGCGCGTCGTGGTTTTCTGCTCGATGGCAATCGCGGGCGAGAGGCCCTCGATCGAATCCACTTCCGGGCGCTCCATTTGATCCAGGAATTGCCGCGCGTAGGCGGAAAGCGATTCGACGTACCGGCGCTGTCCCTCGGCGTAGATGGTGTCAAAAGCGAGCGAAGATTTGCCCGAACCGGAAAGCCCTGTGATGACGGTCAGCGCGTTGCGCGGGATTTCGAGGTTGATGTTCTTCAGGTTGTGCTGGCGCGCGCCGCGAATGACAATCTTGGTCAGGCCCATGTTCTGATGGCCGCCCCCACAGCCGGCTCAGCACCCTACGCGTAAAATACGCCCATCATAACTTTACAACGGTAGCAAGAGGTGGAGGAAGCGTCAAGACGGGTTCGAAGCCTACTTCTTAGTGAAAGTCGCGTGGGCTATAGCGCGGGGATCGCCGGGCGAAGAATTTGAACGACGAAAATCGTCGCGTGGACCAGTACTACTAGGACACAATGCGCGCAAACCAAAATGGGACTTTATAATTTTTCTTACGGGCCCGTTTGTACGGGAATCTTCTACAGTTTTATACTGAGGCGGCAAAGCTTGGCGCGGAATTGAAATGGAAAAGCTCACTGGTTCAACGAAGCGCTGCTGCATCTGTTGCACAATTTGTAGCGCGGCGTTCTGCCGCCCGGAAAATTTTCCCCCGAACATGGCTTTTTTACCGGGGACGCAACAAGAATTTTGCGTGTTTTCAATACGTTACGTTTGGCCTAAGGCGTGCGACAAGAGAGCCCGAAGGGGGAAGACGAGCCGAGGATCCCTTTAGGGGATTGAGGGCTGGGCCGGCACGATCTTCCCCCCGACTGCTTCCGCCACCTACCCCAAAACCACACCCAATGGACCTACCCATCGGCGGAAGTATGTGTAAGCCCCGTTCCAATCCGCCGCAGAAATGCTTCTAATGCAGCACAGTGAAGCCGAAACCAGAGTCAGAACTCTCTTTGAGGACACTTTTGTAGCGTCGGCCTTCAGGCCGATATTGTAGATGCAAGCACATACCCGCCTGAAGGCGGGCACTACAAAGATCAAACTCGAGCCCCGCGAGGAGAATTGAGATTCTGCGCGCGGCGCGACGAATTTGAGGATCAGGAGTACAGAGACCACAGGGGACTCGGATTACAAATCGTCATCGGCGAGGCGGCGGCTGTGACCGTTGGATTCGAGCCAGTGGTAGAGGTGGACCTGATACAGGTAGGAGGCGGCGATTTCTTCACCCAATTCGTGCGTTTCGACGCAAAGAAATGGCACGCGAAGTCCTGCAAGCGCTGCAATTAAAGACTGCGTGATTTGATTCGGGTTCGCGGGGCTGTGTTCGTAGCGTGATTTCACTTGGCTCATCGCAGCGGTGATGATCAGCAGACGGTCCGGAAACAAGCTCATTCGCCTCAGGCGCTCAATGAAAACCGGACGTTCCACGCTGAAGGAACGCACGAGATCGTTCAGGTCCTTACGCTCGACGACGCAGACCTCTTCGAGGCCGCTGACGCTGTAGTCACCCAGCGCAAGCGGTTTTTTCTCTACACCATCAAACCATTCCTGAAACCGCGCAAACGAAAATGGATTCTGTTCACGCGTATCGACAATGACGACGGGCCGCGGCGTGCGAAGCTGCGTGCCGCCGCGCTCGGCCACGACCGGCAGCGCGGGATGCGCCACGGGCAGCGCGGTCATCTGCCATTCGAGCGGAGAAGTAATCAACGTGCGGCGTCGTCGCATGAGTAGAGGCTTCAAAGAATAGCACGTGCCTGAGGGATGCGGACAAACGGCAAGAGGATGGGATGCGCCCGGTGTTATTTCCTCGTTACCATCGCAATTCAAGAAGCGATTCGACGGGTGCCGCGCCGCCGGAGTGACCCTTGGAATAACTGCGCTCGAACCGTTCGGCTGGAGGCAACCGGCTGTATACTCTTGGCGACCGGAAGGCCAAGAAGGAAATTCCTGCTTTAGTGCGTCGGCAACATTACATCAGGGAGGGACCCTATGAAGCGCAACGTTTTGGCCGGCTTCGTATTGGCCGGGATCGTTTTGTTATGCGTGATTCCGCCCTCATCCCGGCCTGTCTTCGGACAGGCGGCGTCGGCGGAGGCCCTTCACATTGGAGAGGGCGGTTTGCCACAATTCCAGAAGGATCTCGGCTTCCCGAAGGTCCCGTCAAAGTGGAGGATGGGATTTGGGTCCGATGTCGCAGTCGACGCTCAGGATCACATTTGGGTCCTTAGCCGCCCACACAGTCTGGCGCATCCTCGGTCCACGCCGCCCGACCTGGTATCCATTCCGGCACCACCCGTCATGGAGTTCGACAACGAAGGCAACTTTATTCAGGCCTGGGGCGGGGAAAGCGGGCCTGGATATCAATGGCCTTCGAACGAACATAGCATCACCGTGGATTACAAGAACTTCGTGTGGATCTTGGGGAATGCAGACGGGAAACGAAACAACCCCGCGAGTCTCCCGAATGACAATCAAGTTCTCAAGTTCACGAGGGAAGGCAAATTTGTGATGGCCATCGGCAAGAGTGGCCAGACCGGCAGCAATGCTACCGAAGTCCTCAGAGGAGCGACGAGCGTCCGTGTCTACGCCAAGACAAACGAAGTGTTCGTCAGCGACGGGTATGGGAACAGCCGTGTAATGGTGTATGACGCGGACACGGGGAAGTTCAAACGCATGTGGGGCGCGTACGGCAACAAGCCGCTCGATGTGGACCAGCGTCCGCCAGTCGAACCATCCAAGCCGAACGAATTGTGCCCCATGGTATGCGGGATATGGTCGACGTATCAGCAATTTTCATTGCCGCACGACATCAAGTTTTCGAGCGATGGGCTCGCGTATGTGGCTGACCGCGGGAACAAGCGGGTCCAGGTGTTCACGCCCGAGGGCAGATTCGTCGCAGAGCAGTTCATCGGCGTCGACAGCAAGTTTCCCCTGCAGGCGAGGTCTGTTGCCTTCTCACCAGATCCAGCCCAGCGATTTCTGTACGTCTCGGGGTCCCCGGACATCTACATACTGAATCGTAGGACGCTCGAGGTTCTTGGCTCATTCAACATCGGTTCGCCGCAAGGGGACCCTCCAGGCCACCTGATCAATGTCGATCATGAAGGGAACGTCTACGCGGTCCAGGCAGAGCTGAGTGGAGCCGACGGACATAGCGGAGGCGCGGGCGCCTATAAGTTCACGTTCAAGGGGTTTTCGCCAAAGGTTTCATGCCCTCCTTGTGAATCCACTAAGCGTACTGAGGAATCGAAATAGTGAGGTTCTTCCGGCGGGCCCCAGCCTTTGGCGGGCTTCAAGTCGCCGACGCGCCAAAGCCAGCGCTATGGCGACGGTGCGTAAAGCCCGCGCTCGGTGGAGCACACGCACGACACTACGTGACGGTTTTTGTAAAGGCAGTTCCGCAGCGTGCCCTAGGGGCCGGAACGGGCACATTTCAACCTTGTTGCATTTTTACGCCTACGAGCATCCAATCAAAAGCAGGGGACCACGAGTCACAAGCCACCAGTCACGTCCCCACGGGGCACACGATGAGAGAAGCAGTCATAGCTAGTTCCGTCCGTACGCCGGTCGGAAAAGCGTTCAAGGGCACGCTGCGCGCGACGCGGCCGGATGACCTGGCCGCCATCGCGATTCAGGAAGCGATTCGCCGCGTGCCAGGGCTCGACCCGAATGAAATTGAGGACATCATCCTGGGCTGCGCGATGCCGGAGGCCGAAGCGGGGATGAACGTGGCGCGCAACGCGGCGCTGCGGGCGGGCCTTCCCGTTGAAATTTCGGCAATCACGATCAACCGGTTTTGCTCTTCGGGTTTGCAGTCGATTGCCATGGCGGCGGAGCGGATCGTGGCCGGATATGGCAACGTCATTCTCGCCGGCGGCACCGAATCCATGACCATGATTCCCATGGGCGGCAATAAAGTTTCTCCGAATCCCTGGCTGATGGACCACAACCCGGACGCCTACCTCAGCATGGGCCTGACGGCGGAAAACGTGGCGCGCAAGTATGGCATCACCCGCGAGCAAGCGGACGAATTCTCACTGGCGAGCCATAAGAAGGCGCTCGCCGCAATTGCCGCCGGAAAATTCAAGGACGAAATCGTGCCCGTGGAAGTGAAAACGACAGTGGTCGCGAACGGCGCAAATGGCCACGCCGCAAAGGCAAAAACAACCACGACAATATTTGAAATGGACGAAGGCCCGCGTGCGGACACGTCGCTTGAGGCATTGGCAAGGCTCAAACCAGCGTTCCACGCGCGCGGCACGACGACGGCGGGAAACAGCTCGCAGATGAGCGATGGCGCGGCCGCGGCGATCGTCATGAGCGCCGAGCGCGCCCGCGCGCTGGGCGTCAAGCCGATGGCTCGCTTTCTCGGATTCGCAACGGCCGGGGTGCCACCCGAGGTCATGGGGATCGGTCCGGCATTCGCGATTCCGAAGGCGCTGAAGCTGGCGGGTTTGAAGCTCGAGCAGATCGACGTGATCGAGCTCAACGAAGCGTTTGCCGTGCAGTCTCTTGCGGTGATCAAAACGCTGGGAATCGATCCCGCGCGGGTCAATCCCAACGGCGGGGCCATCGCCCTCGGACACCCTCTCGGCTGCACCGGCGCGAAGCTCACCGCGTCCATTTTGCGCGAACTTGAGCGCCGCAATGCGCGCTACGGCATGGTTACGATGTGCATCGGCGGGGGCATGGGCGCCGCAGGAATCTTCGAGCGCATCGCGTAGAATCTACCTTCAAACTAAAAAATTTAACACAGAGGTCACAAAGAACCACAGAGAACCACGGAGAAATCTACATTCCCGATCCCGTCGTCTATTCCTTCTCAAGCAAGCCCTCAGTGCTCTCTGTGGCTTTTCTCTGTGTGCTCTGTGTTAAATTCCGAAAAATGCAAGATGCCGCGGCGCGATTTACCGGAACAGTTGGTAAGCTCCGTAGCCCAGCCCGGCTCCCAACAGCGAACCCACTACAACATCACTGACGAAGTGCATTCCAAGAACCACACGAGAAGCAGCGATGCTCACGGCCAAGATGAGCAGGCCAGCTTGCAACTCTGGATAGAAAATGCACAAGGGTATCGCGATGGCGAACGCGCTCATGGCGTGGCCAGAGGGGAAGGAAAACTGGTCCGGGGGAAGGACGTTAGACCAGCAGTGCGCTTCGAGGTGGCACGGGCGCCTGCGATGGCTGGCCTTTTTCATGGCGCGGAACAGCACAACGGTGGCAAGTTCCGCTGAGGCGCTGGCGGCGAAGGCGATAAATCGCAAATCGCCTCCGAACAATAGCAAGGTGATACCTACCGTATACCAGATCCAGCCGTCCCCCAAGCGGGTCGACCAGATCATCCAAACGCGCAGCCATCGCGGCGCGCGCCAGCGGTTGACTCGCCGCATGACTCGATGATCGCGGGCTTCAATGAACTGCCAAACCATTCTTCTGGCCGTCATGAGCATACCTCCTACGCCAGTTGTTTCTGACGTTCCGGTATCGGCCGCCGCATACCCATGGACACCGGATTTATCTTACCACCCCAGCGCCGGACAAAATCAAGGTCCACAAAATAGTTGATGCCGACTCCTGCGGGGACCAAAGCAAGCAAAGGAGTTAGCAAGATGGTCCAGTGGTCCTCCCTCATCATCTCGAAACAAAGCAGATAAATGTCGCGGGTCAATTTCCAGAAGCAGCCGGATTCGCCACCCAGTTGGCCGCAACCCGCCCGAAGCCCAGCGAAGAATTCGTCCTTGTTCCGAGCGCCTGGCACCTCAGTATACGTGGTACCCACGGACGCCAGCGCGTGCGCGTCGCTCCCGGCGACCTGGACTTTCCGCTTGCGGCGCGCAAATACGGAGGCATGCCGGTTGGCACTGGGGAGCATTTGGCCATTGCGCCCCTCAATTCCCGGAAAGTACCCGGCAAACCATTTGAAGTCATCCTGGTCGCGCCGTCCGGTCACAGAAGAGAATACGTGGTTCACGGTGAAAAATAACCGCTGCTCGGACAGGTAGGCGATCAAGCGTATCAGGTCAGTCCGGCGGCGGTTAATCTCGGAATGCTGCCGCTCGTTAATGTCATAGACGCCCACATGGACCTGCGTCCCGCTGGGCATTGTGCAAGTGACTTCCTCGCTGATAAAGAAATCCGGGTGCTGTCGCAACTCTTCCGCGCCGCCGATGGAATCGTGGTCGGTCAGCGTGACCAAATTCATGCCGCGCTGTCGCAGCCTCGAGTAGACGTCAGCCGGCGAGCTGTAGCTTTCCAGAAAAAAATGGCGCAAGATGGCCACGGGCACAGTGCCAGAATGCGCGGAGTGGACGTGTAGGTCGCATTTCATGGTGCGAAAATTGTCCCAAAATATGTTTAATGATTTGTTACAAACTATTGAACAAATCGTAAGAATTGTCTGTTACTCATACAGCACAAATAACTTAGCTTGTATGGGGGATTAACATAGATGGCAGACGGAATGCCCGGCCCGCGGTCCGGAAAACGCCGAATCTCACTTGTTTTCTTTGACGCCGGCGGAGGGCACCGGAATGCCGCCACTGCCCTGAAGGTTGAGATCGAACGGCAGGGTCTTCCTTTCGAAATCTCGCTTGTAAACCTTCAAGAAGTACTCGACCCCCTGGACATTCTTCGGAAGCTCACCGGCCTTCGAATTCAGGACCTCTATAACAAAATGCTCCGGAACGGCTGGACGCTTGGCAGCCCTCAGCTTTTGCGCGTCTTGCAGCTCGCCGTGCGTCTGTATCACGATCCATCGGTTCAGGTGCTCAAGACCTTCTGGCTTGAGACCGCCCCAGACATGGTGGTATCGCTGGTTCCCCATTTCAACCGTGCGCTTCGAGAAAGCTTCGATAAGTCTTTTCCGGGGAGGCCGTTCGTTACCGTCCTCACGGACCTGGCGGATTATCCCGCGCATTTCTGGATCGAGCGCCAGCAGCAGTACCTGGTTTGCGGCACCGAACGGGCCGTCGAGCAAGCCCGGGGAATGGGACATTCCGATCAAGCCATCTTCAAGACATCGGGGATGATCCTGCACCCGCGGTTCTATGAGCCTGAACCAGTGGACCGCGTCGAAGAACGAAAAAAGCTGGGCCTCGATCCTCATCTTCCCACGGGGATTGTCCTCTTTGGGGGTTATGGCACGTCGAAGATGCAGAAGATATTGCGTCACATTGACAGCTCTCCCCTCGAAGTGCAGCTTATTTTGATCTGTGGACGGAATGAAAAGCTAACGCAAGCTTTGCGTGCCATGAAAACTAGAATTCCCATTCACGTGGAAGGATTTACGACAAACATTCCGTACTACATGGCGTTGTCCGACTTCTTCATCGGAAAGCCGGGCCCGGGGAGCATCAGCGAGGCGCTATCCAAACGGCTGCCCGTGATTATCGATTGCAATGCCTGGACTCTGCCGCAGGAGCGCTACAACGCCGTGTGGGTTCGCGAAAAAGACCTGGGAATGGTCGTGCAAAATCACCGACAAGTTGCTTCCGCGGTGGCGGAGCTTTTGCAACCGGGGGAGCTCCCGCGCATCCGGGAGCGCGCCGCCGGAATGCGGAACAGGGCAGTGTACGAAATTCCCGAAATCTTTGAAAAGATCCTGAACAATGGTTCTGGGCTCAAGTAGGCGGGAATCGGGGTCTTACTTCGGAAATTTATTTCTTTGGCAGCAGATTATTGTTCTGCACGTTGTTCAGATTTTTGGATAGCGCCCTCTGCGCGTCGAAGGGCAACATGTAGCCCGATCGCACAAGATTTTCGACCGCGTTGTGCAGCAGGGATGAGAAGGTCTCCATGTTTCCGTAGCGCTCTTCGATCGACAAACGCGGATCTCCGCTGGCAAGCCGGTCCGCTTTGGTTTTCGGGAACGGAATGTATTGGCCGGAGCCTTCACAACCATCGTCGTTTTGCGGCGCAGCGCGGAGCGCCCAGCCCGTGTATGTCGCCAGCGGAACCTGGACCTCCGGCAGACGAATTCCGGAGACGTCATTGCCATCCGCATCTGTCCTGGGCACAAAGCTCGGGTAAATCGGGCCGTTTGCCGGATTGTCCTGGTAGGGTTGCGTGAATACTGGCGGGTTATTCGCCGGAATTCCCGTGAGGTAGAACTTCGGTCCGTAGTTCAGCAAGTACCGCGTCGT
>Ga0209106_1000024_pt1 | contig 12168 bp, 11 predicted proteins | sample MedBloCAOM1_M3_FD_187713 | JGI IMG/M metagenome (GOLD analysis project Ga0209106, IMG submission 187713) | Forest soil microbial communities from El Dorado National Forest, California, USA - Mediterranean Blodgett CA OM1_M3 (SPAdes) (version 2) | ecosystem: Environmental > Terrestrial > Soil >...
TGTGAACTTGCACTCACGGCAAGCGAAGAACGCGGGAGTTTGACGAGAAAAACTGTTCCAGCTTCGGAAGTTTGCTCGACGCTCACGGATCCTCCGTGATCGTGAATGATTTTGTTCACGATCGCGAGACCAAGGCCAGTGCCGTTGGGTTTCCCGGAGCTGACGAAGGGATCGAACAACGTGTTGCGGATGGATTCCGGTATGCCAGGTCCGTTGTCGGCGACGCGAACCTCAAACGATTCCGCTGAGGAATGGAGTTCGACACGGATCTGGCCTTGCCGCTGAGCCGTGGCTTCACACGCGTTCAGCATCAGATTGAAAAATGCCCGCTCTATCTTCTTGGGGTCGAAGACCCCGGCCATTTCGCCCGACGTGCTTATCGAAATCCGGCGGCTTCGTAACTCCGGCTTTGTGAGCACGGCCTCGACCGCGTGGCGGACGGTCTGATCGAGAGACGCGGGCGCGGGAGATATGGCGCCGTCTTCTCGCGCTAATTCGCGCAGGGAATCCAGCAGATCGGTCATTTCAGCCGACGCAATCTTAATCTCTTCGTAGATGTCGTCCCTGTTGAGCTTCAAGTTCTCCGCTTCGTACAGGAACTCCGCGTTCGCGACGACCGCCGCCAGGTGGTGGCGAAGATCGTGAGAGATTGAGCTCGCGGCACTGCCCGAAGCCGCGAAACCCACCGGGGCGTCGCCTGCCGATGCGACCGCCGCCCTGCCCGGCACCGATGCCCACATCGGTTCGCACGGCGACAAGGGCGCGGTGACCGACGACAAGAACGCCACGCTCCGCACCGCCGACGCCCTCCAGGTCGACACGGCAGCGCCAACTCCCGCAAACACACCGGCGCTGGCGGCCGCACCGGCGGGCGATCAGAGCCAGGCCGGCGCGCTGCAATCCATCGGCACCGCAACTGCCGCCACGGCCACCGCCCAGGCGCCTGCCGCCCCGGCCATGGCCGCCGCCGCGGCGGCCGCCGTGCCGATCGCCGGCGTCGCGGTCGAAATCGCGGCGCATGCGCGTGCAGGATCGAACCGCTTCGAGATCCGGCTCGATCCGCCCGATCTCGGCCGTATCGACGTGCGGCTGGACGTCGACCGCCAGGGCAATGTCACGTCCCATCTGGTGGTCGAACGGTCTGCGACGCTCGACATGCTGCGCCGCGATGCGCCCCAGCTCGAGCGCGCCCTGCAGGATGCCGGCCTCAAGACCAGCACAGACGGGCTGCAATTCTCGTTGCGCGACCAGGGCGCCGGCGCGCAGAACCAGAGCTTCCAGGACAGCACGGCGCGCACCGCGCGCGTGATCGTGCCGACCCCCGAGATTCCCCCGGTCGATACCGTCCGATCCTATGGTCGCCTGCTGGGCGCCAACGGCGGCGTCGACATCCGCGTATGAGGTGAGCCCATGGCGACCGACATCATTCCGGCGACCCTGCCCAAAGTCACCGCGACCCCGGTCCCGCAATCGGCGATCTCGACCGGCGCGGCCGCCACGACCGACGTCGCCTCGAAGACGATCGCGGGCAACTTCAACACGTTTCTCCAGCTGCTGACCACGCAGCTCAAGAACCAGAACCCGCTCGATCCGCTCGATACCAACCAGTTCACCCAGCAGCTGGTCTCGTTCGCCGGGGTCGAGCAGCAGATCAACATGAACACCCAGTTGAAGACCATGGTGGCGCTGCAGCAGAGCGCGCAGGCCACCCAGGCGCTCAATTTCGTCGGCGCCACGGTCGCGGTGAGCGGGTCGGGCGCCCAGATGGTCAATGGGCAGGCGCAATGGACTTACGCTCCCACCAGTCCCGCAACCGCAACCTTCACGATCACCAATTCGACCGGCCAGACCGCCTTCTCGCAGACCGGCATCGTGCAAGCGGGTGCCCAACAGTTCAAGTGGAACGGCGTCGGCAACACCGGTCAGCAATGGCCGGACGGCAACTATACGCTGACCGTCACCGCGGCCGATCCGACCACCGGGAAAACGGTCGCCGTGCCGACCCAGGTGACCGGCGTGGTCGACTCGGTCGACCTCACCAAGAATCCTCCCCTGCTGTCGATCGGTGGGCAGAACTTCACCATGAACCAGATCCTGCGGGTGATCGCACCGGCCGGCAAATCGTAACCGCCGCGCGATGGAACCGGAGCCTCTTTGGGCCGTCGATTTCGCCGCCCCACCCCAGCCCGGGCCATGGCGCGACGCGTCCGGGCAGCCGCCCCGGCTGCGCCGCCAACGTGCGTTGGGCAAACATTTCCCAATTTGCACCGGCGCTTAGCTAAATTTTAAGCCGCCACCGCTAGATTGACCGCAGTTAGTCAGTCCAGTGCGTGAGAGTATCCATGACCGAGCCCCATCGCCCGAGGGTCAAGTATGTCATCGGGCCCGACGGTAGCCCGCTCACGATTTCGGACCTCCCGGCGCCCGGTACAAAGCGCTGGGTGATCCGTCGCAAGGCCGAAGTTGTCGCGGCCGTGCGTGGCGGCCTGTTGTCGCTCGAAGAAGCTTGCAGCCGCTATACCCTGACGGTCGAGGAATTCCTCGCCTGGCAGTATTCGATCGATCGCCATGGGCTGGCCGGCCTGCGCACCACAAGGATTCAGCAATACCGGCAATAGCGCCGTCATTTCCGTAGGTTATCCACGCCGGCGGCTCCGCCGGCGTCGTCGTCTGGGCGCCCGGCCGATTTTTTAGAAAAATCTTCAACCGGCCAGGAACCACTGTCGGCAAGCCGCGTTGATGGTTTGTCGGACAGGTGACCCCCCATGCCCCCCCAATCTGTCCGGCGAGGCCTTGATCCTGTGTGGCCATAGGCAGGGCAGAAGGTCGCCGATTTGGCGACCTTCTCTTTTTTTGGGCGCCGCTCATTGATCCGCCCGCGCCGATCCGCACCCCGCGCCGGGCGGCGACCGCCGCATAATCCAGCGAATTTTCCCTCCACCCGCAACGCTTCCTAAGCCGGCTTCACGGCAAGCTCGCACCCGCCGGCCATTATTCGGTGGAGGCGGCCCCGCGCGGCGCATTTCATTAACCAGATGGAAACCATGAACCCGGCAAAACTTGCCGGGTCGGTCAGCTGCGTCCGACGCGTGCGAAATCATCGAGCGATCCAGAGGTCCATCGTGCAAGGTGCCGTCGATTTCATAAAGGCGCTCGGGGTCACTCGGCTTGCGGCGATGGGCGCGGTGACCGCCGCCCTGATCGGCTTCTTCGCCTTCGTCATCCTGCGGGTCACCGCGCCGATGCTGACCCCGCTGTTCACCGATCTCTCGACCGAGGACGCCTCCGCGATCATCAAGGAGCTCGACCGGCAGGCGATCCCCTACGAGATGCGCAACGAGGGCGCCATCATCATGGTGCCGCGGGACCGGGTCACCCGGTTGCGCATGAAATTCGCCGAAGGCGGGCTGCCGAAGGGCGGCGGCGTCGGCTACGAGATCTTCGACAAGTCCGACACGCTCGGCACGACGAGCTTCGTCCAGAACATCAACCATCTGCGCGCGCTGGAAGGCGAGCTTTCCCGCACCATCCGGGCGCTCGACCGGGTGCAGGCCGCCCGCGTCCACCTGGTGCTTCCGGAGCGTCCGCTGTTTTCGCGCGACAAGGTCGCGCCGACCGCGTCGATCGTGCTCAAGGTCCGCGGCGCGCTCGAAACCCAGCAGGTGCGTGCGATTCGCCACCTGGTCGCCTCGGCGGTCAACGGGCTCAAGCCCCAGCACGTCTCGATCGTCGACGAGACCGGACGGCTGCTCGCCGACGGCGCGGCTGACGAAAGCGCCGGCGGCAGCAGCACCTCCGACGAGCGCCAGGTCGCCTATGAGCGGCGCCTGCGCGACCAGATCGAGAATATCGTCTCCTCGGTCGTCGGCCCGGGGCGCGCGCGCGTGCAGCTCACGGCCGATTTCGATTTCAACCGCATCACCCAGACCTCGGACCGTTTCGACCCGGACGGCCGGGTGGTGCGCTCGACCCAGACGCGCGAGGAAAGCTCGGGCACCACCGAAAACCAGGGCCAGGTGACGGTCGGCAACGAGCTGCCGGGCACGAACCCGCAGCCGAACGCCGCCGCGCGCGAGCAAAGCAAGAAATCCGAGGAAATCGTCAATTACGATATCTCGCGCATGACCGAGACCAAGGTGATCGAGGGCGGCCGCATCAACCGCATCTCGGTCGCGGTGCTGGTCGACGGCAACTACACCAAGAGCGACAAGGGCGATCCGGTCTACCAGGAGCGCGCCAAGGAGGAGCTCGACCGCATCGCCGCGCTCGTGCGCTCCGCCATCGGCTACGACCAGAAACGCGGCGATCAGGTCGAGGTCGTCAATCTGCGCTTCGCCCAGACCCCGATAACCGGCATCAACGAGCCGACCGGCCTGCTCGGGATGCTGCAATTCACCAAGGACGACATCATGCGCGCGGTCGAGCTCGGCGTCATGCTGCTGCTCGGCCTCGTGGTGCTGCTGCTGGTGGTGCGCCCGATGGTGCGCCGCATCATCACCCCGGACAAGCCGACGCGCGCCTTGGAGTCGGCAATGTCCGATCATGCGGGCGTGCCCCAGATCGCGGAGGAGATCATCCAGGCCAAGCCGAGCCAGACCACCAAGATGATCGAGATTGCCCAGGTGCAAGGGCAGGTCCACGCCCAATCCGTGCAGAAAGTCGGCGAGCTCGCCGACCGCAACCCGAACGAAAGCGCGGCGATCGTCCGCCACTGGCTGCACGAGGTCGCCTAGCCCGCCATGGCCGCAACACCCGAACAATCAAGCAACGAAATCGAGACCATCGTCGCCGCGCTGGCGAGCCGCCAGGCGGCCTCGACCGAGAAGGGGCGCGTGCTGAGCGGGCCCGAGCGGGCCGCGGTGTTCATGCTCGCGCTCGGCGAGCAATATGGCGGCAAGGTGTGGAACCTGCTGGATGACGAGGAGCTGCGGCAGCTCTCCATCACCATGTCGACGCTCGGCACCGTCGATGCCTCGGCGGTCGAGGGCCTGCTGCTCGAATTCGTCTCGCGGCTCTCCGCCACCGGCGCGATCATGGGCAACTTCGACGCGACCGAGCGGCTGCTCCACCAGTATCTGCCGCCGGAACGCGTCGGCGGCATCATGGACGAGATCAGAGGTCCGGCCGGCCGCAACATGTGGGAGAAGCTCTCCAACGTCCAGGAGCAGGTTCTCGCCAACTATCTCAAGAACGAATACCCGCAGACGGTCGCGGTGGTGCTCTCCAAGCTCAAGCCCGAGCACGCGGCGCGCGTGCTCGCCATCCTGCCGGAGGACTTCTCGCTCGAGGTCGTCAACCGCATGCTGAAGATGGAGGCGGTGCAGAAAGAGGTGATCGAGCGCGTCGAGAGCACGCTGCGCACCGAGTTCATGTCCAACCTTTCGCAGACCCGCCGGCGCGACGCCCATGAGGTGATGGCGGAAATATTCAACGGTTTCGACCGCCAGACCGAGACGCGCTTCATGACCGCGCTCGAGGAGACCAATCGCGAGAGCGCCGAGCGCATCAAGAACCTGATGTTCACCTTCGACGATCTGGTCAAGCTGGACAACGGCTCGGCGCAGACCCTGATGCGCAACATCGACAAGGAAAAGCTCGCGATCGCGCTGAAGGGCGCCAACGAGACCGTGCGCACCTTCTTCCTGTCGAACATGTCGTCGCGCGCCGGCAAGATGCTCGCCGACGACATGCAGGCGCTCGGCCCGGTGCGGCTGCGCGACGTCGACGATGCGCAGGGCCTCCTGGTCAATCTCGCCAAGGACCTCGCCGCCAAGGGCGAGATCATGATCTCGAAGAACCGCAACGACGAAGAGCTGGTCTACTGAGGAAAGAATGACCGCAACGGCCAAATTCATGTTCGACGTCGATTTCGGCTCCGCCCCCAAGGCGGTGCAGCCGACGATCTCGGCTACCCAGCACGAGGCCGATGTCGCGGAGGCGGAGATGCGCGGCTACCGCAACGGCATGAACGCGGCCGAGGCGCAGGCGCGCACCGAGGCCGAGCGCCGGCTCGCCGGCGCCTTCGAGCACATCGCGAGCGGGCTCGACCAGCTGCGCGGAAGCCTCAAGGCGGTGGAGGACGGGTTCGAGGCGGAAGCGGTCGAGGTCGCGCTCGCGGTCGGCAAGAAGCTCGCGGCCACGCTCATTTCCCGCGAGCCTTTCGCCGAGGCCGCCGCGCTCGCCGACAATTGCTTCCGCGAGCTGCTGGCGGCGCCGCACATCGTGGTGCGCGTCAACGGCGCGCTTTACGCCGCCGCCAAGACGAAGCTCGAGGAGATCGCCCAGGCGCGCGGATTCGAAGGGCGGCTCGTGGTGATGGCGGAGGCCGACATCGAGCCCGGCGATTGCCGAATCGAATGGGCCGACGGCGGGCTCAAACGCGACCGCGCCGCAACCGAGCGCGCCATCTCCGAGGCCGTCGAACGCTACGTCGCGTCGCGCCGCGGCGGCCCAGTCATGCCTTGAATTCGCGGGAGAGAACAACAATGGACGAAACCGACAAAGTCCCGTTTCCAAATCTCGCCGCCGAAGACGCGGCCGTCGAGGACCGCGTGGTGGTCAAGCCCGAGGTGCCCGAGACGACGGCGCGCGGCGCCTTCGATCTCGAGGCGGTGTTCGACGTGCCGGTGCAGGTCTCGGCCGTGCTCGGCCGCGCCCACATGGACGTCGGCGAATTGCTCAATCTCGGCCCCGGCACCGTGCTGGAGCTCGACCGCAAGGTCGGCGAAGCGATCGACATCTATGTCAACAACCGTCTGGTGGCGCGCGGCGAGGTCGTCCTGGTCGAGGACAAGCTCGGCGTGACCATGACGGAAATCATCAAAGCGGACCGCAACTGACGTCAGGCCGCGAGCCTGCACGGTCACCGGAATAAAGAAAGAAACGGAGCCCACCCATGCGCCTCCTGATCGTCGGAACCCTCAAGGGCCAGCTCACCGCCGCGACCAAAATCGCGATGGACAAGGGCGCCGCCGTCACCCACGCCGAAAGCAGCGACCAGGCGATGGCCGTGCTGCGCTCGGGCAAGGGCGCCGACCTCCTGATGGTCGACGTCGCGATCGACATCCGCGACCTGGTGCTCAGGCTCGAAGCCGAGCACATCCATGTCCCCCTGGTGGCCTGCGGCGTGCAGACCGACGCCCGCGCCGCGGTGGCCGCCATCCATGCGGGCGCCAAGGAATACATCCCGCTGCCGCCCGATCCCGAGATGATCGCGGCGGTGCTCGCGGCGGTGGCCAACGACGCGCGCGAGATGGTCTATCGCGACGACGCCATGGCGCATGTGGTCAAGCTCGCCCAGCAGATCGCGCCGAGCGACGCCTCCGTGCTGATCACCGGCGAATCCGGCACCGGCAAGGAGGTGCTGGCGCGCTACGTCCATGCCCGCTCGAACCGCGCGCGCGGATCCTTCATCTCGGTCAACTGCGCCGCGATTCCCGAGGCGCTGCTCGAATCCGAATTGTTCGGACACGAGAAGGGCGCTTTCACGGGCGCGATCGCGCGCCGCATCGGCAAGTTCGAGGAGGCGAATGGCGGCACGCTGCTGCTCGACGAGATCTCGGAGATGGACGTGCGGCTGCAGGCCAAGCTCCTGCGCGCCTTGCAGGAGCGCGTCATCGACCGGGTCGGGGGCACCCGCCCGGTCCCGGTCGATATCCGCGTCATCGCGACATCGAACCGCAACCTCGCCGAGGTAGTGCGCGACGGCACATTCCGCGAGGACCTGCTGTTCCGCCTCAACGTGGTGAACCTGAAGATACCGCCCCTGCGCGAGCGCCCGGCCGATGTGCTGGAGCTCGCCCAGCATTTCGCCAGGCTCTATGCCGGGGCCAACGGCGTGGCGCTGCGCCCGCTTTCCGCCGATGCCAAGCGCCAGCTCACGCTGGCGCGCTGGCCGGGGAACGTGCGCGAACTGGAGAACACCATCCACCGCGCCGTGCTGATGGCGAGCGGCGACGAGATCGGGCCCGACGCGATCCTTTCACCGGACGGCCTGCGGCTCGACCAGGCCAAGCCCCCGGCGGTCGCGCATGCGGCGCTGGCCGCCGAAGCGGTGACGCGCTCGCTCGTCGGGCGGACCGTGGCGGACGTCGAGCGCGACCTGATCCTGGAGACGCTCAAGCACTGCCTCGGCAACCGCACCCACGCCGCCAACATCCTGGGGATCTCGATCCGCACCCTGCGCAACAAGCTCAACGAATACTCGGCCGACGGCGTCGGCATCCCGGCGCCGAACGGCGGTGAGGTGCGCGGCGCGGCGTGAGCGCCGCGACGAACTGGGGATTCCGTCATGGCCGGGCATAGCCGTTCAAAGAACGGCGTCGCTTCGCTCGCCTATGTCCCGGCCATCCACGCCTTGTTCTTGCTGACACATCAAGACGTGGATGCCCGCGACGAGCGCGGGCATGACGAACGATGGATCAGGCGCCAAAAATGAAACCGCCCGCTTGCGCGGGCGATTTCTCGGTTCAAATTTGGCGAAACGGCAGATGCGACGTCCTGGTTCAGAACGACACGCCCATCTGTTGCAGGACGCTCATGCCGGCTTCCCGCTGCTGATCGCTGAGGGAGTTGATCAGCGGCTCGGCCGCCGACTTCAGGCGATGCATCGCGACCGCGGTCACGGTGTAACCGGCGACGCGCGCCTGGGCGCGCTCGACGTAACCGCCATCGGCCGACGCGACCCGGTATTGCTGCTGACGCTGGCCGAGGTTGCGCAACGTCGCCGCCACCGCATGCCAATGATGCTCCTGCGACGGCGTCAGGTGCAGGGCGCCCCTGAGCCGGGAAATCTGCGCCTCGGTGATCACGACTTCCTGGGCGGCAGCGGTCGAAACCCCGAGCCCCTGATTCGAAACCGATAACGAGCCGACTGTCGCGAGCGCAAGAAAACCCGCGAATGCTGCCTTCCACATTCGTGTCTCCGTGTTTTTGTCGATTGATATGATGGCTTTAGCGGCGAAGCGAAGCCATCGCAAGTTGCCAACAAGATGAATGGGGGCGACGGTAAGGTATTATTGTGGCGGCGGAACCATTCACACTTAACAACGTTGAAAAACCTGCCGATTTACGGAAATTCCGGCAAAGTTCCACGGCGCGGTAACGGGTTTTGGCGAGCGGATTCAGACCTCGTAAACCTGAATCCGCTCGCGCTGAGGGCCGCGGCTTTTTCAGAGCCGATTCGCGCGTGCTCAGACCACCTCGGTCGAATGGGTCCGCCGTTCCGCCACGACCAGCGCTTCGAGATTGCCGCGCTGGCGCCGGATGATCAGCTTGTTGAGCGCGCCGAGATAGGCCTTGGCGGAGGCGACGAGGGTGTCGGGATCCGCGCCCTTCGCGCTGACCGAGCGGCCGTTCTCGGCGAGCCGGACCGAGACCTCGGCCTGGGCGTCGGTGCCTTCCGTCACGGCGTGCACCTGGTAGAGCTCGAGCGTCGCCTCGTGCGGCACCAACGCCTTGATGCAGTTGAAGGTCGCATCGACCGGGCCGTTGCCTTCGCACTCTTCGATCATCGTCTTGCCCTCGATGTCGAGCTTCATGGTGGCGCGCTGCGGCCCGCGCGTGCCGGCGATGACCGACAGCGAGACCAGCTTGATGCGGTCCTGCGCGGTCGCGATCTCCTCGTCGACCAGGGCCTCGATGTCCTCGTCATAGACATGCTTCTTGCGGTCGGCGAGCGTCTTGAAGCGCACGAAGGCGTCCTCGAGCTGGTTGGCGGCGAGCTCGTAGCCCAATTCCTTGAGCTTGTGCACGAAGGCATGGCGGCCGGAATGCTTGCCCATGACCAGCGAGGTCTGCTTCACGCCGACGCTTTCGGGGGTCATGATCTCGTAGGTCTGGGTGTGCTTGAGCATGCCGTCCTGGTGGATGCCGGACTCGTGCGCGAAGGCGTTGCGCCCGACGATCGCCTTGTTGTACTGCACCGGAAACGAGGTCGCGGCCGAGATCAGCTTGGAGGCGCGCGTCAGCATGGTGGCGTCGACGCCGGTCCAGAACGGCAGCACGTCGTTGCGCACCTTCATCGCCATCACGACCTCCTCGAGCGAGGCGTTGCCGGCGCGCTCCCCGATGCCGTTGACGGTGCATTCGATCTGGCGCGCGCCCGCGCGCACGCCGGCGAGCGAGTTCGCCACCGCCATGCCGAGATCGTCATGGCAATGGACCGAAAAGCGCGCCTTGTCGGAGTTCGGCACGCGCTCGCGCACCATCTTGAACAGCGCGAAATATTCCTCCGGCACCGTGTAGCCGACCGTGTCCGGGATATTGATGGTGGTGGCGCCCGCATTGATGGCGGCCTCCACGCAGCGACAAAGGAAATCGTGCTCGGTACGGGTTCCGTCCTCGCTCGACCACTCGACGTCGTCGGTATAGTTGCGGGCGCGGGAGACCTGGGCGATCACCATCTCGTAGACCTTCTCCGGCTCCATCTGCAGCTTCCACTTCATGTGGACCGGCGAGGTGGACAGGAAGGTGTGGATGCGGCCGCGCCTGGCCGGCTTGATGGCCTCGGCGCAGCGGTCGATGTCCTTGAAGGCCGCCCGCGCCAAGCCGCAGACCACGGCGTTCTTGGTGCGCTTGGCGATCTCCTGGACGGCGAGAAAGTCGCCGTCCGAGGCGATCGGGAAACCCGCCTCGATGATGTCGACGCCCATCTCGTCGAGGAGCGCCGCCACCTCGAGCTTCTCCTCATGGGTCATGGTGGCGCCCGGGCACTGCTCGCCGTCGCGCAGGGTGGTGTCGAAGATCACGACGCGGTCCTTGTCGGACCGGGTTGGCGCGGTCGTTGGCGCGGTCATTGGATGAGTTCCTTCTATTCGCGAATGCGCCCTGAGCGGGCACGCTTGGCGCCCATCGGGCGCTCCTGGGGTTCGATTCGGCTCACCCCCTGAGTGCCCAGGCGCAGACGCCCGGCCGGCCCTCAGGGGCAGGTAAGCAGAAGGAGAGTCCCAAGAATGAGGGCGGCTCCGGGGTTCGCACCCCGGGCGATCGCGCGGCTATCGCGGCGAATCGACATGCCTCAAGACCCTCATCGACGGCGCTCCCAGGGTCGCGGAGAATGGTGAATGGCGCGTTAATCCCGGGGCCGTGCAGATGTTTTAATCACTTGGCGGCTGGCCGGCAAGGGTCCATCTCAAGGGTGCGCCTTGGGCCGCTGGCCACGCGGCGCCTCGGCCATCAGCGCCTTGATGACCTTGGCGATTTCCGCCTTCGCGGCGCCGGTGACCGCGGGGATCGCGGGATCGAGCCGGTCCAGCGCCTCCACCATGGCGCCGGCGACGACCAGACGCGCGAAGGGTTTGCGATCGGCCGGCACCACGTGCCAGGGCGCCGCCGCATGGCTGGTGGCGCGGATCATGTCCTCGTAGGCCGCCATGTAGCGCGGCCACAGCTTGCGCTCGTCGATATCCTTCATCGAGAATTTCCATCGCTTCTCCGGTTGCTCGAGCCGGTCGAGAAGACGGCGGCGCTGCTCCTCCTTGGAGATGTGGAGAAAGAATTTGAGGACCAGCACGCCGTTGCGCGCGAGGTAGCGCTCGAAAGCGCGCATGTCGTCGAAGCGGCGCCTCCAGATGTCCTTGTCGACGAGACGCTTCGGCAGCTTCTGGGCCGCCAGGACCTCGGGGTGGACGCGCGGCACCAGCACTTCCTCGTAATAGGAGCGGTTGAAGATGCCGATGCGTCCGCGCTCGGGGAGTTTTTTGGCGCAACGCCAGAGGAAATCGTGGTTGAGCTCTTCCGCGCTCGGCGCCTTGAAGGAATGCACCTCGCAGCCCAGCGGATTGATGCCCGACATCACATGCTTGATGACGCCGTCCTTGCCGGCCGCGTCCATGCCCTGCAAGATCACCAGCACCGCCCAGCGACCCTCGGCGTAGAGCCGTTCCTGCAAATCGGCGAGCCGTTCGATCTCCTCGACGAGGTAGGCCCGGGCCATCTCCTTGTCGACGTCGACGCCGTGGGTATCGGCCGGATCGCAGTCCGCGAGGCGGAATTTCTCCGGCCGGTCGATCCGCGTCTGTTTGATGATCTTCTTGAGTTTCATCGGTTCTCACACTCCGGCTGATCCGTTGGCTGGCAAGAAAGCCGTCGACCACAATGGCACCGAAAGGGGGGTTTATGGGTTGTCTTTTGCCGGGTTTCGCCGGCGAATTAGCTTTGCGTCCCGGT
>Ga0209106_1000025_pt1 | contig 12158 bp, 7 predicted proteins | sample MedBloCAOM1_M3_FD_187713 | JGI IMG/M metagenome (GOLD analysis project Ga0209106, IMG submission 187713) | Forest soil microbial communities from El Dorado National Forest, California, USA - Mediterranean Blodgett CA OM1_M3 (SPAdes) (version 2) | ecosystem: Environmental > Terrestrial > Soil >...
GGCGTGCACCTTGCCAACTACATGCATTTCACGCTCGAGTACCCGAACATGATGCGCCGCCTGCACGAGCTACACATCAAGGAGCTGGCAAACACCTTCTGCTCGCGCATCGAGCCCAAGCGACTCGAGATCTACGACGTGTACGGCGAGGGCTCCAGGCGCACCTATCGCGGTCCGGGCGTGGCGCCGCGCGATGAGAACCGGACGCAGCGCTGGCTCGATTTCGACTCCCTGGTGCTGGTCACCGGCCGCCACTCGGACGATTCGCTGCACCGGCAGCTCAGGGACAGCAAGGCGAAGTGGGCCGAGAATGGCGTGAAGGCCGTCTACCTGATCGGGGATGCCGAAGCGCCGCGGCTCATCGCCGACGCCACATTCTCGGGCCACCGGCTGGCACGCGAGATCGAGGAGCCGAACGCGCAGTTCCCGAAACCCTACCGGCGCGAAGTCGCCGTGTGGGGCGTATCGCACATGCCGGAGGGTAAAACGCTCGTCGAGTACCAGACCTAACATGAAGCGTGAGCTGGCTGCCTTTTCGCGGGCAAAAACCACGCTTTTTGCCCGCGACCTGCAATCCACCAGTCGGCGCGCTCGCGGAAACCGCCGCAGGCGGTGTGCGCCAATCCAATGACACACGATCCCCACGCCGTCACGCGGGTGCTGTTCGAGGAGTTCGCGCCCGCGGCGATTGCCGCCTTCTACGTGATCGCGTTTGCGGCTGTCGCGGTCTTCTGCTTCGGCGTCTACGTCGAAGTGAGGAAGTACCGGCGCGGCTCCGCCGCCGACGTGGACGGCCGCCTGCTCGCGCGCTTCCAGGCAATGATCGGCACAGTCCTGAGTCACCGCACCATTGCGCACCGTGATTGGGCCGCCGGCGCCGCTCATCGCCTCATCTTTTACGGTTTCGTGCTGCTGTTCCTCGGCACGGCCACCATCACTCTGGACTACGACATTCTGGGTCCGCTGTTCGGGGTCCACTTCTGGCAGGGGGCGTTTTATCTGTGGTTCTCGCTGGTGCTGGATGTGGCCGGCGTGCTGCTCACCGGCGGACTCCTGTACATGATGTACCGGCGCGGCTGGCTCAAGCCGCCCAAGCTCGACTACGCGCGCCCGGATCGGCAGCCGGGCGATCCGGACTACGACCGCAGTGGCTATCGACGCGAAGACTGGGCGTTTCTGTGGACACTACTGTTGATTGTCGCGACCGGCTACCTGCTCGAGGCGGCGCGGCTGGTCTGGCTCGAGGCGACACCCGAGGTGTCGGCTCACCGTTGGTGGTCGCCGGCGGGCGCGGCGCTGGCCGAGGGCCTGCGTGCGGCGGGCATGAGCGCGGCTAGCGGCGGTGTCTTGCGCACCGGCTTGTGGTGGTTTCACGGGCTGCTGGCGCTGCTGTTCATCGCGGTGATTCCTTTCACCAAGGTCAAGCACATCCTGACCGCCGCAGGCTCGCTCATGTTGCGCGATCCGCTCGCTGCGCAGCGCCTGCCGCGAGTCCCCGAGCAGCAGCAACGCGCCGGCGCGCAGTACATCACCGACTTCAGCTGGAAGCAGCTGTTGAGCCTTGATGCGTGCACCAAATGCGGCCGCTGCCACGAGGTCTGTCCGGCCCGGGCGGTGGGCGCGCCGCTCTCGCCGCGCGATGTGATCCTGTCGTTGCGGGAGTTCGCCAACCGCACGCTGGAGTCCGCAACGCTGCCTGAGCAGGCCGAGCTCGACGTGCACGGCAAGGGACCGGGCCAGGTGGCGATGGAAACCTTGTGGTCGTGCCGCACGTGCATGGCGTGCGTCGAAGTGTGTCCGGTGGCGATCGAGCACGTGCCGGTCATCGTGCAGATGCGCCGCCAGCTGGTCGAGGCAGGCCAGATGGACCCGCAGCTCAAGAAGACCCTGCAAACGATCCACAAGACCGGCAACTCCTTCGGCGAAGGCAGGCGCAAGCGTGCGGCCTGGACCAAGGCGCTGCCCTTTGCGGTCAAGGATGCACGCAAGGAGCCGGTCGATGTGCTGTGGTTCGTCGGCGACTACGCCTCCTTCGATCCGCGCAACCAGAGGGTGACGCAGGGCTTGGCTTGGCTTCTGCAGGAAGCGGGAGTCGATTTCGGGATTCTCTACGAGGGGGAGTCGAACGCCGGCAACGATGTCAGGCGTGTGGGCGAGGAGGGTCTGTACGAAGTGCTGGCGACATCCAACATCGAGTCCCTGTCGGCGGCATCCTTCAAGACCATCGTGACCACCGACCCGCATTCATACAACACGATTCGCAACGAATACCCGGATTTCGGCGGTCGCTACGAGATCGAGCACTACACGACGCTCTTGCTGAGACTGCTGCAGGAGGGACGGCTCAGGATTGCGCGCCCGCTCGGCCTGCGCGTAACTTTCCACGACCCCTGTCACCTGGGGCGCTTTAACAAAGGCTACGACGCGCCGCGCGAGATTCTGCGCCTGCTGGGATGCGAGCTCATCGAGATGGGTCGCTGCCGCGCCAACTCATTTTGCTGTGGCGCGGGCGGCGGGCGCATCTGGATGCCGGACCCGGTCGGGTTGGACCGGCCGGCGCACAACCGCATGCGCGAGGCGGCAGCCATCCCCGGGTTGCAGGTGTACGTGGTGAGCTGTCCCAAGGACCTGACGATGTTCGAGGACGCGCTCAAGGCGACGGGGAACGAAGGCAGGTTCGTGGTGCGCGAGCTCATCGAGCTGGTGCGCGAGGCACGCGGGCAGCAGCAAGCGGAAGGTGCTGCGGGAGTCGCAGCATGACGAGGATCAGACAATGAAGCTGTTGGTAGCGGTCAAACAGGTGGCGGCCCTCGATGAGGATTTCGAGATCCGCGCGGACGGCAGGGACGTGCACGCGGACTTCCTGCTGCGCGATCTGAACGAGTGGGACGATTACTCGCTCGAGGAGGCAATGAAGATCAAGGAGGCGGGGGCGGCACCTGTGGAAGTGGTCGTGGTGTGCGTCGGAGCCGGGGAAGCGGACGAGTCCCTGCGCAAGTGCCTCGCCAAGGGCGCCGACAGGGCTATCCGCGTATGGGACGAGGCGATCGAGGGCTCGGATTCGATCGCCGTAGCGCGGGTCCTCGCCGCCGTCGCGCGCAAGGAGAAGCCGGACATGCTGTTTGCCGGCGTGCAGTCGTCCGACCATGCGTTTGCATCGACCGGAATCGCCACAGCCGCCTTCCTCGATTGGCCGCATGCAGCCGTTCTGACCCATCTCGAGTACACACCGGGCGGCAAGAGCGCGGTGTTCCGTCGGGAACTGGAAGGCGGAGTACTGCATGAGATGCAGATCGAGTGCCCCGCCGTGCTCACTATCCAACTCGGGATCAACACGCCACGCTATGCATCCTTGCGCAGCATCAAACAGGCCGCCGCGAAGCCTATCGAAGTGCTGTCACTGGAGGATCTGGACTTGGCGCCAGGCGACGTGGGTGAAAGGGGTTCGCTCTCGCGAGTCCGACGCATGTACGTGCCCGACAAAGGACGCGCCGAGATGATCGAAGGCAGTGTCGAAGAACAGGCGGCGCGGCTCGCGCACCTCATCAAGGAACTGGCGGGGAGCGCCTCATGAGCGGCATTCTGGTCATTGCGGAGCACCGGCGCGGTGAGGTCCGCTCCGTGACGCTGGAGCTCGTGGGGGCCGCACAATCGGCCAGGCGCGTTCCCGAGGAGCGCGTCGCGGTGGCCGTGCTGGGCGCCGAGCCGGAACGGTCGGTTCCGAGTGTGAGTGTCGCCGGCGTCGATGAAGTCCTCACCGTGAAGCTCGCCGCCGGCGAGTTCGATCCCGATGCCTATGAAGCCGCAGTGCGTGCCCTGATCGAGGCGCGCAAGCCCTCGCTTGTTCTCTTGCCGCACAGCATCGACTCCTTCGGCTATGCGGCCGCCGTGGCGGCGAAAAGCAACCATGGCTTCGCGACCGACGTCTTTCGTTTCGGCTACCAAGAGGGTGCGCTGGTCGCGACACGCGGCGGCTACGGCCAGAAAGTCAACATCGAGGTGGACTTTCCAGCCAGGGAAGTCGTCATCCTCGCGCTGCGCGCCGGTGTATTCAAGCCACCGCAAGCGCGCGCGAGTCCGTCTGTCACGAGCTTCGCCGCACCGCCCGCGCGCGCGCGCGTGGTGAGTCGCAGTTTCATCGAGGTGAGCGCCGCCGACGATGTCGATATGACGACGGCCGAGTTCATCCTGGCTATCGGCCGCGGCATCGGCGAGCAAGCGAACGTCGAACGCTTCCGGGAGCTGGCGGAGGCGGTCGGTGCGGTTCTCGGCTGCTCGCGCCCGATCGCCGATGCCGGCTGGCTTCCCAAGAGCCGCCAGATCGGCCAATCCGGCAAGACCGCGAGCGCCTGCAAGCTGTACGTGGCGATGGGCATCTCCGGGGCGATTCAACACCTTGCAGGGATGAAGCACGTCAGCACCATCGTCGCCGTCAACGCCGATGCCGGCGCTTCGATCTTCACCGTCGCCAAGTACGGGATCGTGGGCGATATCTTCGAGATCGCGGATGCGCTGCACAGTCATTTTGCAAGCTGAGCGCCCGCCCGCTCATCCATTGAGGAGGCACACCATGGCGGGCCGAAGGCCGGCGGCGGGAAGATTCGGCCCCCTGTGTCGCTTGAACAACGGCGACAGTGTTGACCGCTGTTCGCTCGGCGTGGTATTCGTGCGCAAAATAATTCACCACCATGCAACTGATGTCGCCCCAGGCAGAGTCGTAGAAATGGTCGCGCCGCCGTCCGTTTCACGGAACTGCTGATCCCTTTTCATGGATTTGCAGACGCCACCGAAGCCTCTGGCTCGCGCGCTCGCAGCGCTCGAGCGATTCGTGTTCGGCCGGCGCCTGCTGGTGCTGACCGTGCTGGCTGCTTTCACGCTGGTGATGGGGTTCTTTGCCCTGCAGCTGCGGATGACCGCCGGGTTCGAGAAGCAGATGCCGGTCGGGCACGAGTATGTGAAGACGTTCGAGCAGTACCGCAGCCAGCTGTTCGGAGCCAACCGGCTGACGATCGCGGTGCGCTCGATCGACGGGACCATCTGGACCAAGCAGGGGCTGACGAGGCTCTACGACGTAACGCAGGCGATCATGTCGATGCCGAACGTGGATCGCGTCGGCGTGCAGTCGCTGTGGACGTCGAACACCTGGATCAACGACATCACCCCCGAAGGGTTCAAGATCGAGCGCTTGATTCCCGACACGGTCGAGCCCGCATCATTGACTCCCGAGGTGATCGAGACGATCCGGCAGACCACCACGCGCGGCGACTTCGACGGAACCCTGGTTGCGCGCGACCAGTCGAGCGCGCTGGTCACCGCGGAGCTGAACGAGTACGACAAGAACGGCGTCAGACTCGACTACATCGCCTACAACCGGATGCTCAACGAGCGCATCCGCGGCAAGTACGAGGATGCGCATTACCGGATCGAGATCATCGGCTTTGCGAAGCAGGTGGGCGAGATTGCCGACGGTGCGCAGGCGGTACTGACTTTCTGCGGGATTGCCTTGCTGCTGGTGGCGGCGGCGGTGTACTGGTACTGCCGCTCGATCCGTTTCACCGTGCTGCCGATCGTGTGCTCCCTGACGTCGCTGGTGTGGCAGTTCGGCACATTGCATCTGCTGGGATTCGGGCTGGATCCGCTGGCGATTCTGGTGCCTTTCCTCGTGTTCTCGATTGGCGTCTCGCACGGAGTGCAGCAGATCAACTACATCGTCCGCGAGATCGCCCACGGCAAGAGCACGTTCGACGCGGCACGCGCCAGCTTCTCGGGGTTGCTGGTGCCGGGCACGCTGGCGCTGGTGACCGCATTTGTCTCCTTCATCACGCTGATCCTGATTCCGATTCCGATGGTGCGCGAGCTGGCGGTCACGGCCGCGATCGGAGTCGGTTACAAGATCGTCACCAACCTGGTCATGTTGCCGGTAGCGGCGTCGTACTGTCATTTCGACCGAGCGTTCGCCGAAAGAGCCATGCTGGAACGCGAGCGGCGTGCGCGCTGGCTCAGGCAACTGGCCCGCGTCTCCGAACCGCGGAACGCGGTGATTGTCGTGTTCGTGACGGCCGCTGTTCTGGCGCTTGCCGCCTGGCAGAGCCGCGATCGCGTGGTCGGCACGTTGCAGGCTGGCTCCCCGGAGCTGCGGGCCGACAGTCGCTACAACCGCGACGCGGTTGACATCGCGAACAACTACGATGTCGGCCTCGATTGGCTGAGTGTCGTGCTGGAGACGCCGCCGTCGCCGGAGAACTGCGATCGCGTGGCTCTCGGCCCCTTCGAGCAGGACCTGGTCTGGACGCTACAGAACGCGCCGGGCGTGACGGGCGTGACTTCGTTCACGTCGATGATGCGCACCTACAGTGAGGGCTACAACGAAAACAACCCGAAGATGAGCGTCGTGCCCATCGATCCGAACTACTACGCGGCGCTGGCGATCGAAATCAACCGCGTGCGCGGTTTCGTCAACGTCGACTGCAGCATGACCGCCGTTCACGCCTACCTGGCTGATCACAAGGCAACCACCATCACCCGGGTGATCGATGCCGTCAAGGACTTCAGAGCGACGAATCATCTGGATGGGGTCAAGGTGCGGTTGGCATCGGGCAACGCCGGCGTGCTGGCCGCCATCAACGAGGAGGTCTCGCGCAGCGAGCTGCCGATGATGCTCTATGTCTATGCGGCTATCGCGCTCCTGGTGTTGATCGCGTACCGCGACCTGCGGGCCGTCCTCGCCTGCTGTCTGCCGCTTACGGTGGCGACTTTCGTCGGCTACTGGTTCATGAAGGAACTGCAGATCGGTTTGACGGTGGCGACGCTGCCGGTTATGGTGCTGGCGGTCGGCATCGGCGTCGACTACGCCTTCTACATCTACAACCGGCTGCAGGCGCACCTTGCGCAGGGCGAGCCGATCGTCGCGGCGCTGGAGCATTCGATCCTGGAAGTCGGCATGGCCACGATCTTCACCGCGATCACGCTGGCGATCGGGGTCGTGACCTGGTCGTTCTCCGCGCTGAAATTTCAGGCCGACATGGGCAAGCTGCTGGCGTTCATGTTCATCATCAACCTCGTGATGGCGATGACCGCGCTGCCGGCCCTGGCGGTGGTGCTGGAGCGCATTTTCCCGCGCCGCAGGCCGGTCCACATCCCGGGCGTTTTGCAACACTGATGGCGCACTCCAAATGAACCGGCTCGCGATCCGATGGCTCCTCCCTGTGATGGCAGTTGCGCTGCTGCCGATCCTGCCTGCCTCGGCGCAGCTCGTCGGCGCGGGCGGCGGGGGCGCGGGCGGCGACGTGGCCAAGTTCGTCAAGGAGCTGCACCAGCTTCCGGCGATGCACCTGGCCTCGCCTACGCGCGCCGGCATGCTGAGCGCCACCAGCGCCGGGAAGCGCATCGTCGCGGTCGGCGATCACGGCACGGTGCTGCTGTCGGATGATGACGGCAAAACCTGGCGGCAGGCGCATGACGTGCCAACCCGTCTGATGTTGACTTCGGTGTGCTTCACCGACGATATGCGCGGCTGGGCGGCCGGTCACTGGGGCGTGGTCCTGCGTACTCAGGACGGCGGCAACACCTGGAAGCTGCTGCGTCAGGACATCCGAGTGGATCAGCCGCTGTTTTCGGTTTATTTCATGGATCGGAATCAAGGCTGGGCCGTGGGTCTGTGGTCGCTCGCATTGCGCACGGGTGATGGCGGAGAGCACTGGACAGCCGTCAAGATGCCCGCGCCGCCCGGAAGTGAGAAAGCAGGGCCGAACTTCTACCAGATCTTCCCTGGCAGAGACGCTGGCACCCTGTTCATCGCCGCTGAAATGGGGATGGTCTACCGATCCGATGACGGGGGCCAGAGCTGGAAAATGATCCAGACCGGCCAGCGCGGCTCACTGTGGACCGGTCTCGCGTTGCGCGACGGCTCGCTGCTGGTTGCGGGGCTGAATGGCCAGATCCTGCGCAGCAGCGACGGCAGCGCCTGGACAGGGCTTGCGAGCGGCGTCGACCGCTCGATCACGGATCTGGCACAAGGACCGGATGGCAGCGTGATCGGTGTTGGGCTGGCGGGGACCATCGTCGAGAGCAGTGACGGTGTCAGCTTCAAGGCCAACTCCCGCCGCGACCGGGCGTCGTTGACCGCGGTGCTGGCGACTGCGCACGGCCCCCTTTTATTTTCCAAAGACGGCGTAGTGAGGTCAGACTCATCCGATGGCGGATAACCTTGCGCAGGGCCTTACGGGGGGGCCGCGGAAACGCTGCGGCAAAGCGATGTTGGGCGCTGCTGGGGAATTGCCAAGCAATTCGATCTCGGAAATTTCTAGAGTGGAGCGGGCAAGAATGAAAAGCTTAGCGCATCTAATTTGCTCTTTAGCCACCGTGCTGATTGCGGCGAGCGCCTCAGCGGCCGTCACGCCGGAGGAGGCCGACCACCTGGGGAAGGATTTGACGGCCTTCGGGGCCGAGAAGGCGGGCAACGCGAACGGCACCATCCCGGCGTGGGAGGGCGGTGATACACCGCTGCCCGGCTGGGAGTGGGGCAAGGTCCGCAAGGATTACTGGAAGTTCAAGGACGAGAAGCCGCTGTTCTCGATCGACGCCTCCAGCGTCGACAAGTACGCCGACCACCTGACCGATGGTCAGATCACAGCGCTGAAGACGGTGAAGGGCTACCGGATGGATGTCTATCCGACGCACCGGACTTGCGCAATCACGCCGACGTACGCGGAGCGCACCAAAGCCAACGCGACGGAAGCCAAGATTGCCGCCGACGGCTGGTCCCTGCAGCACGCCAGGGCCGGCGGCGTGCCGTTTCCGATCCCCAAGTCCGGCGTTGAGGTGATGTACAACCTCAAGATGCGCCCGGCAGGCATCGGGGCGCTCTATCAGGATGGCACGAGCGTCATCAGTCCGCGGCCCGGCACCAACGACTTCACCTGGTACCAGTGGTACCTGGAGCAGTACTGGCCGAGCAAGCGCGCCGACAAGCCGAGCGTCGAGTCCGATGGTGGCGTTGACTTCTTCGTGTACTACGCCTACTCCAAGCCGGCCGCGCTGGCCGGCCAGGGCTTTGTCGGCACGATCGGGATGAACAAGGATCCCGAGCAGTACTACTACTTCCCGGGCCAGCGCCGGGTACGCCGGCTGCCGACCTACACCTTCGACACGCCGCTGATCGGCTTCGAGAACCAGTACCTGGTCGATGAGCAGACCGGCTTCTGGATGACGCTGGACCGCTACGACTTCAAGCTGGTCGGAAAAAAGGAGATGTATGTACCGGCGAACATGTTCGGCATGTGGGACTACAAGGCGGACCCGAAGGTCGTGTTTGATAAAACCTATATCAACCCGGCCTACCGCCGCTACGAGCTGCACCGCGTCTGGGTGGTCGATGCGCACTTGAAGCCGGGCTTTCGCCACCTCGCGCCGCACCGCACCTATTACATCGACGAAGACAGCTGGAACATGGTGCAGCTGACCGACTACGACAAGACAGACAAGGTGTGGAAGGACGTTTCGCAGTTCCCGATCCCGGCCTGGGAGGTGGGTGGTCTGTGCACGGCCATCAGCACCAACATGTGGGACTTGCAGGGCGGCCGCTATGTGACGGACTGGATGTCGATCGGCGGTGGCCGGGACATCAAGTGGGTCAAGGAGAACGATCCGGAGGCCAGGGCGCCGTGGATGAAACCGGACCACTACACGCCGGAGACCCTGCGCGCGCTGTCGGAGCGCTGAGCGGATAAAGACGAAAGAGACGCCTGCGGCAGGTGCGCGGGGTGGCAAACGAAACGAAATGGCGCTGCAGCGGCGCGCGGGGGCCGCTGCAGCTAGAAAACGGGGAGGGCTAACATGCGAGCAAATCAACACGAAGCGCGTGCGGTACGGCGTTACGCCGGGCTGGGTGCGCTGATCTCGGTGTTGTCGGCACCGGCGTATTCGTTCGATTTCACTCTGGGGGAGACGAAGGCCAGCCTGATCACGCTGGTCACCGCCGGGTTCGGCCAGCGACTGCGCTCCCAGAATGCAGACCTCATCGCGGCGCCCGGTACGCAGGGTTTCCTCACCGGGTTTCAGGACGCGCATGCGGGGGACCTGAACTACAACAAAGGCGACCTGTTCGCCTTGTACCTGAAAGGCAGCGAAGAGCTGCTGTTGAGTTTTCCGGACAAGTACAAGCTGTTCGCCCGGGCCGGCTGGATACGGGACTTCAAGGCGGCCGACACGCGATTCGTCCCGCTCGCATCTCCCGCCCGCACTCAGGCAGCGCACGACCTGTTTCTGTTCGACTTGTGGGCCAGCAAGGATTTCGAGATGTTCGGCCGCACCTCACGCTTGCGGGTGGGGCGGCAAGTGGTCAACTGGGGCGAGAGTCTGTTCATTGCGGGGGGCGTCAACGCCACCGCCGCGATCGACCAGTACCGTTTGACTTACCCGGGAGTCCCGCTGAAGGAGGTGGTACTGCCCGCGGAGATGGTGAGCCTGGCCTTCTCACCGGTCAGCGGCGTCAATGTCGAAAGCTATTATCAGGTCCGCTGGCACGAGAACCGGGTGGTGCCGGTGGGCACCTACTTCAGCACCAGCGACTACATCGGCAAGGGCCCGCAGCCGGCGAACTGGTTCTTCCTTTACGACCCAAACTACGCGGCCATCCACGGCGGTGTGTTTGCGCCGCAGAGCGGACCCAACGCGTACACCGGCACTCCGATCACCAATCAGGCGCAGGCGCTGGCCACGGCGGTCGCCAACAATTACTCGTTCTGCTCGGCCGTGAACGTCGTAATCAGTCCCACGGGCAATACCTGCGCCCTCGACCTGGGCGCTCCGTTCCTGGAACGCGACAAGAAGCCAAATGCCGGCAACCAGTGGGGGATCTCGATCCACTACAAGCCGGAGGGCGCCGCCGTCGACCTGGGCCTCTACTACGAGCGCTTTCATGAGAAGCAACCCTTCTTGAGGTATCTGCCAAGCTCGGTCCCACTGGGTCTGGGTCAGCGATTGGAGTACCCGCAGGGACATGAGCTATTTGGCGTGAGTCTGAGCGCGCTGCTCGGCAAGTGGGCGATCGGCAGCGAAGTGTCGTATCGGCCCAAGGATCCGATCCTGGTCGATCCGTTCTCGTGTGCGGATCTGGGGGGCGGGGGCGCCGACTGCGCCGGCAACTGGGCGACGTACCGGGACGCGCACAAGCTTCAGTGGAACACGACCTGGTGGCGAGCCGTGAACCCGAGCGATGGCGACTGGTACGCCGCCGGGGTGCGTGCGTTGGGCGCGCAGATCTCGAATATCCAGGGTGAATTCGCGCTGATTCACTACCCCGGCGTCAAGAACCATTCGTACCAGGGGCTCGGTCTGCTGGCCGACCTGAGCTACGACATCTCGAAGGCCTCGAGCGGTGTCGACAAGAATGCCCAGCACTTCGGCTCCGCCGACTCCTTTGGCATCGTCCAATACTTCGACCTCACGTACGACGGTACGATCATCCCGGGCTTTCAGGTGATTCCGAACGTCACCTTCGCGCTGGGCTTGAGCGGCGACACGCCGAATGAGAACTACACCTGGTTCAAGAACGTGTTCGCCACCACCTATGCGGTGACGCTGACGCAGAACAAGCAGCACTGGTCGGGCAGCCTGCTGTACGTGACCTATCGCGGCGGCAGTCCGACGCTACTGCGCAACTTCTACGCGGATCGCGACTGGTGGGGAGCGTCGCTCACTTATACGTTCTGATCTCGAGGGACCTCGCCATGAAAAGACCTCTACTGCTGTTCGCCGGCGTGTTGGCGCTGGCACCGTTGGCTGCGAGCGCCGCCGAGCGGCTGCACCTCATCGAGCACGCGGTCAACGAAAACACGGTGCACGTGGGTGCGGGTGCGAAGGGCGACTCGCTCGGTGACCTGATCGTCTTTGCGAACCCGGTGAACGATGCGACCGACAAGACGCAGGCGGGTACCGACAACGGCTACTGCGTGCGCGTGGTCGTGGGCAAGAGCTGGGAATGCTTCTGGACGCTCAAGCTCAAGGACGGGATGATCACCATAGAGGGTCCCTTCTATGACACCGGGGATTCGGTCTTCGTCATCACGGGGGGCACGGGCAAGTATGCCGGCGCGAAGGGGCAGATGAAGCTGCATGACCGCGGCACCAAGCCCACGAGCTACGACTTCGTTTACGAG
>Ga0209106_1000026_pt1 | contig 12079 bp, 7 predicted proteins | sample MedBloCAOM1_M3_FD_187713 | JGI IMG/M metagenome (GOLD analysis project Ga0209106, IMG submission 187713) | Forest soil microbial communities from El Dorado National Forest, California, USA - Mediterranean Blodgett CA OM1_M3 (SPAdes) (version 2) | ecosystem: Environmental > Terrestrial > Soil >...
GGAAGGAGCCGCCAATGGCGGCATTTCTTGCACCACCACCGCCACCACCAAACGTAGCGCCGTGGCTCATGCCGCCCCCGCCGCCGCGACCTCCGCCGCCGCCATGGCCGTCACGCGCGCTCGACCTCATGATCGCTCGTTCATGAGATAGCCTGCCTTGGCGCCGGTCGGCGCGCCTTGAGGTTGGCGCAGCCGCGTAGCGCGGGTTTTATGATCGCAGTCACACGCTTGCGCGCGGAAGCTGAACGCCACCTGGGTTTCGCGGCAACGAACATCGTGCGCCCTCATCGAGAGGACGTGTGGCCACCATCACTCGGTCGCGGAATGTCGGCCATAGTGCAACGGCCACGCGCAACTCAAACGGCCTCCCGGTCGTAATACGCTTGCATCGAGCGCGCCATATCCGGCACCGGCGGCGGCGAATCGCTGCCGAACCAAGCCGTCGCTCGGGCCAGGAAACTCCGCTGCTCGGATGCCGCGTTCTCCGGGGCGAAGGGATCCGTGTAGCATTTGGCGCCTGCGGCTCTCGCCATCCGCGCCACGCTCTCGACCATGACCGGCGCGCCGGCCGTATAGATCACGTCGGACGACGACAATGTCGGCATGTGGTCGGTCGGCCGACCCGTACGTACGGCATTGGAGAGGGTCTGGGTCTCCGACACGACCGGAATGATAGTGACGTTGGGAAAGGTCGCTAGTCTGCACAGCGCGCGAACCATGTAGAGCGACCTGAGCGTCCGGGCTCCGACCACGAACACCATCTCGCGATCGCGGCGTTCGGCAATTGCCGCGACGGCGACCGACCACAGCGGGGCAAAGCCGGTGCCGCTGGCAACGAGCAGGACGCGATCGGGATGGTCGGGCCGCAGATAGGCGGTGCCGAGCGGACCGGTCAGCTTTACCCGATGTCCGACCCGAATCTCACGACCGAGCGCCGAGGACACCCGGCCGTTCGGAACCCTCCTGACATGAAACCGCAAGACAGTCGCGTCATGGGGGCCTTCAAGCGGGAGCGTCGGGCTGTAGCATCGCGCAGGAAAGTCACGGAACTGCACGTTATAGTGCTGGCCCGGAAGGTAGTCGGCGGGATGCGGCATCGCGATGCTGACCTCCCCGACGTCGGGCGCCAGCCGGACGAGATCGACCACGCGGCCGGTTTCGGTCGCGGTTTCCGGGATGTCCTCGATCTCGATCGTGAGATCCGAGATCACCCGACACTGGCAAGCGTGGGCCATGTTGGGGCTGCCGTCCTGTCCGCCGAATACCCGTCCACTGACGACATTGACACGGCACGTGCCGCAATATCCGGACCGGCAATCATGCGGAATATCGACGCCGTTCATCAACGCGGCGTCGAGCAACAGGTCGCCGCAATTGGCGGAGAACTCTTCACCGTTCACGACCACTTTGCAGATCTGTCGCATCATTCCACCTCGATACGGATTGGTCGAACATGTCTGGTATGCCGGATCTGGCTGTGGTCGAACGCCGCGACCCGCAGGAACGTGCCGGTTTTGATCGGAACGTCGTATTTGCTGTTGGTGTCGAGACGCCGTGACACTTCGAGCGCCCACCGGCCGGCGGCCCACCGGGCGGCACAGCGGACATCGGCACGGTCGCCCGAGAACGTGCCTGAGACGATGACGCCGGGGATGGCCGTCCCGACCGGAATGCGGGCGTCGAGCTCCGGGGAGTAATAAGTCGACTCCGACTCGGTCATGAACCATCGCGCGCCTTCGCTCTCGCCGACGCTGGGATCGAGATCGGTCGGGCCCATGGCGGTAAGCGTTGCTTTGAGATCTTTCGGCAGTCGGCGCGGTTTCAGCGGCAGGCCGTAGCTTTCGGGAAGGCGGGGGTCGAAATTATCCGCGTAGTTCGCAGTGCCGGGATCGGGGGAAAACCCGCCATGATACGGCATCATGCCGCGCATCTCCGCCTGGGTCGCCTTCACGGGCGGGCCGAAATGGTCGTCATCCATGTATCCCCAGGGACCAGTGCTCGTTGCCTTCCACTCCCAGACGTCGGCATAGGTTTGATCGTCCATGGTGTAATGCAACCCGCGCCCGGACAGCGTGCGGGGCTGCCCGGCAATCGGTTCCGGACCGGCATGGAAGGTGCGATCGCCGGCCAGAACCACGTCCAAAGTGGTCAGCAGCACGGAGAACTTGTCCTCGTTATAGGCGTGCTCGTCGCCGACCTCATATCCGTCGTGCAGCAGATGCCAGCCGTCCGCTTTCTTGATGAGAGGAAGGTGCTTCAACGACCGGGTCGGATCGTCCCAGGCGAATAGAAAATAAGCCTGATTGCCGTCATGAACCGCGCGAACTTGGATCGTTGTCTCTCCCTTGTCGTCGAAATTTCCGCCCTGGCCGGTGCTCATGTACAGCGGTCGCGCCGTGCGCCAAACTCGATCGGACGTGTCCCCATCGAGCATCGGGAGCTCGGACGCGTCGATGCGGCGCACATAGAGCGTGTCGACCGCCTTGCGATCAATGGCGACGAGAAAGAAGGCGCCGAAGATCGCAATCGAGATCGCCATGATGAACGGATTGGCCTGGAGCACCGGCCCTCGCCGCGGTTTGCGTCCGCCGGCGTTGTCAGCTCGGGGGCGCGGCGGGTGGGACGGGCGGGCGCTCGCAGGGGGATCGTGTGGTGCCCCGTCGGGCCCGCGCGGCGGCTGCAGATGACGGCCTGCGAGCGCCTGCGTCCGAGCCGTATCCGGCGTCTGCTCGGCGGCCATCGGCGGCGACGTCGCCGGTCCAGTGTGCTCTGCCAGCAACATGAGCAGCTGGATCGGATCGAGCGGCGGCGGCGGAGGCACGAGAGGCGCTGGCCGGAAAATGCGAAGCATTTGCGGCTTTCCGCCGAGCTTCAAATGCGCCAGGACGTGCAGAGCGGCGTAACCGAGAATCGCCCACGTTCCAAACCAATGCAACGTAACAAGGATATACTGGGTGTAGCCGAAATAGAGCAGGCCGCCGGTCGCGAGCTGCAACAGCAAGGTGACGAAGAACCCCCAATATAGGACGATGTTGATCGCGCCCCAGCGTGCATGCCGATTGCCGAACAATCCGAGTACTCGGATGCGGTCGAGCCGAACGCGGCGGGCGAGGCCCGAGAGCCACATGTAGATCGCATAAGCGACAGCAACCGTAACCAGCACAAGCGCCGCCGGCATGTGGGCCGTCCAAACCGACGAGCTTGGCAGCATCCTGTCCAGCAGGTTGATCCAGGTTCGGTCCGGCGCTTCGGTGGCGATCCGCAGCCCGCTCAAGAGCGCGACCACCAGTGACACGACCAGCGTCCAGTGCAGGATGATCGTTCCGTAGTCCGTCTTGCGGTTGCGAATCTTCCATCGGCTCATGCGCGCGCCCTCCCGATCAGCGCGCGGCCTGCGACGCCATCTCCCTCGATGCGGTGCGTTGACCGACGATGGCGCGCATGGCGAGGATGCGCACCGCGCGCCGCGTCGATCGCCGACCGGTCAGGTTGATGTCTGCCCGCAACAAGTGGGACCGCTCCAATAGCCACCGGAACCCCCCTCTTAAGCCCGCCCCAATACGCCTTGCTTTCGCAATCACAGCGAAAGACGAATCATCTTCGAGGCAGCCACAACGGCTGCGTTATGATGAATTGTTCGAACACCGGGGACCGGCCGCCACGGCGTCCGCGCCCGGCGCGAGCGTCGGTATCCAACGCCTCGGCCGAGACCCCGGCGTTGGCAACCGAGACGGTGTCCGCCTTACATCACCCAGTGGTCGACGTGGTGCGACGCGTCGGCCGTAATCACGGGATGATTGTCGGCGGCCGAGGCCCCCGCGGGGCTGGCCGGGGCGATGTTCGCGGCGGTCTGCGTGGCCGCGCCCCCGGACGCTGCCGGAGCGGCCGGGGCCGCCGCCGGCGGCACAGGCGTAACGTTCGCCGATGCGACCGCGGTGACGGCCGTCGACAGAACATCCGCCACCGTCACCCCATCGGCATTGTAGGTTCCGCCGGTTGAGGGGACGTTGTTGCCGCCGACGTCGGCGGCATTCGCGTGCATTTCCTGGGCGGCGGCGTTGACCAAGGCCGCATTGCCGGTCTTCAGGCCCGTGACCAGCCCGGCGACCTCAGCCCCCAGCGTGCTGGTCTTGCCGAGAAGCTCGTTGTCGAACCTGGCTTCGAAGATGCCCCCCTGGGACGCATCGAAGTTGGTCACGCTTTTCTCGAAGGCCTGAACCTGGGAGATCAGCGTGTGGATTGCGGCGGCATCATGCGAGCCGACGACCTGGTTCGCCTGCTGGCCCAACGAATTCGACTGGGCAATGAAGTTCGCCCAGAAATTCGTCTGATCGGCGTTGTCCATGTATTTCGGCGTGGGATTGAGAGCATCCGGAAAAGGCGAGAAACCGGACACGCCGCCCTGGTTGGCCATATTGGCGAGATTGGTATCGCCCTGGACGATGTCGATAATATCCAGGATGTTGTCGTTGCTCGCTCGACCTGCGTCGGGATTGACGCCCGCTTCCTTTATGTAGGTGAGCTCGAGCTGCATCTGTCGCACGACGGTATCGGCATGAATGCCGGTCAACCCTCCGAACAGATGCGGATTGTCGTGCATCAATTGCTGCATGTCGGCGATGACGGCATTGACGTCACTGGTGATGATCTTGGAATTGTCGGCGTTGACTCCGCCCAGAATTCGATTGGCGGCATCATTGAAGATGGCGCCGATGTCCGCCAGGTTGGCATGCGGTGCGTTCGCCGCCGTGACGCCTTGAAGCGTCGGAGGCGCCGCCATGAAGCCGGTGGCGCCATTCTGTGTGGCCAGCGCGGTCAAGGTCGGGTCATTGTTGACGATGTTGAGGACGTCGAGGTGACTGTTGTGCAGCGCCGTCTCAGCGGCTGATACGCTGCCGAACGCTCCACCCCCATTCACCGAGGCGGTGGCTGCCGAGATCGCGGTAGTGAGATCGCCCAGGATCGTCTGGACGTGGGTGAGCGTGGCGCCGGTGAAGTCACCGGCGGTGACGTCGGCCTGCAGGCCTGTTTGCATCGATTGCAAGTCGTTGACATAGCGAAACACGCTGCCGTTGCCCTGGCCGCCCTCCGCGACCGCGTTTTGCCACAGACCGCCGACCAGCGCCCGGGTCGCGTCGTTGAAGGTGGCGCCGAGCTGCGCGAAATCCGCTGCAGCGGCCGCTGGCGCCGGCGTGATGGTTGTCGTGTCAACCGGCGTGGGCGTCACAGACGCGGGCGGCGTCGGAAGATCGGATTGATGATGCCCGTGATGATGTACGTGCTGAGCCATGATGAGCCCTCCCCATTGCTGTCCAAGTCCGGCGAAACGAAATCGTCTCGCATTAACGGTCGCTCACATTGTTGGCTTGAATCCGACGAGAAGGAGATCGGAAGCGAGGTCTTAAGCCGGCGGATTGATGGCGCGCGGCATCACATACCATTCTCCCAGTACATCGTACCATCCTTCAGATGAAGTGCGTTGATGGGCGTGCGTTAAGGCTCGCGCATCCGATTGGATTTTTCTGCGGTCTGCATTTGCACGGACTCTTTGACGATTGATCTCCATCTCGATCGCCACTCTCACGCGAAAGAAATCGCGTGCGATCAGGAAAATCGCAGATCCGTTTTGCTGGTGCGACGACCATTGCGGCAGACTGCGTCATCGGGAATGCTTGACCCATCGCAATCAGCATCACGCGTCATCGCAATCTTGCCGAAATTCCGTCGGGATCGGTGGTCAACACTCACCGGCGGATGGGGCATGTCGTTCGGCCGAAGTCGAGGTGAACGAGCGCAAGCATCAACAACATACCGTGTAGCCGGGCGTAGGCGATGACCGATGTGACGGGAACGTTGAGTTGCGATCAGGCTGATCCCGTGACGCTTGGGCTGCGCGCGAGCGCGCGACGATTGGTCGGAGTTGCCGTTTTCAGCGGCGTGATCAATCTGCTGACGCTATCGGGATCGCTTTACATGCTGCAAGTCTACGACCGGGTGATTCCGAGCCGGAACGTCGCGACTCTTGTGGGATTGTCTCTGATCGTTCTGCTCGCCTATGTGGCGCAAGGATATTTTGATGCGTTGCGCACGCGCATGCTATCGCGCATCGGAACCCTGTTCGATGTCTCCCTACAGGAGCCAATTCATCTCGCGCTCGCGACTCTTCCGCTTCGCGGCGTGAAGCCGGTACTCACCCACCAGCCATTGCGCGATCTCGATCAGGTGCGCGCATTCTTGTCGGGCATCGCGCCGACGGCGTTTCTGGACATGCCTTGGATACCGATTTTCCTGATCGCGCTGTTTCTGTTCCACCCGGTAATAGGTATTACCGCCATGGTAGGCGCCGGCGCGATCGTTGCGATGACCTTTCTTACCGAGCGCCAGTCGCGCGGCGCCGCCCAGATCGCGATGGAGAGTAGCGCTCAGCGGCAGGTCCTCGCCGACGCCACGCGTCAAAACGCCGAGGTTATTCGCGCGCTCGGGATGACCCGTCGCTTTACGGCGCGGTGGTCGCGGGCCAACGAGCGGTTTCTGCAGGAAAATGTCCGTGCCACGGATGTCTATGCCAATCTCGGAGCGGGCGCGAAAGTTCTGCGTTACGTGCTCCAGTCCGCCATGTTGGGCGCCGGCGCCTATCTCGTGGTGATCGGGCAGGCTTCGGGCGGCATCATGATCGCGTCGTCGATCATGATGGGGCGCGCATTGGCGCCGATCGAAGTAGCGCTCAGCACCTGGAAGCAGCTCGTCGCGGCAAGGCAGGGCATCGCCCGGCTGCGCGAAATCCTCAAGACGACCGCAGCGCCGCCCGTACCGCCGGTCGTGCTGCCGCGGCCGCAGCGCGAGCTGTCGGTTCAAGATCTCGCCATCGCCGCGCCGGGCAGCGACCGAATGATCGTTTCGAATGTCTCGTTTTCGCTGAAGGCCGGCATGGGCTTGGCGCTCCTGGGCGCGAGCGCGTCGGGCAAGACGTCGCTGACGAAGGCGCTGGTGGGCGTCTGGCCGGCGATCCGGGGCGCGGTGCGCCTGGACGGCGCAGCGCTCCACCAGTGGAGCCACGACGACCTGGGTCGCCATATCGGCTACCTTCCGCAGGACGTGGCGCTGTTCGACGGGACGGTTGCAGAAAACATTGCGCGTTTCGACGACAAGGCGACCTCCGACGCCATCCTGAAAGCAGCGCGAGTAGCAGGCGCACACGAGATGATCGTGCGCCTGCCGGATGGATACTCGACTCGCATCGGCGAAGGCGGAATGTCCCTGTCCGCCGGCCAACGCCAGCGCCTCGGTCTCGCACGGGCGGTGTTCGGTGACCCCTTCCTGGTCGTTCTCGATGAACCCAATGCCAATCTCGACGCCGACGGTGAAACCGCGCTGACGCGGGCAATCGAGATCCTGCGCAACGGACGTTGCATCGTGATCGTCGTATCGCATCGTCCGAGCTCGCTGTCGGCCTTGAACATGGCGATGGTGTTATACGAAGGCAGGGCGATCGCGTTCGGGCCGCGTGAGGAGGTCTTCGCGCGCGTTGCGCGCTCGGCGGGACGACAAGCGGCCGGCGCGCCGGGCCCGATCAAGGGCAACCTTTCCTCCAACGCCGGCGGCATCCCATGATGAATGCGGACGACGAATGGAAAGAGAGGGACGCCCACCGCCGCCGGGCTGAGGGACGGAGCGCTCTCAAGGAGCGAACGCCGGAAGTCCATCGCCAAGAAACGATCGGACCGCAGGGAGCGGCGCTGATCAGCGAATTGCGACGCATTCAGCAAGCTTTTGATCAAGAGTATCATCCCGAACCGCGCGGCGCGCATGCGGGGCGTTACCCCCAGGATAGCGGGCGCGCCACCAAGCCCAACATGCGCGATCGGGCAGCAAGGCCCAAGAAGCGCAAGGGGATGATGAGCCGCGCCGTCGATGCCTGCCTGGAGAGCGTCGGATTCGGGAATGCTCGTCCTGCCGATCGCAGCCCCATGATCACGGGCGATGCGCGACCACCGGCATCGAACCGCCCGCCGCGCTTGGAGCAAACCTGCGACCACCGCGTCCCGCCGCGACATCCGCCACCGGTTCGGCCTCGCGCGCCGGTGATCCCCAAGGAGCCGCCGTCGACCGCTCTGCTGGAACGGCTGGCGCAACATGCCGAGCGCGAACTCGCGCGTGGGGGGCGGAGCGTCGAGGACGTCTCCGGCGAGCGCCGGCGCAACATAACGCCGAATTCACTCAAGACCTCGGTCGGTCGCGCGCTGGAGATCTGCCTCGGCCATGCCAAGGTCGGCTACCAATACGTTGCCAATGAAAGCGGCCAAGCGCTCGCCGACGATGCAAACGGCGCCGAGCTCTCGACGCGCGTCAGACGCTCCCTCGAGCGCGAGCTCAGAACCGGACTGCGAGTGCTGGTCGTCGGCTTTGGCGTTGCCGGCGGATGGGCCACCTTGGTGCCGTTGTCGGGTGCCGTGGTGGTAACCGGAAGCCTCGTGGTCCAATCGAACGTCAAGAAGGTGCAGCATCCGACCGGCGGCATCGTGGCGCAGATCGCCGCGCGCGACGGCATGCACGTGAACGCCGGCGATCTGGTCGTTCGTCTTGACGAGACCCAGGCGCGCGCGACCCTTCAGGTGGTCACCAATCAGCTCGACGAGGTCAGAGTTCGCATTGCCAGGCTGGTCGCCGAGCGCGACGGACTCGACGAGCCGACGATGCCGCGGGAGCTCACCGGGCAATCGGGCAATGACGACGCCAAGGCACGATTTGCGTCGGAAAAGTCGTTGTTCAAGGCGCGCGCGACCGCGCGCCAAAACCAGAAGGAGTTGCTGCAGAGCCGCGTCGCCCAGTTCGGAGAGCAGATCGGCGGGCTCGACGCCCAGATCAAATCGAATGCGTCCCAGCTCGAACTGATCTCCGGCGAGCTTCAGGGAGTCCAGAGCCTGTACGAGAAGCGGCTGGCGCCGGTCACGCGGCTCAATACCTTGCAGCGCGAATCCGCGCGCCTCGACGGCGAACGCGGGCAATTACAGTCGGCGATCGCGGAGACGAAATCCAAGATCGGCGAGGCGCAGCTTCAGATGATCCGGGTCGACCAGGATTTTCGCTCTGACGTGATAAAGGATCTCCGCGAAGCGGAAGGCAAGCAGGCCGAGCTCGCTGAGCGCCGCGTGGCGGCGCTGGATCAGCTGAATCGGATCGATATCCGCGCAACCACCTCGGGCATCGTTCATCAGCTCACGATTCACACGGTTGGCGGCGTGATCGGCGCCGGAGAGGTCGTGATGGAGATCGTGCCCGATTCGGATGATCTGCAAGTCGAGGCCAAGCTCGCGCCCAATGACATCGATCAGGTCAAGATCGGGCAGACCACCCTCGTCCGGTTCTCCGCGTTCAACCAGCGCACCACACCGCAGCTCAGCGGCGTCGTTTCATACATCTCCGCGGATCTGAGCCACGACCAGCAGGGCAATACGTCCTACTACACGGTCAGGGTTACGCTTCCCGAAGAGGAGCATCGGCGGCTGGCCGGCCTGCAGCTCGTCTCGGGCATGCCGGCGGAAATCTTCGTGCAAACCGGCAGCCGTACGATGATGAGCTATTTGCTGAAGCCGATCACGGATCAGCTCCGGCGCGCCTTCAACGAGCGCTGAGATCGACAGCGCGGTCCGGTAGGACCAGGAGCTCATGGTGGGCCCGGGAGGACTCGAACCTCCAACCAAGCGGTTATGAGCCGCTAGCTCTGACCATTGAGCTACGGGCCCGAAGGCGGCGGACCGTAGCAGCGGAATCCCAGCCACACAACGCCGGCGGGCGCGTCTCCGAAGCTGCTGCCCTTCGCGGCGCGGCCAATGAAAGGTACGACCCTTTTTGCTCGGCATGGATTCACGCCGGGGTCCGAGTCTGCTATGGGTGATTCGGGCGGTGGATAGGGGGCTGTGGCGCGTTTCGAATCTTCCATCGCGGCCAATGACATGTTTCCCAAGCTGAGCATCATCCTGACCGCTGTGATCGCCGCCTGCGTGGCGGTGCTGTCGGCAAGCGTCGGCCTGGTCGGCACCGGCAATTCGGTCAAGCATGCGGTTGCTGTCCCCGATATCGGCCACTTGCTGATGCAGCAGGCGATCATGGACGCGCCCGAGTGGCAGCACTTCCAGTCTCTCGCCTATGCGCGCCGAGCCGACGAGCTCCTTCGCCTGCGCGACTTGCCGGTGGCGCCGGCGCGCGCCGTGGTCGAGTTTGCCGAGCAGCCGCAGACCGACGCCACGCTGGTCGCGCCGCCCTTCGCGACCGAGCCGGCGGACGACGTCGCGACCAAGACCGCCGCCCTGCAGACCGATCAAGCGCGGAGCGCAGCCGCGCTCGCCGGCCCGATCACGGCCGAACCATCCACGGGCAGCGACGCCCCGGTCGCAACTATCGTGGCAAGCCTCCAGGACGGCGCTGTTGAAACGACCGGGGGCATTGCGCCGCCGAAGCTCTCGCGTGTCGCAATACCGCGCCCCAATCCGAAGGCCCGCGCGGAAGCGCGCAGGAAAAAGCTCGCGGCAGCAGCGGCGGGCGGCCACAAGCAGGTCGCAAATCTCGACGCCGGCGCCACGGCCGCGAGCACGGTTGCGGAGAAACCTTCCGTCGGGTCGAGTCGCCGGGGCACCAAGGTCGCCGAGCAGCCGCGCAAGAAAAAGCGCCACGCCAGTCGGGCGCCCCGCCAGGTGGCGCCGGAGGCCAGCACCGGCTTCCCGATCGACGTGCAGCAGACCAACGGACAAAGCACGAGCGCCAACACTCGATTCGGCACCGGCTTCGAGGGCAGACAGTAAGGGGCGACGCGCCATAACCGCGCGCGGCAGGGCCTGAGCTACGCCGTGCACGCAATCCAGCATTGCAGTATATCGCTTGGTATTACCCGGAGTCGGGTCTAACTACCAAACAAACCTCCCGTATTCAAAACGGGCCCAGCCGGGATGAAGCGCCGTCGTTGAAGAAGGACGACCGCCATGGCTCATCTGATTGCCAAGCACCCGCTGCCGCATATCAACATTGCGCTGGTGATCGCCGTCGTGTGGGTCGCGCTTGCCGTCGCGGCGGCGGTCTACGACGTCGCTCACATGGTGCAGGCTTGGTAGGCGGCTCGCGCTTTTACGCGCGAGCCATTTCGCACACCCCTGCCCGAATCAATAAGCGGGCGCCTGCCCCTGTCACATGCGGAAGAGTCTCTTCGAATTTCCGCTCAAGATCTTCACCTTGTCCTCATCGCACAGCGGCACGGTTTCCATCCAGCGCGTCCCGGGCGGGTTGGGGACGAACGGCCAATCGATCGCAAACAGGATGCGCTCGATGCCCATCTCCATAACGCAGCACAGCAGCGCCGGATTGGAGAAGTTGCCGGACGTGGTGATCCAGAAATTGTGACAGAAGACGTCGCGGAAGCTCATCTGCTTTCCGCCCGGTCGCGCCAGCGCATTGTCGATGCGCCAGACCAGGAACGGCAGCGTCTCGCCCAGGTGACCGAGCACGATCTTGAGATTGGGATATTTGTCGAACACACCGCCCAGCACCAGGCGGATCGCGATCGTCGCCGTCTCGACCGTGAAGCCCCAGGCTGCGCGGATCACCATCGGAAAATCCTTGGCGTATTCCTTGTAATAGACGTCCATCACCTGCGGGTGCGGCAGCGCGGGATGGAGATAGATCGGCACGTCCAGCTTCTCGGCGCGCTCGAAGATCGGCCAGAAGCGTTTGTCGTCTAGGAACAGGCCGTTGGCGAGGCCGTGGATCATCGCGCCCTTGAAGCCGAGCTTGGTGACGGTGCGTTCGAGCTCGTCCGCCGCCGCCGCGGGATCGCTCGTCGGCAGCGTCGCAAAGCCCGCAAAGCGCGTCGGATGCTTGGCGATCGCCGCCGCCAGCCGGTCGTTGACCCGCCGCACCAGCGCGACCGCGTCGTCGCCGCTGAGCTTCTGCGCCGACGGCGCCCCGTGGGAGATGATCTGCATGTCGACGCCGGCCTCGTCCATCTCCTTCAGCCGCAGGTCGCCGAGGTCGTGGAGTTGCTCCATCATCTGCGGATTACGGACGCCCTCGACCCCCGAATAGGTCGCTG
>Ga0209106_1000027_pt1 | contig 11933 bp, 8 predicted proteins | sample MedBloCAOM1_M3_FD_187713 | JGI IMG/M metagenome (GOLD analysis project Ga0209106, IMG submission 187713) | Forest soil microbial communities from El Dorado National Forest, California, USA - Mediterranean Blodgett CA OM1_M3 (SPAdes) (version 2) | ecosystem: Environmental > Terrestrial > Soil >...
TCACGCCCTGCGGCTTTTCGCGGTCGACAATGGAGAGAACGTCTTCGAGTGTGAGCGGCTCGAAGTACAGGCGGTCAGAGGTATCGTAATCGGTCGAGACCGTTTCTGGATTGCAATTGACCATCACGGTTTCGTAACCATCTTCGCGCAGGGCGAAGGACGCGTGGCAGCAGCAGTAATCGAATTCAATCCCCTGCCCGATCCGGTTTGGACCGCTCCCCAGGATTACAATTTTCGGTTTGGAAGTGGGTTCCGATTCGTCTTCATCCTCATACGTGGAATACATGTAGGGAGTGAAGGATTCAAATTCCGCGGCGCAAGTATCGACGCGCTTAAAAACAGGAGCGATATGAGCTTTTGTCCGGCAGTGACGAACCGCCGCTGGGGTTGTTTTCCAAAGCCGCGCCAGTTGTTCGTCGCTCGTGCCCATGCGCTTGGCTTCCCGGAGCAAGTCCACGGGAACCGTTTCAATTGTTACGGACGCAAGCCGTTTGTTGACCGCGACAATTTCCTGCATCTGCTGGATGAACCACGGATCGATCTTGGTCAGCTCCGCCATTTCCTTCGAGGAAATCCCACGCTCGAGCGCGACGAGCAGCCAGTGAATTCTGTCCGGACGCGCCGTGGCGATTTTTTCGCGCAACAGCGATACGGGCGTGTCCGCGGGCGCGCGCCAGGGTGAGCTTGGCTCCAGCGAGCGAATGCCCTTCTGCAGAGCTTCCTTGAACGTCCGTCCGATCGCCATCACTTCCCCGACGGACTTCATTTGCGTTCCGAGCGTCGAGTCCGCGCCGGGAAATTTCTCAAATTGCCACTTCGGTATTTTTACCACAACGTAATCAATGGACGGCTCGAAACACGACGGCGTCTTCCGCGTGATGTCGTTCGGAATTTCATCGAGCGCCATGCCGACCGCCAGCCGCGCGGCGATCTTGGCGATCGGGAAACCGGTTGCTTTGGAAGCCAACGCGGAGCTGCGCGAGACCCGCGGATTCATTTCGATCACGATCATCCGGCCGGTGGCGGGCTCGATCGCGAACTGGATGTTGGAACCGCCGGTTTCGACGCCCACTTCGCGGATGATGGCCGCGGCGGCATCGCGCATGCGCTGGTATTCCTTGTCGGTCAATGTCTGCGCGGGGGCGACCGTGATCGAGTCGCCAGTGTGTACGCCCATGGGGTCGAAATTTTCGATCGAGCAGATGACCACGAAGTTGTCGCGATAATCGCGCATCACTTCGAGCTCATATTCCTTCCAACCAAGCACGGATTCCTCGACCAGGGCTTCATGAACCGGGCTGGCATCGAGCGCATGCGAAATGGCTTCTGCAAATTCCTCGCGATTGTAGGCAATCGATCCGCCGGTGCCGCCGAGGGTAAATGACGGCCGGATCACGACGGGATATCCGAGTTGATCGGCAAGCTTGAGGCCATCCTGCGCGTTATTCACCAGCGCCGACGCGGGAACGTCCAGCCCCACCTTGCGGCAGGCATCCTTGAACCACAACCGGTCTTCGGCAACCTTGATTGCGCGGAGCGATGCGCCGATCAGTTCCACGCCATATCGTTCGAGAACACCGCTCTCGGCGAGCTCCACAGCCAGATTGAGGCCGGTCTGGCCGCCGACGGTTGGGAGCAGCGCCTGCGGCCTTTCCACCGCGATGATCTTTTCGAGATATTCTTTCGTCAAGGGCTCGACGTAGGTGCGGTCGGCAACTTCGGGATCGGTCATGATGGTGGCGGGATTCGAGTTTACGAGAATGACTTCGTAGCCCTCGCCCTGCAAGGCCTTGCAGGCTTGCGTGCCGGAATAATCGAACTCGCAGGCCTGTCCGATCACGATCGGACCCGAACCGATAATCATTATTTTTTGAATGTCTGTGCGCTTCGGCATGGTGGGTGCTAGGCCTTGGCCTGTCCGCGGCGAAGAGTGCCGGTTAATTTCCAGTGCTTCATTGTTTCGTTGAACTGCCGGAACAAATAGTGCGAATCGTGCGGTCCGGGAGACGCCTCCGGGTGATATTGAACGGAAAACAGCGGCAGGCTACGGTGCCGCAAGCCTTCATTCGTCTGGTCGTTCAAGTTCAGATGGGTGACCTCAACGTCGCTCGAGGGCAGCGAATCCGGGTCCACGCAAAATCCATGATTTTGCGCGGTGATTTCCACCTACCCGGTCAGCAAGTTCTTCACCGGATGGTTCGAGCCATGGTGGCCGAATCTTAGTTTGAAGGTTTTCCCGCCGAGCGCGAGCCCGCACAATTGATGGCCCAGGCAGATTCCGAAGACCGGCACGCGTCCCAACATCGCGCGAATCGTTTCGATCGCGTAAGTGGCGGGCTCTGGATCGCCCGGCCCGTTCGACAAAAACACGCCGTCAGGTTTTAAGGCAAGCGCGTCTTCGGCGGTTGTTTTTGCGGGCACGACCACGACGTCGCAATCGTGATCCACCAGAAGCCGGAGAATATTCTGCTTGATGCCAAAATCATAGGCGACGACGCGATATCGTTGCGTCTCGTCAGCAGATTGCACTTCGCCCATCGCCTCATGCCAAGGGGGAGCGGTTAACTCGATCGAACCACGGTCCCAGGTATATTGCTTCTTGGACGAAACGCTGCTCGCCAGCTCCTGCCCCGCCATCGACGGCAGCGCGCGGGCTTCTTCTACAAGCAGAGACTCTGGAGTCCCGTCAGTTGACACCACACCGCGGAGCGCGCCCATCTGCCGGATATGCCGCACCAGCGCGCGCGTGTCCACATCCCAGAGCACCGGAATGTCGTGCCGGGTCAGGTACTCTTGAGCGGATTCTCCGGAACGCCAGTTGGAAGCGACCGAGGAAAATTCCCGGACCACGAGTGATTCGATATGTGGGATCGTGGACTCCTCGTCATCGAGGTTCGTTCCCACATTTCCGATGTGAGGATACGTCAGGCAGACAATCTGCCCCGCATAGCTCGGGTCGGTGAAGACTTCCTGGTATCCGGTGAGGCTGGTGTTGAAAACAACTTCGCCGCCGCGCCGTGTGTTTGCTCCCGCGGCGCGTCCCTTAAAAATTCTTCCGTCTTCGAGTGCAAGAATCCCTTGCCGTCCAACAGCTTCTGTCAGCGGTCCCTCTTTCTTCCGGGCTCCCCTTCTGGACTCAGGGCAAACAAGTAAAGCCCGCACCCTTGCGGGTTTTCATTTTTCTGATTCGACGAAAACAGGAATCGAACCGAAATGGTCTACCGGCCAATAGGCAAACACAGCCTTGCCATAAATAAATTGTCGAGGCACGGGCCCGAAGATCCGGGAATCATTCGAGCTGGTCCGATGATCGCCCATAACGAAATATTCGCCGCCGGGGATGCGGATGGGAGCCAGGTTTCCCAAATCCGCCGATTCCGGCGGAATGTAAGGCTCGGATAAACGCTTGCCGTTGACGTACACGCTTCCATCGCGAATCTCGACCGTGTCTTCCGGCAATCCCACCACGCGCTTGATAAATGATTTCGAGCGATCCAAAGGATACCAGAAGACAACAACATCGCCGCGCCCAATCGGCTCGAAACGGTAGACAAACTTGTTGATAAAAATGCGTTCCTGATCGGAGATCAGGGGAGTCATGCTGGTGCCTTCAACCTTCACGGGCTGATAGAAGAAAATAATGATGACGATGGCAAGGCTCAACGCAATGACGAGGTCGCGCCCCCAACTCCTGAGCTCGCGGCGCAGTGGCTGCGTCGCTTCCGGCGCAACGGAGGTGCTAATTTCGGGGTTCGGCTCCATGTCGTTACTTTGGGAACTCTTATTTTATACCACGCTCCCGGATGGCGCGCCACTACCACCATCGGTGGTGGGTCAGTTTCCGGATACGGCGTTAATCGGGAGTTGCCGTGACGAGAAGGCGATCAACCTGTTCGAGGGGGGTAGAGCTTGTTCTCAGTCTTCGCTGAGTTGATGAAAAAACACGCCGCACTAGCACGATTTTTGCGTTGCAGTTTGCTCCTGCCGTTTGTTATTGTGCGCACACTGTGACCATCTGCCGCAAGATCGATCGACGGAGTTTGCTTTTTGGCAGCTTCGCAGCGGTCATGGGCGCCAAGGCCGGCGCCACAGGGACACCTCGTCTTGAAACACTAACTCAATGGTTGAATGCCTCCCCTCAGGAGCGCGAACTTGCATTGCAGCCATGCCTAGATCGCATTCAGGCAATGGATCCCTCCATTCACGCCTGGGTCCAAGTGATGCCGGAGAAACCAACCGGGAACGGCAAGTTGGCGGGAATCCCCTTCGGCGCAAAAGACATTATCGAGACACGGGGTTTGGCTACTGAATACGGCTCGCCAATTTACAAAGGACGAATTGGCACGGAAGATGCCGCCATCATTCGCGAGATGCGCCAACGCGGTGCGATATTGGTTGGAAAGACAGAAACCACCGCCTTCGCATATCGCACGCCAGGCCCGACGCGCAACCCGAGGGATTTGGAACACACGCCAGGCGGCAGCTCGAGCGGTTCGGCAGCCGCGGTCGCAGCGGGGATGGTTCCGGTCACCATCGGAGAGCAGACACAGGGGTCGATACTGCGGCCGGCCTCCTATTGCGGCGTTACCGGATTCAAGCCCACCTACGGTTTGCTGTCCATGGATGGCGTGCTGCCCTTGGCGAAAAGCCTGGACACGCTCGGCTTCTTCACACATACACCAGCCGATATGCTCCTGCTCTGGGAATCAATGGGACATCCTATCGGCAGGGCGGAGAATATTGTCCTCGGCGCCCCCGAACCCATGCCTGAAGTAGAGCCTGCAATGCAGACAGCGTTCAGGAATGCGCTTTCAGCCTTGCGAACTGCTGGCGCATCCATCCAATCCCTCGATATTGCTGGAATGCTCGCAAAACTCGCCGGTGAGAACAGGATGGTGATGTTCTACGAGGGTGCTCGGTTCCACCAGCAGCGTTTTAAGGAGTATGGAACCCGGCTCGCAGATCTCGCAGATTTGGTTCGGGATGGCCTTCAGATCTCTGAAGGGCGCTATGACGAGGCCAGGCGGTATATCGCGGAGTGCAGGGACCGAGTGGCCGAGATGTACAAGGCCACACCGGTTATCCTGGTGCCGGCCGCGACAGGGCCGGCACCGCTAGGCTTGTCATCGACTGGCGATTCGAGAATGAACGCTCCGTGGACTGCCCTCGGAACACCCACAATCTCGATTCCCCTGCCAGTTCCGAGCGGGTTGCCGCTTGGGCTACAACTCACCGCAGACCGCGGCCAGGATGCCAGAGTGCTTCAGACTGCCGTCCGCCTCCACAAAATCCTTGCCAGCGCACGTTGAACAAGCGTGTCCTGATGCCTTTAGTTCTGAAGGTGCCGGAGCTTGAAGGATGCTACTCAGGAGCCACTCGCAGCGCGAGCTGCCTGTTGGCTGGCCATTTGTTCCTTCATCTTCTTTTGCATTTCCTTAGGTGTGGGTTGTGCAATGTGGGTAGCGACCATCCAAGTGTAACCCTCGGGATCGACAACGGCTCCACAGCGGTCGCCCCAAAACATATCCATCACCTTTCCCTTGGGCGCGGCCCCAAGCTTTACGGCCTTGGCAACCGTTTTATCTGAGTTCTCCGTCAGCAGATACAAACTCGTCGGCGAGGCTCCGATTGTTTTCGCGCTGCGGGAACCCATCTGCGGCATTTCCGGCGTCAACATTATTGTCGTGCCGCGGAGCGTCAGCTCGCCATGGATCGCCTTGCCGTCTGGGCCATTCATGATCCCCCGTTTGGCAAAGCCGAATGCCTTTTGATAAAAGGCGGCTGCCGCTTTGATGTCGGTCACCGTTAGCATTGCCGTTACCGAACCATAGAGCTTTTTATTGAGTGGATCGATTTTTTTGGCCATAACTTTCCTTTCGTGAGGCGAGTATTTGAGCTGAATTTCGGCGGAATTCGTTCATGATGTACCGCTCGCAGTAATTTCTGGGGAGCGGGGACCAAGGATACTTCAATGAGAAAGGCCCGGTCAACTTGCGAGTCGATTGCGCAGCACACCTCGCCGAGCTCTTTCCGCACCCCGGGGGATTCTGACGAACACCGGCCAACACCGTGGTTCTATCCGAATGTTCGCCTACTCTTACGCAATTCGGTTTTGTTGGCTGCGCCGTCACTCGGTCAAAATCTGGCCGGATGGCAGGCCGGATCACAGGTTCGGTGCTACGGGTCTACGCATGATCACCGGTGAAACATTTGTGCGCAGCTTCGGCTCTAACGTTCCTCCCCTATAGGATCGGCCGGTCGCCGGGCGTTAGTGACTTGGCCGGATTGGAATAGTAGGTTTTTCGTTCAGGAAGTGCTGTCGAAAATTCAGTTCATCCGAGATCGTGTAGATGGTTTCGGTCATGATCCCATCGGTTTTCAACTTGAACGCCAGCTGTCCATCCCAGGGTTTTGTATAAGCCTTTGGGTCATCAAACGTAAAGTTGAAAACCAATGTCTCCGGGTCGACTCGCCTGATGCGCTCTATGATGTGGAGATCTTCGGTATGCAGGTGGCCGATGGGATCGAGCCATGTGGAATCTTTGAAACCCACCGAATCCACCACCAGTGTGTCCCCCTCCCACTTGCCAACGGATTCCCCAAACCACGAGATGTCCGGAACCTCCGAATGAGGCCGGTTGAGCGCAATCTGCCGCCAGGATTTGTTGTATTCCCAGATTTGATAAATGTAGTCTGGGGTTTGCACAATTTTGAATCTCATCGGATGAATCGAGGCGCGTGGATAACCGTCTGGATCCGCATATTTCAATGCCGGATCCGTAGTGTTTGCAAAGGTTTGATTCCGTCCCGTGGCCGGCCGCTCGGCCTTCATCCGAGCGATTGCCCAGGGCGTGTACGGTATATCACCCTCAGCTCCGGGCTTCTGGGCCGTTGGATCGGAAGGACTCAAAGACTGAATTGCTTTGCCCAGCCAAATGCCGGATAGATCGGGCACCTGGGAAATCGGCTTTCCGGCATTCTTTCCGGAACACCCGGAGATAAATCCGAGTATTCCCAACGACCATACCGCTGACCAACACAATCGATTTCGCATTTTCAAGCGCTCCCCACAACGCTCCACCACTATCAAAGCTCCTTGCCGTCGGCCTTGATCAACTTGATGAGGCGCCCGACGCTCCCGCCCCTCTGAGCGGGATTGAACGTCACCTTCATGACGTCTCCCGGCTGGAGGCTCTTTCGGTTCCAGCCACGATTCACCATTACCGGTGGCGAGCTGGCCTCCAGGATCCAATGCCTCACCTTGCCCTTGTCATCTTTGGTGTCCAAACCGATCTCTACGTGAGGATTCGTCCATATAAACTCCGTCACAGTCGCCTCTAGAGTCACCTCTTTCGACATGTCATATAACGATGTACCTCCATGGTGCGCGAACAACGGAATAGCCGTCAGAAGTACACCAAGGGCGAACACCTTGCCTTTCATTGGCAACCTCCAGTAGTTCCTTAAACGACAGCGAAACCGAAGCATCGACAAACTCAATGCGATTCTAAGCCCCTGGGCATTGGGTTGACAACGCGCCGCTAAACGTGATGTGGGGCGCGTCTCCGTCTGCGCATCATGCTTCGGACAGGCCGCCGCGTACAATGTTTTTTTACAAGCGGCGACAGAGAGTCAGCTACCTCGCACAGGGAGAGAACGCGAGGATTTGCCGACAGCGAGGGGAAGCCCCTTCCAATGCCAAAGCATATCGCCTCCTACCGCGCCGCTTTTTTGGGAAGGATAACCTCAATTTGGTTATTCGCGCAGGCATAGGCGTTGACAGAAGCAAGAGACGAGATTCCGGTCGAAATTGTCGTCAACCCGGAGATTACGAATCTCTCTGGCGGTAAGTTCCGAGTAGCCCGTAATCCGAGAGTTAGCCCGCTGGAAATTGAACCTGGCGGACTGCCTGAGAGCGATTTGCTTAACCTCTCAGATGTTTGTGTGCCGATTATGGTGTTCTAGACTGGGCTTTGAGCAGCGTCGTCACGTACGCGGGGGTGAGCGGGATGCGGCGAGCGTGGACGCCGGTGGCGTCGAAGAAGGCGGCAGCGACTGCTGGAGGGCCAAGCGCGTTAGCGGCCTCTGAGCCTCCGCCGAAGCCTTTATCATCGCGGGAGATCTGGACGACCTTGATCTCGGGCGTTTCTTCCATTGTGAGGATCTTGTAGCGGGTCCAATTGGTGCTGGTCACCTTGCTCTTGTCAAAGGTGACTTCTTCCTTGAGCGCTTCGCTGAGGCCCATGACGACGCCGCTCTTCATGCAGCGGTCGAGCTGCCGCGGGTTGATGATCTTGCCGCAGTCGACGCCGATGGCGAACTTGGTCACCTGCACGGCTCCCGTGGATGGGGTGACGGCGATTTCCGCGATGCCAACCCAGTAGGCGTTGTTGCGAACGACGATGCATAGGCCGCGGCCGGTCACGGAAGCGCTGCCGCTTTTGCGCGCGCGCGGGTGCGGCGAGGGACGAGGCTCCCATCCGGCGGCCTTGGCGGTGGCATTGAGTATATCGATCAGACGCTGGTCGGTGATGTGGTTGATGCGGAACTGGATGGGATCGGCGCCCGCGGATGCTGCTGCCTCATTCATCAGCCCTTCTACCGCGAAGTTTTGCTGGCGCTGTCCCGGCGTGCGCATGATGTTGCCACGCAGCCCGCCTGACGCCGATTCCGCGGCAAGGTTCGGCATGCCGTAGGCTTCTTCCAGCCTGGTTGGAATCTTGTCGTACGACCATGCTGAGAAAGGCGATTCGGTGGCAACCCAACTGCCCGGTCTCGGCAAGCAACAAGGCATCCCGGCGAGGACTGCGCCGAGCAGCCGGGCATCGTTCTGATGCGGCGTGTACGAAGCGCTGCGAAAGGCGATTACGTGGCCGTTCGGGTCAAGCGCAGCTTTGAGATCGAGCACATACGCTGGCGAGACGCTCGACCAAGCCAAGTCTTCCTGCAAGGTCCACTGCACGCGCACGGGCTTGCCCGTAAGTTGGGAGAGGATCACGGCGTCGGCTTCGGCGCCATCGCCGCCAAGGGTGGTGCGCCCGTACTGACCGGAGTGGTCGAGCCAACGAACGACAACCTTATCCGTGGGTATGCTCAGCGTATTCGCGATCTGCGCGCGCAGGCCTTGTAACTGCGCCGAATGGGTCCAAACGATGACACTGCCGTCGCTGCGCACGTCGGCGACGGCAAGGAAGGGCCCGATCGGTGCGTGCCGTACGTAGGGCAGCTTGTACGTCGCGGACATGGTTTTGCGAGCGCCCTGCAAAGCTGCGTTCACTTCGGCGGGATTACCTTTGCTTTGCGAGGGGGCGCCCCATTTGTAGTCGCGAATGGCTTTGGTGAGGTTGTCGCTGCCGGGGAGTCCGGCCCATTCGGTCCACTTGGTTGTGGCAGCGACGGAATTCGCGGCGCCGATCGCTTCCCATTCATTGGGAGAAAGGACGGCGACGAGATTGCCCTTGGTGACGACTTGCGCGGTCGGGTATTGCTTTTTGTCGAGCGCGCCGACGGAGATCAGAGTCGAGCCTAACGTGACGGGCCGCACCATGCGGGCATGAAGCATTCCGGGCAAGGTGACGTCGCAAGTCCATTGGGTCTTCCCGGTGATTTTGTCGGGGATACCGGGCATAGGATAAGACGTCCCGATGACCTTGTACTGGCTCACTGGTTTGGTCGGGGGATCTCCCGTCACGGTGAACCCGTCGAGTCCCGCCAAGCCATTGCCTTCGGGCGAGGACGGATCGACCTTCGCGCGCATGCCGGTAACTGGAATTTTTAGATCGAGTTGCTGGCCTTGGACGAGCTGGCCGTAACTGATGCTTTTGCCGCCGCCCGAGACGATGGCATCGGCGACGGTAAGCTTGGAGACGGGAACACCAAGTTGCGTCGCGGCCAGGCCCAACAGCGCCTGGTGCGTGTAGGCGGCTACTTTGCGAACGTTGGCCATGCCATACAGAAAGCCTGCGGAAGCGCCGCCGTCCGGCGTCCTGTCGGTGTCACCGAGGACGAGCGAGATGGTTTCCGGGCGCACGCACAATTCTTCGGCAATGGCTTGCGCGTAGTAGGCGCTCATGCCTGTGCCGGTTTCGGTTCTGCCGGTGCGGGCGAGGATGGTGTTGTCGCTGTGGATTTCGAGCCACGAGGCGAGCACGGAGGGATCAAGCGACGTGGGGCTTTTGGCGGCATGGCATGAAAGTCCTGCGGGAATCGAGAGCGAGACGAAAAGAGCGCCGCCCATTTTTACGAAGCCGCGCCGCGTGAGCCTCATGGCAATTCGGGAATCGCTTGAATTTTCTGTTTTTGCAGTCATAACAATCCCTCCCCTTAGGCCTTCATGGCCTTGGCAGCGCGCTGTACGGCTTCGATGATGGCGGAGTAGGTGCCGCAGCGGCAAAGATGCGGCGACGGCGGCTTGTTCGTGAAAGCGTCCTTGATTTGTGCAACGGACGGATTGGGGTTCTTGGCGAGCAATTCCACGGCGGCAATCATCATCCCGCTCTGGCAGTAGCCGCACTGCGGAACCTGTTCGTCGATCCACGCCTGCTGGATTGGGTGCAGCGTCTTGGCTGCATCGGTCGCGCTCAAGCTCTTCTCCGCCGCCCAAACGGCCGGCAAACCTTCGATGGTGGTCACCTGCTTGCCCACGGCGTAAGAGATCGGTGTGATGCACGCGCGGACTTCTTCGCCATCGAGCAGCACGGAGCACGCCCCGCACTGCGCCATCCCGCAACCGAGGCGCGGACCGGTTAATTTCAGTTCGTTGCGAAGCACGAACAGCAAAGGCGTCTCCGGCGCCGCGGACACAACCTGCTTCGTGCCGTTTACGGACAGCGTAATTTCATCCGCCATGACTTTGCCTCCCGAGCAGCAAGCGATCCCACGTGCCGCCATATCTAATTGCACGAACCATTTCTCTGTCGTAAATACTCTGAGGGAATCCAGGTTCGATTCGGCTTGCTCCATCGAGGGATTTCAATTGTTCGGCGGAGAGTTCCATATCCAAACTGGCGAGATTGTCCTGGAGTTGAGATACCTTCCGCGCTCCAATGATCGGGATTATTGGCACCGTTTGATGGCGCAACCAGGCGAGTGCGACTTGCGCCATGCTGCGACCGGTTTGTTCGGAAACCGACTTTACAGCCGATATCATCGGCGCCGCGCGTTGTTCCCTCTCAGGAAAGAAGGCTTTCACTCCCTCATTGGTCATCCGCCCGCCGTCGGGCTTGCCTTCGCCGTGATATTTCCCGGTTAGAAATCCACCCGCCAGGGGAGAGAAAGCCAGAACCCCCAAGTTCAAAGCTTTGGCCATGGGAATCAGTTCGCGCTCGACCGTCCGCTCAATCAGGCTGTACTCGAGCTGCAGCCCGATAAACTGTGTCCAGCCTCGAAGCTCCGCCAGAGTATTTGCCTGGGCGACCCACCAGGCGGGAGCGTCCGAGATGCCGACGTAAAGAACCTTGCCCTGGCGAACCAAGTCGTCCAGACCGCGCATGACTTCTTCCACAGGCGTGATCCCGTCCCAGATGTGCACCCAGTACAGGTCGATGTAGTCGGTTTGCAGTCGTTTCAAACTGGCTTCCACTGCTTGCATCATGTTCTTGCGATGATTGCCCGCCGCATTCGGATCATTGCCTGGCGCGGCGTTGGAGTACTTCGTGGCTAGAACGACGCTCTCGCGATGGCCCTGCATGAACTCACCCAGGAATTTCTCGCTCGTGCCATTAGTGTAGAAATTCGCCGTGTCAATGAAGTTTCCGCCTGCCTCGCGGTAGGTCTCATAGACTTTCTGCGCTTCAGCCTTCGGTGATCCCCATCCCCACTCGTCGCCGAAGGTCATAGTGCCTAGAGCCACTTCGGAGACCCGCAGCCCGCTCTTGCCGAGTAATCTGTATTTCATAATCGTGCTCCTTTCGGGATTCAGCAGCTCAGGAATT
>Ga0209106_1000031_pt1 | contig 11794 bp, 26 predicted proteins | sample MedBloCAOM1_M3_FD_187713 | JGI IMG/M metagenome (GOLD analysis project Ga0209106, IMG submission 187713) | Forest soil microbial communities from El Dorado National Forest, California, USA - Mediterranean Blodgett CA OM1_M3 (SPAdes) (version 2) | ecosystem: Environmental > Terrestrial > Soil >...
GCTTCTATTGGTTGTGCTCGGTATTGTTTGCAATGCGATTATCTTGGATCGCATTCGGAGGCTGTGAACGCCGAAGGGTTTCTTGGTGGATGCGCTCGCTCGCTATTGGAATTTTGCGCATATACAGAAATCCTGAATCGACCGTAGTACGCAATCGCCAGCGCGGCTCAAACCGAAAAGCAACGTGAGCCTTCGCCTGTGCTGTCTTCGGCTTTATATCTCCGATATCGACCTTGAGCGCGCCGCTGGGCATCTTCCGCAACTGATGCGCCGCCTCGTAAATCCGGTCGTAGATGTGTTGCCGATGTGCTACCGCGTGGTGTGGCATATCAGTCTCGTAAATTACTTCAATGCCCTCCATCCTCGCCCCCTTCATGTTGGTCTCTGCTCATATTGCACGCTGGCGCAATCGCAGCGCATGAATCTATCTTCGCGTGGATTCCGATTGCCTTGCGATGGTCGATCCGGCCCCACGTTCTTCCATCCCAGCCCCCAACACTTCCCGCATTGATCCCGATAGCGAAACACCGCGCGTTCATTTGGAACCGGAATATTATCCATGACCTCGTTTGGAACAGGGAAGAAGCTTCCCATCCGCGCACGCTTCACCGCCACCTCAAATAATTCCCAACCGTTCTGCCCGGCGACTACATGCCAGTCTTCGCGGTACTGCGTGATGAAACCACTTAAGTCCTGATTCGGAAATCGGCGCACGGTCTCATCAAACAGGTCGTTGACCATCTTTTTCATCTGCTGCTCTGAGTACCGCAAGCGATTTTTCAACGTTGCTCTGTTTTCCATTTCCATTTACCCCTTCGAGCGGTTTACCAAATTCATTCAATGGGCCGTGCAGAAATCTTGGCAGCTTAGTAAGCCATTCCCTTGGCATCGTGCCACGAGGCACATACCCAGGACTCTTCCCAAGATTTTCAAGGCAGGTTATGAACTGCTGGTCAATCCAGCGAGGAGTGGAGTCGAGCAGATTTTTCAATTGTTTACCTTCGGCACCATTCCATGGACATTCAGCCTCGGCCCAATCCAAATAGAATCCCATGATGATCTGGTGAACCCTGTGGTGCCTTGATTCTCCAGTGGCCTTAGCCATTACCGCATTAGGTGATGTGCCGCCCGCTCTTTGAGCGGGCACAATTACTGACGGTTGCTTTTTTGACGGTTCCTGACGGTTCTTCCTTATTGCGTTGTCGCAATTGTCACCCTTTACGGTATCTAATGTCACCCTTTTGATGTTCTTGTTGTCACCCTTTTGTTTTGAAATGGGTGCCAATTTGTCGATGTTTATTTGGTACTTTGGACGGTTGCCGCGCCCGCCTCCGGGGTTAATAACTACCAAGAATCCATCTTCCACTAGCCGCTTGATGCACCGTTGAGCATTCCGCTCACACTGGCGCGATTTACCTGCGATCTGCTGAATACCGGGGAAGCAGTGACCGTCATCATCGGCCCAATCTGCAAGAGCTAAAAATGTTAGAAGGGTATCTTCGGAATAAGGAGCGGAGTCCCAAACTTTCGACATCACGCGAATGGACATTAAAGCCCTCTCCACGAAAGAGGATTAGAGAAAGCGGGGTGTTCGTGGCACCCCGCCTTTTTTGCCACAACCGAACCCAACGCTGGCCGCGCAGAGAATCGATATTACATTCTACTCACCGCAGGGGATCAGTTCAAGCTGAAAGTTCATGGCGTCTTTTTCGGAACTGCCAGCCCTTGTCGCAAACCAATGGCATAAAAAATCCTTTCAAGGGGATACACTGCAAGAGCTTTCTTCCTTCCCCGGTTACCTGAAATTCATGTGCATTTTCTGCAAATGGGAGCACCGTGATCTGCCGCTGTTACCGTGGTGCATAAGCGGCATATCATACGCCCGCACATCATACACTTCCGCCGCCGCTTGCCTTTCCGCATCCGTTCTCGGCATTCTTCGCAGCAGGTATTACCCGGCTCGAACATGAAACGATAAATTGAGTTGGCTTTCATTCGGTTACCTTCTCCTGAGAGGCTGCAAATAAGTTACCTTGATTTTCAAGGTCGCAGTAATCGCGCACGAACTGATTGAATCTTTCGACTTCCCAGACGGTCAGAGCTGAATCAATGCTGTCCGCGCCGATCTCATGAGCATGCTTCAATTTGTCTGATGTTCCACAGCGCGCATAATGGAATTTCTTCTGATGGTGATGTGCAAAATCGCACCATAGCCCAGCTTGCCGTTTGAACGAATCGGAACCCCCCAGAAAAACACCTTGGAAAATGTGCAGATGCGGCTCGACCTGTTCCGGCGACATGCCATCCTGAACCGCTAAATACCAGGGCCATCCCTCGGGAAGCCACTGCATCCGCCATTCAACTGAAAAACTGAGAGAGTTCAGGCCACCGCCGGGAATATCCGGAACTACAGCGAATAGCGGATCACTATTTACCGTCCGCGCCTTTGCCAAGCGTTTCTCATACGCTTCTCCGTCCCACAGCAAACACCAGCCCACATCATCAACCCCGATAGGGCATCCCGCTTGCTGCCAAGGCGGAAAGCATTCATTATCAAAGGCCCACGGCTCGAACTCATAAGGCTTCGGCTTCATCGCAACGCACATGCGGCCCCAACCCAAAGATTTCATGGTCTTCAGAAAAGGCCCATGCCGCGTATCGCCAAGTAAAACTATCAATTTCCATCCTCCTGTAGCGGGAGCCCGGATTGCCCGGCAGCCCCCGCGCGGTTCACCGAATTTCTTTTATCTCGATTCCGCGAAGTGCCAGCATAAGCTTTTTCTTCAGCCGATAGACGGCTGTTCTCATGCCCTTAACGTCCTCTACGACCGTCTGCCCATCCTGCTGGTACGAGAAATCTCCGCGATATTCGCATAGTCTTACTGCGGCATACCAGAGATCAAATCGCGGCTGAGTAGCGAGTCCTGAAATCTTGCCCGCCTGCTGCAAGAGCTTCAATTCCTGGTATCGGGCCGCTTCTCGATGGCTATCGAATCGAAGGTTATCGACCACGGTTGGAACGTTGTGATACTTCCGCCGAGGGCCGGGGAGCCGTACAGGTATGCGGCTCATGGTATCGGCCTGCTCTCTATGTGGAAATGTGCGAAAGGGTACAGCTTGCATTCACAAGGTCTCTGCAACTCAATCGGTGGGCCGGGCTGATACTCGGCTTTGATCTTGCCGCATTCCAGACAGTGACCGATTCGATTTCCTGAAACCGCGTGGCGCGTCTTCCGGCTGCAACGGTTACACCACTTCGTGGCTTCAAGAGTGTTCTTGGTGTAGTGCTGGGCCATCAGTTCGGCCTCTGGTAGCAGTCGGCGATTGAGCCGGACTTGACTTCGCCATCTTCGGTGAATTGCAGATCGGCCAGCCAGAAAATGTCTTCACGGTCACATCCTGCCGCTAGCCTGTCCTGAATGAATAGCTGTTTTGGAGTTATCAGGCTCATGGGGTGCCCTTTGGGATATACTCGCCTTCGTCCAGATCCAGAAATTCAATCGGCGTAAACATTCCATCAGTATCCTCTGCATCCGTGCCCGCTGGCTTGATATCTCCGCAACCCCCGCATTTACACTTCCGGTTCAATCGTGGTCGATATCCAGAAATAACTATTTCTCCGAACATGGGCGGACTCAAAGAATCAATATGCGCCTTGCAGCACTTCGCCCATGCTGGCAAATCTTCAATCGCTTTCGGTCTCGCCCTTACAAGTCTGGACATTCAGCCTTCCACCGGCTTGAATTGCAGAATTTCGATCTCTGCCTGTGCCAAGGTTTCGCGGTATGTATCAGGATCGTCCGCATTCTCAAGAGTGAGAAGAGTTTGGGGATTAACCTTCAGCCGGCAGTCCGCACAAAAGGAAGCTTCTTTGTTCTTCGGCTGGTCGCAGGAGCACAACGTTCCCAGCCAGTAATCCTTCGCGTCTTTGGTTCTCATCGGCTTCCCCGGCCTTCGCTTGCAGGATTTTGGATTGTGCTTCCCTACTTTGTGACATTCGAAGCAGCTTGCCTTGACCGATTCGAGCGTGTCGCTTTTGTTCGGGCCGTGCCGGTCGTGCGAAAGCTCCATTGTTTCCCAATTGATCGGCGCATCACATCTCTCTTCGCTCTCCAATGTGACTGGCGCACGATATGATTCTTGGCATAGCTGGGTCACAATTACCAAGACCTCACACTTGCCTCCGCTGCGCTCGAATGCCTTGCGCCGAAGGTCTGTCTTGTCCGCGCCGGACAACTTAACCCGGCCATTGCCGACCCTTCGCGGGGCGGCGCGCTTCTTTCTGATGCCCTTTTTGCGGAATGGATTATTCATCGTCTAGCGTGTCCCAATCGATATCATCAGAATCCTCGATTTCTTCGCAATCGCAATAGCAGTCAAGGCGCGATACGTCGAACCAAGTGTCTTCGCCGTCGCAATCACAGGCTTGTCCACAGTCAGGGCATTCGTGCATCTATGTCTTACCCTCGGCGGGCACCGGCTCAAATTCGCAAATACATTTGTGATCCGGAACTAGTTCTATTCGCAGACCGGCTGATTCATTCAGTGGACTGGGTTGAAACGGACGCTCTGAAATTTCGGCGATGCGCGAATCGGTCGGAAGTTGCGAATGCTCAAAAGCCCGTTCCCATGTAATTGTCATGCATGCTTGGCTTGAGCCGCGCCGATAGAAGATTATCCCCTTGGCTGTCACTTCCGCGTCAAGCATTTCGTCCTGAACCAGCCCTCCGATCTTATGCCGGACGCTTTGCTTTTCTCCCCAAAAGGTCGCCATCAGTTCCCCCTATCACGTTCCGCCTGCAGCCCGTCCTGCATCGATTGCGCGTCTTCGATCTCTACTCCGGGAAAGGCCGCGCTGTAGACCCTTGATTCTCTCACCCGATCGTAGCAACAGTTCAGACAGATGCCACACGTCTTACATTTTTCAGTTGTGCGCACTCCGCAATCGCGGCAGGTATAGAAACAGGCTGTTTCTGTATAAAAATGCTTCTGTTCCGCCCGCTCGACCGCTGAGATCGCGGAGTCTATTGCTGTGTCAATCTTGTTTCTCATTTCCCCTCCGTGCCCATCAGGGCCGCTAAAATTAATCTCTGGCGACATCAGCCGGGCAGCAGTGAGCCCCGTTTGTGCCGCATTGTCCGCAACGGTTCGGATGTTCAGCAAGGCAGTATTCCGCGATGGCCATTGCCAGATTGGTGAAGCCGAGTTGCGCATTCTTGGTTGCGGCTGCATCGCATGTAGGGCAGAGATTTACCTTGCTTGCGAACTCGATCTGCTCTCTGAATCCCAACCGCTTTTCGGTGAGTGTGAAATCGGTCATTGTCCGTCCTTCTGGCCGCTACCCGGCCCCGGCTTGAGTGCTTTGATTTGATAGCGCGTGCGAATGACAGTTCCGAAGTCGGATACGCGACCGGTGTATTTTTTGCCTGCTGTCAGAAGTGCCTTATCAACGCCGCCGCCGCGCAAAATCTCCAGCACAACGCAAATACGCAACCTGCCATCTTCTCCGCGCGCTCGCGCTTTGTCGCCGACCCGCAACGGGGTACCGTCTTGCAAAGTCATGAAATCTTTAACTGTCATTTGACTCGTATTTCTGGGCCGCGCTGGAAATAACCCATGAACGGTGCCACACATGTATCGCAAATTTCTACCACCAAATCACCCAAAAGAAATATCTCCCTAAAGGGCCTTCTCGCAAAATGCGCAGTCATTCTTGGACATCAGTTCCATTTTTCCCCCGCCCATGCGCATCGCTAGCTCATTTTCAACAGCATTCCACTCCGGCCCGATTCCGGAATTCAGCACATCTCTAATCGAATCGGCCTCGGTGCGTGATTCGATCAGATCGTAAAGAGTTCCCCCTTTGGCATCTGTAACCGCGAATCCGAACTGGTTGTCGCCTACAACTTTGTATTCCATTTTCTTCCGCCCCTCTGCCCCCGCAGGGGCCTGAACTATTTTGCAGCCGCCAGCAATTCAATCAGCTTGTCGGCTTGAGCCATCCGCCATTTGGTTCGCGCAGCAGCATCATCAGCAGCATAAGCAGCAGCATCAGCAGCAGCAGCAGCAGCAGCAGCAGCATCATCAGCAGCATAAGCAGCAGCATCAGCAGCAGCAGCAGCATCATCAGCAGCATAAGCAGCATAAGCATCAGCAGCAGCATCAGCAGCATAAGCATCAGCAGCATCAGCAGCAGCAGCAGCAGCAGCAGCATCATCAGCAGCATAAGCAGCATAAGCAGCAGCAGCAGCAGCAGCATCATCAGCAGCATAAGCAGCAGCAGCAGCAGCATCATCAGCAGCAGCATAAGCAGCATAAGCAGCAGCAGCATAAGCAGCAGCATAAGCAGCATCAGCAGCAGCATAAGCATCAGCAGCAGCAGCAGCAGCAACCCGCAACTTCCGCCAGTCGGAAGACTTCAGAGGATTCGCACCGGTTTCCGCCCACCGCTGAAAATTCTCTGCAACATTTTTTATAGCCAGTTGCGATTGCGCGCGTTTTGCGAACTGCAAAACCCCGCCTTGCGGATCGATCAGCATCCATACCGCGAACCTCGGCCAGATCAGCGAGAGATCGACGCCCACCGGCACCGCAGCTAGGAACTGGCCGGGCCACAGCGGCACCCTCTCAGCCGGAAGATTTTCAAATATCCCATCTTCCAGCCTCGCAAGAATCCGGGGAATTCCAAATCCCTTTTCATAGGCAGAATGATCTGACGTTTTAAATGCGGTTCCACGGATGAGATTGAGTGAATGCAGTGAGCAGCCTACTCCGCAACCCTTCCAGCCGCCATTACTGCCCTTGCCATAGGCGCCTTTGACGATCTGATCGTTGAGTCTGTGCCGCTCGACTTCGGCCAGCACGTCGGCTTTCAATTGGTGGTCATTGTGAAATGCTATGAGCTTACTCATAATGGATCACCTGCGAAGCATTAGCTGTCGCTTGTTTGATTGTTGAAACGATTGCTGCATCCTCAGCGCATACACATGCCGTGGAGTACGAAGCTTCAACGGCTTCCATAGCGGATTGATTTTGTGAGTTGTGAAATGCCTGCATGTTTTCCTCTCCTTAGAATTAAGCTCTCTCAGGGGCCTGACTGCCCCGGCCCTTACTGCCTTAGCCCTATCTTTTTGGCGCAGTCCACGCCCAGTAATTCATTTCCGCCCAGCCTGACCATCCATGTATCCCAATTCACAGTTACGGCTACAGTTTGCGCCGTAGGATTCAAGTCCTTCTGACAGCGAACGCAAAATCTCTGCGTCTTCGGATTCTTGCGGAAGTCAGGATTTAGCTCGACCTGATGGCGATTCCACGAGCACTGACAGTGTGCAGTCTTACACTTTCTGCAATATACTCTGGCCGCGTAACAAGCTGGGCACTGTTCCTGCATCGCTTCGCCTCCTCAAGATTTCGATACCGAGGGGGCCTGACTGCCCCCTTACTTGGTCGCCGGTTTCAGCGCGATGCGTACAAATCGGACGCCTTCCCAATGCTGCCCTTTTTCGTCAATGACCTCGACTATCACTTCCGCGATGCAGGAATTCGTCTGCGTGTCTTCGGTCGTGACGATTATTGTTTCCTTCTGGACCTGGGAAATTTTCACTTGCTACTCCTTTGTTAGCCGCTCATCCCATCTCACGAACCAACAATCCCGGGTCGTGAGTAGAGGGAGGGGCCTAGCGGTCAAAACTTTAGTACTTCGCCAATGCCGACCGCCAGAAGCTGCGCGCCGCAGTCTCGGCAATTCCCGTTTGCGTCCGGCTCCCAGACTGCACCTATGCAGTGCCGCACATGGAACTCATGCGGGGTCAAAGTTTCAACAATGACTTGCCGATGTTCCTCCGCCGACGTTTTATCGCACAACGCGAAGTGATCTGCCGGATTCCGGCTGCATATCAGCCGGGCGCGCTGTTCCGCCGACTTCTCGGCTAAAGTCGTATCCGTGCCGCAATTTTTAGCCCCGGCGACGAATCGCGCAAGCCGCAGAGCGCAAGCTGTAGTTACTAATTCCATTCTCTTTCCTCCTGAAAATTCTTAGCCTTTCATCTCCGCACTCTGGGTGAGAGAGTGCGGAATCAAGGGCTATTCTCCGTTCACCTTTGCTGCCTGCCGCTTGGTTTTCCAGTTAGGGTTCTTGCAGCGCGGGCAGACTTTAGGAAGCTTCACCTTCCGCCTGAACCATGAATGATCGCAGCGTTTACAGGTTGATCTCATGCGCCCCCCCCCCTTCCATTTAGGAGTTTTTCACAGACGGCCTTGGAGCGCCTTACGCCATTGACCAGCCACTCCGTGCGAGTCGTCTGGATATTTCGGCTGCCGCCCGTGACCGCATCGCGGAAGGTGCAGCGGATCATCGTGCCATCCGGAAGCGTTTGGCAGGATGTCCCGAGGTGTTGATACTGGATGCCTTTGTTGGCCATCGCTTCGTCGACCATCTGCCGTATCGTTCTCATGAGGCAATCATATACCTATAGGTAAAGATGTCAAGGGAAATCTTACGTATAGGTAAAATAAAATGTTAGGCGAAACTCGGGCGAAGACGCAAAAACCGGCAGGCCCGCTGAGATGGCGCTGCCTGCCGGTCTTCGGTTCGTGCGGGGCACTAAGTTAGCGATCTGTTTCCTGCCACCATTCGAGCGCTGTCATCACCCGTGGTCTGCTACGCAAGTCGAAGTGGGGCCGCACAATGCTGGGGATGATTTGGGCCGCGTTCAGCATCGCAGCCCTTGAGCCGATCCGCTGATACATTCCATGGATTACGCCGCTTAGTGCATCCCCAACTCTGGAGCAGGTAAAGTCTCATCAGCCCGTAAGCCCTTAGAGTCGATACCTGCGATTCGACGCCTGAGACTGACAAGGAATCTCAAATGTGCGCCGAAATCTAATACTACCTGATGGCCATGTCCGCAGGCACCTGAGAATTGAAGTAGCGTTTCAGGGCTTTGGCCGATTTCACATCTGCGGGTGGCGTCGGCAGATTCGGCGCGGCGATCAGGCTTTGCGGCCCCTTCGGCATATGGTTCAGCAGAATGCTCATCAGGGTTGCGGCCACGGCCACGTATGCGGTTGCGTACTGAGAAACTTCCGCATTCCCATTCAGCTTCGCCGCTTGCAGGAACGCTGCAAGCTGCCGCTGTGCCGCGAGAATGGCCTGATTCGCTTTCCCTGCTGCTGTTGATTTGTCCGCTGCCGGGGCGCTGGCGTAAGACTCATAGCCATCATAGGCCACTTTGACTACACCCCCGACCAGGGCGAGGTTTGCGGCGAGTCCCGGATTGACCGGCTGAAGCAATGCTCCGGTTGAGATCAAAGCCGATTCGACCACAGAGAGAGTATCCGCGATCTGTTGAGGAGTGCAGCCTGCGATCATCGGAATAGTCGTGAGCACTGCAAGAAGTAGAGCGATCTGAAATGATGGTTTTCTCATTCGGCGCTTTCTGGCGATAATATCGCCGGTTGGAGGTGGAGGAAATTGAGGAACCGGCCAGCCATCTCTCATTCGGCCACCGAGGTGTAATTCATCTGTCATTGCTGTCCTTCTGGCCTTGAGGCCGCTTGCTGGTTAAAGTATCACGATTTCTTCAATGGCTATGCCGTCCGCATTTTTGACGGTTAGCCGCAGAGCGGAACTGCGCTTCGTGTAAACCAAATCCAGAAGCCTCAGCATCTTGTCAGGAATCGGGCGATTCCACTCTTCCGGCATTAGATTCGTAGTGCAGTAATCGGCGTCCCCGTTCGGATCATTGGCATACAGAAACGTGGCGAAGACTGGCAGCTTATGTTCCTTGCAAATCGCCAGAATCTTTTCCATGAGCGGCTGAATTTCCGCGTCATAGACGGATTCTAAGTCAAATGCTTCTTGCGATTCACTCATGCGCCCTCCTTGGGAGTCCACCGGGCCAGCGATTTCCTTGAAAGAATTTGCTGTGCCCGCAACTGGTAACTTTCGCGGTCGCGTCCTATGTGGTCATAACAGAGATCATGTAATAGCTCGAATACATCATGGGGCAGGCCATCGCGCCGGATATCGCCGTCTGAAAACTTCATGAGTTGGGCGGGCTGGGCTGGGGGCTTGTCCGGAATCTTGAAAGCGTTCACGACTGATTCTATTTCCGCTTTGATTTTCGGCTCAAGTTCATCAATTACGGACAGGTGCAGGGCCATCAGGATTTCGAATGCCCTATTTGCCCACGGCTGAGAAGTTGAGGGCTCGGCTGGGATTTCGCGGAGAATCTCGCGCTTCCTCGAAGCCGATCTATTTTTTATTCGCCCGCAGCATTTATAGACGCCCTTATCTATGTCAGACCACCAGTAATCGCCCGGCTCTGGAATTCTAAACAATCCCGTCCGCTCGAACTTGCGGCCATCGTGCTCTATGATCTCCGGCATGTTAGTCCTCCTCAATTGCGAATCTCTTCCGCAGTGCCTTGAATAGCGTTGGGCTCGCGCAGAGAATGAATGCCAAGATGAACCATGCGCCAGAATGATCTTTCCAGAACACGAGGTAGCCGGTCGCGCCGACAACCATGAAGTCCCATACAGTAGACAGGATCAACCACACTATAAGGACTGCATCCGATGGGCCGTTGGCTATCTCCGGTTTCGTCATTAGCCCGTAATCCCTTCCATGCCGTCCTCATTGCAATGTGGGCACGGCACAACGTCACTGGTTCCCTTGATGCGGACTAATCCCTTGTCGCCGCAGACTTTGCAATCCGGCTTCTTTGCCATTGTCCCTCACTCTCCCCGCCCCCGCTTAAAATTGCAGGGCACGTTCGTTCTGTGCATTCCAGAATGCTTGCAGTTCCGACTTGAAGTCGAAGTTGAAATCTAAACCAGGTGCCCAGCCTTCCTCGCTAGGATTGGATTTCTGTAATCCTGATTGGCGAATCGCGGCGAGAATACAAGCCGGGCAATCTCCCGCCAATTCGCGCAGTTCCTTCATGCCAAAGTCACCCTTTCCCAAAGAGAGACAGCCAACAAGAGCCGCGATGGGCTTCTGTGCGCTCTCTATTCCGTGCGATTCGGCGAGAGTTACACAGAGTCCACAGATGCGGTTAGGATTTGCGGTGCATCCACGCTCGTGCTTGGTGATGGATGGCCTAGTCCAGAATCCCTTGAGCCGTCCGCTGGCTTCGCAGAAATCACAGTAGTAGCGCGTTCGGGTGATTCTCTTTGACCGCATTGCAATCCGCCTCCGTTAAAACTCTGCTGGTAAAACCAGATTCTCGCATTGATGCCGCTACGCTTAGCCATTGCCTCAGTCCTTCCCTCCTGCCATGCTCTTCATGTCTGCCAGTGCTTCCTCGTTCGAATCGAAGAACCGGCACGGATTGATTTTGTAATTCGGGTCGCTGGCATCGTAGATCAGCATCGCTGCAAGTAGCGTACCGTGAAAGTCTTCCAGTGCTTTGCCTTCTGGCCCGGCCAGAGTCACCGTCCATCCAGCCCTACAGTGAGTATTCTTGCAAGTATGCCAATCGCCCATGTTCAAGGCTGCGGGCGAAGATGCAGCCTTGTAAATTACCTGATGAATGTTGTCAATAATTGGGACTGCGGGAGCCTTACCGGCATTCTCTTTTTTGTCGAAGCAGTCGGAGCAGTCGAAGCAGCGGGAGCAGCCGGAGCAGCGGTAGCAGTCGAAGCAGTCGGAGCAGCCGGAGCAGCCGGAGCAGCCGGAGCAGCGGTAGCAGCCGGAGCAGTCGGAGCAGTCGAAGCAGCGGGAGCAGCCGGAGCAGCGGTAGCAGTCGAAGCAGTCGGAGCAGCCGGAGCAGCCGGAGCAGCCGGAGCAGCG
>Ga0209106_1000032_pt1 | contig 11578 bp, 9 predicted proteins | sample MedBloCAOM1_M3_FD_187713 | JGI IMG/M metagenome (GOLD analysis project Ga0209106, IMG submission 187713) | Forest soil microbial communities from El Dorado National Forest, California, USA - Mediterranean Blodgett CA OM1_M3 (SPAdes) (version 2) | ecosystem: Environmental > Terrestrial > Soil >...
ATGCGCATCGCCAACCGCGCCGGCGGCATCAAGGTCACCAAGTTCGGCACCGCCGAAGTGACCCTCGAGGAGCTGTTCGGGAAGGAATGATGCGCTACGTCGTCACAGGCGCCGCGGGATTCATCGGCTCGCCTGCGATGAATTTCTTCGAGGCGAAAGTCGAAAGCGTCGAGGGCGGCCGCGCGCGCGTGACCGGCGCCGGTTTGCGTAACCTCGATCTGCTGGCGACGTCGCTGAAGGTCGGCGACGCGCTGACGGTCGGTGTCCGTCCGGAGCATCTTGCCCAAGGGACAAGCGGTCCTTTCGTCGCCGAAGGCGTCGTCGAACTCGTCGAACGGCTTGGCGAATCCTCCTTCGCCCATGTGCGTCGCGTAGACGACAGGCTGTTCGTTGCCGAGGTCCGCGGTCGAGAAACGCCGACGCCCGGCGAGAGGATGACGCTCATTGCGGCGGCTCAGGACGTGCACGTCTTCGACGCCTCCGGCTTGCGTGTCTCGTAGAGAGGTGAGCGAATTCTTGTCCAGTCTCGGAGCGAAGTCCATCACCACCAGCACTCGAAGCTGATGGGTTTCGAAAGTTCAACCGATCCTACGAACTGAATGCGGGCAAACACCGTCTCATCTTTCAAGCACGGCTTTTGTCCATACGTGTCGATAGGCGTGCAGGCCTTCGACGGTGCAAGGCGGCGCCGCGATCAGCGGCGGCGGTTGAAAGTTCCGCGGCGGCCATTTCGCCAAGAGCGCGGCGCCCCGCGCGGTCCCGGCGGCGTCGGAGCCCGCGAAAACCGGTTGCGATGGGCGGAACGCAGCGAGCAGCGCAGCATAGGCAGGGTTGGCGGCGAGGCTGCCTTCGACGACAAGATCGCCGGCGGTGACGCCTAGACGCGTCAGCATCAGATCGCTCATGAGCGCAACATAAAGCGTCGCAAGCGCCAGCCGGTCGGCAGGTGCTGTTTCCCCGCGAATTTCACCCTGGCGCGAGGCGAACGGGCCGCCTCCGCCCTGCCCGGCAAAACATGGCAGCGCCATAGCGCCAGATGCGATAACACGCGCTAGCGAAGCCGGGTCCGGATTGCCCGGCGCTCCGGCGATTGCGGCAAATTCACGTCCGCCCATGAAACGCGCGGTGGCGACTGGACGGCCTTCAACATCGACATTAGCCAGCGTGTCGTCAGCCGGATCGAGCCCCTTCACGCTCAGGCCCGGCGCCAGCAGGATCACCCAGGTGCCGGTCGAAATAATCGTGAATGGCGCCTGGCGCGAGCTCAGATGCGGGAGCAGCGAGGCGTTGGAGTCATGGACGCCGCAAAACACGCCGACGTCGCGTCCTAGCCCGGCCGCGGCGGCGATGTCGGGCTTGATCGGCGCGAGGCGCTGGTAGGCCGGCTGCAGCGGCGGCATCAAGCGGCGCAGGTCGAGTGCGGAGACCACGCTGGAAAACTGTCCCTGTAGCGGCGCCCACAGATCGGAATGAGCGCCCAGCGAGGTGACTTCAGCCGCCGTTACGCCTGAAAGTCTCCATGCCCAATATTGCGGATAGGCAAGAAGATATTTTGCCCGCGCGAACACTTCGGCAAAATGCCGCTGCTGCCACGCCAATTGCCGGGCGAGGTTCAGGCCTACGGGCAAGGCGGGCGAGAACGTCTGCGAAAACGGTGGGCGCAGCGGCGCATAAAACGGCTCGATCTCCTCGACGCCGGCGAACTCGTAGTCCATCACCGGCAACACCAGGCCGGAATCGTCGATCAGCGCGGCTGCACAGCCGTGGGTCGTCGGGACAATGGCCGCAATCCCATTGACCTTATTGGCTTCCGCAAGGGCGCCCAGCAGAAACTCCCATATCTTCTCGACATCCGCATGGGGATAAGGCGGGCCGGGCACCATGCGATTGGGCATGGTGCGCTCCCACACGAGCGCACCATCGCCAGCGAAGGTCGCGACCTTCACATTGGTCTTGCCGATATCGAGAACCGCGGTGACACCGTTCATCCTGGATTCCCTCCCGGACGATCCCTAAGCCGAGATTTGCAAATTCGAGTGGTTCAGTCGCGTGCCGATTGCAGGCGCAAACCTCGGCCGCAGCGCCGGCCTCTCAGCCACGAGAGGCCGGCACGAACCGCGATCAGAAATCAAAATCCTTGATGTTGTCCTTGGTGAAGATGAACGGCGAACCCAACAGAATTTCGCTGCCGTTGATGACGTTGAGCTTGCCGAGCTTGCCGGCATCGACCGAGGTCGCGCCGGGTTTCAGCTTGCCGTCGACTACGGCGCGGATCACATGGGTCGCGGCATAGCCGAGATCTACCGGGTTCCACAACACGACGGACTTGACGCAACCGCCATTGACATAGGGTTTCATCGCATTCGGCGTGGCGAGGCCGACGACGGCGAGCTTACCGCACTGACCAGCCTTGGTGACGGCTTCGGCCGAGGCGGGCGTGGCGACCGATGTCATGCCGAACAGGCCGGAAAGCTTGTCGCCATATTTGTTGATCAGCGTGGTGGCCTGGTTGAACGACAGCACGTTGTCCTCCTGCGCCTCCACCGTTTCCAGCCATTTCAGTTTGGGATGGCATTTGGCGGCATAGGTCGACATTTCGGCGATCCAGCGCGCCTGATTGGGCGTGGTGAACGTGCTGGTGACGATGGCAAACCCCTTGTCCTCGCCGGCTTCCTTGGCCATCGCATCGACCATCGCCTTGGCGATGCCATTGAACTGAGCCTGATTGACGAACCACTGGCGCGCATCGGGCTGCGAATTGGCATCATAGCCGACCACGTGAATCCCCTTCGACAAGGCCTTCTTCAGAACCGGAGCGATCGCAACCGGATCATTGGCGGCGAACAGGATGCCGTCGACGCCGCGGGTGATGTAATTGTCGATGAACTTGATCTGCTCGTCGATCTTGGCCTCGGTGGGTCCGTCGGTGGTCACCTTGACGTTGCCGATCTCCTTGGCGGCGTCCCGCATGCCCTTGGAGGTGGCATTGAAGTAGCCGATGCCGATGAGCTTCGGCACGTCCACCAACGTGATCGGCTTGCCGGCCTTGTTGGGCGCGCCGGTTGTCTGGCCGCCGTCATAAGGTTTTGCCGCCGCTGCGGCTGCCGGGCCGGCGTCGCATGCGAGCGGGCTGGTCGGGAGATCGTCGCCGCCATCCCACTTGTCGGCGGCCACGGCGGAGCCGCCCGCCATTGCCACGCCCAGGATCACGAGCGCGGCCGTCTTCACCATCCGATGTTTCATGCTCTGCTTCATTGTGGTTTACTCCCTAAAACGCCGCTTTTTGCGGCTTATCACCCCATCAGCCCGCGACCTCGCGGCGTCCGTGGAGAGAACTTGCGATCAGCGTGGACACGATCAGGACCGCGCCGATGACCATGATGGTGGCGTCGCCTTTGACCCCCGTCAGGGCCAACCCGTTCTTCAACAGTTGGATCATGACCAGGCCGACGACGGTTCCCCAGATCGTCCCAACCCCTCCGAAAATGCTGGTGCCGCCGAGAACCACGGCGGCGATGACGTCGAGTTCGTAGCCGCTTCCCATATCCGAGCGCGTCGTGGTCACGCGGGAAACCAGCACCCAGGCCGACAGCCCCGCGGCCAATCCGGACAGCGTGTAGACCACGAGCTTGGCCCGATCGACCGGCAGGCCGGAAAACCGGGCGGCGGTCTCGTTGTTGCCGATGGCATAGAGCGTGCGTCCAAAGGTCGTGCGGTCCAGCGCTATGCCGGCCACGATGATCCCCACCAGCAGGATCCAGAGTTGCACCGGCACTCCGAGCCATTCCCCTTGCCCGGTGAAGAAGAACCATTCGGGATAGTTGCGCACCGACCGCGCCTGACTGATGCCTTCGGCGAGCCCCCGATAGAGCGCCAAGGTGGCGATGGTCATGATCAGCGGCGGCACCCGGACGCGGGTGATCAGCAACCCGTTGACAAAGCCGGCGACGCCTCCGACCCCGATCGCAAAGGCGATCGCCAGCGGCAACGGGAAGCCAAGGTTTTTCCAGGAATAGCCGAGCATGATCGCGCACAGCCCGACGATCGATCCCACCGACAGGTCGATGCCGCCGGTGATGATGATGAACGTCATCGGCAAAGCAAGCAGGCCGACTTCGGTCATCAGGCGGCCCTGGTTCAGCAGATTGTCGATGGTCAGGAAGCGCTCGTTGAACAGGCCGAGGATCGCCAGCGCGACGACCAGAATCGCCGCCAGCAGCGTCTCGTGGCGGATCAGCCAACGCGGCGCGGCGGATCGGACCTCGGGTGCGAGCACCGCCATGCCCATTATCCTCCCACCTGACGGCGCCGGCGCCGCAGGATGTCGGCGACCACCGTGACCAGGATCAACGCACCCTGCACGGCATGAATCCAGTACGGCGAGACGTTGATGAAGACCAGCGCACTGGCGATTTCGGCGATCAAGACCGCCGCCAGCGTCGATCCAACCACGGTGCCGATACCGCCGAGGATGCTGACGCCGCCGACCACCGCGGCGGTGATCACCGTCAGCTCCAGGTTGGGCGGTACCGTCGACTGGATCACCTTGAGCTGGGTCGCGAACAGCAGCGCCGCGATCCCTGCGAACAGGCCATGCAACGCGAATACCATCACCACCGTGCGCTGTGGCGACACGCCACACAGCCGCGCGGCTTCGGCATTGCCGCCGGTCGCATAGATCGCGCGACCACTTGCCGAATAGCGCATCCACAGCGCGGCCAGAATGGTCGCCGCCACCATGATCAGCACCGGCATCGGCAAAATCCCGAACAATTCAATATCGGCGAGATGGAAGCTTTGCGGCAGATCGGTGATCCATCGACCGCCGGTGACGCTGATCAGGCCGCCCTTGAGGATCGACAACATCCCCAGCGTAACCACGATCGCCGGAATCCGTAAGTAGGCGATCACCGCGCCCTGCAACATCATGACGAGGATGCCGACCACGAGCGGCGTGAGCCAGACCAGAATGATCGGCACGCCCGCGACCGCCAGCGATCCGCTTATAGTGGCGAGAACGCCAATCAAGGAACCGACGGAAATATCGATATTGCCGGACACGATCACCATCGACATGCCGATCGCCGCCACCGAGATATAGGCGTTGCCAAGCACGATGTCGGCGAGGTTTCGCGTCGCCAAAAAGCGCGGGTTGTAGAAGCCGACCAGGATCGCAATGCCGATGATCGCGAAAGCCAGCAAGGCCTCCTGCGAGGCGAACAAGCGAAGCGCGCCGCCCTCCCCGGGACGCAGGCGCGAAACCACGATGGCGCTCACGCCGCCCTCCCCGCATCGGCGCCCTGGCTGCCCATCATTGCAGCGCCGACCGCTTCGGCCGTGGCTGCCGCGCGCGAAAATTCGGCGACCAGTCGACCCTCGCGCATTACCAGCACGCGGTCGCTCATGCCGAGCACTTCGGGCAATTCGCTGGAGATCATCAGGATAGCTAAGCCTTGTGCGGCGAGTTCGCTCATCAGCCGGTGGATTTCCGCCTTGGCGCCGACGTCGATGCCGCGGGTCGGTTCATCGAGAATGAGCAGCTTCGGCCGGTTGGCGAGCCACTTGCCCAGCACGATCTTCTGCTGGTTGCCTCCGGACAATCGGCCCACCACCTGGTCGAGCGAACCCGTTCTGACGCGAAAGCGGGTGACTCCCGTTTCGGCCAATCGCGTTTCTGCCGCGGGATCGATGAAGCCGAAGCGCGCCACTCTGGCGAGGCTGGCCAGGGAAAAATTCTCGCGCACATTCATGGGGCGAACCAGGCCCTGGGTGGCGCGGTCTTCGGGGACATAGGCGATGCCAAGCGCCCGCGCCCGGCCAGGCGAGCGGATTTGCACCGACTCGCCGGACACCAGGATCCGGCCGGATTCGGCCGGCGTCACGCCGAAGATGGTCTGCGCCAATTCGCTGCGCCCGGAGCCGACCAGGCCGGCGAGGCCCAGGATTTCGCCGGCGCGCACGGTCAGGCTGATACTCCTCGTCATCGGCCGCCGTACCAGATCCCGCACTTCCAGCACCGGCGCGCCGACCGCCGCGGCGACCTTGGGGAACAGGCTTTCGATTTGGCGGCCGACCATCATCTGGACCAGTTCCGCCGATGAAGTCTCCACCACTCGGCGGGTGCCGACCTGGGCACCATCGCGCAGCACCGTCACCCGATCGGCCAGTTGAAAGATCTCGTCCATGCGGTGGCTGATATAGATGATGCCCACACCGCGCGACTTGAGGCGCCGCACGATGTCGAACAGCCGCGTCACGTCATATTCGGTCAATGCGGCAGTCGGCTCGTCCATGATCAGCAGCCGCGCATCCTGCGACAGCGCGCGCAAGATTTCGACGCGCTGGCGATTGCCGACGCTGAGCGAGCCGACGACCCGGCTCGGGGCCAGATCGGCAATTTCGAGGGTCGCGAGCAGCGCCTCGGTCTTCGCCGCCATCGCCTTCCAGTCGAGCCGGCCGCCGCGGGCGCGCGGGGCATGGCCCATGAAGACGTTTTCGGCCACCGTCAGATCGCGAAACAGCAGCAGTTCCTGGTAGATGGTCGCGATCCCGGCGCGCCGCGCGTCATCAGGAGAATCGAGACGCAGCGGTCGTCCGTCGACATGAATGGTGCCGGCGTCGGGCTGATAGACCCCAGAGATGATCTTGATCAGGGTGGATTTGCCGGCGCCGTTCTCGCCTAGCAACGCGTGCACTTCACCCGGAGCGACCTCGAACGACACCCCCGACAGCGCGCGAACCCCGGGGAATGATTTTTCGATGCCGGCCACCGCCAGCAGCGGCGCCGCTGGGCCGCCCTCTCGTATGGGTGCGTTGCGGGCGGCGCTCATGCGGCCGCGACCTCGTCGGGAGTTTCGGTCGAGATCATCACCTCGACGCCAGCGTTGCGCAGCATGTCGAGCGCTTCCTTCGGGGCCTGGGCGTCGGTGATCAAGGTCGAAATTCGCGACAGCGAACAAACCACCAGGCTGCCGCGCGGTATGAATTTGGAGCTGTCGGCCAGCACCACCAGCTTCTCGGCGCGCTTGAGCAGCTTGGTCTCGGCGCGGGCGATCAAGGGATCGCCCTCGATCACGCCGAGCGGGCCGATCGAAATCGCGCTCATGAACATGCGCGAGGCCGAATAATGCTGGATCGCGTCTTCCTCGAATGGCGAGACGATCAGTTTCTGTTCGCGATAGACCTCTCCGCCCGGCAGCGCGACGCGACAGTTCGAATGGTGGATCAATATCTCGGCCAACGGATAGGAATTGGTGAGCACCTTGAGGCGGCGCTCGCGCAGGAATTCGCCCATCTCGAAGGTCGTGGTGCCGCCATTGATGATGATGGCGTCGCCGTCGCTGCATAGCGCGACCGCAGCCCGGGCGATTGCCCGCTTGGCTGCGACATTGAGTGTCTTGCTGATCTCGAAGGAGCGGGTCGCCAGCGCCGGCGTGTCGCTCGACGCCATCTGCGAACCGGGCATCGCCTCCAATCCGCCGCGCACCCGCGTCGCCGAACCCATTTCGGCAAGCCGGGAAAAATCGCGACGCACCGAAGCTTCGGAGGCGCCGGTGGCGCGGCAAACGTCGGCGATATGAACCAGCGCTTGCTGCTTCAGCATCGCCTTGATGACTTGCCAGCGCTCGCGTTCGTGCACGGCCCTGCTCCTCCCAACGCTCATAACTAGTCACGAACTTTTTGGACGGTCAACGTGAAACCTTCACATTACGTCAATTTCGCACTGCATCAATCATGTTTCACGACAATATTGCTCACACGTGATTGACCGTGATCGGTCGCGATCCTATGGTCCGGCAAAAGCGCATCATGACGGAGGCGAGGTTCATGACCAAGGCTGCGGCCGAGCCGCTTCCCGATCTTTGGAACGACGCCCATGCGGCGGACCTGGATGAGCCGGGCCTGTTGCTCTACCGCTCCAATCTGCTCGGCAGTGATCTTCGCATCACCAATTTCGGCGGCGGCAACACCTCGGCCAAGCTCACAATGACCGATCCGCTGACCCAAACACCGGTCACCGTGCTGTGGGTCAAAGGCTCCGGCGGCGACCTCGGCTCGATGAAGCGTGACGGCTTCTCCACCCTCTATCTCGACAAGTTGGAAAGCCTCAAACAGCTCTATCGCGGCATCGCCCATGAAGACGAGATGGTGGCGCTGTTCAATCACTGCACCTTCAATCTCAACCCGCGCGCGACCTCCATCGATACCGCCTTGCACGGCTTCGTGCCGCACCCCCATGTCGATCATGTCCATGCCGATGCGGTGATCGCCATCGCCGCCTGCTCCAACGCCGAGGAATTGACGGGAAAAGTGTTCGGCGGCGCGATCGGGTTCCTGCCCTGGCAGCGGCCGGGCTTCGACCTTGGCCTGAAGCTCGGCGCGATGGCGGCCCAACATCCCGAATATGTCGGCGTGGTGCTCGGCGGCCACGGTCTGTTCACCTGGGGCCCGACATCGAAGGCGGCCTACCAGACCACGTTGCACATCATCCAGCAGGCCGCCGACTGGCTCGCGGGACACGAAAAGCAGCCCGCCTTCGGCGGTCCGCGCTGCGATGTTGCCGCGCCTGAGACGCGCCGCGCCGTCGCGGCGGCGCTGATGCCGCTGATCCGCGGCAAGATCTCACGCGACGAGCGCAAGGTCGGGCATTTCACCGACGCGCCGGAAGTGCTGGAGTTCGTCAATTCGCGCGCGCTGGATCAACTGGCGCCGCTCGGAACGTCCTGTCCCGATCATTTCCTGCGCACCAAAATCCGTCCCCTGGTGCTGCCCTACGATCGCCAAAGCGACAATGTCGATACGCTCGCCAATTCGCTCGACGCGCTTCTTGAGGCCTATCGAGACGACTATTCCGCCTATCACCAGCGCTGCAAGCGGCCGAATTCACCGCCGATGCGCGACCCCAATGCGGTGATCTACCTGGTGCCCGGCATCGGCATGTTCTCCTTCGCCAAGGACAAGGCGACGGCACGCATCGCTTCGGAATTCTACGTCAACGCCATCAACGTCATGCGTGGCGCCTCCGGCGTCAGCGCCTATGTCGGCCTGCCGGAACAGGAAGCCTTCGATATCGAATATTGGCTGCTCGAAGAGGCCAAGCTGCAGCGCATGCCGAAGGCGAAATCGCTGGCCGGCAGGATCGCCTATGTCACCGGCGGTGCCGGCGGCATCGGCGGAGCAACGACGTTGCGACTATTGGGCGAAGGCGCCTGTGTGGTGCTGGCCGACATCGACCAGGAGGCGCTCGACGCGCGCATCGAAGCGATCGTGCAAAAATTCGGCCGCGACAGCGCGGTCGGAATCGCGCTGGACGTGACCGACGAGGCGAGCGTTGTCGCGAGCTTCCGCGAGTCCATTCTCGCCTATGGCGGGATCGATATTGTGGTCTCCAACGCCGGCATCGCCTCCGCCTCGCCGGTCGAGGACACCAGCCTGGCACTTTGGCAAAAGAACATGGATGTACTCGCCACCGGCTATTTTCTGGTGGCGCGCGAGGCGTTCCGGCTGATGCAACGGCAGCAATGCGGAGGCGCGATCGTGTTCGTCGCCTCCAAGAACGGCCTCGCCGCCTCGGCCGGCGCGTCGGCCTATTGCGCGGCCAAGGCCTCCGAGATTCATCTGGCGCGCTGCCTCGCGCTGGAAGGCGCGCCGCACGGCATCCGCGTCAACACCGTCAATCCGGATGCGGTGCTGCGCGGCTCGAAAATCTGGGCCGGCGAATGGCGCCAACAACGAGCCGCCTCCAATAAGGTGTCGGAAAACGAACTCGAGGAAGTCTATCGGCAGCGATCGATGCTGAAGCTTTCGGTGTTGCCGGAGGACATCGCCGAAGGGATTTATTTCTTCGCCAGCGATCTCTCGGCCAAATCGACCGGCAACATCCTCAATATCGATGCCGGCAACGCGCAGGCTTTCACGCGGTGAAACGCCAATCGTCGGGAGACAACGATGACCGACTTTTCCATCAGCGAGGATCTTCTCCAGGCTGAGAACGCCGCGCGAAAAATGGCGCTCGATGAGGATTACGCGGCGTTGACGCGCGCGCTGAGCCGCCGGGGCATCGACGGTGACGCGCTAACACGAAGCATCATGGCGTTTGGCGTCGCGATCCCGACCTGGGGCGTCGGCACAGGTGGCACCCGCTTTGCACGGTTTCCAGGCCCCGGCGAGCCGCGCCATCTGTTCGACAAGCTGGAGGACTGCGCTACCATCCACCATTTGGTGCGGGCAACGCCGACGGTATCGCCGCATTTTCCATGGGACGCGACGAGTGACTACGCTGCCTTGCGGGAGGTCGCCGCCAAGCACGGACTCGCGTTCGATGCCGTGAACTCGAACACGTTTCAGGATCAGCCGAACCAGGAGCATTCGTACAAGTTCGGCTCGCTCTCCCATGTCGAATCCGCCGTGCGGGCCCAAGCGATCGCGCACAACATCGATTGCATCGCCATCGGCCGCCGGCTCGGCTCAAAGGCGCTGACAGTGTGGATCGCCGACGGCTCCAATTTCGCCGGCCAATCGAACATGGCCTTGGCGCTCGATCGCTATCTCGATTCAATGCGCGAGATCTGCGCGGCGCTGCCCGCGGATTGGCGGGTGTTTCTCGAGCACAAGCTATACGAGCCGGCGTTCTATGCCAGCGTGATTTCCGATTGGGGAACCAGCTTCGCGGCGGCGCAGGAGCTTGGACCGAAGGCGCAGTGCCTGGTTGACCTCGGCCATCATGCGCCGAACGTCAATATCGAGCAGATCGTCGCCCGCCTCGTGCGCTTTGGAAAACTCGGCGGCTTCCACTTCAACGATTCGAAATACGGCGACGACGATCTCGACACCGGATCGGTCGAACCATTTCGCCTGTTTCTGGTGTTTAACGAACTGATCGACGCTCGGATGCGCGGGGCAGACGGCTTCGCCCCGGCCTATATGCTCGACCAATCACACAACGTAACCGATCCGATCGAGAGTTTGATGCAATCGGCGATCGAATTGCAGCGCGCTTATGCCCAGGCGCTGATCGTCGACCGCTCAGCACTGGCCGAGGCGCAAGCGGCCAACGACGCGCTCGGCGCCCACCTCGAACTCAAGGGCGCTTACACCACCGATGTCTCGCCGATCCTGGCCATGGCACGGCTGCGGGCCGGCGGCGCCATCGCGCCGATCGAGACTTATCGCGCTTCGGGCTATCGCAAGCACAAAGCCAAGGAGCGACCGCCGGTGGCGAGGACGTCGGCGGGGATCGTTTGAGGAAGCAAGCTCCGCGCATGGCTCCGCAATGTCTCGGGCGAGAGACACCGCCGTCGAGCGGCGTTCGCCGAATGTCCGCTTTGCGCCAGAGGACTAAATCGCTCGTGCGGTAGGGCGCTGCGGCATGGCCGTGCCAGCAATGGATGGAACGATGAGCGCGTCTTACCTGATGATGATGAGGGGCCAGAAGCATGTCCCCGGAACCGACGATTGTTCAGCATGATGATCTCGCGATATATCGTCGACGGCGTTGGGAGCGCACCGAACGTAGCGAGCCGACATCCGCATCGCGGACAGGTTCGAATACCCGAACCGATGCGATTGGAGATGCAGT
>Ga0209106_1000035_pt1 | contig 11347 bp, 15 predicted proteins | sample MedBloCAOM1_M3_FD_187713 | JGI IMG/M metagenome (GOLD analysis project Ga0209106, IMG submission 187713) | Forest soil microbial communities from El Dorado National Forest, California, USA - Mediterranean Blodgett CA OM1_M3 (SPAdes) (version 2) | ecosystem: Environmental > Terrestrial > Soil >...
CTTCGGGCCCGTGCCGCGTGAGCTGCGGGCGAAGAATCACATGAAGATCATTTCATTGGCGCCGGAGGTGCTGTGATGGCGGCCAAGATCAGGAAAGGCGACAAGGTGATCGTGCTCACTGGTCGCGACAGGAACCGCAGCGGCGAGGTGATCGAAGTCCATCCTGCCGAAGGGCGCGCGCTTGTGCGCGGCATCAATATGGTCAAGCGCCACCAGAAGCAGACGGCGGCTCAGGAAGGCGGGATCATTTCCAAGGAAGGGACAATACATTTGTCCAATCTTGCGCTCGCCGATCCGAAGGACGGCAAGCCGACGCGTGTTGGATTTAAATTCCTGGGCGAAGGTGTGACCCGTCGAAAGGTGCGCATCGCCAAGCGATCGGGAGATCAGATCGATGGCTGACAAAGAAAAAAAGCCGGCGCAAGCCGCGAAGGGCGACAAGGGTCCGAAGGGCGACAAGGGTCCGAAGGGCGAGAAGTCCGAAAAGGCCAAGCAGCCGCCAAAGGGCGCGAAGGCCGCTGGCGGCGAGAAGAAGCCCGCCGGCGAAGCCAAGCCCGCCCGGCCTGAAGAAAAGGTGACGCCACGCCTGCGGACTCAGTTCGACGAGGTGATTCGCAAGAAACTCACCGATCAATTCGGCTACAAGAACCCAATGCAGGTGCCGCTCATCAAGAAGATCGTCATCAACATGGGCATCGGCGAAGGCGTAAACGACCGCAAGAAGGTCGACAATGCGGCGGCCGATCTCGCGCTGATTGCCGGGCAGAAGGTCGTGATCACCAAGGCGCGCAAGTCGATCGCGACCTACAAGCTGCGCGAGGGCATGGCGATCGGCGCCAAGGTCACGCTGCGCCGCGACCGCATGTACGAGTTCATCGATCGCCTGATCAACATCGCGCTGCCGCGCGTCCGCGACTTCCGCGGGCTGAGCGGCAAGTCGTTCGACGGCAATGGCAACTTCGCCATGGGCCTGAAGGAGCAGATCGTGTTCCCCGAGATCGACTACGACAAGGTCGACCAGGTGCGCGGCATGGACATCATCATCTGCACGACAGCGAAGACGGACGCGGAAGCCCGAGCGCTTCTCCGTGCTTTCGACTTCCCGTTCGTGAACTGAGGCCGGAGAAACACATGGCCAAGACGAGTTCAGTCAAGAAGAACAACCGGCGCATCGCGATGGCGAAGCAGTATGCCGGCAAGCGCGCCAAGCTGAAGGCGATGGCGGTCGACAACAAGCTCTCGCCTGAGGAGCGCTTCGACGCGCGCATCAAGCTGGCGGAGCTGCCGCGCAATTCTTCGCCGACGCGCATCCGCAATCGCTGCGAGCTCACGGGCCGTCCGCGGGCCGTCTATCGCAAGTTCAAGCTTTCGCGCCTTGCTTTGCGAGAGCTCGCGTCGTCGGGCGCCCTGCCCGGCGTCGTGAAGTCGAGCTGGTAACGGGGGACCGTAGACCATGATGACAGATCCCGTCGGCGATTTGCTGACCCGCATCCGCAACGGCCAGTCGGCACGCCTAGAGAGCGTGACCGTGCCAGCCTCGCGCCTGCGGTCGAACGTTCTCGATGTGCTCCAGCGCGAGGGCTATATCCGCGGCTGGTTCGAGGAAGAGCTGCGGCCGGGCGTGAAGGAGCTTCGCGTCGAGCTGAAGTACGACAACGGCCGTCCGGTCATCAAGGAGATCAAGCGCGTCTCCACCCCGGGCCGCCGCGTCTACTCGAAGATCCGCGAGCTGCCGCGCCACTTCAACGGGCTGGGCATCTCGATCCTGTCCACGCCGCGCGGCGTCATGTCCGACGCCGAGGCGCGTGCCGCCAATGTCGGCGGCGAAGTCATCTGCAGGGTGTTCTGACCATGTCGCGCGTCGGCAAAAATCCGGTTCCGATCCCCGCCGGAGTCACCATCGAGCTCAAGGGCCAGCACCTCAAGGCCAAGGGCAAGCGGGGCGAGCTGCAGCTCATGGTGCACGACGACGTCTCGGTCGCCCGCGATGGCGACAAGCTCGTCTTCGCGCCGCGTACCGAGAGCCGCCGCGCCCGCATGCAGTGGGGCACGGCGCGCAACCTCGCGAGCAACGTGGTTCGCGGTGTGTCGGACGGCTTCACCGTCAACCTCGAGATCAACGGCGTCGGCTACCGCGCCCAGGCGGACGCCAAGGTGCTGAAGCTGCAGCTCGGCTACAGCCACGACGTCGAGGTCCCAATCCCGGCCGGCATCCAGATCAAGGCTGTGAAGCCGACCGAAGTCGAAATCACCGGCGCGGATCGTCAGAAGGTCGGACAGCTCGCGGCGGAGATCCGCAGCCTGCGTCCGCCCGAGCCCTACAAGGGCAAGGGCATCAAGTATTCGACCGAGAAGATCCGCCGCAAGGAAGGCAAGAAGAAGTAGAGGCGACAGCACCATGTCCGACAACAACGCCCTTTTTGCTCGCCGCCAGCGGCGCACACGCTATGCCCTGCGCAAAGCCGGTGGCGTCCGCCCGCGCCTCAGCGTCTTCCGCTCGGGCAAGCATATCTATGCCCAGGTCATCGACGACCGTAAGGGTGCGACGCTCGCTGCCGCCTCGTCGCTCGACGAGGACGTCAAGGGCAAAATCAAGACCGGTGCCGACAAGTCGGCGGCCGTCGAGGTCGGCAAGCTGATCGCCCAGCGGGCGATTGCGGCCGGTGTCAAGGAAGTCGTCTTCGACCGCGGCGGCTACATGTTTCATGGCCGCGTCGCTGCGCTGGCCAATGCCGCCCGTGAGGGCGGCCTGTCGTTCTGATCGGGAGTTAGCACATGGCTCGTTCACCCGGCGGCTCCGGCCGTTCCTCGCGCGATCGGGGACGCGACCGCGACGAGGACAACGAACTGACCGACAAGCTGGTCACCATCAATCGCGTCGCCAAGGTGGTGAAGGGCGGCCGGCGCTTCGCCTTCGCGGCGATCGTCGTCGTCGGCGACCAGCGCGGCCGCGTCGGCCACGGCGCCGGCAAGGCGCGCGAGGTGCCCGAGGCGATCCGCAAGGCGACCGAGGCCGCCAAGCGCGGCTTGATCCGCGTGCCGCTGCGCGACGGCCGCACGCTGCATCACGACGTCAAGGGCCGCTTCGGCGCCGGCAAGGTGACCTTGCGCGCCGCTCCGGCCGGCACCGGCATCATCGCCGGTGGTCCGATGCGCGCCGTGTTCGAGACCCTCGGCATCAAGGACATCGTCGCCAAATCGGTCGGCACGTCCAACCCGCACAACATGATCAAGGCGACGTTCCAGGCGCTGCAGCAGCTCAACTCGCCGCGCATGGTCGCCACCCGCCGCGGCAAGAAGGTCGGCGACCTGCTGGGCCGCCGCGACGAGACCACCGCCGAGGCGGCGGCTTAAGGAGTAGGCTATGGCCGACGGCAAGACGATCAAGATCACCCAGACCGGCAGCCATATCGGCCGCACGGAAGACCAGCGTGGCACGCTGATTGGCCTGGGGTTGAACAAGCGCCACCGCAGCCGCGAACTCACAGATACGCCCGAGGTGCGCGGCATGATCAAGAAGGTGCGCCATCTGGTGCGCATCGACGAGGAAGCGACTTGAGGAATTGACGATGAAACTCAACGAAATCGCCGACAACCCGGGTGCCCGCAAGGGACGCATGCGCGTCGGCCGCGGCATCGGCTCGGGCAAGGGCAAGACCGCGGGTCGGGGCGTCAAGGGCCAGAAGTCGCGCACCGGCGTCGCCATCAAGGGCTTCGAAGGCGGCCAGATGCCGCTTTATCGCCGTATCCCCAAGCGCGGCTTCCTGCCGCCGCACCAGAAGGTGTGGCAGGTGGTCAATCTCGGCTCGCTGCAGAAGGCGATCGACGACAAGAAGCTCGACGCCGACAAGCTGATCGATGCCGCCGCCATGCAGGCTGCCGGCCTGTTCAAGAATCCGTCAGACGGCGTGCGCCTCCTTGGCAACGGCGAGATCAAGACCAAGATCGAAGTGAAGGTCGCGGGCGCCTCGGCGTCGGCGATCGCCGCGGTCGAGAAGGCCGGCGGCAAGGTCGAGCTGCCGCCCAAGCCCGCGGCCGAGGCGGCCTGAAGCCCGACGGCGTGGGTGGGGGCGTTTGGCCTCCTTTGTGTCGTTGTCGTCACGCGTGAGGTTCCATGGCATCCGCTGCCGAGCAACTTGCATCCAACCTGAACTGGGGCGCGATCGGTAAGGCAACCGAGCTCAAGAAGCGCCTGTGGTTCACCGTGTCCGCGCTCGTGGTCTTCCGCATCGGCGCCTACATCCCGGTGCCCGGCGTCGATCCCCACGCGCTGGCCGAGATCTTCGCCCATAACGCCGGCGGCATCGCCGGCCTCCTCGACGTGTTCTCGGGCGGCTCGATCGGCCGCATGTCGGTGCTGGCGCTCAGCATCATGCCGTACATCTCGGCCTCCATCATCATGCAGATCCTGACGACGGTGGTGCCGTCGCTCGAGGCGCTGAAGAAGGAGGGCGAGGCCGGCCGCAAGAAGATCAACCAGTACACGCGCTACGGTACGGTGATCCTGGCCACCTTCCAGGCCTACGGCATCGCGGTCGGACTGGAGAGCCAGGTTGCGTCGGCGGGGCCCGTCGTGCTCGACCCAGGCCTGTTCTTCCGCTTCGTGACCATCGTCACCCTGGTCGGCGGCACGCTGTTTCTGATGTGGCTGGGCGAGCAGATCACGGCGCGCGGCGTCGGCAACGGCGTTTCGCTGATCATCTTCGCCGGCATCGTGGCGGCCCTTCCCAACGCCCTGATCCAGACCCTGGAGCTGGGCCGCACCGGCGCGCTGTCGGCGCTGTTCATCATCGCGCTCGCGGTCGGCGTGGTGCTCGTGGTGTCGGTCGTGGTCTTTGTCGAGACGGCGCAGCGACGAATCGTGGTGCAGTATCCCAAACGCCAGGTCGGCAACAAGATGTATGGCGGCGAGGCCTCGCACCTGCCGCTCAAGATCAACACCTCGGGCGTGATCCCGCCGATCTTCGCCTCCTCGCTGCTGCTCTTTCCGGCGACCATCGCGTCGTTCCAGGGCAATGCCGGGGAGCCGGGCTGGGTGCAGTGGATTGCTACCTATCTCGGCCACGGGCAGCCGCTCTATCTGCTGGCCTATGTCGGCCTGATCGTCTTCTTCTGCTTCTTCTACACCACGGTGGTCTTCAACCCGACCGACACGGCCGACAATCTGAAGAAGAACGGCGGCTTCGTACCCGGCATCCGCCCGGGCAAGAACACCGCCGACTACCTGGAATACATCCTGAACCGGCTGACCGTGATCGGCGCGCTCTACCTGTCGGCGGTCTGCATCCTGCCCGAGCTGCTGATCGCCCGCGGCGGCGTACCGTTCTACTTCGGCGGCACCAGCCTCTTGATCGTGGTCTCGGTCACGCTCGACACGGTGACCCAGATCCAGGCGCATCTGCTGGCCCACCAGTACGAAGGCCTCATCAAGAAAGCCCGGCTGCGCGGCCGGGGCCGATGAGAGAGGGTCGATGAACTTGATCCTTCTCGGGCCGCCGGGCGCCGGCAAGGGCACCCAGGCGCAGCTCCTGCAGCGCGAGCGCGGCCTGGTCCAGCTCTCGACCGGCGACATGCTGCGCGCCGCCGTGGCCTCGGGCAGCGAGCTCGGCAAGAAGGCCAAGGGCATCATGGACAAGGGCGAGCTGGTGCCTGACGCGCTGATGGTCGGCCTGATCCGCGACCGTATCGCGCAGCCTGATTGCGCCGGGGGGTTCATCCTCGACGGTTTTCCGCGCACCGAGGCCCAGGCCAAGGCGCTCGACCAGATGCTGGCCGAGACCGGCAAGAAGCTCGATCGTGTGATCGAGATGGAAGTCGACGAGAAGGCGCTGACCGAGCGCATCGTCGGCCGTTACACCTGTGCCGTGTGCGGCACCGGCTACCACGAAAAGTTCAAGCGGCCCAAGGTTGAAGGGGTTTGTGACGTCTGCGGCTCGAAGGAATTCGTCCGCCGCAAGGATGATAATGCAGAGACCATGAAGACACGTATGGCCGCCTACCGCGCCCAGACCGAACCCCTGCTGCCCTACTACAGCGGCCGCGGTGTACTTCGGAAGGTCGACGGGATGGCGTCCATGGATGAGGTTCACCGTCAGATTTCCGGGGTTTTGGCGGGGACTTGACAAGCTTTGTGTTCCGTTGACTCGGGGGCGCTTCTCCCTATAATCGCGCGCTTTTCCGGGGCCAGCGGAACGTTCGACGGGCGCGCGCAAGCGCGCCGTAAGTCTTTGAAGGAGTTGGAACTTTGGCTCGTATAGCCGGTGTGAACATTCCGACCGCAAAACGCGCGGTGATCGGGTTGCAATATATCCACGGGATCGGCCTGGCGAAGGCCAAGGAGATCCTGGGGAAAGTGGGGATCGATGAGTCGCGGCGTGTCAACACGCTGACCGACGACGAGGTCATCCGCATCCGCGAGGCCATCGACCGCGACTACACGGTCGAGGGCGATCTGCGGCGCGAAGTGGCGATGAACATCAAGCGATTGATGGACCTTGCCTGCTACCGTGGCTTGCGGCACCGCCGCGGGCTGCCGGTCCATGGCCAGCGCACGCATACCAATGCGCGCACCCGCAAGGGGCCGGCCAAGCCGATCGCCGGCAAGAAAAAAGTCACGAAGTAAGTCTGAGGGGAACCGGATCACATGGCCAAGCCTGCCGCCGCCGCTACCGGCGCCGCGACCGCCGCGCGTCCTCGCCGCAAGGAGCGCAAGAACATCATCGCGGGCGTGGCGCACGTGAGCGCCTCGTTCAACAACACGATCGTCACGATCACCGACGCGCAGGGCAACACCATCGCCTGGTCGTCGTCGGGCCAGCAGGGCTTCAAGGGCTCGCGCAAGTCGACGCCGTTCGCGGCCCAGATGGCGGCCGAGAATGCCGGCCGCAAGGCGATGGAGCACGGCATGCGCACGCTCGAGATCGAGGTGCGCGGTCCGGGTTCGGGTCGCGAGTCCGCGCTGCGTGCATTGCAGGCGGTCGGTCTTGCCGTCACGGCCATCCGCGACGTCACGCCGATCCCGCATAACGGCTGCCGCCCGCCAAAACGTCGTCGGGTATGAGGCGGCGTCGCGTCTGAGTTCGAGTGGAGGCGGCGCACTTCCGCGCCGCGTGCCCGAGAGATTTTTGTCGCGAGTCCCCGTCATGCAATTGGGGGATTCGCCCGAACCAATCGGTTAGAGAGGTAGCCCCCGTGCTTCAGAAGAACTGGCAAGACTTGATCAAGCCGGAGAAGCTTGTGACAGAGGCCGGCGTCGATTCGGGTCGCACCGCGACCATCGTCGCCGAGCCGCTCGCGCGTGGCTTTGGTCTCACGCTCGGCAATGCGCTGCGCCGCGTGCTGCTCTCCTCGCTGCAGGGTGCCGCCGTGACGTCGATCAAGATCGACAACGTGCTGCACGAGTTCTCCTCGATTCCCGGCGTCCGCGAGGATGTCGTCGACATCGTCCTGAACATCAAGGCGATGGCGGTGAAGATGCAGGGCGACCGCCCGCAGCGTCTCTACCTGCGCGCCGTCGGCCCGGGCGAGGTCACCGCCGGCATGATCGAGCTGCCGGGCGACGTCCAGATCATGGATGCCAAGCACCTGATCTGCACGCTCGACGACGGCGCCTCGATCTCGATGGAGCTGATGGTCGCCACCGGCAAGGGCTACATCCCGGCCTCGGCCAACCGGCCCGAGGACGCACAGATCGGCCTGATCCCGGTCGATTCGGTGTTCAGCCCGGTCAAGCGCGTGTCCTACAAGATCGAGAACAGCCGCGTCGGCCAGGTCACCGACTACGACCGGCTGTCGATGACGGTCGAGACCAACGGCACGACCCGTCCGGACGACGCCGTGGCGCTCGCCGCGCGCATCCTGCAGGACCAGCTGCAGCTCTTCATCAACTTCGAGGAGCCGCGCGAGGTCCGCAAGGAGGAGCAGCAGGACGACTTCCCGTTCAACCGCAACCTCCTGCGCAAGGTCGACGAGCTCGAGCTGTCGGTGCGTTCGGCCAACTGCCTGAAGAACGACAACATCATCTACATCGGCGATCTGGTGCAGAAGACCGAGGCGGAGATGCTGCGCACGCCGAACTTCGGCCGCAAGTCGCTGAACGAGATCAAGGAAGTGCTGGCCGGCATGGGCCTCCACCTGGGCATGGAAATCCCGGGCTGGCCGCCGGACAACATCGAAGAGATGGCCAAGCGGCTGGAAGAGCCGTACTAGGCCGGCAGAAGGGATTTAGTCATGCGCCACAACAACCGCGGCCGGAAGTTTCACCGCACCGCCGAGCATCGCAAGGCGATGTTCATGAATCTCGCCGGTGCCCTCATCAAGCACGAGCAGATCACGACCACGCTGCCCAAGGCGAAGGACCTGCGTCCGATCGTCGAGAAGCTGGTGACGCTCGGCAAGAAGGGCGGCCTGCACGCCCGCCGCCAGGCGATCGGCTTCCTGCGCGATCCCTACGTCGCCGACAAGCTGTTCACCACGCTGGGCCCGCGCTACGCCAAGCGCAACGGTGGCTACCTGCGCGTGCTGAAGGCGGGCTATCGCTTCGGCGACGCCGCCCCGATGGCCGTGATCGAGTTCATCGAGCGCGACACCGCCGCCAAGGGCCAGGATTCGGGCCCGTCGGCGGATCAGGCCGAGCAGCAGGAAGCCGCCTAAGGCGCTTCGCCGCATCGATCAACGCCCGTCGGCCAAGCTGGCGGGCGTTTTTCTTTGCTAGTCTTCCGTCATGGCTTTGACCTTCAGGAAGGCCGTTCCATCGGAACGGGACGACGCCGAGCGGATCCTGTGGTCGGCGTTCACGCCGTACGTCCGCAATCTGGGTCGCGAGATCACGGCCGACGCCCATGCGTTCCTTGCCGCCGCCATCGACCGCGGCGACATCTACCTCGCGGTGGATGGCGCCGAGGTCGTGGGCGTCGCGGCGACCGAGAGGCGCGACGGCGGTATCTACATCGACCGGCTGGGCGTCGCTCCGGCGCGCCAGGGCACGGGCCTGGGGAGTTGGTTGCTGGTGCGGATCGAGGAGGTCGCGCGATCGATTGGCGCGCGCAGCCTGTCGCTTGAGACCGCGGAGATGGCGGAAGGCAACATCCGGCTTTACCGCCGGCACGGATTCGAGATCGTGGGCCGCGGACTGCCGGCCCACGGCAAGGACCCGCATATGCGGGTCCACATGGTGAAGCTGCTCTAGGCGTCCCAGGCGATCGGATAGCGATTGAAGCCGCGGAAGCGCGCCCGTCCGCCACGCTCCGCGGGACCTTCGCGCCGCAGCCCGTCGAAGCGGCCGACCAGCCGGCCGATGGCGATGGTGCCCTCCATGCGCGCCAGTACCGCGCCCAGGCACATATGGACACCCGACCCGAAGGCGAAGTGGCGGTTTGGTTCGCGCCCGGCATCGAAGCGGTCGGGCTCGGCGAACTGCGCCGGATCGCGGTTGGCGGCGCCGATGCCGATGTGGATGTAGGTGCCAGCGGTCAGCGTCTCGCCGCCGATTTCGAGGTCGGACGCGAGGCGGCGGTTGCCGAGCTGGTTGGAGCTCTCGAAACGCAGGCCTTCCTCGACGCAGCTCTTCAGCAAGCTAGGATTGCCCTTCAACCGCCGCAGCTCGTCGGGAAAGCGCAGCAGGGCGTCGACGGTGTTGCCTATGAGGTTGGTCGTGGTCTCGTGGCCGGCGTTCAGCAGGAAGATGCAGTTCTGCACCAGCTCGTCATGCGTCAGCCGCTCGCCGTCGACTTCGCCGTGGATCAGCGTGCCCAGCACGTCGCGGTCGTCGGCCGGCCGCTTGCGCCGTTCGCCAATGAGCTGGTCGAGAAAGGCCGAGAACTCGGCCACCGCCGCGTTGCCTGCCGCCTGGCGCTCCGGGCCGGCCACCGGCTCGAGCGCGCCGAGGATGGCCAAGGAATAGCGGCGGAAGGGCGCTCGCTCGCCGGCGGGCACGCCCAGCATGTCGCAGATCACTTCGACGGGAAGCCGGAAGGCGAAGTCCTCGACCAGGTCCATGCGGCCCTTGTCGGCGTGCTGGGCCAAAAGCCCGTCGACCACGGCCGCGATGCGCGGCTGCAGGAGGCCAAGCGCGCGCGGCGTGAAAGCCGCGGCCAAAAGCTTGCGCACGCGCGTGTGTAGAGGCGGGTCGTTGAACACCAGGCTGGTCGTGTGGTGGCGATAGAGCGGCGTGCCGATGCCGAACTTGGGGCCGAACTCGGCCTTCTTGTCGGAGCTCATGCGGGCGTCGCGATAGCAGACCGCGACGTCGGCGTAGCGCGAGAGAAAGACGCTGCCGTCGGGCAGGCGCTTCAGCGGCGCGAAGCGGCGCAGCGCATGGTAGTAGGGGAACGGATCGTCGAGAAAAGCCCGCTCGAGCGCTGCCAGATCGAACCGCCGGGCGAAGGCTTGGGCTTCGTCCTCGGGCAATTCGATCAGGCCACGAGTCAGAGCTGGGCCTCCGTCAGGGCGAACACGGTGCGGCCCGCGGCCTTGAGGGGCCCGAGCTGGGCCAGCGCCGGCGGCAGGATCACCTCGGCATAGAACCGCGCCGTTATGAGCTTGGCCTCGAGGAAGGCGGGATCGCCGTCGCGGGTCGCCAGCCTGGTCTGGGCGACAAGCGCGCCGCGGGCCAGCAGCCAGCCGCCCAGCGCCGTGCCGGCCAGCCGCAGGAACGGCACGGAGCCCGCCAGGGCCGTCACCAGGTCTGCCTTGACCGACTGCGCCACCCATCTGGTGGCATCCTCCAGCGCGTCCGCGGAGGCCAGCACGTAGGCACGGATCACCGCCAGATCGTCGCCGGGCGCCGCCTTCATCTCCTCGGCCAGCGCGCGCATCTCGGTCACCAGCGCCAGCATCGTCTCGCCGCCGTCCTTGGCGACCTTGCGGCCCACCAGGTCGCGCGCCTGGATGCCGTTGGTGCCCTCGTAGATCGGCAATATGCGCGCATCGCGCAGATGCTGGGCGGCGCCGGTTTCCTCGATGAAGCCCATACCGCCATGGACCTGCACGCCGATCGAGGCGATCTCGTTGCCGAGGTCGGTGAACCACGCCTTGACGATCGGGATCAGGAGGTCGACGCGATCCTGCGTCTTGCGCGCCGTCTCCTTGTCGGGATGTTTCAGCGCGCCGTCGATGCCGGCCGCGGTGTAGTAACCCAGGGCGCGCATCGCCTCGATCTGGGCGCGCATGGTCATCAGCATGCGCCGCACGTCGGGGTGATGGACGATCGACACCGGCTCAGGCTTCGGGCTGCCGTCGTCCTTGGACTGCACGCGGGTGCGGGCGAAGTCGGCCGCCTGCTGGTAGGCGCGCTCGGCGATCGCCAGCCCCTGGATGCCGACCGACAGGCGGGCGTTGTTCATCATGG